>Ga0182030_10017617_pt1 | contig 13770 bp, 14 predicted proteins | sample 812S3MmetaG_FD_121299 | JGI IMG/M metagenome (GOLD analysis project Ga0182030, IMG submission 121299) | Permafrost microbial communities from Stordalen Mire, Sweden - 812S3M metaG (Illumina Assembly) | ecosystem: Environmental > Terrestrial > Soil > Wetlands > Permafrost | place: Sweden... | reverse complement strand
CGCAGGGGCGTGGGCACGCAGATGTTAATGGTGTCGAGCTCGAGGACGGCGGAGAAATCGGTGGTGGCACGGAGTTTGCCGGCTTGCACCAGTGGAGCGAGCGTGGAGTTGGGGATGTCGCCGATGTAAGAATCGCCGGCGTTCACGCGGCGGGTCTTCTCTTCGCTGATGTCGATGCCGGTGACGGTAAAGCCCGCTTTGGCGAATTCGACGGCGAGCGGTAGACCGACATAGCCCAAACCGACGATGCCCACACGCGCGCGCCGCGAGCGGATTTTCTCTTCGAGGATCGCGGCGGTGGCCGGGCTGAGCGCTTCTGCTGTTTGCATGAAGGTTTATTTTCTCATGGCTCGCTGAGAAACTCGCCTTCCGCTACGATTTCGGCCGGACCCGTGAGGTAGACGTCGCCATCGAAGCGCAGATCGAGCGATCCGGCCGGTGTGAGGACTTCCACGGGCGATTCCGTCATGCCACGCGCGACTGCGGCCACTGCGGCGCCGGTCGACCCGGTGCCGGAACTCATGGTCTCCCCTGCTCCGCGCTCGTAGAAGCGCACGTCGATGCGGTGACGGTCGATGGGGAGGATGAAAGAGACGTTGGTGCGGTTGGGGAAATGGGGGTGTAACTCGATTTCCGCTCCCATTTTGCGCCAGTCGAAATCGAAATTGTCTACCGGGACGGCGCATTGCGGATTGCCCACGTCGAGGAGGGTGACGTCGCGGGGGCCAGTGGAGAGATGCAATTCGAAGCGCGGGGCGAGGATTTCGGGGCGGCCCATGTTCATTTCGAATTCGAAGAGGAGGCCGGTGTGGCCGAGGGTGCGCAGGGTTTTGATGCCGGCGCCGGTGCGGATCCGCACGACATCCGCGGTAACGCCGTGGCGGATGAGGAATGCGGCGGCGCAGCGGGTGCCGTTGCCGGAGATTTCGGCAAGGCTGCCATCGGAATTATAGAGGTGGATGGAGCCTTCGGCCTCGGAATCGGTGGCTGGAGCGACGAGCATCCAACCGTCGGCGCCCACGCCGGTATGGCGGTCGCAGATGGCGCGGGCGATGGATGGGAGGTCGCCCTTGGGCGCGTCGGATTGCCAGGTGAGGAGGAAATCGTTCTTGGCGCCGTGGGCTTTGGTGAAGGGAATTTTCATGGGGTTAGGGACCGCTCCCTCACGGTCGCGGCTCGGAAACGCAGAGTGCCGATCCTGAGCCGCGCCCCGTCATCCGGCGGGCTCCACCTCCACCGCGGTGCCGTAGGCGAGTACTTCGGTGACGCCGTTCATGATCTCGGTAGCGTCGTAGCGGGCGCCGATTACAGCGTTGGCGCCCAGTTCGGTGGCGTGCTGCAACATCAGCTCGAACGCGTCCTGGCGAGTCTTTTCACAAAGACTGCTGAAGAGCGAAATGTTGCCTCCGACGATGGTCTGCAACCCCGCCCCGATGGTGCCCACGATGGACCGTGAGCGCACCACGATTCCGCGCACCACGCCGAAGTTCTTGCGGATGCGATAGCCCGGAAGGTCGAATGCCGTTGTGACGTTATTATGAGGAACCATTGACGCCTCCTGTGCGCCGGTAGATGTGCATCTCCGGCGCGTCGTTCACTTTGAAAGTCTGTTCGAGAGTAAAGCAGCCGGCCTTTTGGACGGCCTTTTCAGCATAGTCGCCGGCGATCACGACGGCCCATGCGTCGTGAGGAAACTGGTTCGGCCCGTTGGTGGCGGCGCTCCAGACGGGCCCGTTGTCGCCAGTGAGAGTCTCGCGTAGCGGGATGCCGAGGTCGCGATAAATCGCCGTGGTGGCGCCGAATTCGGTGACGATGCCGGAGCCGCGGACATAGCGCGGGCGGAGATAATCCTCCACCTGGCGCTCCAGTTCGCGATGCCCGGCGTAATTCTGCTGGCCTTCCTGGAACACGATCCAGTTCTCGGGACGAGGATGGATCAGCCAGGGCACTGTGGCTGCGACGATGACCACGGCGGCAACGCGGCCTCGCATCCAGCGCGGAAAGACGACCACGAGCGCACCCGCGGCCATCGCCAGGAGCGGCAGGATCGAGAGTCCGTAGCGCACATTGTAGATTCCACCGGAGTACAGGACCGGAACCCACATGGGAGTACCGCCGGAGTGGATGCTCAACAGGTAAAACGCGGGCGGGAGCAGCAGCAGAATGAGCGGCCAGAAGGCGCGCTTGGCGGCCACGGCGATGACGCCAAGCGTGCCCAGCACGGCGAGGCATGGACCGACGCAATAGTACGCCGTGTATCCAAAGAACTGGAAAGCCCGCGGCCAATAGTGCTTTCCGGGATAATCGTGGCTGCCCTGAATTGCCATGGCCGAGTAGGGACCGCGATAGAAATCGAGCGCGTCGCCGGTCATGCGCCAGTTGTGGATCAGCCAGAAGAGCGGGCCAAGGCCGGCCAGCAGGCAGAAGACCAGCGCCACGGTGAAGCGGTGCTGGCGCGCGGTCCACAGGAAATAGAGGCCCACGAAGGGGATGAGGAACCAGCCGTCGTAGCGCGTGAGGGTGGCGAGACAGAGCGCGATGCCCGCGCCGGCAACGGCCCACCACGCCTGCGTCTCGCGGAATCGCACCGTGAAATAGAGCAGGGCGGCCAGGCAGCCGAAGAACATTCCCTCCGTCATCGGCGTGGCTTGGATGTAGAGCAGGTTGGGATTGAGCGCGCACAACGCGACGGCCGTGACGGCGGCCGGCGTCGACTGGAATATGCGGCGTACAGCGGCGAACAGGAAGCAGCCGCCGATCGTGAAGAAGAACGCGAAGGGAATCGAGCCGGCAATGCCGTTGTGCCAGAGGTTATCGCGGCGCACGAACGGGAGCATGGCCCAATGCGTGAGCGGCAGCCAGACGGTGCCAATCTGCGCGTATCCGGGGGTCTGCGAATCGACGATCTTGCGGGCGATATCGAGGTGGCATTCGGCGTCGCCGTAGTAGAGCAGCCAGCCGCGGGAGGAACACAAGTAAATCGCCGCCGCGCTCCAGATGACGAGCAGGAGCCCGCAGAGCAGGACACCGCCGAGGCTAAAAGTCGGTGCAGTTTTTGAATTCGGTATAGCGCGCATCGATTTCCTGACGGGTGAGGGTGCGGAAACGCTCCACGCCGAATTGTTCGCAACAGAAACTGCCCATTACGGAGCCATAGATGACGGCGCGGCGCAAATCGGCGAAATCGAGATGGCACTCTTGGAGGTCGAGGCCGCGGCCGGCGAGATAGCCGATGAAGCCGCCGGCGAAGGAATCGCCCGCACCGGTGGGGTCGAAGACGGATTCCAGAAGGTAGCCGGGCACCATAAAATGGCGGTCGCCGTGGAACAGGATGGCGCCGTATTCGCCGCGCTTGATGACCAGAGTCTTCGGCCCCATGGCTTGCACTTTGGCGGCGGCGGCGCGCAGGTTGTATTCGCCCGAGAGCATGCGCGCTTCGCTGTCGTTGATCAGCAGGAAATCCCACTGTTTGAGGGTTTCGAGCAGCTCGGCGCGAAAATCTTTGATCCAGTAATTCATGGTGTCGCCGCCGGTGACTTTGACGCCGTTCATCTGGTTGCGCACGCTGCTCTGCAGGGCCGGCTGGATGTTGCCGAGGAACAGATACGGCGCCGATTTGTAGGAGTCGGGCAGCTTGGGATTGAAATCGCCGAAAACGTTGAGATCGGTGCGAAGGGTGGTGCGATCGTTCATGTCGGCGGAATAGATGCCGGCCCAGAAGAAGGTTTTGCCTCCGGCGACGCGCTCGAGGCCATCGAGATTGATGTGGCGGGAGGCCAGCAGGTCGGTATCTTCCTGGGCGAAGTCGTCGCCGACTACGGCGACGAGCCCGACGGGAGTGAAGTATTCCGCGGCGAGCGCGATGTACGTGGCGGCGCCGCCGAGCATGCGGTCGACCTTGCCGTGCGGCGTTTCCACGCCGTCATACGCGACGGAACCTACTACGATCAGGGACATGTGTAAGGTTCGATTGTAGCGAAATGTGCGAGCCCGATGATTTTACGGTGACGCACAAGGGCTTACGACCCCTGTTGGCCCCGGTTGAAAGCGGTTATTGTTCGTGAATTGTTCGCAACAGGCCAGACCCACAAAGTGGGAACTTCGCAGGATTCCGCCTGGATTTTGTTGGTCAGGAACGGCGGGCACTCCGCGCCGTTGGTTAAGGGCGTTTTCTCCCGGCGATATACTATCGGATTGGTCTCCGTATGTCAGTGACTCGGGATGGGAAACAACTCGAAGCACTCGTGGCTTTTGTTGAAAAGGCGCTACTCCCCGAAGGATTCGAAGTCAGGGCGAACGAAAGAGTTTATAACGACGAAGGCGCGCAAATCGCTGAACTCGACGTTGAGATCCGCGGCAGGATTGGTTCGACAAACATTTCTTGGCTAATTGAGTGTCGCGACCGTCCGGGTGACGGACCGGCACCGGGTGCCTGGATCGAACAACTCGTCGGACGGCGGACGCGCTTCGGATTTAACAAGGTGACTGCAGTTTCCACCACGGGATTCGCTGGCGGCGCGGTCGAATTCGCTCTGTCACAAGGAATCGAGCTGAGAGAAGTCAAGGCGTTGGAGCCTGAGGCATTTGAAAACTGGCTCATGATACGGTCTATCGTTAGCAGCCAGTCCGAGTCCGTGCTCAGACATGCAACCGTGCTGATCGATGAAGGAGAAGACCAAGACCACTTTCGCGCCCTGGGGGAAGCCCTCACGAATGCAACGACAGCTGGCGACCTACTCAGATCTTCGAAGACCGGTACTCGTGGCACGCTCGACGCAGCTTTCTTGGCCGCCGTAAATGCAGCCAAGCTCTTTGACGGCGTAGAGCCCAACGGCCCGCCAAAATCCATTAGGCTGACCGTTACGTACGACAATGACGATGATCATTTCGTCGTGGAAACGCGTCTCGGGCCGGTTCGGGTGAGATCTATCGTTTTCGACGGAGATCTCCGCCAGACGGAGAATTTGATACCACTATCCATCACCGCGGAATACCGGCACCAGGTTCTCGAGTACGGCCAGCGCTACACTCTCCGCCATGTACACTACTGTTCGTCCCGGTGAATTCCACCGGCCGCCGGCTCGCCGGGCTCCTTCGCCATCCAGCCGAGCGTATCGAGCCCTGCAACCCGGTAAATGCGGGGACATCAGGACGGGATATTGTGTTCGATTCTGGTTAAGGTGCGTTCGACCAGCGCGATTCCCTCAGCGCTCACCATCAACTCGGCAGGGGCGCGATCGCCGAGGATCGTCAGGGGAGTTGAGAGCCAATGCGTCGCTTTCTGCTCATCCCCAAACACAGCCACAGCGTGAGCGATGACGGGTACGAGACTGGTAACGACCGCGGTTGACGTCACAACTATGATTCTACATGAAAGTGGCCGCTCGGAATGGCTTGGGGAGCGACCGCCACAGCCGGCTATTCCGGGAAAATCGTGCGCGAGAGGTCTTCCTGGGGCTTTTGGCGGGAGGTACTCCAGAAAGCGGCAGTGAACGCTACCAGCGCCAGCGCCCACACCAGGACATCGACGAAGTCGAGGGGAAAACGGAAGGCCACGGCGAGGAGGCAGAGCACGCTGCGAATGATCCAGCCATAGAGGCGCGAAATCTTCTGCCAGCCTTTGCGGACCGCAACGGCGGAGCGGCCGGCCATATATGCGCAGGCGACGCCGAACAGCCCCAGCACGCCGCGCAAAAATTCCATGGAAACGGGCATCTTGTTTCAAACATGCCGCAGACCGTAGCGGTTTGCAAGTGGGACGATGCGATATGCTCTCAAGGGGGAAAATCGCCATGAATTGGACGCGGCGGCAATTCAATCGTGTGGCCGCGCTGGGAGCGGGCGTGGGACTGGTATCCGGCGCGCGCGCGCAGTTGTCTACGCGCAAGTTGGGGTACTGCGTGGTCGGGCTGGGCCGGATCTCGATGCAGCATTTCATGCCGGCCACCAGGATGTCGCAATATGCCCGCGTCACCGCGATCGTGAGCGGCCATCGCGATAAGGCCGAACGCATGGCTGCGGAATACGAGGTGCCCTCCAAGAATATTTACAGCTACGACAACTACAACGGCATCGCCGGGAATCCGGAGATCGACGCGGTCTACATCGCGCTGCCCAACAGCATGCATGCCGAGTATAGTATCCGCGCGGCCCAGGCCGGCAAACATGTGCTGTGCGAGAAGCCCATGGCCACCAGCGTGGACGAGGCGCAGGCCATGGACGATGCCTGCCGCCGGGCCAATCGCAAACTGATGATCGCCTACCGGTGCCATTTCGAGCCGGCGCACCTGCGCGCATTCCAACTGATTCGCGACGGCAAGCTGGGGAGGATCGAGGCCATCGATAGCGCATTCGGCTTCAACATCGCGGCGGGGGAATGGCGGCTGAAGAAGGCCATGGCGGGCGGCGGCCCGCTGATGGACGTGGGGATCTATTGCCTGAACGCGTGCCGGCATCTGACGGGCGAGGAGCCGGTGGAGATCAAGGGATATTCGTCGGTGGTGGATCGGGACGGGCGCTTCCGCGAAGTGGAAGAGAATGTCTCCTGGAGCATGAGATTTCCATCGGGCGCGGTGGCGAGTTGCAGTACGACCTATGGCGCCAATATGACGAGCTACTTCCGCGTGCTGGGGTCGAAAGGCGAGTTGATCGTCGAACCGGCGTTTGCTTATGACGGCCAGCATCTGAAGGCGAAGATCGTGGGCGAGGCGCCGATCGACGAGCCGAGCACGTTGCGCGATCCGGGCTGCTTCGTACGCCAGGCGGACCATTTCGCCGAATCTGTGTTCAGTAATCGCGAGCCGGGGCCGAACGGCGCGGAAGGGCTGAAGGATATGAAGCTGATGGCGGCGATTTATCGGGGATGACCAGGCGCGGTCGAGCTTTGTGGGACATGCTTCAGCTTTGCTTCAGCTTGTCCAACTCGGCTAACGGCGAGCTCCGCTCGCCTGGGCAAGCTGAAGCATGCCCCACACTACACTGCGAGGGCGCCGTGGTAGAGCATCTCCGCAGGATCGAATTTCGCCTTCACGATCAGTTTCCCGAGCTGCGTGGAGAAGGTCACTTCGTGGTCTTTCTTGCCGAAATCCAGGAATTCCTTGGAGAAACCGAACAGGAAGTAAGTGCCGCCGGGCGTCATCTGTTGGACCACTCCGGCCTGCGCCGCCTCCTTCCCTTTGGGCTGCAAACTGGTCATGAATTTGAGATCGTTGAGGTCTCGCTGAGACGTAGTAGACGGATCGGAATCGGGAGTAGAGAGCTTGGGGGAATCCTGGTCGGTATCGTCGGGATTCTGCTGCGATTGCGGGCGGTTCCTGATAAGCGGGATGTCGCGGACGCCGATCACGTAATGCTTGGCGAATGCCTCGGGAAGTGGGGTTTTGAGCGCGTCGAGGATCGGCTGGGCGCTTTCCCAGCGAACGGTGCCTTTGTAGTTGGAGCTTTGCGGGTATCCGCCGCCCGGCCGGCCCATACCGCCGCGGCGCGGCATGCCGATGCCGATTCCGCCGATGCCGACTCCGGGCCCGCCCATACCGCCGCCGCCGTTGCGTGGATATCCGCCGCCTCCCTGGCCAGAGCCGCCGTTATTGGAGCCGGGAGCGTACTGCGCGCTGACCGATTTCGCCCACGGGGATTTCGAGGTCAGCTCGTCAATCTCTTCGCCGCTCCATTGCGATGGTTCTTTTTTGTTCCAGAAATCACCAGCGTAAAGATTTTCCCAGGCAGCAGACACGCACCCGCCAGCGTCAGAACGCCGCGGCGGCTCAGATTCTTCTCTTGCATGCTTGTGAGACGCATCGACCGGCCAGTGCGTTGCGGAGGTAACCTATTGATAGGCAATTATGGGTGTTGCGACGCGTGCCGGCGCAATCGCTCTGGCGACCTGCCTGACGTGCCAAATCGTCAGTGCCCAGGCCGCCAGTCCGGATCCTCAAACCATCCCAGTAAAGGGAATTGTGCAAGTGAGCAAGGTCAGTATCGATACGGACACGCTCACGGTGGGCGGCAGCGGGCGATGCGCCATCGCCACTGTCCAAGTAGCGGTTGTCGGGTTGGGCGTGAAAGCGGTCGCCAACCCTACGGTAACGGTGGGCCTGGCCGGACTTCGCAGCAAGCCCCCAGGGCTGAAGGTGGATGTCTCAGGCCTCACGGATAGCCAGCAGATTACAAATTCTCCGGGGATATTTGCCTTTCGGGTGTGCGCGACTGCCCTCCCGCCCGAAGTCGCGATCGGAGCGATGACCGTACAGGCCGCGGTGCTGAAAGTCTCTCCGGAGAGCGTGTGGAGGATCGAAAATCCGCAGCCGAGCGCCGGTATGACGACTTTTTCGGTGAACGCGGGTCCCGAGGGGCCGTCCTCAAAGCCCGAGTTGCGGCTCATTGTGACGCCCGTCGACCTGCAAATTGCCAAACAGAATGGCGAGGCGGTGTTCGAGTTCGACGTAGCGGCCAGTAAGGGGTTTACTGGAGTCGTGATGGGTATCGTCAGCATCTCCGAGCCGCAGAATCCCGATGGTGTGGAGTTGCTGGAAGGGACGAACAGCGGAAACCTGGGGTTCACACTCGGCCCCGGCCAGAAACTCTCAGACGCCCACCATCTGAGGTACCGAATCCGCACTAGCGCGACCAACTCGCGTGAAGGCGTTCTGACTTACGGACTTACCCTGAATGCTAAAGAAGACCAGTTCACGCCGCAGGGCGCCGCCCAGCAGGTCACCGTGAAGGTGGGCGCCGGACAATAGCCGGCGTGAGTAGCTTCTCCATGCGGCGGCCGTCGGCGCCATCCTCATAATAGGCACGCACCAGCCGGCTCTTCTGAAATCCGTAACGTTCGTAAAAGCGCATGGCGGTTTGGTTTGTCACTTTCACCATCAGGTGGATTCGGAGAATCCGCCGGCGGCGCAGACGGCGCAAGGTGCTGTCCATCAGCGCGGAGGCGACTCCCTTTTCGCGGTATCGAGGATCGACTGCCAAAGACACCAATTCCGCGGCGCAATAGGGTCTCCCACTGATGCAGGTGAGAATATACCCGCAAACTGTCCTGCCTTTCACCGCAACCAAAAACAGTTCCCCACATTTGTGGTAAAAATCTGCAAACAGGTTGCGATCCCACGCATACTTTCCAAAGCTGGCGTGTTCAATCTGCAGGATGCGATCCAAATCGGAGCGCCGGAAAAGCCGGATAGAAATAGAGCGGGTCATTCTGTTATCCTTTATTTTGGCGCACTTGGAGGCTCTCCTCAATCCGTGGGATCAAAAAAACGCAAGAAAGAGCGGAGTACTCTTGACAAGGATTTCGGACCGGCGCATACTGGAATCGAGATGCAACTGAGTGTCAACTGCGATTTTCCGGAAAAGCTGCCGGTGAGCCTCGTGGACTTGCGGCAGGGCGATGTCGCGATCCTGGATGGGATCGATTTGCCGACGGAAGATGCGCGCCGCCTGATGGAGTTGGGCTTCCTTCCGGGGATGCAGATTACCGCTGGACGCAGCGCTCCGGGCGGCGATCCGCGGGTATTTCAAGTGGATGGTTCGGAGATCGCGCTCCGGCGCGAGACCGCACGGCGTCTCAAAGTTCGCGGCCAGAAAACTGCTAAGCTGGATGTGAAGCCGAGGGTCTGATGAGCGGATGCAGCGATTGCGCCAGTTGCAACTCGGCAGCCGTTGTCGAATTTCCAGGATCGCTGGCGGCGCTCAAGACTGTGGCCGTAATCGGGCCGCCCAACTCGGGCAAAACTACCCTTTTTAACCGCCTCACCGGTCTTCGCCAAAAAGTTGCCAACTTCCCCGGCGTCACGGTGGAGCAGCACACTGGCATCGCAACTCTCCCCGACGGCCGCACCGTCCAGTTGATCGATCTGCCGGGAGTGTACAGCCTCTCGCCGCGGTCGGAAGACGAGCAGGTGGCCTACGATGTGCTGACCGGACAGCGGTCCGACACTCCCAAGCCGGAAGCCGTGCTGCTGGTACTCGATTCCACCAACATGGGACGGCACCTGATGCTGGCGGCGCCGATTCTGTCGCTAGGCCTTCCCACGCTGGTGATCCTGAATATGGCGGACGATCTGCGCAGCCGCGGCGGACGCGTGGATCTCGAAAAGCTGGCGGCGGAGTTGGGCGCTCCGGTGGCGCTGGTGAGCGCCCGCCGCGGTCAGGGCGTGGAAAAGGTCTTCGATTTTCTGGCGGGCGCGATGGCCAAGCCTTCGCCCAGGGAACTTCCGATTCTGCAGGATGTCCCCAAGTGCCGCGCATGGGCGGGACATGTCGGCAGCCAGGCGTCGTATCGCGCCCCGGCGCCGCCTAAATGGACTCGGCGGCTGGACGCGGTGTTTCTCCATCCGGTCGGCGGTCCGCTGCTGTTTCTGGCGGTGGTAATCGCCATTTTCCAGACGATATTTACGGTGGCTGAGCCGTCGCAAACGGCGGTCGATTGGGTGATTGGGCATATCGGCAACTGGATTGCATCGGCGCTGCCGGCCGGTCTCTTTAAATCGCTGGTGATTGACGGAATATTCAAGGGTGTCGGGTCGGTGATCGTGTTCCTGCCGCAGATTCTGCTGCTGTTCCTGTTCATCGGCATTCTGGAGGATTCGGGTTACCTGGCGCGCGCGGCGCTGATTGCCGACCGCACCATGGCCAAGGTTGGGCTGCAGGGAAAATCGTTCATCCCGCTGCTCTCGGCGTATGCCTGCGCGGTGCCAGCCATCATGTCGACGCGCACCATCGAAAATAAGCGCGATCGCATCGCCACCATCCTGATCGCGCCGTTCATGACGTGCTCGGCGCGGTTTCCGGTGTACCTGCTGATCATCGCGGCGTTCATTCCGAATCGACCGCTGGTGGGGCGGTTCCTTTCGATGGGCGCGGCGGCCATGCTCGGGCTTTACATCCTTGGATTTCTGGTCGCGGTGATCACGGCGCGGGTGCTGAAATCTTCCATCCTGAAGAGCGGACGCACTCCGTTCCTGCTGGAGATGCCGTCGTACCGCTGGCCCACGTTCACCTCCCTCGGTCTTCGCCTGCTGGATCGCGGCAAGGTTTTCCTGGTTAGAGCGGGGACGATCATCCTGCTGGTGAGCGTGCTTCTCTGGGGCGCGCTGAATTTGCCGTACACCAACGGCCATCCGCCGGAGATCGCCAACAGCCTCGCCGGCACCATCGGACGCACCATCGAACCGGCGATCAAGCCTCTGGGATTCAACTGGAAGATCGGTATCGGGCTGATCACCGCGGTGTTCTCGCGCGAGACCATCATCGCGACGCTGGGCACGATCTACGGAATGGATCCGGAGACGAACAAAGGGGACTTGCAAGCCGCGATTCACCACGATCTCACTCCCGGCGGCGCCTTCGCGCTACTGGTGTTCTTCGCGTTTGCCATGCAATGCATCTCCACCATCGCGGTGGTGCGCCGCGAGACGGGCGGATGGAAGTGGCCCATCCTGCAATTCAGTTACATGACGGTGCTGGCGTACGTGGGTGCGTTCGCCGCGTTCCACTTAATTCACTGACAGTGAGCAGTAGTTTTATCGTGGTCTCCGGTTTGCCGGGCAGCGGCAAAAGCACCTTGGCCCGGGCGCTGGCTCCTCGATTGGGTCTCCCCGTTCTAGACAAAGACGATATCCTTGATCGCTTGTTCTCTTCGAAGGGGATCGGTGTGCCGCGGCCGGCAGGCACGGGCACCTCGAATGGGTATCCTTTAGCCTGATTCGTTATCGGGCAAGCCAGCGCGAGGCCGGACCTCGCGTTGTATATTTTCGGACTAAGCACCAACGCCGGGCGCCGCCCCGCCTGCTCGCGGCCGGCTTGAGGGTCGAAGGTCAAACGGAATCTTCGGCGTCCGGCACGAAGGCGGCCTTTACCAGGCTTCCTCGCCCTTTGGCCGGCCCCAGTCCGTTTCCCGATGGCGATTCTTGGGCGTGATCTGGGCGACAAGTTCCGACAGTTCGTACTTTCGCCGGGTAGGACGCAAGACTATGGCACCGTCGCGATCGAGAGCCAGCTTCACGCAATCTTCCTTAGCAATACGAGCGGCCATCTACTTTCACTCTACATGGTATTAGGAGGTCGAACTAATTCGCCGACAAGTGCTCTTGCGCTTCCTGCCAGACGTTGGTGAAAAACTCGCGGGAATCGGGCGAGCAGCCGATGTGCAGCCGGTCGGCGCCATCTTCTATGAAGCCTAAATAACCGCTCCAACCGAGATCGTCGAGCACGAAACGAAGGCATTCCAATTCGCCCGCCGGAATATGCGCGGTATCGATATCGAAGACCTGTCCCGAGCTGTGCGCGAAAGCTTCGTGCTGGGATAGCTGCTGCCGCGCGTAATCGACGGGTTCCACCAGCGCGCTGACCGGCAGCGGCAGGAAAACCTCGCCTGGAATATTTCGCTCCTCACACAGGCGGCGCGTTTCGAAGGCGATGTAAGTCAAGGTGCCCAGCGCCGCGGGTGAGGCCTGCGAGGCATCGTCGACAGGCGGAAGCTCAAGCGCGTATCCCAGATATTCGGCGCTGTTGGCCGCCTTCATCAGCCGCGATCCGGGATTGGAGCGGATATCCTCGCCGGTGCGATAGATCAGATCGTCGGGCCGGAGCCACGACCAAAGACGGTGCGGGGAGCGCGGACCGGTGGCGAACTGGTTCTTATATTCCTGTTGGAGGGCGAGCAACTCTCCGGGATTCTGGCGGTATAGAGCCAATAACTGCGCGGCGCGCTGGATGCGGAAGTAGTAAGTAGGGGAGTAATCGCGCAGCATCTGCTGTTGTATCGCCTGATACAGTTCGCGGTTCCAGGTGGGGCTGCAGGAGAAGAACATGCGCGCCACGGTGATCTCGTTCGCTGGAATGCCGCGCGCGCGGCTGGTGAGCTCTTTCATATACGTGACGCAGCCCGTGCCGCAATGGTACGCGAAGATGGCCCAATCCTCGCCCCCGAATTTCCGCTCTAGGCCGGCAAGATAGCGCGCCGCGGCCGGAATGGCGCGATCGGGAATCAGACGGTCATCGCGGACCAGGACAGTGTACGGGTCTTTGTGCGTGACGGTTCTGTACTTGGGCTTGGTGCTTTTGTTCCTGCTCTTGATGAGCACTTTTTCGCGCCAGATCTTGTACCGGGTCGCGTGCACGATACTCAGGCCCATGTCATGCGCAGTGGCATCGGCAATCTGCATGATGCCCTTCGGTCCGGCGGGACTTTCGGCGTTGGGATCGCCATAGCTCTCGAGGTAAATGATGGCCTCGACGGTGGACATGGGGAATCCACTGCTCTGCGCGGCGGCGCGAATGATAGCCTGCAATTTGGGATCGCTGACGCGGCGGGCGCCGTTAATGGCCTCCTGCTCGCGCATGATGCCGAAGGTTTGCGATTGCACCATGAGATCGGTGCGCACCTGGAGGACGTCAGCCGTTAAGGCGTCCCGCTCCACCCCGACACCCGAGATCCGGTGTGACGGGAAGAAGTACTCCGGCGAGCCGGCCTGACCCCAGGTTACCAGGCTCAAGAGTAAGACAACCTTGCGTTTCATCCGCTTCCTACAGTGTAGCCGCAGCGCCTGCGGTGTGCGGCATAATTCTTTGGACGTACGGGGGGCGAAATTAGTTTTTCCAAACTGAATATATGCAGGAATATATATTCACCACGGAGCCACAGAGCCTTCTGAGCTGTTGTGTCAAGAGTTTTTCTCCGAAAGTTTGCTGAAGCCGGCAACGTTGTGCCACTCAAGGCTGGTGACAGATGCGAGACCAGGCCCAAGAAGGGCGCCACGACGTCGT
>Ga0182030_10017616_pt1 | contig 13770 bp, 13 predicted proteins | sample 812S3MmetaG_FD_121299 | JGI IMG/M metagenome (GOLD analysis project Ga0182030, IMG submission 121299) | Permafrost microbial communities from Stordalen Mire, Sweden - 812S3M metaG (Illumina Assembly) | ecosystem: Environmental > Terrestrial > Soil > Wetlands > Permafrost | place: Sweden... | reverse complement strand
CAAAGCTGACGTAAACGTGCTTAGGTAGCTCTTGCACAATGCTCCGGCAGATCTCTTTCCAGCTTTTGCCTTCGAACTGCTGCGCCTTCAAATCTCGATCGTAATGCGAAACAATTCGTCCAGCGGAATTCTTGACGAGGTTGAATTCCTCTTCGCAGAAGTCGCGAATGCCGACTTGAACCAACTTGCTGAGGCTCTTAATTTCCAGCGCGTTGAACATAATTGAAGCATGCGAATATTTGAAACCTTCGTAAGCATCGCGCAAATCGGCATGCGCATCGAAATGCAGAATGCCGAAGTCCGTATATTTAGCACCAAGTGCGCGGAACAGACCTAACGGCGTGCTGTGGTCTCCACCAATCAATGATGGAAATTTCCCCTGCGCCATTAAAGCTTGTGCTTGTTCGAAAACCCAGGCGTTCATTTTTTCGCAGCTCGCATCTATTTCTTCGAGCAAGGCTTTCATGTGCGAGTCGCTTTCTGCGTCTTTGCCGTCTTCTAATCCAGCAATGTATTCTTCGGCCTTCTCGCGCATTATGCTATTTAGCGCGAGCAGCTCTTCCGGAATATCGAGCATTGCCAATCCGATCATCCATGCATCTTGTAGATCAGGATCGAACAAATCGACTTGTTTCGACGCTTCGAAAATTGCTTCAGGACCACCGGCAGTGCCAGCCCTATAGGACACGGTAACTTCCCAGGGCACGGGGATGAGCACTTGTTGAGCGTTTTCGGGTGTGAATGGCAAGCCGAAAATGTTCGAGTCTTTCGACGCTAAACTGTTTGGATCAAAAGCCGCAGCGCCTTCAGTGCTGGTATCGTGCTGCGACTCGGGATGCGATTTTTCAATCGAGCCTGCTGTCGAAACGTTGGTGCTTTTGGCGTTCATTTCTTTGCGTTCCTTGGAAAGGCGCGCTGACAACTAGCGCGCTAGCAATTATCTATGCTGCGATTCTGTGATTAGTTAACGGCGACCGCGCGTAGCCCTTCCACAGGCGCGCCGGCTAAGTCGTTAACTTCATCGAGAACAGCCTTACCAAACAAATCATAAGGCTTAGTCTCTGTAACCTTCACCGGAACGATTTCGCCCAGCCAATTGTGATCAAGCTCATCCGGATAAACATAAACAGTATTATCAATCTGTGGCGCATCCCACTGACTGCGACCGAAATAAAGTTGCTTCACTTCGTCATAACCTTCGAGCAACACATTGATCGTTTCGCCGAGCAAGCGCGCATTGCGCTCAGTTGAAATTGCAAGCTGCGTTTCCATTATGCGATTGCGACGTTGCTTCTTCACCTTCTGCGAAATCTGACCCTTCATGTTGCCGCTTGATACTTCAGTCTGTTTCGAATAGGTAAACACACCAAGGCGATCAAACTTGTGCTCTTGAATAAACGCATGCAAGTGCTCAAACTGCTCTTCTGTTTCGCCGGGGAAGCCAACGATAAACGTTGAGCGAATCGCAGCCTCAGGCAAAATTTCTTTGATAAGCTGCACGCTCTTTTCCGGATGCAGCGGTCGCGCCATCGCGCTTAGCACCTCGGGGTGGCTATGCTGCAGCGGAATATCCACATACTTAACCACCTTCGGCAAGCGCTTCATCGTTTCCAAAAGCTTGCGGTTAGTTTCTGTCGGATAGAAATACATAATGCGAATCCAGTCGAGCCCCTCGATCGCATGCAGTGCATCGAGCAGCTCCGGAAGCGCCATATGACCATACAGGTCAAGCCCGTAATAACTTGAATCTTGTGATACCAAAATTATTTCGCGCGTGCCTGCTGCCACCAAAATCTTCGCTTCTTGCACGAGCGAATCGATCGAACGTGAGCGAAACTTTCCGCGCAACATCGGGATGATGCAAAACGTGCAGGCATGGTCGCAGCCTTCGGCAATCTTCAAATACGACGACGCACCAACCGAAGTCGAAACACGCGGCATCACTTCGTCGATGTGATCGTTAGGTGTTGCCGAAACTTGCACAATGCGCAAACTCGAATCTGCGACAATCGCTTTGGCGATGTCGACAATCTTGTGTATGTCGCCGGTGCCGACGATAGCCCGCGCTTCGGGCAATTCTTTCAACAGCTCTTCTTTGAAGTGCTGCGCCAGACACCCAGCCACGATCAATTGCTTTCCATCGGAGGCTAAATCGACAATATTGCGAACAGATTCGCGCCTGGCGTCTTCGATAAACGAACAGGTATTCACCAGGCAGATGTCGGCTTCATCATTGTCGAAAGTAAGTTCGAACCCGGCGTTTTTGAGCAAGCCGAGCATTACCTCAGTATCGGTTTGGTTCTTTGGGCATCCAAGTGAAACCACCCCGAATTTGGGGTTATTAATCATAAGAACAAGCCTCCTGGCTGGTATGCTCCAGCCGAAGACCGGAGCTTAGTCTGAGTCGAGTCGCCCTTCGGAGTAACGCGCGGGTACTTCCCTGCTTGCTCCGCTGTCGGTGCGCCTGGTTTCAACCCGGCGTGGACGAGGCGAATCGGATGCGTTGGCGTTGACCGGACGTCTGACACGTTTCACGATTGAATGTGGATTCGTGCTGCTCGTTGAGGTCAAAGTGCCAGTGCCCGGGTTGGATGGGGCACCCGGCGTTTGTGCTGTTCCCGCGTTGGGAGACACGAACTGCCGTTCGGACACCTTACCGTTCAATCCGAAGGCTTGTATTTTACCCTGTTGCTCTACTGACAAGCTACCCCCATCGCCGGCTCTGATGATCAATCCTTGCGGATCTTCAAAGTCGCGACGGTCACCTTGCTCGAGATAGCCGGTAAACACACTATCGCCATTGCTCATACGCTTGACTTCTACCCATACGTGGCGTGAAGCAGACAGCGTGAGCCTTTGCGTTGTGTCTTGCGGCACGGCAGTGGTGTTTGGTTGTGCTGCGCCAGTCTGACCTGGTTGACCAGGTTGTCCTGCTTGATTCGGTTGCGGAGCTACGGGCGCAAGCCCGCGAGTCGCGCTTCTCAAGCCGTTTAGCGAGGCATCTTGCCTGTTGGCCAGATCGCTTTGCTGCGAGTTGATAAACCAGGTGATCATTCCTATGACACCGATAATAATGATGCCGTTGAAGATCCAGAGTTTGTATCCTGGTGCTGAAACTTTGACTTTAGATTTCGAAATGTATTCGTTCGATGCGTAGTAAGGCACGGAATTCGAGTTGTTTTTACGCGACTTTCCTGACGCCTGATCGACGTAGCCTTTATATTCATCGGCGAGAACTTGCCCGTCGAGGCCGATGCACTCGGCGTAGCGTTTGATAAATCCGAAGATAAAAACTGGCTCAGGAAGTTCTTCTGAGTCGCCTTGCTCAACTGAGTTGAGATGGTTGAGCGGAATTTTTGTCCGCTCATATACCTGCGCAAGGGTGAGGCCCTGCGCTTCGCGAGCTGATTTCAGCTTTTGTCCTACTGTAGCTAACGACATATTATCGTCAGTCCGTTCTCGTTCTTTTTGGGAAAAATAACCCGACTTCATCATCAGTCAAATATCGCCATGAGCCAAGGGGTATCAAGCCCAATTGTAACCTACCTATGCCTAATCGGCGTAATCGCACTATCGCATATCCAAGAGTGGAACACATGCGTCTAAGCTGGCGGTTGCGCCCTTCTATGATAGATATCTGGAAATCACTATAAGAATTATTTCGCTCGATAAGCTTAACTTTTGCCGCATGTGTCATTCCATCTTCAAGTTCGACGCCGTTCGCCAACTTGTTTAGATGCGCAGTCGATATCTTTCCGCGCACTCTGATCTCGTAAGTCTTGGGCAAGTGCATCGACGGATGAGTCAGTCTCTGAGCCAGATCTCCGTCGTTAGTAAGTAAAAGTAAACCCTCTGAGTACATGTCAAGGCGCCCTACGGGTCGCAGCATTTGCAGATTGCGCGGAAGCAAATCGAGCACCGTTTCCCGCCCTTCATCGTCCGACATTGTCGTAACAATTCCGGGCGGTTTGTTCAACGCGACATATATATGATGAACAAACGCCAGCTTGCGGCCTTCGACAATCAGCTCGTCGTTGTCAATATCGACGCGTCGACTGAAGTCGTTAACGACTTCGCCGTTAACTTTTACAAGTCCAGCGCTTATCAGATCGTCTGCTTTGCGGCGCGAACAATATCCGGCTCGCGCGATAGCTTGATTAAGGCGCATTCTTACATGTGTTGCGCAGATTCTGGCTCTTGAATCGAAACTTTGCCAGGTTTTCCGCCAATTTCCTGAATTTTCTGCGTCAGTTGATCGCGAGTTTCCTGGAATTGTTGCGTGGCTTGTTTGATCGCCGCATCGCCTTTTGATTGAAAATCTTGCATGGCTTGTTGGCTGCGATCTTTGAAGTCTGTAATAGACGTGCTGGCTTGTTTGTACATCTCGTCTGAACCATCAGCTAAATCGCGGCGAAGCTCACGACCTGATTTTGGTGCAAAAAGTACTCCGCCGACGAAACCAAGCACGCCTCCAATCAGAATACCTTCCAAAAACTTAGTGCTGTTAGACATTTTTTCGCTCCCTGTTGCTCTCTATTGCTTTGGATTCCGATTTTTGTTCGTCGCGATGTGGATATAAATACGCTTTCAATCCTGCAAGTAAACCGACACTGGCTACATGCGATTCCTTTTTAGCTGTACCCACCAGAGTTGTTACACTACCGGTCAGTTCTTCCGCCTTGCTGCCCACGTCATGAACTCTTTGTGCAGTAATGGATTTTATCTGATTCACGCCATCCATCACGCTGCGTAATTCTTTCAAGGTTGGTGCTACCTCCCTTTCCATGGTGTCAGATAATTTCTGAAAGGAAAGGGCGGTTGACGTTATTTGACTCAACAGAGGTCCAATCGCAAAAACGAGAAGAACCATCGATATCGCCAAAATTACCAGAGCAAGGACAACAGCAAAATTCACCGCTGTGGTAATGTCCACGATTTATCCTCTAGTTGTGCTGAAAAGGCAAAACGGACGAACTGCTATAGTCTAGCTCTTCACGCTTCTTAGCGGCGGCAAGTTTGCCGGCTGCAACTGCCCGTTTTACGCGCATTGTTTGCTCTTCCACAGCCAACTGGGCGTAATTTACACCCGAAGCATAAAGGTCGAGCGTATCGTCCATCAATTCGCTGGCGCGCTCAGGAATATTGCGGGCGTTTTCTTTCAAGTCGCCGCGTAAATCTTTGCCTGATTTTGGCGCGACCAAAAGACCAACAGTAACTCCGCCAAGGGCGCCGATGAAAAGTCCAAATAGCCAGGCGCCCAGTCCAAATCCTGAGTCAGAGTCGCGTTCGTATGAGTTTCCCATGCCTTTCTCCTTGCAACGCTTGGAGCTTCGCCTTTAGATTCGCATAAGCTCCAGTAGGAGTATAACACCACTGCTGCCTTCGCGTCTTTCTGTCAGGCTCGCCCCAACTTTGCCTTCGCTGTGCCGTTTTCCGCTTTTCTTAGTGTATTTCTGTCTTGTTTTCCGATGCAGTTTATCTTAGTTATCTCATAGCGCATTTTCAGCTTATTTGCTTACTTTTGCTTTTTTCTGAAGTGCAATGCCCTCGAGACGCTGAGCGACCACATCGAGCAGATGGTCTGCAATAGCGCGTTTCGGCATGCGGGGCAGATTCTCGCGTTGTCCTTCTGCCGTGAGTATGACAACTGCGTTGTAGTCGCTACCGAAGCCAATATCTGGCACTGTAATGTCGTTGCCAACGATGATATCGAGATGCTTGCGCGTCAACTTTTGCTGAGCGTTGTTGAGCAGCCCTTCAGACTCAGCTGCAAAGCCGCAGATTACCTGATCTTTGCGCTTCACGCGCCCGAGCAAATCGAGAATATCAGGGTTTTTCGTCAGCTCCAGCACCAGGTCTTCTGATTCTGTCTTCTTGATTTTTTGATGCGAAACATTGATGGGGCGGTAATCGGCAACAGCTGCGGTCATGACCAGAGCGTCGCACTGGTCGAATTCGGTTTCGACTGCTTCTTGCATTTCCTGGGCGGTTTCGACCACCACAACAGGATAATTGCGCTCAACTTGCACCGTGGAAACCAGCGTCACTTCAGCGCCGCGAGCGTAAGCGGCATCTGCCACAGCGATACCCATTTTCCCGGATGAACGATTACCGATGAAGCGGACAGGGTCAATCGGCTCTCTGGTGCCGCCGGCGGTGATGAGTATATGCTTCTTGCTCAGTGTTGTGCGGGACTGCAAGCGTGCCACCACATTGCCGACGATTGTTTCAACCGGAGCCATTTTGCCCGGACCCCAGTCGCCGCAAGCGAGTTCGCCAGAATCGGGTGGAATAATTTCGTAGCGGAAACGATGCTGCAAAATGCCCAGATTATATTGCGTGGCTGGGTGTTCGAGCATGACAGGATTCATTGAGGGGGCGAGGACTTTATGGCACTGACTTGCCAATACCATTGTGGTAAGTAATTCATCGCATATACCTGTCGCCAGCTTGGCAATTGTATTTGCCGTAGCTGGAGCAATAAGAATGAGGTCTGCCTTTTGCGCGAGCGTTATATGCTCAGGCTTCCACTCGCCTTTTCCATATTGGTCTACATGAACCGGGTTACGCGTCAAAGTCTGCAGAGACAGCGGTGTAATGAATTCTGTGGCATTTTGCGTCATTACCGCATGCACGTCGGCTCCTGCTTTACGCAAGCGAGATGCAATGTCGCATGTTTTATACGCGGCGATTCCGCCGGAGATACCTAAAATGATAGTCCGGTTTTTAAGAGGTAAATCTTCTGAAAGATCCTCATCCAAATCTGAAGAAGTTTCCTCGCTGGCCATGATGCACGCCCTCGCAATCTGAATTGGTTACAATCATCTATTATCTACTGAAATACCGTATTAAAGCCAGGATTCTGAGGCAGTACACGGTAAAATTTCTAGCTGTCGCCTGAGTCTTCCACCTGGCAAGGATGCTTCATGAAGTACTACGTAACAACTGCTATTGACTACGCCAACGCCGCACCTCATATTGGCCATGCTTATGAAAAAATTGCGGCTGACATCGTGGCGCGCTATCAGCGCTTGCTTGGTAAAGATGTCTATTTTCTAACAGGCACAGACGAACATGGGGTGAAGGTCGAAAAAGCAGCAGCGGCTGCCGGCTTGTCGCCGCAGGCCTTTGTCGATGATGTGGCGTCGAAGTTTCAGCTGGCCTGGAAGAAGTTGGGGCTGACCAATGACCATTTCTTCCGCACAACCGAGCCGCGACATCATGACGTTGTCCAAGAAGTCTTTCGCAAAATGAAAGCTAAAGGTGATGTATACAAAGGAAGTTATACTGGCTTGTACTGCGAAGGTTGCGAAGATTTTCTGCGTGAGCGTGACTTGAAAGACGGCAAGTGCCCAAACCACTTACGCGAGCCCAGGGCAGTTAAAGAAGAGAATTATTTTTTCAAACTTACTAAGTACAAACCAGCTTTAAAAGAATGGCTTACCAGCGCTGATACTCACGTCAAGCCTGATGGGCGCCGGCAGGAAGTCTTGAATCAACTCGATGATCCTGAGCTTGGCGATTTCAGCATCACGCGTTCGCGCAGTTCGCTTACCTGGGGCATTCCCGTACCCGACGAAGAAGACCAGGTTATATATGTGTGGATAGATGCGCTGACAAATTATATTACCGGCGTAGGCTATCTTAAGGATGAAGCCATGTGGAAAAAATATTGGCCGGCCGATTTGCATTTAATCGGGAAAGATATATTGAAGTTTCACACCATATATTGGCCGGCCATGCTTATGTCGATAGACGTCGAGCTGCCGAAGATGGTTTTCGGGCATGGCTTTATCACAGTCGAAGGCCAGAAAATGAGCAAGACGCTCGGCAACGTACTTGATCCGATCTACTTGTGCGACAGATACGGCGCTGATGCTGTCCGCTATTTTCTATTTGAAGCAAACACATTTGATCAAGATGGCGATTTCTCCCGCGCTGACATGATCAATAAAGTGAACAGTCATCTGGCTAACGGGCTCGGTAATTTGCTCAATCGCGTTGTGACATTGTTGAGCAAGAATTTCGACGGAGTGGTTCCCGAAGGAACTACTGATCTTTCGATGCTTTCGACGATGATTGAGAGCAGCAAGAAATATCATGAATATATGGCTGATTTTGAATTTGCTAAGGCTATCAAAGTCATATTTGAAGGCATTGTTGACCCAGCCAATAAATTCATCAACGATCAAAAACCATGGACATTATTCAAAGACGGAAAGCTTGCTGAAGGCGGCGCAGTTCTAGCTACCGTGATGTCTCTGCTGAAGCGTGCCGCAATTTTACTTGCGCCTTTTACACCCAATCTTTCTGAAGATATCTGGAAGCAATTAGGTGTAGAAACGCCACTAAGCGCGGTGACTGTGCTAAGTGAGTGTTACGACAAAATTGAGCTCACTGGGGCTCATGTACAGAATCTTGGACCAGTATTTAAGCGCATTGAAGAAAATGACGACAATGCACCCGGTGACAAGAAATAGCAGCTTAGCTCCGGCGTTTTGCCTTAGTTAATTCAATGTTGATAGACCTACTGCTCAAGGAGGCAGACATGAAAATTCTTCTGGCGACCGATGGTTACTCAACCGCTGAGGCAGCGCTTGAAGTGGTTCTTTATCGACCCTGGGATCCAGGCACCGAGGTTCGGGTGATTAGTGTAGTTGAGCCGCTCAATGAAAGAATCAATCATCTGGTTGGTCTGTTTGGCCTGGCTAAAACGGCTTCGGATGCTCAGAGGCGCCTGCTCGATCAAACTAAAGAGATTGTCGAGAAATTTACAAAGCGCCTTCAGGTCAAGTTTGGTGACGACAAGGTTTCCGCCGTTGTAAAAGAAGGGCGAGTGCGCGAGTCTCTAATTGCTGAGGCTAACGAATGGCAAGCCGATACCATTGTTCTTGGTGCGCATGCTCATAGCGATTCTGGTGACATGCTGTTTGGCAGCGTGCCCGAATATGTTCTATCTCGTGCTAAGTGCGCTGTGGAAATATTGAGGACTGCCAATCCGAGCACTGTTGTGACGGAATTGGAGCGTAATCAACCAGTAGAGGAAGACAAATATCTAATTGCCCTCGACGATTCTGAATGTTCGGAAGCCACCATACAAGAATTGCTTAAACGTAAATGGCCGGCAAAGCCGTTTTTTAAAGTGATTAGTGTTGTTGAACCCTTGCCGTTTCAAGCTTATACTGGGCTTGGACCATGGGAGGGCGCCGGATCTGAAGAGTATGTGCAGCTGGTCAATAAAACTCTGGAAGCCGAGCAGTCCATCGCCAAAAAAGTGGTGGCAAATGCGGTGTCACGTTTGCAGCAACAATTCGCTGATGCCGACGTCACTGGCGAAGTTTTTGAAGGCTATGCCAAAGATCGCATTCTTTCCGTAGCTAAAGATTGGCCGGCAGATCTAGTGATTTTGGGCTCTCATGGCCGTGGCGGATTCATGGAATTTGTCCTGGGCAGCGTCAGTAAGGCTACTTCGATTCATGCATCATGTTCGGTGCTCGTTGTGCGCGCTCCCGCCATTACCAAAATCGCTAAATAGTTTTTCGAATAAGGTGAATTAAATGTCGGATTTAACTCAGGCTGAGCAGCCTGATAGACGTCTTGCGGAAGATTGTCGCAATCGATGCACTTCGGGATTCGCGCGCAGGGCAAGCCAATGACTGAGCTTGCCCTGAGCTTATCCTGAGCTTATCCTGAGCTTATCCTGAGCGAGGCCTCACGTTATCGGCGAAACTTTGTTGTTCAGGAAGCCTGCCGCTTCCTTGCGTTTTTATCTCGCTTTAAAATGCGTTTTTTGTCACTCTTGCTTTTAAGTTCGCGAATTGCATCTCCCAATTCGTTCGCTTCGCGAGCGTGCTTGTGTTCATCGTAGATCCAGGCTAGCCAGAGCAATTCTTGTGCAGAGTGGTCCTCCATAATGTGATTTCACCTCCTTCTGTTAAGCTTTTTTTTGTGCTCTTTCTTCTTCAAGGCACTGCTCGCAGTTAGCCATTAGTCGGGAAACTCGCGTCTTGAGCGCTTGGGCCAGGCTTTGCAGAGTTCCTATGCTAGGATTGCGCTTGCCTTTTTCCACATTGCTGATGAATGGGCGGTTGATACCAGAGTCTGCCGCAAGTTCCTCCTGCGACATCTTGAGGCGCTTCCGGCGAAGACTTATCACTTCACCCAGGCACGTATATAAATGAGTATGGTCGTTTCTAATATAAATCACCTCCTTCTAACGTTGATTGTGATGCGAGAGAATATATTTAGTTTCAAACGAGTGTAGCTTATTGGATACTCGATGAAACGTCCTGTTGGTAGGCATCTCTGGCGCATTTTCGCGGCTTGGAGCACAATGTATAGATCGCGTAATAGATTGGCGATAAACACGATTTTCTGGAACGCGTTGCAGAATGATAAAAGATGCTTTTGTCGACGCATTACGATGCTGCGACTGCTTTTCCTTATTAAGTGCCCAAAAAGACTGGTTTTCCCCGATTGATCTAGGGGGTTACCCTTGAGCAAAATGTCGTATAAGAATGAGTTCGGCATCGCTTACCTCAAACCGTATCCAGTGATTGCAAGTAATTCGACAATTTTGGTCGTAGAAGACAACGAGACTGAACAGTATTTGCTCAGAATTCTTCTCGAGAAATTTGACTATAACGTTGAAATCATTTCGTCAGGTGAAAAGGCTCTGGAAGCATTGTCCGGCGGTAAGCGATACGCTGCTGTGCTTATGGACATCACGTTGCCAGGAATTGATGGATGTGAATGTGTGAGGCGGATGCGCCAACTAAAGAGCTCTGCTCGAACGCCCGTTATCGCCCTAACTTCGCGGTCTGAGCCAGAAGACCGTAAAACAGCGCTCCAATCAGGAATGGACGACTATTTGCAAAAGCCATTCGATCCTGAAGAATTGAGAAAGCTATTGCTTCGCTATGTCTATGATGCCAGTAAACCAAATTTAAAAACTCTCAGACCGCTTCCTCCAGGCGAGGCTTAAGTAGAGCAATCTATTGATGAACGGCTTATTTCAAGTCGCCAAACAGCTCTGTTGAAAAATAACGTTCCATTCGATCTGGAAAAACTGTAACAACTGTGGCGCCCGTGTCCAGCTGAGCTGCGGCTTTAACTGCAGCTGCGTAGTTTAAGCCAGAGCTTGGACCGACAGGGAAGCCAAGCTTGATGAGCTGGCGCGTAATCGAAATGGCGAGGCGGTCCTCAACTTCAATCACCGTAAGTCCTGGCATCTTCTCCGGGTCATATAATTTTGAAAAACCATCGAGCACTCCTGGAATGCGAGCACTGAAGCTGCAACACTCGATATGAAAGTGATCGCCTGTGGTTGATACGGGACGCGCAGCAACTGGTTTTACATCGCATCCGGCCTGGGCAAATCCCTGGTATAGTCCCAGCAAAGTGCCGCCAGTTCCTATTCCGCTTACCACACGATTTACCGTGCCGCTTGGTACTTGTCCAAGTATCTCGCGCGCAGTGCCGATGCGGTGGGCTTCGGCATTGTCTTGATTTTCGAATTGCATAGGCAAGAAGCCACCATTGGTGGTGGCTAGCTCGGTGGCGCGGTCCAGGGCACCTTTCATCCCCAGCGCTTTGTCGACCAGTTCAATCTGTCCTCCGAAGGCGCGAATCATAAGTACGCGTTCGTTGCTAACCGAAGATGGCATAACCGCTGTGAAACGCAGCCCCATTTGAGCGCAGGTCAGAGCAAGCGCAATGCTGGTAGAGCCGCTTGATGCTTCGACAACCAGATCGCCATGTGAAATTTTTCCCTGACGCCAGGCTTTCTCCAGAATGTATCGCGCGATTCGATCTTTAGTCGAACCACTCGGATTGAGAAACTCGAGTTTGCACCAGATAGGTAGGGAGCTATGCCCCAGGTCGACTGGCACAAGTGGTGTGGGACCTAATTGTCGAAAGAAACAATTAGTTAAAGTGTCGTCCGAAATTTGTGCAACCATTAATCGCCTATCGCATTTTGCGAAGAACATCTACTTTAGAGAATTCGTTGCTGCGGAAGTTGGAAACATCAGAAACGTTGATGCGACCAGTGAGGCTGTTATTGTTGAATACCTTGCCACTGCCCATATAAATGCCGGCGTGTCCGTGGTCTCCTGGCTCTCTATGCCCGATGATTACGTCACCAGCTTGCATATTGCGAGGATCCACTTTCGCCCAGCCATAGCGTTGAATGTCTTGCTCAAGTGAATCGCAATTTTGATCGCGAATTGGCAAATGGTAGGCCTTTTCAATTGCTAGGCTGACAGCGCGAGCGCAACCCAATTCGCTTGGCACGGAAGGATCAAACTCTTGCACGGAATGTCCAAGCAGGGATGACATCGTTGACTCGAATTGCTGAATTTGATTTTCAGCTCCAGGCGCCGCATACGGTTGACCTGGGCGATAGTTCTGCTGTGGGTGATAATTCTGCTGCGGGTGGTAACCCTGCTGTGGGTGATAACCTTGCTGTGGGTGATAACCTTGCTGTGGGTTATAATTCTGCTGCGGCGTGTAATTCTGCTGCGGCGCGTAATTCTGCTGTGGATAGTAGTTCTGTTGCGGATTGTATGTCTGCGGCGGTATGACCGGCAACGGTATGCCCGGCTGCGGCACAACGGGACGATACTGCTGATGATGCCGTTGATGACCTTGTGGGTAGTAGTTCTGTTGCGGATAATAATTCTGTTGTGGAACATAGTTCTGCTGCGGAACATAGTTCTGCTGCGGATAATAATCCTGCTGCGGCGGGTAATTCTGCTGCGGAGCGTAATTCTGCTGCGGAGCGTAATTCTGCTGCGGAGCGTAATTCTGCTGCGGATAGTTGTTCTGCTGCGGATAATAATTCTGTTCCGAATTATTTTGTTGTTGTTGGTGATACATCCGTTTTTGATAAGGAGTATCTAGGTTCGGTTGCCCGTTTTGTTGCTGCGGAGCATAGTTCTGTTGCGGGTTGTAGTTCTGGTGCGGATGGTGTTGCTGCGGATAATAGTTCTGTTGCGGATAGTAGTTCTGCTGTGGATAGTAGTTTTGCTGAGGCGCGTAGTTTTGCTGCGGATAATAATTCTGTTGCGGATAATCCTGATTCTGACCGCGGTCCAACGACGGCGGAATATTCCCCGGTCTTGGATTAGGGCGCTGTTCTTGTTCCGGATAGTAAGGCGCGGGCGGCGTCCGATCCGAGCGGTCCGAGCGATCGTTCGTTTGTTGGCGATGTTGCGGACGCTCTGTGCGATCGCCGCGTTCGCGAATAGCCAAACATCCTGATGGCAGCCCCATGTCGGCTTCCAATCTTTTCATCGAATCTAGCTCATAGACTTCGTTGCGCATCTGCGCCCGTGCATCTGGCGCGTTGCTGGGCAAGTCTTGAGTTGTATCTGAATTGCGACCTTGAGTTCTATCCATATGATGTATTTAAGCCCAGTGAATCCTGTACCAATGTGCATATTGTAGGTGAATTCGCCCTAATGCACCCCCCGGTATCTCCCACTAATTTAGAGATAAACCGAAGTATTCTTAGAAAAAATTCCTGATCCTGGTGTCAAAAACTCAAAAAGGCTAAAGTTCACGACGTGAACTCGTACCAACCTTTACGGAGCGCTTTCACGATCACTTCGACGCGGTCAGAGATTGTGTACGCTTCTGCCTCGTGATAGCCAGAGCGACGAACTTCGGAAAGCTGTTTGTCTAAGCGACGTTGTTCTTCGGCCAACATGTGGCTTATGACGATGCGGAAGCGTTCTATCACCATCATTAGTGGGCTGTCTTCGCCCT
>Ga0182030_10017615_pt1 | contig 13770 bp, 11 predicted proteins | sample 812S3MmetaG_FD_121299 | JGI IMG/M metagenome (GOLD analysis project Ga0182030, IMG submission 121299) | Permafrost microbial communities from Stordalen Mire, Sweden - 812S3M metaG (Illumina Assembly) | ecosystem: Environmental > Terrestrial > Soil > Wetlands > Permafrost | place: Sweden... | reverse complement strand
GCGGGCGACATTCCGGTCACCGACATGCGCGAGGCGGAGGCCGACGCAGACAACCTCACGGTTCAGGAGCTTGACGCCCGCAGCGCCGTCACGTTGAGCGAGGCCGCATTCAGCGATCTGACGCGACTGGAGGCCATAGACCTGGGTGTAGTACCCGAAGCGGCGACCGCCGAGCTGCCGGCTCCCGACCCGCTGGCCTCCTGGACACGGCGCGCCATCGCCAATAGCCCGTTGCTCGCCATCCAGCAGCTCACGGTGGCGAGCGCCACGGCACAAGTCAATCGGTATAACGCACTGACCTCGCCGCGCGTGAGCCTGATCGCGCAGGTCGGACGCGAGTCCGTGCACGGCGACGGTGACTTCGGCGCCACCGACATCACTCAACGTGATGCGGGGGTCGGCATCCAGGCTTCGATCCCGTTGTTCACCGGCGGGATGCGCAGCGCTCAGCGCCACGAGGCGCGGGCGCTGGAGCATCAGGCCGAAGCCGAACTGGACGGCACGGAGCAAGCGGTGAAGCAGCAGACGCGCACGGCCTGGTTGGCGCTCACGACGGCAGCGGCGCGCGTGCAAGCGCTGCAGCACTTGCGAGCTTCCACCGAGAGTCGCCGCGACGCCACGCGTCTGGGGGCGCAGATTGGTGGCCGCACCGCCCTTGAATTGCTCAACGCGGAAGCGGACTACCAACGCTCCGGAGCCGATTTTCAGCGCGCACAGTGCGAATGGTTTCTGGCGGGCCTGCAACTCAAAGCCGTGGCGGGCGAGCTGGCTGCAGAGGATCTGGAGCAGATCGATCGCCGTCTCGCATCCGATATGCCCCAATCGAATTGATGTTCCCAAATCGACGGTGGGCACGCTGTTTGGCATTATTGCTTTCTAATTCGACGCGCCGCGCGCGCTGACGGAGATCATGGACCATGAGTCAATATTCACCGCCGATTCTGACACTGGATCCCTCGGAAGTTGCACGGCAACTGAAAGCCGGAAAGATATTATTGATTGACGTGCGAGAGCCGGCCGAATACGCCGCTGAGCGCATACACGGAGCCCTGCTGTATCCGCTGTCGACGTTTGAGGCTGCTGCACTGCCTGCCGACGGGCCGCGACGAGTCGTGTTTCACTGCGGAAGCGGCAAACGATCTCTTGCTGCCGCTGAGAAGCGCCTGGCTAACGGACAGCCTCATGCCGCGCACATGGCCGGGGGCCTTGCGGCGTGGAAGGCCGCTGGCCTGCCGGTGATTACATTGGAGGGAACTTGATGAACATTCGGGACATGCCGCTGCATTCAACCTCGGGACACCTATGAAACCCTACCCTCATACCTACAGCGTAGGCGCACGCGGATCGCCGGCAGGAACCGTTCCCGTCGCCTCCCGAGGGCTGCCCGACATACAAACTGCGCCACCGCCGGAGTTCGACGGGCCAGGAAATGTGTGGTCGCCGGAGACTCTCCTGGTTGCGGCGGTGGCCAACTGCTTCATCCTGACTTTTCGAGCTGTGTCGAGAGCGGCAGGCTTCGGCTGGGAACAGCTGGAGTGCCAGGTCGACGGCTCGCTTGAGCGAGTCTCTGGTGTCACACAGTTTTCAAAGTTTACGACTCGAGCAATGCTGACCGTGAAGGCGGGCGCGGATCACGCCAAGGCGCAAGAATTGATGCAGCGTGCCGAAAAGGCTTGCTTGGTCGCCAATTCGCTGCGCGCTGAACGGCACCTCGAAATCCAGATGATCGAATTGACGCCCTGAGTTTTGGTAGATTGATCGCTGCGCGGATGCCGACATGAACCGACAGCCGGCAGCGGGGCTATACCCGGAATAAACCTCCGGAACAATCACTGGGGTGGGTCTGCCGGCTGAGAGATTTGAACTCCCGACCAACGGTTTACAAAACCGCTGCTCTACCACTGAGCTAAGCCGGCATGTCAATAGAGCTTACGCGGAACTCGCGATTGTAATGTCCGTGCGCAGGTGCGAATCACTGGAGCGTGGCCTACAGGTCGGCCCTTGACGCGGTCGAGTAGGTCCCTGGCCTCAGCCCTCCGGGCCGTGACTCGCCTGATCGCGTGACTACTGCCGATTCGCCGCAATTATCGTCGCCATTTTGAGACACGTCTACCCGCACAGACACTTTGTCGATGCAGAAGTGCATATCCATGATGGTCCTGAACCTCAGTTTCAAATAGATCGGGACATTTGATAATGCAAGACAAGGCACTTCTGGAAGGCGCCCTTTGCGCAGTGCTCATTATGCTAGCTGCCTGCAATGGCACCAGCAGCGGCTCGTCCTCGAGTGCCGCGGCTTCTAGCGCTGACAGTTCGAGCGGCAATACTCCTTCGAGCACCCCTACGTCCACCACGGAGAGCACGACCGTCGCGCTGTCGGCCGCCAGTTACACCGTTCCCGCGCAGTCCGGCACGGTTGTGCTCACGGTCGACCGCGTTGGCACGGCATCGGGCCCAGCGAGTGTCAGCTACACGACCGTTAACGGCACGGCGAGGGCGGGCTTCGATTATTCCGCCACCAGTGGCTCGCTGTCGTGGAGCGACGGCGATATGTCCCCTAAGACCATTCATGTGCCCGTCGCCAGTAGTGCCAACGGCAAGAGCTTCACGGTCTCGTTGATAGCAGCAACGGGCGCCGCAAGTTTCGGTTCGCCCACTACAGCGACGGTGGAAATCCCAGCCTCGGCCGCGAGTTCTCCTCCGAGCAGCAGCAGCTCCTCGTCGGGTGGGGGCGGCACGACGCCGTCGGTGGTGCCGGCATACTATGTTTCGGCTGATGGCAATGACTCAAACAGCGGCTCTTTAGCTGCGCCCTTTGCGACATTAGCCAAAGCTCAAGAGGTAATGGAATCCTCAACGATCAAGACGACTTATATTCGCGCGGGCCAATACCCGACCACGAGCACATTTACACTGACCGCAGCAGATAGCGGAACTACCTGGCAGTATTATCCGAGCGACGGGCCGGGCACCGCAGTGTTCGATGGCGGCGCCCATGGCACTTTGGTCGGGTGGATGATCGATGGCGGATCAAATATTACGATCAACGGCCTCAAGATGACGAATTTCATCTGGAGCGGCATCATCGTTCATGGCGGCGGCCGAGACACGAGAAACAGTTGCACGCCGCATATCGTCGGTGCCGCCACCGAGAATCAAATTATTAATAACGAGATCAGCGGAACATCTGGTATTGGCGATGTGACTGTCGGTCAGACGTGCAACGGGGTAGCTATTGACGTCGAAGGGTTGGTGAACGACACAGTCGTCGCCAATAACTACGTCCACGACAATAACTGTCGAGGAATCGATCTGCGCAATACCGATCTGATTTCCGGCGCCGTTGGCGATTTCAGCGGTTCCGTTGTGAAGAACAACGCTCTGCTCAACAACATGCTAACAGCTTCGGATGGCGCCGCTATCTATGTGTGGAATCCGAACAGCTTCAAATCAAGCCAATGGACGGTGACGAACAACTTCATTCGCGACTACAGTTCGACCTCGAATTCTGGTCACGCCGGCCATGCCCTGTACTGCGATTATGAGTGTTCGAATGGCACCTGGACATTCAACGTCATCACGGGCTCATCCAATGCCGTTGCGTTCATAACCAACGATGGAAAGAACAACGCCTTCCAATACAATGTCTTCGATCTGAATTCGCAGAACCTTACGGCGGTCTGGATGACTGAGTCGTTTGATATCCACCATCAGGGAACTCCCGGGAATGTCTGGAAGAACAACATTATCATTGCCAAATCTCCCGCATTGCCGGAGGTGACGGGAACTGGACTTAGCCTCGGCACCAACTACAGCGCGCAAAATAACGGCTCACCGGCTCCAAATCCGGTTGCACCAGCTTATGGCTCGAATTACTACGTGCAACTGGATACCAACGGTCCGGAATATAATGCTGGCACTAGCGCATTTGGGTTTAGCGACAATAGCAACCCAACTTTTACCACTAGCTCCGCGTTCGGTCTTCAATGCTGGGATTACGAATTGGTTGCCGGCTCGCCTGTGACCCAGGCTCCGGTCAGTTTTCCGGGGTTGCCGGGCGGATGGGGTCCGCCGGGGTTCACTATTCCGCATACCGGCACAGCACCTTCAATTCCGCTTCCGAGTAGTTGTGCGAACTAGAACCTATCTCAAAACTGTTCGAACGTATCGATTCATAGGTAAAATCCATACATGCTGCGGCTGACCGACGAGCATGGGGAGCTGATCCGGAAGCATTTTCCGGAGGAAAGCTACCCCGACGATCGTCCGGGTCGCAAGTCGATTCCGGCGCGCAAGGTGCTCGAGGCGGTCCTGTGGATCCTGAACACAGGTGCGCCGTGGCACATGCTCCCGCAGTCCTACGTGAACTAAAAAGCGGTTCACCGTCGCTTTCAGCAGTGGTGTCAGAACCTGGTACTTCGCGCCGCGCTGACGGAGTTTGCCAACACGCTGCGCTTGCAAGGCGATGTGGACGAGTCGGAGTGCCATATCGATGCCACGTTTGCATCCGCCAAGAGCGGCGGAGAGCATATTGGGCCGACCAGGCGCGGAAAAGACTTAAAAATCATGGCGATTGTCGATCGTCACGGACTGCCGCTGACGGTCACGACGCACGCCGCCAATCACCACGAAGTCACGCTCGTTCAGTTGACGTTCGACTTCTACATGATCGAAGCGAAGCCAGACAATTTGATCGGCGACAAAGCCTACTACAGCGATCCGCTCGACGAACAGCTCCGCTCCCCTGGCGTGGATATGATCGCTCCGCACATGTCCAATCGCACCAAGCGCAAGACTCAAGACGGGCGACGTCTGCGTCGCTACGAGCGGCGTTGGATCGTCGAACGCTTCTTTGTCTGGATTCAGTGGCAACGTCGGCTCCTGGTTCGCTGGGAATACTACCCGACCAATTTCCTCGGCTTCGTACAGCTTGCAGCCCTATGCATCCTGCTCAGACAGTTTTGAGATAGGTTCTAGTAACAGCGTATCGCGGCCCTCGACGCAACTATCCTACCGCACGCGTGGAATATCGATGATGCCCACGGAATCCTTAGCAACGATCCGGGTGCCGAACTGCGCGGAGTCCTTTTCCAGGTTCTTCAGGATCCGCTGGGCATCTGCCGCGGCTGCGAGGTGAGGGATGCCCCGGCGCTTTCGGTCGTAGGTGTTGCCAAGATCCAGCGGATACAACAGCACCCGCTTTGCCTCCCCGCCTTCGAACTCCGTGACGGCTACCACTCCGTCGTACCAGCTGGGAGGGTTGCCTCCCTTCCGCACGGAGCGCTGCGGCGGATCGGGGGGCGGCGCATGTCCGCTGGCGTCGGGGAATACCCGCAGCGCACTTTCCTGCGTCATTTCGACGTCGCCGTTGATAAAGAAAGCGCCCAGCCCGTAGAGGATAGGCCGCCCTTTGTAGATCTCGATGCCACGCAACGAATGGGGGCCGCCGCCCATGATGACATCGGCGCCGGCATCGACGGCATCGTGGAACAGGCGCACGAGAAAGTCGGGCGGTTCCGGGGTGTCGTCATCGTCACCCGTCGGGCTCTGGTGGGCATGGATGGTGAAGACAACAAGGTCAGCCTGGAGACGGGCGTCGCGGATCGACTTCAACAGGGCCGCATGGTCGTAGAGCTCCATCTCATAGCTGAGACCAGTTGAGCGCGACAGCCGATAGATTTCGTCCTCGAATGTGATTTCAGTCGCTTCCGGGGCCGGAGCGGGCTTGAGTGGCGAGGCCAATTCCGTGGCCAGCTTGCGCACTTCGGCGAGCTGCTGCTCGTTGACGAGGTGAATGACGCGCGTGCGCAGAGTGCTGATGCCGGCACGTGCCGCCGTCATCTCCAGGGCATCGTTGGCGCGCGCGTTGGCCTTGAAGCTCGAGGCCGTGGATATAAGTGCCACGCGACCCTTGGGTGTCCCAAGGATGCCCGGCTGCCGCGCCTCAGCCAGGCTTTCTCCGCCCCCGGCGGTGACTATGCCGGCGGTGTGGTGCAAGCGAATGGTGTCGCGTAACCCTACATCACCCCAGTCCATGGCGTGATTGTTGGCCAGCGACACCATGTCAACGCCCATGGCTTTCTCGTCGGCGGCCAGATCGCTCTCCGACCACAACAGCCCGTCACCATACCCGGCCGCGTGCGATGTACTGTCGAGCGTGGCCCCCTCACGGTTACCGATGGTGACATCGCCCGACTGGATGAGTCTTATGACCCGCTGCAGCTCGGCATCGTCGCGATGCGCCATCGGATACGAGTACAGCAGGTCTCCGATCGAGACCAGCTTGAAGGGTGCCGTGATGGTGCTGGGCCTGGGAGCCTGCTGCAGAAACTCCTGCGGATTCTTCGAGGGTTCAGCCGCCGGCTCGGATGCACGGGCATGGACTGCCGCCATCGCCGCCATCGCCGCCATCGCCGCCATCGCCGCCATCAGGCAGATCAATAGTCGCTGCGCCATTCATTTGCCCCAGATTGTCTGTGCGTAGCGCAGGAAGTTCCCACCCAGGATCTTCTCGATGCGACTCTGCGGAATCTGCAGCTGGGAGAGCTTCTCCGCCAGGATGCGAAACTGCTCGCGACCATACATGTCGGTGGCAAACGTGAATCCGTACAGCGTCTCCCCCGGCGAGGAAATGCCAGCAGCACGCCGCGCCTCGATCTGCTTGCGGAAGGCGGCCTCCCAGGAGGGCAGATCGTCGATTCCGGTGGCACTGCCATCGGTTCCAATGCCAACGCAGTCCTCGCCGCACACCTGGAGCGCGTGTTCGATATGACGCACGACGTCGTCGCCGGTGATCGATCGCCCGATCGCCAGATAGGGCATGAAGTAAATTCCAACATACCCCCCGCGGTCCGCGATCAATCTCAGTTCCTGGTCCGACTTGTTGCGCGGCAGATCCACGAGTGCGCGGCAACCGGTGTGCGATATGCAGGCGGGTGACCTGGAATATTTGGCGGCGTCGATGCAGGTCTGACGACCGCTGTGGGAGAGATCCACCATGGCGAGACGGTCATTGACGTGGTCGATGACCTCGCGGCCGAATGGCGTCAGCGGCGTGTCTTCCGGCGCCGATGAGCCGCCGCCCAGCCGGTTGCGCTCGTTGTATGTCAGCTGGAAAACGCGTACGCCCATGTCCGCAAATAGATCCACGCGATCGGCGCGCTCGCCGAGCGCCTCTTCGTTCTGGAAGCCGTAAATGAGCCCCAGTTGACCGGCCGCATGCGCACTGCGGATATCGCTGACCGCGGTGACCTTACGCAGCGTGACTGGATTCTCGGCGATGCGCCGATCCCACTTCACGATGTCCCGGACCGTCGACTCGAAAGGATCGCCGGGACCGTGGATATACCCGAGCGTGAGATTCAACGCCGTCAGACCCGATGCGCGCGCGTCCTGGACGACGCGCGCCGATAAGGCCTGCGGGGCATCGAGATCGGCGGTGTTCGGATCATCGAGCGAACCCAGGGAATCGATGATGATCGGGGGTCCAGCCTGGGATCCCGGCTGGGATCCCGCCGAAGTGGCTGCGCTCGAGCCGGTCGCGAGAGCGGTGGCCATGGCACCGGCCGACACCAGCAGCGAGCGGCGGTCGAATTCGCGTGAGTGAGTCACAACCGCACGAGGTGCGCAGCGATCAACGATTCGGGGGACGACACGCGGCGTCGGCCACGCCCTCGGTGCGTTCCCACTGCCAGCCGTCGACGGCTTCACCGCGCGGCAGGTAGGTGATTGGAAAGGTATTACCGTCGCGCGTGATTTTGACAGTGATCGTCCTCTCAGGCTCGCGCTGCGCGCCGTCGGTATTGGTGCGCAGAACGATTGCGTCACCTTCCCGAATGCCGGCTTTGTCCGCTTCGGAACCAGGAATCAGTCCCTCCACGACGCCGCCGACCGCCGCACGCTTCTGATTGTAGCCCAGCTCGTAGCGCCGGATCCTGGCGGAAACGCGATGGAAGCAGGCGCTGTAGGCGTCGGAATCGGGCACGAGAGTCTCGCCGCTCATCATGGCCTTGTGCACGGCGACGCCGTCCTCGCCGAGCTCATGCTCCAGCATGGTCACCCAGTACGCCTCTTCGGTAGTTACTCCCCTCCGGTTGCGATCGACGATCACACGAATCAGATCGTCGACCGAACGTTTGCCGTGGGTGGCCTTGCGAATCTTGCTGTCCAGGATCGCGAAGTACATGGCGCCGCGGTCGTAGGGAATGACGATGATTCGGACATCACTCCAGTAATCGCGCATCACCTCGGCATCGGACAGATGCGAAAGCTCGTTGGTGTAGTAACGGGCGGAGGTCTTATTGATGTCCCGCAGATAATCGTCGGTGGACACCATGTGGTCTCTCCAGGGCAGACGCTGCTGGTAGTAGACCGCCAGGCCTTCGTCGAACCACTTGCCCATGTCGGTGGCGGTCCAGGTATGGGTCATTTCGTGGCCCAGGATCCCCTCCATGTAAGTCGCTCCGACCCCTTGTCCGTAAGTCCACAGAAAGGAATTGGGGAAAGCGGTGCCGCCGCCGGCGTTCGCCGCCGGGTTGTAGCGCAGAAAGATGCGATAGGTGGCTTCGTGCGAGTCACCGAAGAAGTGGCTCATCCAACCGTGCAGCTGTTGGGCCCAGCGCAACGAGGGGCGCGGATCGAAACCCGGATTTCCGGTCCACACCGCGGAGAAGGCACCCTGCAGCTTTTCAGGCTCGCGTTTGACGTGGCCCGCCATGAAAAAGCTGTTCTGCAGCCGCGCGACGGAGCCGGCGGGCAGCGTGACATTCCCTTCCCCGTAGGTCCACACACCCACTGCGCTGGCTCCCATCGCACCAAGTTCCCATTTCAGGGACAGGCGATAGGGGTGCGAGGTCTGGGGCTGCATTAGCAGCATTTCCCCGGTACTGGAGATTCCGTCGCCGTCGATGCGTGGACTTCCCTGGGGGCCGCCGGTGGCGTGGCTGTCATTGACGATGGGCAGGCGATAGCGGACGGTCAGCGTGCCGCTGACCTTGCGGGTGGTGCTCCAGGAATCCGGGAATTCTTCCTTGTTGGGGGTGAGGGCGACCGCTCCCTGATCGTCGGTCACGATCAGATTTTCCATGCGCTGGGTCAGGGTCATCCCCGGGGCAAAATTGGCGATCGAGAGCAGATGGGCGCCCGACTCCGCCGTCATTTCCGGGAACTCCTCGACCACATCGACGGTGCCGCCGTCGCTTTCGCTCATCGCGCTCGGAGTGATCACGATGCGCGCCAGCGGGGCCTCGTGCGCCGGGACAGCCCAGGCCGAGGAGACCGCCAAGGCGACCGCTGCCAGCACCAGTTGAACGACGCTCCTGGATCCGGAGTGCGATGCGACGGACATATGTATCACCTGATTCCCCCCTGCTGGAGCAATGGCCCTGTCTAGAATGACGCGCGAGGCGGTGTATTCAGACAACGGAATGTATTCAATCGATGGGCAGATGCTTGTCCGATCTCTCCGGCGTCAACGTCTTATATAGTGTGCACCTGTGAGTAAACCCGAATCCCGAGCTCCAGTTCATCGCATGTGGAACAGTATGCGGTCCCTGATCGTCAGGCGAGGCGTCGGCCCGGATGAGGCGGACGACATCATCCAGGAGGCGTTTGCACGCCTCGAGGCCTATACCCAGGCCAAGGAGGTGTTGTCTCGGGAAGCCTTCCTGATGCGCACGGCGCAGAACCTGGTGCGCGATCGGGCGAGGCGCCAGCGCGCGGCTCCGTTTGAGAACGTGACCTTCGATCTGGAACTGGTGGCCGACGCCAGCCCGCACCCAGATGAGATCGTGCAGGGGCGGGAGCGACTACGGCGGGTACAGACCGGGCTCGACCGGCTCGACCCATTGAGCCGGCGCTGCCTGCTCGCCCGGCGCATCGACGGGCTCTCCTTTGGGGAGATCGCCGCGCGCGAGCGTATGACTGTGGCGGCGGTCGAGAAGAGGGTCGCCCGTGCGGTACTTTTCCTGGTCAGGTGGATGGACGGTTGGTAACGGTCGCGAGGGGACGAGATCATGGACTTATCCATCGATGTGGTGATGGCCGATGCAGCTGCGTGGATTGCGCGGCTGCAGCGCGCCGATCGAACCCAGGCAACCGAAGCCGCGTTCCATGAGTGGCTCAAGGACCCGGCTCACGCGCGGGCGTTTGCACGCGTCGCCGATCTCTGGGAGATCATCCCGGGCGCGGCACAACATAGCTCGGCACGGGCGCCGCGGATCAGGGAGCCGCTGGTTCGTCGCGTTCTGGTGGCGACCGGCGTGGCAGCCACCCTTGCAGTCGGCATCGCGATGTATCTGGCGCGGCTTCCGGCCTATCGGACGGCCATTGGCCAGCAACAAGTGGTGACATTGGCCGATGACACGAGGGTTGCCCTCAACACCGACAGCCACCTCACGGTCAGCTATTCTGCCCGGGAACGCCGCGTCAAACTCGACCGGGGTGAGGCACTGTTTGAGGTCACCAAGAATAAGGATTGCGCATTCATCGTGCAGGCCGGCGACACGGAGATTCGTGCGGTTGGCACCAAGTTCGATGTACGGCGCAGGGACGGGCAAGTGATCGTGGTGCTTTTGGAAGGCCAGGTCGAAATCACGACCAGGCCGGAGTCGATGTCGAAGCCGGTTGTCGTGGCCACCCTGACTCCGGGGGAACGCCTTATCTTCGGCGCGGACGAAGGCGTGGCGGCCGTCGACCATCCCAATGTCGACGCCACCCTCGCGTGGCGACGGAGCGAGGTGATGCTCGACGATACACCCCTGTCAGAGGCAGTCGCCGAGATGAACCGCTACGCGCGGGTACCCTTGGCGCTGGCTGATCCGGCTCTCGAGAGCCTTCGCGTATCCGGCGTTTTCGAAAGCCAGAGCGTGCTCGAGTTCGCCCAGAGCGTCGCCGCGCTCCATCATCTCCAGATAGAGCGCCAGGGGAATGCACTGGTGCTGACCCGGGGCCAGGTGCGACGATAAAATTCTTTTTATCGGACATGTCGGGAATCCCTCGCCCGTGCGTCTCTGAGTAATAGAAGGGGTCTCACAGCGACCCCGACAGCGACGAACAGGGAGAGATCACGATGTCTTCAATCCGCCGGAGCGTGCTCATCGGCGCGCAAATACTTTTGCTGACACTGTCCCTGGCCCCAGTGAAGGCCATCGCACAGGCACAGGCACAGGCACAGGCCCTGTACCAGTTCGATCTCCCGACACAGCCGCTGTCGGACAGCCTGCGCGCCATCGGCAGCAAGAGCGGGCTGAACGTGGCCTTCGATCCGGCAGCCGTGCGAGGCAAGACGGCGCCGGCCCTGTCGGGTTCTTATACGGCGGACGATGCCATCAGGCGGGTACTGGAAGGCACCGGCTTGACCGTGCGCGAAGTCAAGGAGGGCTCGGTGGTGATCGTCGATCCTTCCCCGGCGCAAGGCAGCGCCAGTAACGAGGAACCCAATCTGCAGGAAGTACTCGTGACGGCGCAGAAGAGCGTGCAGCTGGCGCAGGATGTACCGATCGCCCTGACCGTGCTCAACGCGCAGTCGCTGATCGGCCGCAACGATGTCAGCCTCGATGACTATTACACCCAGGTACCGGGCCTGTCGCTGCTCGATGATGGCAACGGCTTCAAGCTGCTGGCCATTCGCGGCATCACCACCGGCGCCAACAACACACCGACCGTGGGTATCTACGTCGATGACACGCCGGTGGGATCCAGCACCGCGCTGGCTCGTGGCGATGTCCTGGTCCCAGACCTGGATCCCGCCGATCTGGAGCAGATCGAGGTACTGAAGGGCCCGCAGGGCACGCTCTATGGCGCCAGCAACATGGGCGGACTGCTCAAGTACGAGACGATTCAGCCTAACCTGAGCAATTACTCGGCGTACGTGGAGACCGATGGGGCGGAAGTCGATCATGGCGGCGCCGGCTGGGGAGTTCGCGCCAACGTCAACCTGCCGCTCGTTACGGATGTTTTTGCCCTGCGCATCAGCGGTTCGACGCGTTACGATCCGGGCTACATCGACAACGTGGCGACCGGGCAGACCGACGTCAATACGCACCGCGTCGACTCGGGGCGCATTGCGGGGCTATGGGCGCCGTTCGGAGACCTGACGGTCAAGTTCAGTGCCTACGTTTCGGACCGCAACGCCTATGGCTCGGGCCGCATGGACTATAACTTCCTGACCAATCAGCCGCTGTACGGGGACCTGACGCATAACCAGATTCCCGGCACCGGCACCAACAATTCGACGCTGCATCTATATAACGTTACGGTGAACGACGACTTCAGCAACTTCTCGCTGCTGTCTTCAACCAGCTACGCGCACGTTAACTGGCAGAGCGACGCCGATATTTCGCCGTTGTTCGGATTTTTCGGGGGAATCTTCGGCATCCCGGACTTCGGTGCCACCATCTACCAGCATTACGGGACCGAAAAATTCACGCAGGAATTCCGGGTGGCAAGCCGCGGCGATCACCTGGTGGACTGGCTGGTGGGTGCGTTTTACACGCATGAGGCCTCGATCTTCGTGCAGAACCTCGATGGCGCATCCACGGTCGACGGCGGGCCCATCCCAGGGTTGCCGCCGCTTTCAGACGGAATCGGCAACTCGGAATACAAGGAAGCCGCGCTGTTCGGCGATCTCACTTACCACATCACCAAAAGCTTCGATGTGCAGGGTGGGCTGCGCTACAGCAAGAACTGGCAGAACTCCCTCAACTTGAGCTCAGGACTGCTGGGAAATCCAGGGGTGACGGTGGGCCAGGGGGACTCCTCCCAGGGCGTAACGACTTTCCTGTTCTCGCCAACCTACAAGCTCGACCCCAACGACATGATTTATGGGCGCATTGCCAGCGGCTATCGCGCGGGCGGTCCCAACTACACACTGCAGGGGTATGAGTACCCCTTTGGCTCGGACAAGTCGACCAATTACGAGGTGGGCTATAAGGGAGAGTTGCTCGATCACACCCTGACGCTCGATGCCGACGTGTTCTATATCTCCTGGAAGAACATCCAGCTGCTCGGATCCGATGCGAATGACCAGTCCTTTTTCAGTAACGCCGGCAGCGCGATTTCCAAGGGTGCAGAGCTCGCCACCGAATACCGGCCACTGCGCGGGCTCACGCTCGGGCTTTCGGCCGCCTACACCGACGCGTACCTGAACTCCACGGCGCCGGCTGGAATCTACGCGCTACCCGGGTTCCGTCTGCCGTACAGTTCGCGCTGGTCCGGTCGCACATCGGCGGACTACGAGTTCCCGATCGTCGGCGACTGGAAGGGCGATGTCGGCGGCGATTACAGCTACGTCGGCGAGCGCGAGTCCGATTTCACGGCGGATGCCGCCACGCCGCGCGTTTCTTTGGCGCCCTACCGAGTGCTCGATTTTCATACCGGCATCTCGGTGGGGCACTACGCCTTCAGTCTTTACGTCAAGAATGCCATCGACGACCGCGGGATTATTGCCGCCTCGCCCCTGACGCTTTCCAAGACGCCGGCTGACGAGGGCATCGCGGTGATCCAACCGCGCACCATCGGTATCACGGCATCGGCCAAATTCTGATCATGCGCAAGGGCGTGCGTCCCCGGCGGCGCACTGGGCGATGGCTCCTGAAACTGTGCGCAGCCTGCTCTGCCGCGGCTGCCACAGTCCTTTGCCTGCCGACTTTTGCCACGTCCGTCGATAGCCTGCCCTCCGATATCGTTGCGGACTTCAAGCCGTCCATCGAAGGCAGCGATTACCTGCTGCGCCAGGTCATGATTCCGATGCGTGATGGGGTGCGGCTCCGC
>Ga0182030_10017614_pt1 | contig 13771 bp, 14 predicted proteins | sample 812S3MmetaG_FD_121299 | JGI IMG/M metagenome (GOLD analysis project Ga0182030, IMG submission 121299) | Permafrost microbial communities from Stordalen Mire, Sweden - 812S3M metaG (Illumina Assembly) | ecosystem: Environmental > Terrestrial > Soil > Wetlands > Permafrost | place: Sweden... | reverse complement strand
TGTGCGTGATGTATTGGTTCGCCTTCAGCGCAAAACGGAAGTTCGGCCCCACATCGGCCATCCATCCGGTCGCGGCTTTTTCCGACAGGCTTCGGCGGAAGGTGTAGTTCACCTCGACCGCGGTGAGCTGGGTCGCGTAGTACTTCAGGAAGTTTTTCGCAGCAACTGCCTTGGGATAGAAATCGGGCTTCCAGATGGCGTACGCCCAGCCGGAGGTGCCGACGTACAGCGGCAGTTGCACATTACTGGAGTTGGCAGCGTCCATCGCGATCAGGGTCTTTCCCGTTTCAGTCGTCTGCTTGCACGACAATTGTATGATTCCAGTATGAGGTGGATCGTCCTTATTTTTCTCCTGATACCCTGTCTTGTGTTTGCCGCGGGTTCGCAGAATGGTTCCGCATCTCCGAACAGCGCGCGCACTCCTGACCCGGCAGTGAAGATCATACCGCCGAAGGCCATCGAAACTCCCAAGCCTGCGCCCGCCGCCAATGAAGGCAAAGGCCCCGCAGTGTTCTCGGTCACGATTGGGACCGACGGCCTCGTGCACGATCCCAAGATGGTCAAGTCATCCGACAGCCGGCAAGCCGACACGAACGCCCTGGCAGCGATCAAGCGATGGAAATTCAGGCCGGCTACAAGGGACGGCGTCCCCATTCCCGTAATAATCAATATCGAAGTTCGTTCGCACGCCATGTGAGCGCCTCAGGTTCTTGGTTTTCGATGCACACCACCCCGCAATCCGGCCAACCCGAGTCGCCGCCGCCCATCGTCGCCCTCAGCGGCTTCATGGCAGCCGGCAAGAGTACCGTCGGTCGCGTGCTCGCGTCCCGTCTCCGCTGGCGCTTCCTCGACCTCGATTGCGAGATCGAGTGCCGCTCGAAGCTGCGCATTGACGAAATCTTTGCGCTCCATGGAGAGCCGCACTTCCGCCACATTGAGGCTGACACTTTGCGCACGGTCCTTGAGCAGGCCTCCGCTCCGACCATCCTTGCGCTCGGCGGCGGAACCTTCGTCGAATCGCAAAATGCCGATCTTCTGCACACCTTCGGCGCTCACGTAGTCTTTCTGGAGCTTGACATCGATGAACTGTTGCAGCGCTGCCGGACCGTCGGCGAACGATTGGCCCAAAACCCGCGTCCCTTGGCAGTCGATATCGAAGCGTTTTGCTCTCTTTACGCCTGGCGGCTGCCTCACTATCGCAAGGCCAAGCTGATCGTAAACAGCGATGGAAAAACGGCGGAGCAGATTGCGCAGGAGATTATCGCGGCCTTGCATTTAGCGGCTCACGAACCGAATAGCCGGTAGCTTCGGCGTTATCTCCTGCTCCTGCTCGGACGTGATATAACTTGAGTTTTCCACACGAAAATGTCCCAGAAGAAAATCCCCGTCGGAATTCTTGGCGCTACCGGAGTTGTTGGCCAGCGCTTCATCCAGATGCTCGAAAACCATCCCTGGTTCGAAGTGGCGTGGTTGGCCGCTTCCGACCGCTCCGCCGGACAAACATACGGCGACGCCGTGCGTTGGCGCCTGAAGACTCCCATCCCCGATCGCGTGCGCGCGATGACGGTTTCCAACGCTGCACCGGACGGCGCGCCTCAGGTCATCTTCGCCGCGCTCGACGCCGGCATCGCTCGCGAGATGGAGCCGCAATTCGCCGCCGCCGGCTGCGCCGTGGTGAGCAACTCTAGCGCCTTTCGTATGCAAAGCGACGTTCCCCTAATCATTCCTGAGGTCAATGCCGATCACCTGGCACTGATCGAGAACCAATGTTGGCGGAAAGATTCCGGCGGCTACATCGTCACCAACTCCAACTGCTCTGCCATGGGACTGGTGCTCGCCCTGGCTCCCTTGCATCGCAAGTTTGGCATTGAGTCGGTTTTCGTCACCACGATGCAGGCGGTCAGCGGTGCAGGATATCCTGGAGTCGCCTCGCTTGATATTCTGGGCAACGTCATCCCCTACATCGCCAAAGAAGAAGAAAAGATGGAGGAGGAGACGCGCAAGCTCCTCGGACGTCTCGACGGTGATCATGTCGAGCAGGCCGCGTTCACTATGACGGCGCATTGCAATCGCGTCGCAGTCGAGGACGGTCACACCGAATCGGTCTCGGTGAAGCTGAAGAAAAAAGCAGCGCCGGAGGAAATGATTGCGGCGTTCAACGACTTTCGTTCCACTCCCCAGGAGCTGAAGCTGCCGTTGGCGCCGGCGCGGCCGGTGGTTTACGACGCTACGCCTGATCGTCCACAGCCGCGCTTCGATGTCGACCGCGGCAATGGCATGACGGTCAGCGTCGGGCGCCTGCGTCCCTGCGGCGTGCTCGACTACAAGTTCACGGTCCTGTCGCACAACACCATCCGCGGAGCGGCAGGCGCGGCCCTGCTTAACGCCGAACTGCTGAAAGTCCGGGGTCTGCTGCCGTGACGCTCAAGCCCTTGCCGGCGGTGCAACCGTGATTGTCATGAAGTTCGGTGGCACTTCGGTCGAGGACGCCAGGGCCATCGATCGCGTTGCCGGCATCGTGAAGTCGCGCTTGCCCGAACGCCCATTCGTCGTGGTCAGCGCCATGGCGAAGGTCACCGATCAACTGCTGGCCATGGCCGCCGCCGCCGGACGCGGCGAACGCGATCAGGCGCTGGAAATCTGCCGCGCACTCCGCGAGCGCCATTACCTCACCGTCGGCGAACTGCTCGGTACTGGTCTGCATACGGAGCTGCACCACGAACTCGGCTCGGAGTTTGACTCGCTCGATGAACTGCTGCGCGGCATTTCGGCCGTGGGCGAGCTGACGCCTCGCACCTCCGATTACGTTGTTTCGTTTGGCGAGCGGCTGTCGAGCATGATCGCCACGGCCGCATTTCTTGCACGCGATATTCCGGCAACCCTGGTTGACCCTCGGCAAGTCATCGTCACCGATGCTCAGCACAGTCGCGCCGTGCCGCAAGTGGACGAGATCAACGATCGCTTGCAAGACCGCATCCAGCCGCTGATCGAGCAACAACGCGTGCCCATCATGGGCGGCTTTGTGGGCGCGACACGCGAAGGCGTCACGACCACCATCGGCCGCGGTGGTTCCGACTTCTCGGCGGCGCTGGTCGGCGCGGGATTGAACGCTGCGCGCATCGAGATCTGGACCGATGTGGACGGCATGAAGACCACCGACCCGCGCATCTGTGCTGACGCGCGGCGCATCAAGGTCATCAGCTTTGAGGAGGCTGCCGAGTTGGCTTATTTCGGCGCGAAGGTCCTGCACCCTGCCACGGTGCTGCCCGCGGTTGAAAAAAATATTCCCGTGCTCGTATTGAATTCGCGCAACCCGTCGAACGAGGGCACGCGCATCCTGGCACGCACGCCGCGCTCACGCTCGCTGTTCAAAGCCATCGCCGCCAAGAGCCGCATCACCGTGATCGACATCGTTGCGGCACGCATGCTGATGGCCCACGGATTTCTTGCCCAGGTTTTCGAGGTCTTCGCCCGGCATCGCTGCGCGGTCGATGTCGTGTCGACCTCCGAGGTCAGCATCTCGCTCACCGTCGATTCCAACGAGGCGATTCCGCAGATCGCCGCCGACCTGGAAAAGCTCGCCTTCGTGAAGTATTCCGGGCGAAAAGCGATCGTCTGTCTGGTGGGCGAGAACCTGCGCGACACGCCCGGAGTCGCCGCGCAGATCTTCGATGCCATCCGCGACATCAATGTCCGCATGATTTCGCAGGGTGCATCGGAGATCAACCTGACGTTCGTTATCGACGAGGCCGACGTGCCCGAAGCTGTGCGCCGGCTGCACGCGAGGTTCTTTTCTGACGTCGATCCCGAGGTGTTCGATTGACCAATCCATCGCTGAAGTTGCTGGTGCTGGGACCGGGCAAGACCGGCTCGCTGGTCGCGGAAGTCGCGCGTGAGCGTGGACATCAGGCACGAATCATCGATGTTGATGTCAATCACGACGCCGCGTGGCTCACGCCGGAACATCTTCGTGATTTCGACGTGGTGGTCGATTTCACGTCGCCTGACGCGGTGCTGGCCAACATCGATGCCTGCATGCGCGCGAAGAAGGCGATGGTTGTCGGAACTACCGGCTGGTACAGCGAGATGGCGCGCGTGCGCAGCGCAGTGGAGCAGGCAGGAACGGGATTCGTCTTCGGTGCAAATTTTTCTTATGGCGTAAATCTGTTCTTTCAGATCATAAAAGCCGCGGCGCCTGCATTGACGCATGGGTACAGCGGTCACATCACCGAAATTCATCATATCCACAAGAAAGACGCTCCTTCAGGAACAGCCGTTGCAATGCAACGGGTCTTGGAGCAAGCTGCCGACGTGCGTGTCGATATCACTTCCGAACGCGAGGGCGAAGTGACGGGCACGCATACGCTGGAACTGGACGCAGCGGGCGACCGCATCGTACTGACCCACGAAGCCAAGTCGCGCCGGACTTTTGCCGAGGGTGCCGTGCTCGCCGCCGAGTGGATTGTGGGCAAAACAGGCTTCTACGATTTCAAGGACATCTTCGGCCAGCTGTGATCACATTCGAGAAAACCTTTTCACCACGGAAGCACGGAGACCACGGAATAGATTTTTTGTGTCACCTTATTAAGCCCGCCCCTAACTCTCACGGATGATAATCCGACCTCGTCAGAAGCGCGCTTTGCGATAAGGTTCAATCGTCCTTACGTCTGCGTTTTTCTTCTTATAAGAATTCCTCCGTGCTCTCCGTGCTTCCGTGGTGAATTCTTGTTTTTGAGATTCCCCGCTCCGAGGATTATTCTTTGCGTATGAAACTCCGTGGTTGTGGTACCGCTCTAGTCACTCCCTTCAAGCAGGATGGAAGCGTCGATGAAATGGCGTTGCGCGGACTGGTGCGCTGGCAAGTCGAGTCGAGCATCGATTTTCTGGTGCCCTGCGGCACGACTGGCGAGACGCCGACCCTTTCGCACGATGAATGGCTGCGCGTTGTTGACCTGACCATCGAGACTGCGGGCGAGCGCGTGCCCATCATGGCAGGCGCAACTTCCAACAACACCCGTGAAGCCGTGGCCAGAGCGAAAGAAATTTCTTCCCGTCCTGGGGTCGACTACGTCCTCACCGCGACGCCCTACTACAACAAGCCCACGCAGGAAGGCATTTACCAGCACTTCAAGGCGATCGCCGAAGCCTCGACCAAGCCGCTGGTGCTGTACAACATCGCCGGACGAACCGGAACCAACATCGAAACGCCGACGCTTCTGCGCCTGGCCGAGATCCCTAACATCATCGCCGTCAAAGAAGCCAGCGGCAACATTGGGCAGATCGCCGAAGTTTGCGCTACCGTGCCGGAAGATTTCCTCGTTTTTTCCGGCGACGACGCGATTACTCTGGCAGTGATCGGACTGGGCGGCGTTGGCATCATCTCGGTCGTCTCCAACGAAATTCCGGCGGAGATGGCGCGCATGACCGCCGCGGCGCTCGCCGGCAAGTGGGACACGGCTCGGCTGCTCTTCCGCAAATACCTGCCGCTGATGCAGGCGAACTTCATCGAATCGAATCCCGGCCCGGCGAAGGCCGTGCTGGCGATGATGGGCCGCATCGAAGAGGTCTATCGTCTGCCGATCGTACCGATGAAGAGCGAAAATCGCGCCAGGCTGGAGAAAATCGCGGCCGATGTGGGATTACTGAAGACCTAGCCAGCCGCGAGCCACTAGTGGCTGCCGTATGACAAGTCCTCGTCCCAGTGACCTAACACAAATATTCCGCTGCCGTTCTCGTCGCGCCCATAGCGCAGGCAGGACAAACCTTGTGAAAACGCCTTGAGGAACTGCTCCCTGTTACGCAGTTGCACATCCGCGGCTTTCTGTCGCGTTTCGGGCTGCGCCTTCCATTCGTAGATTTCGGCGGGGACCTCGATTCGCATTTCCTCGCTGAACACCTGCTGCTCTCCCGTTGCGAGCAACGATTCCACTCGCTTCGACGTCAGCCACCATTCTGCAACCAGGCGATCGGTGGGAAGAAATCCCTGCAACGGCGACGCCGTGATGCCGTACTGATTGATGTTGTAGCGGCGCGCAATCGCGCCCAGCCGTTCCAGGTTGAAGTAGGCGTTCTTGATCTCCAGCGGATCGAAGGTCCACTCGATTAGATCGTAGCCGTGGGCGATGGCGTCCTCACGTTGAAACAGCTTGAGTTTGCGGCCCAGGCCGCTGTTGCGGTATCCGGCCTTCACCGCCAGCATGTGGGAATGAAGATAAGCATGTCCGTTATGAACGCCCGGAATGGAGAATGCGAAGCCCACCAGCGTCGTCCCGTCCCATGCGCCAATCACTTGCCCGCCGATTTTAGGCGCCAGCGAAAACATTCGCAGCGGGACAAGCTCGTTGTCGGCAAATCCCCAAACCTCTTTTTGTAGGGCGACACAGGCGCGAAATTCTTCCACGTCGGTGCAATTGCGTAACAGGATGGTGTCGTCGCTCACGGTTGTTCCTGCCGTTTGGATTCCTGCCACAGCGACTCCATCTCGTCCAGCGAAGCTTCCACCGGCTTGCGTCCCTGCTCGCGGAGCCTCTCCTCCAGATATTCAAAGCGGCGGCGGAATTTGCGATTTGTTTTGCGTAGTGCCGATTCTGGATCTAATGAGAGATAGCGCGCGATGTTTACCAGCACAAAGAAAAGATCGCCGACTTCATCCTCCAGCCGGGAGCGCAACTCAGGAGAGATCCTTACTCCGCGTGCACCCGCTACTCCGGCCGCCGATTCCGGCTGCGGACCTGGCGCGGGATAGTCTGCAAGATTCTGTCGCAACTCTTCGGTTTCCTCGTTCAACTTCTCGAAAAGGCCTTCAATATTCGGCCAGTCGAAGCCGACGTGCGCCACGCGCGAGCTGATCTTGTACGCCTCCATCAGCGACGGCATCGCCGAAGAAACTCCAGCGAGCACCGACTCGGGATGATCTTCCTTCTTCGCGTTATCTCCAGCTTCTTGCTGGCGCTTCTTCTTTTCCTCGGCCTTTAGCGCCTGCCAGTTCCGCAGGACCTCGCCGGGCGTGTCGGCCTTAACATCGCCGAAGACGTGCGGATGGCGATCGACCAACTTGTTGGAGAGCCGGTCAAGGACGTCGTCGATGGAGAAGCGCTTTTCCTCGGCGGCCATCTCCGAATAGAAGAGCACCTGCAGCAGCAGGTCGCCGAGTTCGCCGGTCAGCTCATCCCAGTCGCGCGCGTCGATGGCTTCCACCACCTCGTACGCCTCTTCCAGCGTGTAGGGTTTGATGGTGTCGAAGGTCTGCTCGCGGTCCCACGGGCATCCGCCGGGACCGCGCAGCCGCGCCATGATCGACACCGCGCGCTCAAATCGTTCGCCTGTGGTGGGAACAGACACTCTACTCGCTTCTTGCTCTTGGCTCTTAGCTCTAGCTCGCTGCAAGACGAAATGCCAAGTGTTAAGGGCCAACTCCTTCCTTAATCCAAGTCGAAATCCCGCAGCGGCTTGCCCGTATCCGGCGTTTCCTTGGCGCGCTTGAGTGCCTCCTGGAATTTCTTCTCCAGCAGATCGCCCTGATGTTTCTGCGCCTCCACCGACTGCCGGAAGATGGACTCTTTGCGGCTGTCCTGGTCCTTCATGGCGCGCGCGGCCGCTTCCAGGTCCTCGAACGTCTTGGGAACGGCCTTCGCCGTGTGCGCAATAACGGCTTTGACTTCAGGATCGATTTTCAGGGTTGCGCCGCAGCACGGGCAGGCAACTTCGAATTGGGGCGACGGCTTAGCCATGCAGGAATCTTACTGCAGCCGGGTGAAATGAGCCATATCCAGTGGCGCGGGCATTCTGGAAAGCGGGTGGCCGGGAAAACCGCTCCGAAGTTGCGACCGACCGAGCTATGGGGAATCTAAGCTAACGTGGTCGTTGACTTTCCGCACCGCAAGTTTGCGCCAGTGATTCAGCATTTTTTCAACCTACGAAAATTCTTCCCATCATCCGAGGAGCTTATTCATGGCAAATGCAACAGTTGACGCCGTCACTCCCCAGCGGTCGGCAGACAAGCAGGGACGCACAAAGACTGTCGGTTACGCAGCCCAATCATCCACCTCACCCCTCCAGCCATTTTCCTTCGAGCGCCGCGAGCCCGGACCCGACGATGTTCAGATCGAGATTCTGTATTGCGGCGTCTGCCATTCCGACCTGCACACGGTCCGCAACGAGTGGGAAGCCTTCATGCCCACCGCGTATCCCGCTGTTCCCGGCCATGAGATCGTCGGCCGCGTGAGCAAGGTTGGAGCGCAGGTCAGCAAGTTCAAGGAAGGCGATCTGGCTGCTGTCGGCTGCCTGGTCGACTCCTGCCGCAAGTGTGAGAGCTGTAAAGCCGGGCTGGAAAATTACTGCGAGGTCGGCGCCACATTCACCTACAACAGTCCTGACCCGCACCTGGGCGGCGTGACCTATGGCGGGTATTCAAAGCGAATCGTCGTGGACGAAAACTACGTGCTGAAGGTTCCGGCCAACCTCGACCTGGCTGCTGTTGCGCCGCTGCTCTGCGCCGGCATCACGACGTATTCGCCGCTACGCCACTGGAAAGTCGGCAAAGGTCAGAAAGTCGGCATCGTCGGACTCGGCGGTTTGGGGCACATGGGCGTAAAACTGGCGCATGCCCTCGGCGCTGACGTCACGCTGTTCACCACTTCGCCCAACAAGGTGGACGATGCCAAGCGACTGGGCGCGCAGCACGTAATCATTTCGAAGGACCAGGCGGAGATGGAAAAGCATGTCAGCAGCTTTGACTTTATCCTCGACACCGTCTCCGCCGAGCACGACCTCAACGCTTATCTGAATCTGCTGAAGCGCGATGGTTCGATGGTGTTGGTGGGCGCTCCGGAGAAGCCGGCGCCGGTGGCGGCCTTCAATCTCATCATGGCGCGGCGCAGTCTTTCGGGATCAGGTATCGGGGGCATTCCCGAAACCCAGGAGATGCTGGATTTCTGCGGCAAACACGGCATCACCGCGGACATCGAACTGATTCCGATCCAGAAGATCGACGAAGCCTACGAGCGCCTATTGCGCAGCGATGTGAAGTATCGCTTCGTGATCGATATGGCGTCGCTGACGTAAGGGTCTTTACGCGCAGCTAATGGATGTTAGGAATTGTCATTACGAGCGCCAGGGTTTGGCGCGAGGAATCTGCTTTTCGACGAAGCACGAAACAGCAGATCCCTCGCTTCGCTCGTGATGACAATTCGGGTGGGCCTACTTCACGCCGACCGGTTCCGCCTCGACGAGCTGCCGGTTCTGCTGTAGCCGCTCTTTGTCGACGACGAAATTTCCCAGGAACAGCATGTCCATCTCGCTGCGCGAGAAAGTGCTGAAGGCATTGGCGGGAGTGTTCACAATCGGCTCGCCCTTCAGGTTGAACGAGGTGTTGAGCACCGCCGGAATCCCTGTAGCCTGCGAGAAGCGTTTGATCAGCCCGTGGTAGCGAGGACTGGCATCCTCAAAAACCGTTTGTAGTCGTCCGGTGCCGTCTACGTGGGTAATGGCCGGCAGCACGCTGTGCTTCGACGGCCGCACCGGCACGACGTACAGCATGTAGCGCGCCGGATAGTGCTCCATCGCATTGGGCAGTTCGAAGAATTCTTCTGTGCGTTCCGCCAGCACCGACGGCGCGAACGGCCGGTACGGCTCGCGAAACTTGATCTTGGTGTTGACGATGTCCTTCATATTGGGATTGCGCGCATCGGCCAGAATGCTGCGATTGCCCAGCGCGCGCGGCCCCCACTCGAATCGCCCCTGGAACCAGCCAATCACGTTGCCCTGCTGCAAGCGCTCGACGGCCAGGTCGAGCAGTTTGTCGTCATCTTCCACTCGCTGATACGGAATCCCGTTCTCCGTCAGAAACTGCTGCACTTCGGCGTCCGAGTATCCCCTGCCCCAATAGGCATGGTCCATGCGGAAGCGCCGCTTGTTGCCCAGAAGCATGTTGTCGGCCCACAGAGCGGCTCCCAACGCACCGCCGCCGTCTCCGGCAGCCGGCTGGATAAAGATGTCGTCGAACGGCGTCTCACGCAGGATGCGATGATTGGCCACGCTGTTCAGGCCAACACCGCCCGCAATGCAGAGCTTGGTCAGGCCTGTCTCTTTTTGCAACTGCCGCGCCATGCAGATCAGGACTTCCTCCGTCACCTGCTGAATGCTGGCGGCGATGTCGGCGTAGTGCTGGTTCTGCTTACAAAGCTCGTTAAAATTCGACGGCGCATCACCAAAATACGTTGGGAAGCCTGAGTCGGCAGTAAAGAACAGCGTCTTAGGCGGACGCGGAGCGCCGAACAATTGCTCGAATTTCCGATTGAAGGTGCGCTCGGTCGAGTGCTGGTAGCAGAAATAATCCATGTCCAGCGAGAACGATCCGTCCGACTCTTGCCGGATCACCTTCCACACTTTTTCGACGTAGCGTGGTTGCCCATAGGGCGCCATGCCCATCACCTTGTATTCGCCTTCATTCACTTCGAAACCGAGAAACGCGGTGAACGCGCTGTACAGCAGTCCCAAGGAGTGCGGGAACATCATCTGCTTGCGAATGTCGATCTGATTGCCGCGACCCACACCCCAGGTTCCCGTCACCCACTCGCCTACACCATCCACGGTCATGATGGCAGCTTCCTCGAATGGGGAACATAGAAACGCGCTCGCGGCGTGCGACATGTGATGCTCGCTGTACAGGATCTTCTCCGTCGGAATGCCCAGCTCGGCCGAGATCTTCGAGCCGACCCACAGCTTGTCGATCATCCAGGTGATCATCGACTCGCGAAAAACCTTGTACGACTGCGGATAGGTCTGCAGCACGCTCATCAGGATGCGATCGAACTTGCGGAATGGCTTCTCGTAGAAGACCACATAGTCCAGGTCTCCAGCCTGAATTCCACCGCTCTCGAGGCAGAACTTGATGGCATGATGCGGGAAGCCGAAGTCATGCTTGATGCGGCTGAAGCGCTCTTCTTCGGAGGCGGCAATCAGCATGCCGTCCTGCAGGAGCGCAGCTGCGGCGTCGTGGTAATAACAGGAGATTCCCAGGATATTCATGTCAGCCTTGGCGGCGCGCCTCTTCAAGGGTATTAGGGATGGGCGGGTGGTCAAACCACTTCTCAGGACGCTTCTTCATGTGCATCGAGTCGGCGAAGGCGCGCACCGCCAGGCCGAAGGGCAGGATCAGCACCGAATAAATCACCGTCAGCAGGATGCGAGCCTGGAAGTTGCCGATCGCATGCCCAATCTTCTTCCAGCGCCCTGATATCTTCGCCCTTAACGGAGCCGGCAAGCAAAACCAGATGGCGACAACGAGAACGACAGCGGCCAGGATGGTCCGCCAATGTAGCTTAATGAAATGAAGCAACATCGTGCGTTTTCCTTAGAAGAACGAGTAGATAAACGGTGCAATGGCGGAGCTCTGGGCCAAAATGAGCAGCACCGCAAAGACCGCCAGAGTTATGAGGATGGGCGTCAGCCACCAGCGTTTATTGCTCCAGAAAAAAGAAAACAACTGCCCGGCAGTGCTGAAACGCTGGCCCGTAGTTCTGAAAATGCCCATTGCCCTCTCCCCAAAGCTAAAACGGCCCCGCAGACCCTGGATGTCTGACACGGTGCGACAGACCGTGCCTGATTTTACCCTAGATTGTGGCGGATTCATCAAGCTCAGACCGCAAACCCGGTGGCCCCGTGTTGCAGCTTTGGGACATTCCCAATGGCAAGCTTTTCCCACCTCTCCCGCCAACTGCCCTATAATGAAACGTTCGTCCCTCCGTTCTAATCGAGTTAAGGGGTATTGATGGCCACAACTGAATTTGCCGTACAGGGCGCTGAGCAAGGCGCCGTGCGTCAGCCTGTCGTCAACGACTTCAGCATCCAGGTCGCAACCGTAAACGGTTCGGGCTCACAGAGCGCGAACACCGTTCTGCTGCGCACCATCTTCCAGATGGGCGTCCCCGTCTCCGGTAAGAACATGTTCCCTTCTAACATTGCCGGACTGCCGACCTGGTACACCATTCGCGCCAGCAAGAAGGGCTACATCGCCCGCAAGAAGGAAATCGACTTCCTGGTGGCGATGAACCCTGAAACCGCGCGCGAAGATGTGCTGTCGCTTGCGCCGGGCGCGGTCGCTCTCTATGACGAGCCGCTGAAGCTCAACGAGCTGCGCTCCGACCTGATCTTCTATCCCGTGCCCTACGACAAAATCACCGCCGCAGCCTGCCCCGAATCGAAGCTGCGCAAGCTGGTGAAGAACATGGTGTACGTCGGAGTGGTAGCGCGGCTGCTCAACCTCGACATGACCGAAGTGGAGAAGGCCCTGCGCAAGCAGTTCGCCAAGAAGGTCAAGGCCGCTGAACTCAACTGGGGCGCAGCCAAGGCCGGATACGATTACGCTGCCGCGTCGCTGACCAAGGCCGACCCGTTCACGGTCGAGCGCATGAACAAGACCAGCGGCATGATCATCATCGACGGCAATTCGGCGGCGGCAATGGGCTCCATGTTTGCCGGAGTCACCGTAGTGACATGGTATCCGATTACGCCTTCATCCTCGCTCGTGGAGAGCCTCATCGAATACATGAAAGAATACCGAATTGACGCTGATGGCAAAGCTACTTTTGCCATCGTGCAAGCTGAGGACGAACTCGCCGCGGTCGGCATGGTTCTGGGCGCTGGATGGGCCGGAGCGCGCTCCATGACGGCCACGGCTGGCCCCGGCATTTCGCTGATGGCGGAGTTTGCCGGTCTGGGATACTACGTCGAGATTCCCGGAGTCATCTGGGACATCCAGCGCGTTGGGCCGTCAACAGGGCTACCCACGCGCACCTCCCAGGGCGACATCTCTTTCGTGGCCAAGCTCTCGCATGGCGACACGCATCATCCCATGCTGATTCCCAGCGACCCGAGTGAGTGTTTCAGCATGGCCAGCGAGGCGTTCGATCTGGCCGAGCAACTCCAGACGCCGGTATTTGTCATGTCGGACCTTGATCTCGGCATGAACAACTGGATGTCGCAACCGTTCCAATATCCGGAGAAGCCTCAGAACCGCGGCAAGGTGCTGACGGCGGAGGACCTCGAGCGGTTGGGCGGCTTCGCGCGCTACAAGGACGTTGATGGCGACGCCGTGGGCTATCGCACCTTGCCGGGAACCGACCACCCGGGCGCAGCGTGGTTCGCGCGTGGCAGCGGTCACAATGACAAGTCGCAATACAGCGAGCGTCCGGACGACTACGCCAACAACATGGATCGCCTGGCAAAGAAGTTCGAGACCGCGCGCACGCTGGTTCCGCGGCCCGAGATCGTGCGTAATGACGGCAACGAGGTTGGCATTATCGCTTATGGCACTTCGCATCACGCGCTGGTGGAAACGCTCGACCAGTTGCAATCGGAATACGGCGTGAAGGCCGACTACCTGCGGCTGCGCGCCTATCCGTTCACTCACGAGACCCACGAGTTCATCGCTGCACATAAGCGCGTCTACATCGTCGACCAGAACCGCGATGGGCAGATGCTGGAACTGTTGAAGCTCGACATTGCGATCCCGGACATCGCCAAGCTGCGTAGCGTCCGCCACTACAACGGCCTGCCGCTCGACGCCCGGTCCGTCACCGACGAAATCATTTCCCAGGAGGGCAAGTAAATGGCGGCCACGGCTGCGCCTCAACCGAAGACAAACCGTATTGGCCTCACCGTGCTCGACTATCGGGGCGGTAAAACCACGCTATGCGCCGGTTGCGGCCACAACGCCATCTCCGAGCGCATCATCGACGCCTTTTACGAGATGGGCATCGCGCCTGAGCGC
>Ga0182030_10017613_pt1 | contig 13771 bp, 13 predicted proteins | sample 812S3MmetaG_FD_121299 | JGI IMG/M metagenome (GOLD analysis project Ga0182030, IMG submission 121299) | Permafrost microbial communities from Stordalen Mire, Sweden - 812S3M metaG (Illumina Assembly) | ecosystem: Environmental > Terrestrial > Soil > Wetlands > Permafrost | place: Sweden... | reverse complement strand
CTTGACGCTCTCTTCCGCTGGCTTTCTGAGGCGGAGCAACTCGGCGAACAACCCGTCCCAAGCAACAGAAGCTTTGGACGGGCCATCCGCCCTCTCATCTAACGAGCAGCGGTCATTACTTCTGAGACGCGGGACTCGCCCGGTTTGACCTCGGGAAAGCGATAGGGCCCCAGGCAGGCCAGAAGAACGATTGCGATTGCAATCAAACATTCAGCAAGCACGAACCCCAAATTGTAGGAATGTCTGAGCTGGTACACCCATCCCAGGAGGCTTTGTCCCAACGCGGTCGCAATCAGTGTGAAGGAGAATGCCAGGCCATGCATCGCCCCAAGCTCCCTGGTTCCAAAGTAGCGAGAGATCAAGAAAGCGAGGACGTCGTGCTCCGCACCGACCCCAAGGCCCACCATCGCCGCTCCAATGAAAGGTCCAGCACCGGTAACGCCAAAGCCAAGAATGGCAAGTCCAACCATCGCAATAATCAGAATTGCAATGAAAAGAAAGGGGGCGAAAATTTTATCCAATAGATATCCAGAGAGTATTCGCCCCGCAAGAAGCGCAAAACCGACGATGCCCATCACGTTAACTGCCGCGGCTAGCGTAAATCCCCGGTCGGTAAGCAGCGGGACCACGTGGACGATCAAACCGTTGGCTGCCAGGCACACCAGCGAGATTCCAATTGTAATCACCCAGAACTTTCCTCCCCGCACAGCCTCCTTGAATTCCGCACCGGGAAGGTTCTGATTTGTTGGATGGCCTTTTTGCTTCGCAAGCTTTACTTCAGCGGGTTCTCCATACCAGATTGCAATGGGGATGACGGCCAGCACTATCACTCCGCATCCCAGTCCAACATATCCCATCCGCCAGCTGAAGTGCTGCATCAGAATACGCGCAAATTGTGGCACCAGCGCCGTCCCGATTCCCACCCCCGCTAGGGTCATTCCCAAGGCGAGTCCGCGTTTATTATCAAATCGCGAGGTGATCATCTTGGAGTACGGCGTAGGTGTTCCCGCTGTACTCGCTGCTCCTTGAATCACAAACAGGACCAGCAGAAGAACGATGGAAGCCTGTAGCATTGATAGGGCTGCGGTAGCCAGGGCAAATAAGACAAGCATGGGAAGCATGACCGATCGAAAACTTCGGCGGTCCAACATTCGACCCGTGAACGGATTCATCACCACGCACGCGATATTGGCCAAAGCCATTGCAGACGAAATAACGCCGCGACCAAAGTGGAGATCGTGTGCTAATGGCTTAATGAATATGCCGTTCCCGAACACCATGATGGACGCCTGGCCAAAAATAAGGGCCAGGGCTGATGCGAAAACTACCCACCATCTATTCTTAAACATACATTTCCCCTTTTCCGTACCCGTGATCGTAGGGCTTGGATTTATCTCTTGTCAGCCCTATTCCCTTCGTCGAAACGATGGACATCTGCGTGAATCTCTCCGGCTCTTGGTCCTTGGGCAAGGTCGAACCGTTGTGCGAAGCGCCAGCGACTCCCCGTATTCCTGGGCTCGAGGAATTGTGATTGTGTAGCGGGCTCCGGGGTTGACGATTTGTTGGAAGCGCCACCCGGCTGACCGTAAGCGGAACAGAGTAGCAACACGCCAAAATCAAAAGCGTCGTACTTGCTTCCATCTATCCCATTGTCTGTGACATAGGTCTTGCCAACCTTCACAGTTCTGGAAACTAATATGGTTGTATCGAATCGCACGTAGTATTGTTCTGATTGATTGCCTCTGTCAATAGAAAAGAAAGCCGTCAGTTGAAGGGCGATGGCAACAGGATAGATAATAGTGAAAAGCATTCCGCCGAAAGCGGGGAGTATTGTGCGTCAGATTCTGTTTGCGCGGATTGTGACGCTGGAGAAACATGGCAAGATATTGCATATCAACAAGCCTGTTGATCCCCAACCTCTTTAGATAGAAAATTCTGATTGCTTGATTGCTAATGAAAAGGCAGGTAGCCGATGAACCTTTCAAAGATTGCCGTTGAAGAACATATGGCCCCTTCGGGCACGTTAGATCGGGTCCCAGACCGTTTCGATCCTGAAGCATGGAGAAAGCTCAGCCACGCTCTGGTGGATATTCATGGACAACTATTATCGGAGATGGATGCTGCGAATATTGAGATGTCGGTCCTTTCGCTGACTTCTCCAGGGATTCAGGCCATCCCAGATAGAAAGAAAGCCGTTGAAGTTGCCCGGCGAAGTAACGACTGCCTGGCAGAACAGGTAGCCAAGAACCCGAAGCGCTTTCAGGCTTTCGCAGCCGTACCCATGCAAGATCCGGAGGCCGCTTCCAGGGAATTAGATCGTTGTGTCAAAGAACTAGGTTTCAGGGGCGTGCTGGTCAACGGTTTTTCACAGATCGGTTCGGAGGATTCAGTCGCTTACTATGATCGCCCTCAATTCTGGGATTTTTGGGCTACGGTAGAAGCTCTCGATGTCCCTTTTTACCTGCATCCCAGAGAGGTATTGCCGAGCCAAATGACATTTCTCGAAGATCACCCGTGGCTGGGCAATTCAACCTGGGCGTTCACTGTGGATACAGCTACTCACGCTCTACTGCTGATGAGTAGCGGGCTTTTCGATAAGTACCCAAAACTCACTGTTATTCTGGGGCACCTTGGGGAAACGCTGCCTTTCCTGATGTGGCGCGTTGATAACCGTCTCAGTAAGACTCCAAAAGGGTGTCCCGCGAAGAAAAAGCTGAACGAATATTTCAAGAACAATTTCTACGTCACCACCAGCGGCCAGTTCTGCACGCAGTCGCTGCTCAATACCATGGCGTGGCTCGGAGCGGACCGTATCCTGTTCTCGGTGGATTACCCGTTCGAGAAGGTGAGCGATGGGGCAAACTGGTTCGACAACCTGAAGGCCACCAACGCCATCAGTGAATCCGACTGGGTTAAACTCGCGCGTGGCAATGCTGAGAAGCTGCTGAAACTCGGCACGGCAAAACAAACGGCAGCCTCGCTCTGATGCTCCTTGAACTGGGCTGCGCGATGTTCGAGAGTGAACTCCGTCGCGCAGCCGCAATCGGGCCGCTCCGGGTGCATCGAAAGCTTGACCAAAAGCATCCCTGGCCTGCGCGGGTTGTGGCTTCTTGCTAAAACCAGGTGGACCAGTCTGCCTCGCATCAAGATGCTAGAATCATCTGTCCGGCGGTCCGTTTCGAAGCAATGTGGAGGGCCGCAAGGGATTATTGATGGCTGGACATTACTGAGAGGACGTCATGGCGACCGTACAAAATAGTGTGGCAGCGACTACCGTTGAAAGTTCCGTCTTCGCGCCATTCAAGAATGAACCATTTGTAGACTTCACGCGCCTGGAGAACGTGCGGGCAATGCAACAGGCGCTGGACAAGGTGCGCCGGCAACTCGGCCGCGAATATGAAAACGTAATTGGCGGCCATCGCGTGAGGACGGAAGCAAAGCTCCAGTCCATCAATCCTTCGCATCCGGAGCAGGTGGTGGGCATTTTCCAGAAGGCTGGAGCCGACGACGTTCCGGCGGCAGTGGATGCCGCGCTCGCAGCCTTCGAGAGCTGGAGCCGCACCCCGGTGAATGAGCGCGCGGAGTTGCTCTTCCGGGTGGCGCACACCTTGCGCGAGCGCAAGTTCGAGTGGGCGGCATGGCTGGTCTTTGAGGTAGGTAAGAACTGGGCCGAGGCCGACGCGGATGTGGCCGAAACCATCGATTTCGCGGAGTTCTACGCCCGTGAGGCGCTCCGCCTGGACAAAGCCGAACCGTCGATTCAACTACCCGGCGAGCGCGATGAACTGCGTTACATCCCGCTGGGTGTGGGCGCGGTGATTCCGCCGTGGAATTTTCCTTCCGCCATCATGGCAGGCATGACCATGGCCGCAATTGTGAGCGGCAACACCGTGGTGCTGAAGCCGAGCGGCGATGCCATGACGATTGCCGCGAAGTTCTTCCAGGTGCTGGAGGAGTGCGGAATTTCCGATGGCGTGGTGAATTTTGTCACTGGCGGTGGCAGCAGCTTCGGCAACGAACTGGTGAAGCATTCGAAGACGCGCTTTATCGCCTTTACAGGATCCAAGGAAGTTGGTTTGCAGATTCACGAACTGGCGGCCAAGGCTCAGCCCGGGCAGATATGGATCAAGCGCACGATTCTGGAGATGGGCGGCAAGGACGCGATTGTGGTGGATGCCGATTCGGATCTCGACGAGGCAGTGTCAGGCGTGATCGCCTCGGCCTTCGGTTTCAGCGGGCAGAAGTGTTCAGCATGCTCGCGGGCGATCGTGGACGATCGCGTGTACGACAAATTTGTGGAGCGGCTCAAAGATCGGGCCGAGAAACTGACGGTGGGGCCGGCGGAGGAAAATCCCAACCTTGGCCCGGTGATCAACGAGGCAGCAAGAACATCGATCCTTGGCTACATCGCGCAAGCTGTGTCGGAAGGCGGGCGCGTCATTACCGGGGGAAGGGCGGTGGAGAACCAGACAGGCTATTTCATCGAGCCCACCATCATCTCCGAAGTGAAGCCGGGCGACACGCTGGAACAGACAGAGGTTTTCGGACCGGTCCTGGCCGTGATTCGCTCAAGGAATTTCTACGAAGGCTTGCGCATCGCCAATGGCACTGAGTTCGGGTTGACCGGAGCGGTTTACACCAATTCGGAAGAGCGGATCGAGCTGGCGCGGCAGGAGTTTCACGCTGGTAATCTCTACATCAATCGCAAGTGTACGGGAGCAATGGTAGGCGCGCATCCGTTTGGCGGCTTCAACATGTCAGGCACGGACTCCAAGGCAGGCGGAGCTGACTACCTGCTGCTGTTTACGCAGGCGAAGTCCATTGCACGCAAGTTGTGAGACGGAATTCCTTGTGAATGGCGGGCGTCCCTGGTAACTCTGCTGCCACGCATCAGGGTGTCATTGACAGGCAAACGCTGGCAGTAGAAAATATGCCGGGACACAGGACGGAACAGTGACGCTATCGACCTGTGCCGCAGCAAGATTTTGGCGATTTCTGGAGCTTCATGGCGCGAATTTTATGTATCGACGATGAGCCGCAGGTAGTGCAGTTGAAGTGTGCGATCCTGGAGCAGGCGGGACACGTAGTAACGGCCGCAACCTCAGCGCGCGAGGCACTTGAGTTGATAAGCGCCAATGTGTACGACGCCGTTGTGACGGACTGGCGGCTGGGAGATGGCAACGGCCGGGGCGTGGTGCAAGCAGCCAAGAATCACTCCGCTATGCCGGTCGTGGTAGTTTCCGGATTCGTTGCAGAGGCCTATCAGGCGGCGGAACCGCTGGCCGATCTCTACCTGGAAAAGCCGGTGAATCCGGAGGAGTTGGTAACCATCGTAAATGAACTGCTGAAGGCGAGCGAACGGGCATCTCATCACTAGAGGAATCTCTGCGAGAGAACAGGATCGGCAAGAATAGCGCGGCTCGTGGGCCGCGCTATTGAATTAGTGCGCGTGCCGCTAATTGGCGCTACTTGGGTTGGGGGGAGCAGTCCGAATGGTCGCCGCGCTCGCCGCAGCCGCTTCCGCCAGAATCCGGTGATGGATGGTAAAAAGTGCAAGTTCCAGGCGGTCGGAGACGCCGATTTTGTCATAAACATTGCGCAGATAATTCTTCACTACCTGCTCGGTGGTCCCGAGTTGATTGGCAATTTCCTTGTTCTTGAAGCCCTGCACAATCAGGGCAACAATCTTCAATTCCTTGGGGGTCAGGCGGTCACGAACCCGGGCGCCGACAAAATCCTCGCTCTCGACGTTGCGTGGCACGGTACGCGAATCCTGCACATAGCTCTCGCCCGCATTGACCTTTCGCACGCAACGCAGCAGTTCGGCGCTTTCTACCGAGCGGAAGATCAAGCCGAGCACGCCTGCGCTCAAGTAGCGTTCTGGCGGGTCGTTACTTTCGGCGATAACCACAAGTTGAATTCCAGACTCATGCGCCACCGTCGCCAGATGAATGGTGTCCGGAAGAAAGCTGGAGGCGTAGATCATCACCGAGCCACGAAATTTTTCGACAGCCATCATAGCCTGCTCGACGGTCTGAGCCTGTGCGACGATGCGGACATCGTCTTCGACGGCAAGAACCTTTGCAATGCCCGCACGAAAAATCGCCTGGTTGTCAGCGAGAATGATTTTCAGCATCTATTCGCCTCCGGCTTCTGCGGTGCGCAAGAACTCGTAGCCTTCGATGACACAGGCAACGCCGGTATGTCCAGCTTCCTGGTTGGCATCACAACGCACCACTCGACCCTGGCAGAGCAGGCGAACGTCGTTGCCCGCGGCGATTGAATCCCGTGGAATCGTAAGCTCAAAATCAATGGAGGACCCAACTTCGAGTTCGCCATCGACCCAGAGATATACCCCCGCAGCGCTGATATTTGCCGTGCTTCCCACTGGTATGTTTGAGTTTCCCAACACCTTGAACGGCAAATGCACTGGAAATCGTCTGCTCGTCCGTATATCGGTCACATTAGCTCCCACAAAGTCTCTACTAGGATTTGGAAAATCCCGAAAAGTGGATTATGTCACGAATTTGGATGGTTGCGGAAGAGCAGAGTTCTTCCTGGCCGAAGTTCGTCACAAAAGCTGGGAACGGGTCTGTTTTGGGGCGTTGTTGGCGTGTCGCGCTTGGCGGCGCAGCATAAGTGTTCATCAAGCGAAAGCAGTCAGCCTTTGCGGCACAGCAAGACCTGCCGCGAAGGCACTCGCGCCAAATCGAATGCTCCCGTCGTTTTGCTCTGGCTCTACTCGCGCAGAGATGCCTTGGCCAGACGCTCCGCGATGATTCTGTACACGGATGCGTTGAAGGCAAGACCGATGTGCGTTCCCGGTACCTCGAAGTCGTTCTCGGAGTTTCCGGTTCTACAATACCGCGCGTCGACAATCCCGTCATCGAGTGTGTAAATTGCGGTTTCCATCACCGAGGCGGGCACCTTGCGGCGCAGCGAGTTGAGAAAATTGCAGGTGCAGCGGGCGGTGTAACACTGCGGCAGCACATCGGAGCCGTGCTGCTTCAGGATGTGCCTGCGGACCGCTCCGGCTGCCCGCAGAACACTGTGGTGGGCAATCGTTCCGCGGAATGGCGAGGCCAGCGTGATCACCGAAGCGATGTCGCCTGGTCGTTGGTCGGCCACCGCGCGCGCAATTACCCCTCCCAGACTATGGCCGATCAGATGAATCTTCCGCCCCGTCTCCGCAACCGCTTTCTCGATGGTCTCATTGAGACGATGCCGGATCAGGAGATTTGGACATTCCGCATTCAGTCCGATGCCGGAGAAGTATGCCTTATAGCCGATACGCCCAATCCAATAACGGAGCTCCGTCAGGTAACGATCAATGCCCAGAAACCCTGGAATGATCACCACTCCTGAGTGATCGCCGCGGGTGACGCCCAGGCCGTAATAAACCGGTGAAGCATGTAACAGGAGGAGATCGGCGGCAAATAGGGCTTCCTTCCAAATTGATATGGGAGCTTCTGCTTCGTCTTCTTGGATCCTGATTAGCTTGCTATCCATAGCGGATTCACGCGATTGCATTCCGGCCTGCGATTTCCGCTTCCACATTCGCCAACGCCTGCTTGTGCGCTTAGCTACCCGGAAATTTGAGCTTTTGGATGCTCGGATGGGCCGCTAAGGAGCAGAAATTCCAAAAACCGCGGAAGAATCAATTTGGCCGGCGTGCCAAAGCTCTTAGCCTCGGCACGCCGGCCTGTGTACACGTTAGTCCCGCCCATGGGAGACGGCAATAATCCGTCTAGACTTCAACCGCCGCTACATGTGCCGCCTTGGCCTGGGCTGCCGATCGAGTCCGATGGGCAGGGCGCTTGACAGTGCGTTTTGCTTTCACGGACTTCTTGACTTGATTGCGGGTTTTCACCATTGAATTTAGCAGGGCCTTTTCGGCATCCACAAAGCTCTTTTACGCTCTCCCCTGCAATGTCAGCCACTGGCGAATGCCGGATTGGCATCTTCAGCTCCGAATGTGCGGTCAACAGCACCTGTGCCGTAGAAAAGCAGGAGTTGATGAGTCCGTCCAGCAATACGGTTTCAGGGTCGTGCTGCGGAGCAGCCTGCGCACGACGCTTCTTGGGGCGCGGCGGAGCGGCGGTGGAACTTTGGTCCAGCAGCGCATTGAGCATGCCAACTCCTGCCACGCCATCGACCACGCAGTGGTGACACCTCACAACAACGCCTGTGCGTTTTTCTTTTCATCCGTGAAACAAAGTGATATCCCATAGCGGACGGCTCCGCTCCAGGTGTGTGCTCAAGAGCTTCGAAGCGGCGCTCTTCCACTCCGCCTCGCTTCCCCGCTTCAGGGTAATCTCACGAACATGGTTGCCCACGTCGAAGTAAGGATCGTGTTGCCAGATTCGCGGATCAAACGGCGTGGTAACAACACGCTGCAGAAAACGGGGAAGTAGCGCAAGCTTCGATTCGATGTACCGCATGAATGCGTCAAAAGGAATTACGCCTTCAAAGACGTTGATCGATGCAACGTTAACCGGAGCGCCGGGCTGTTCGACATACAAGAAATATCCATCTATGAAGGAGAGACATTCATTGACAATATTCTCTGGCATGATTGTGTCCCTTACCATTAAGGACGATTACGCCCCAGTTTTTCATGTGCGGTGACCCAGTCGCCGTGCAGGATGGCTGAAACCAGGGAAGTTTCCCCAGCCAAAACCACGGCGGCGCAGATCTCCGCAAACTTGTTCACCTTCCCCTTGCCATAGCAGCCCAGCATCTCCAGGCATTCCTTCTGCGTCGCCAGTCCGGTGCCTCCGCCGTAGGTTGCAACGATCAGCGCGGGAAGTGTAATTGACCAGTAATAGTCGCCGTTGCCCATCTCCCGCGAGTAAGTGATTGCGGCGTGAGATTCTGCGATGTTGGCCACATCTTGTCCGGCGGCGATGAACATGGCCGCGAGAGCGTTCGCGGAGTGCGCGCCGTTGTTCGCCGAACCGGAGAAGAATGCTCCGGCCATCAGAACTGCGCGTGTCCGCGCCAGGTCTTCGGCGGTGATATGCATCAGTTCCTTCATCACGTCGCCGCGTAAAACCGTCTCGGCGATCACCCGCTTGCCTCGTCCCAGCAGCATGTTCAGATGAGAGTGTTTCTTGTCTGTGTCGATGTTTCCAGTCAGAAAGTATCCGGGATGAAGCGGATGAGCGTTCTTGATCCATTCGCAGGCGGCATAGGTTGCTTTGCCGGCCATGTTCTGCCCGGCGGCATCCCCCGTGGTGAAGTTGAAACGAAGATAACGCAAGGGCCCGACCGCAAACTGGTTGATATTGCGCAGCCGGCCGATCTGCGTTGTCGATTCCGCGGCCTGTCGAATCCCGTCGAGATTTTCCTTGACCCAGAGGCCGAATTCCCGAGCCCGCAGGGCGTCGTCGAACATAAAAACCGGCGCCCGCTGCATGGCATCGTCCACTACCGTCGTCTTGACTCCGCCTGATTCCGTCAGCAGCCGCATCCCGCGGTTATAGCTGGAGACAAGCGTGCCTTCCGTGGTTGCCATGGGTATATAAAATTCGCCCTGCGCATGTTCTCCGCGGATCAAAAGCGGTCCCGCAATACCAATCGGAACCTGAGCAACCCCTGTGAAGTTTTCGATGTTGCCCGGAAGAGTGGAAGGATCAAGGGAATACTGTGCTACGTGAGAAAGATGCGCGCCTGTATGCTGTTCTATGAATTCGCGTCTTGTCGCGGCGCTCTTGTTTGTGTAGTCGTTCTCCCGGTCACGGGGAATGCGAATCCGGTCCGATGTCTGAGCCATTTTATTTTCACGATCTCCGCAGCCCATCGATCTCGCACGGGGCCGGCAAGTCTTGGACAGACTGGGGAGTGCTGCACGGGTTCCAATCTTACGACTAGCGCCGGAAGAGCCCGCTTCCAGAAGCAACTCGCGGACTCTTCTTCACCTTGCAAACCTGCTACAGAAAACCCAACCCACGGCTCCAGCGCAATCGGCGATGGAATCCTAAGAGCTCATAACCCGCTCCTGTCGATACTCCCAACAGCTCCCAAGTCGACGGAATGTTACACCTTTTCAGTCTTCACATGAACGGTATATTTTGCTTATGCTACCAAGAATTACTAGACGATTCGAGAGTTGTGCGTTATCGCCCATTGTCCTCATCTTCAAGGAGAGCGTAGCGGATGATGAATCTGAAAGAGGTTGAAAATGCCAACGCCCTCATGCGAGAAGCCTTCAACTCGTCAGTGGTGAAATGGCTGGCCGAGAAAAAGAAAGTAAGGAAAGCGGCCGACCTGGCTAACTCCACCCTCGATGCGCTTGACAAAGAGGTGAAGGCCGCCTGGAACAACGAATTGAAAGCCGCTTACAACGGTGTTTCACCGTCAGGGAGCGGCCCGGAGAGCGGGCGGAAGAGCAAAGAGAAAGTCAAAGATATCAACCCGGAAATCCAGCTGCTTGCAAAGGCCATCAAACAAGCGGACGAGGAAGCCTACCGTCTGTGGCATTCGACAAATTCGGGACAAATTGATTACATAATTCCAATTTGGAACTATGCCCAAAGCGTGAGATTACGTGGTACCACTTAATCCTTATGCCGATCTCATCGGGCTCACTCTGCCGCCCCTCGCATTTCTCTCCGCGGCTATCGAAAGATAGTCAGGAATTGTGAAGCACCGCACAGCTTCCCCAAAGCCCGACGATTAAGCTACACTTAATCGGAAATAAATCCGCACACCAGATTCCAATGGAGGCTTTGATGTTTGAAGGTCTTATGCAACCGATGCACCTGATCGTGATTCTTTTCATCGCCCTGCTTATTTTTGGCCCGAGCAAGTTGTCAGAGCTCGGCAAAGGCCTGGGAGATGGAATCAAGAATTTCAAGAACGCGATGAATGACGATTCTGCCAAAGCCGCTCCAGCTGCTCCAGAGGCCAAGAAAGAAAGCTAGCCCTCAGCGTAGCTTTCAGATCAGCTCGCGGTACTGTTCGAGCGCAATCCTGACCAATTGGCTTCGGGTGCGGACACCTGTTTTTTGAAACAGCTGTTGCAGCGTAGCCTTGACGGAGCTCTCGGATACCTGCAGGCGGTCGGCGATCTGTTTGTTGGCCATCCCCTCAAACACACCGCGGAGCACTTGCTCCTCCCGCTCCGTGAGCTTGCGCGTGCGCGGCAACCCATCGGTGCTTGCTCGGCCTACGATCTTATGAAGATAGTCCTGCTCAAACCATACCTTCCCGGCTAACACGTCCCGAATGGCGTCGACCAGCATAGCCGGAGGGTTGTGCTTCAGGAAGACGCCCGCGATGCCGCTCTTTACCAGGTTCGCGGCGCTGCTCTCGTCCACCCCGGCGGTGACCAGCAAGACCTTTCCCCGATAGCCGATGCTCTTGACCACCCGCATAAAGTCGATGCCATCACGCTGGCCGAGATCGAAGTCCAGCAACACAAGATCAACCGCGTTGGCCTGCAAAAATTCTGTTGCTTCCTCGATCGTGGCGCACCCGCCCGCGACCCTCAGCCCTGATTCACCATCAAGGAAGCGGCCCACGCTCTCGCGAAACAGAGCGTGATCGTCCACCAGCAGGATCTTTGCCCGGTAATCAGACATTGGCTTCCTCCGCGTGGCTCACTCTGTCCAGTACGACTGCGAAACAGCAGCCGTGCTCCCGGGGTTCATGGACGAGATCGCCGCCGAAACTCTTAACCAGAGCGCGCGAGACGTACAGTCCCAATCCGCTGGCTTGCGCATCTTTTTGAAACGGACGGAACAGACTCTGCGGATTGGCAATTCCGGTGCCGCTGTCCTCAAAGCGTACGATGACCGTGTCCTGATGCACCATCGTCGTAATCGTCAGGCGTTTTGTCTCCACGCTCTCCATGGCGCGAAGGCTGTTCTTGGCCAGATTCAGGAAGACCTGCATCAGCCCATAGCGATCGGCCCAAACCAGCGGAACCGCGCCGCTTTCGTCCCACTGCATGGAAATTTCCTGTTCGTGGCCAACCGTCTCAATCAGTACACGCAGTTCGTCCAGCACAGAGGTCAATTCAATGGCCGTCCGCCGTTGCTCGGTCGAGCCGCGCAACTCCATGGCTGAAATCTGTTCCAGGCCGTGAATCAATGTTCCGAGCGCCTCGAAGTCAGCGTTACCGCGCAGCTCGCTTACCTTCTCCAGATTCTTATGCACAACCAGGGCAGCGCCGCAGAGATTGCGAATCTCGTGGGAGACCGCGCTCATCAGAATTCTGGTGTTTGTCAGAAGGTAGTCGAGGTTCAGATCCTCGCGGCTTCGCAGATCCTCTGACAGATCGACGAAAATCGCAGCCAGCCGGTTGCCGGAACTCGATGAGTAGGTAGAAAACCAAGCTCCTGCGAGAAATACCTCCCCGTTATTCCTGCGTCCCTTGCACTGAAGCGTGGTTCGAAAGTTTTTCCAATTTCTGGACTGGACGGCCGCACACAACGCAGGCAGATACGCAGAGCTGTTCTGGCCTGGCAAGGCGTCGCCACCAGGAGCCAGCATCTGCTGCGCCGCATCATTGGCCAGTAGGATTGTTCCCTCGGCATCCAGCGTTACGATTGCCGCCGGGCTGCTCTCCACCAGCACCTGCAGCTGCTCCTCCGCCTCGCGGCGCGCCTGCTGCTGCGCCTCGACTTCATTCAGGTAATCGAGAACCATCCGGCGATTGCGCAGCAATTCGAAGATGAACAAGCCCGTTCCAACGAATCCTGCCGAGGAAAGAATCAATCGCGGCCACGTGTCGCTGGGAGGAAGATTGCTGAACTCCTCCTGCAGAAATGCACACAGCAAGGCAAGGTAAACGATCTTCGAGCGCGACAGGAAGCCGCCGGCAATCATGATCGGAAACAGGTAGAGAAATCCCAGCGAAATATAGGGCTTCGTCCACCAGTCGATCACGGCGACTACAAATACCATCAAGCCCGCGACAATCAGAAGCCCTCGCCGGTTCGCCGGACTGTAGACGGAAAGAGCCGCCGAGAAATGCATCTCGTCCTCCTGTTTGTGCTCCACATCCTCAAACGTGAAACAACCCGCCCTTACGCCGATTACGATAACACCCGGCCGCCGCCAACCTGAACCGCGAATGGTCGCCTGAAAACACTAATCCCCCGGCCTTCCGGGGGATTAGTGTTGCTGCGGGCTGCGGTCAGACGTTTTTTACTTCCTGGGCTAGTTGCGACAGGGTTGACTTGGCATCTCCGTAGAGCATGCTGGTAACGGGTTTGAAGAACAGCGGGTTCTCCAGCCCGGAGAAGCCGCGTCCCTGGCCGCGCTTGAGCACAATCACCGACTTTGCCTTGTCCACTTCCAGGATGGGCATGCCCGCGATGGGGCTGTCGGGGTTGTCGCGTGCGTCCGGGTTCACCACGTCGTTGGCGCCTACAACCACGGCGACATCGGTGGTGGGAAACTCGGGATTGATCCGCTCCATCTCGTACAGATCGCCGTAGGGAACGTTGGCCTCGGCAAGCAATACATTCATGTGTCCGGGCATGCGTCCGGCCACCGGATGAATGCCGTATTTCACGGTTACGCCGCGTTCTTCCAGGGCGTTGGCCAGGTCGCGCACGGCGTGCTGCGCCTGGGCCGTGGCCAGTCCGTAGCCGGGAACGAAGACAACCTTGCTGGCATAGGCAAGCCGGACCGCAGCGTCGTCGAGCGAGATCTCGCGCATCTCACCCGTCGCTCCTGCCCCAGCCGCATGGTGCACCGCGCCAAAGCCGCCGAACAGAACGTTGGTGATCGAACGATTCATCGCCTTGCACATCAGGAT
>Ga0182030_10017612_pt1 | contig 13771 bp, 8 predicted proteins | sample 812S3MmetaG_FD_121299 | JGI IMG/M metagenome (GOLD analysis project Ga0182030, IMG submission 121299) | Permafrost microbial communities from Stordalen Mire, Sweden - 812S3M metaG (Illumina Assembly) | ecosystem: Environmental > Terrestrial > Soil > Wetlands > Permafrost | place: Sweden... | reverse complement strand
GCATCTCACCTTTATCGGGGGTTTCTGTCGCGATCCTCTTTCCTCGGGGTGTGGTTTCGATTATTATTATTTTGTTCTTCGCGCCGGGCGAACAGGCAGGCTCGACAAAGGTGAGATGCGCCCCGCGTCTTGCCGTGACAATTTTGCTGTGGCAAACCGCGCCCCATGCCGTTAATTTGACGGGGACATGCAATCCGCGCCCGCCAGCTTCGATTTTCGAACGCAGTCGGAGCTTAAGATCATCGTCGTGGATTTGGGGTTCCTCGGCGATTCGGTCCAGCTCGTCCCCGCGCTGTGGGAAATCAAACGCCATTATCCGGCCGCCCAGCTTCACACCCTGTCCGCCACGGTCGGCGCGGAATTGCTGGCTCTGGCCCCCTGCGTGGACCGCTCCTGGGCGTTTCCTCTGACGCCGCAAAGTCCGCCCTGGTGGCGGCATTGGGACATTATCGGCGCGCTGCGCCGCGAGAAGTTCGACGCGGCTTTCAATTTCAGCGGCGCCGACCGCACGATTTTCCTGACGGCGCTGACGGGCGCGAAGTGGCGGCTGGCGCATGAGGGCGGACGCCGCCACTTTTGGAACCGGTGGCTGATCGCCAACTGGGTGCCGTGCCGAAGCCGGGAAGTCCCGGTCTTCGAGCAGCGGCGGCAGGTGCTGGCGGCGGTGGGTTTCACGCTGGGGCCGGCCCGGTTCGATCTTCGCGTGCCGGAGAAGGCGCGGGAATGGGCTGCGGCCAACATCCCGGCCGATTCCATTCACCTCTCCATCAACGCCAGTTCGCCGCTCAAGGAATGGCCCCTGGACAACTGGGCGGAGCTGGCCGCGATGTTTCTCAAGAGCGACCCCGCCGCGCAATTGGTGGCCACCGCCGCGCCCAATGCCCGCGAGTCGGCGCGCCTCGACCGGCTGGCCGCCGCCGTGCCGGGAGCGCGCCTCAAGTGCCTGAAGGGCCTGAGCATCGGACAACTGGCGGCGTTGCTGCAACGCTGCCGCATGCACCTGGGCGGCGATTCCGGCGTCCTCCATCTCGCGGCGGCCCTGGACGTTCCCACCTTCACGATCTTCCGCAAATATGCCCACTTGAAGGAATGGCTTCCGCCCGACGGGCCGCGCCACAGGTACCTGGCCACCGGCTGCCGGTGCATTGAGACGGGCTGGACCCATTGCCAGGCGGTGGAACGGGCCGAGTGCCTGGCCGCCATTTCCGCCACGGACGTTTTTGAAGCCATTCGCCCGATGTGGCCCATTTCCAGCAAAAACCTTAATCTTTGAACTTTGCGCAGGACGGGGCATAATCGCCAGGACGCGGATGATAAAATTTCTCTATAAGCTGTGGAAGTTGAACAAGCCCTACAGGGGACGGTTTCTCCTGGGAGTGTTGTTCGGGATATTAAACGGGGTGGGCCAGCCGCTTATGTATGGAACGGTCCTTCTGGTGGTCAGCGTCCTGTTTTCGCCCGCGGCCCTGAGCGGTTTGAACATGCTGTCCGACGCGTCCAAAGTGCCCTGGTATGTGCCGAACTGGCTGCCACCCATGCTGGGCCGCTTGCATGAACAGATCACCCAGCACGCTGGCGGCTCGATGGGGTGGAGGATCGCCATCGTCGCCCTGATCCCTCTGGTGGTGTTGCTGCGCGGCGTGGTGGCTTACCTCAACTCTTATCTGATGGGATGGGTCGGGGTGCGAACCACCTGCGATTTGCGCGCGCGCCTTTTTGAACATCTCCTCAATCTCCCTTTAAGCTTCTTCACCCGCAACAGCACCGGGGAACTGATGTCCCGCAACAGCGACATAGGCATCCTGCAAAATCTGATCGGTGTGTCGCTGGTGACGATAATCAGGGCCCCCTGTACCCTCCTGACCTACGTGGCCGTGATGCTCGCCCTGGATTGGAAGCTCACGCTCATCTCCCTGCTCGTCTTTCCCTGGTGCGTCATTCCGATCACCGTTTACAGCCGCAAAGGCCGCCGCGCCAGCGCCGCCATCCAGACCGAGGCGGCCGCCTTGGGCAAAGTCATGCACGAATCCTTCACCGGCAACCGCATCATCAAGGCCTACAATTTGGAAAATGTGGTGGTCAAACAATTCAAGACCAATCTCGCCACCTTTCGCAGCAACTTCATGCGCGTGGTCCGTGCCACCGAGACCCCCGGTCCCCTCATCGAATTTGTGGGTTCCATTGGCATTGCCGGCATGTTGCTCTACCTCCTGAGCCAGAATTCGGACGTCACCAAACTGGTCGCCTTTTTAATCGCCCTCCTGAGCCTTTACCCCCCCATCAAAGACATCACCCGCCTCCACAGCCAGTTGACCCAGGCCCAGGCCGCCACTCAGCGCGTCTTTGAATTGCTCGCCACCCCCAACACCCTCACCGACCCCGCCCACCCCGTGCCCCTTCGCGCCGCCGGCGCTGAAATTGATTTTGACAACGTCAGCTTCGGCTACGGCTCCGAAATGGTCCTTCACGATGTCCAGTTGAAGGTTGAGCCTGGCCAGATGGTCGCCCTGGTCGGCAGGACCGGCACCGGCAAGACCACCCTCACCAACCTCCTCCTCCGCTTTTACGATCCCACTTCCGGCGCCATCCGCATCGGCGGCGTGGACTTGCGCAACGCCGCCCTGCGCGACCTCCGCTCCCAGATCGCCGTCGTCACCCAGGACGTCATTCTTTTCAACGACACCATTCGCAACAACATCGCCTGCGGACGCCCCGGCGCCACCGCCGCCGAAGTCGAGCAAGCCGCCAAAAACGCCCACGCCCACGAATTCATCATGGAAAAACCGGGCGGCTACGAGGCCGGGATTGGCGAGAAAGGCGTGACCCTTTCCGGCGGCCAGCGCCAGCGCCTTTCCATCGCCCGCGCCATTCTCAAAAACGCTCCCATCCTCGTCCTGGACGAGGCCACCAGTTCGCTTGACAACGAATCCGAGCGTGCCGTCCAGGCCGCCTTGGACGAATTGATGAAAGGGCGCACTACCATCTGCATCGCCCACCGTCTTTCCACCGTGCGCCACGCTGACGTCATCCTAGTGCTTGACCACGGTCGCATTGCCGAGTCGGGCCGCCACGATGAACTCCTGGCCCTCAAGGGCATCTACAGCAAGCTCTACTACCTCCAATTTCGCAAACAGGAGGAGGCGCCCGTAGAATCCTGAATCGGGGAGCACGCTGAAGGAAGTTGCCGGTAGGGCGAGACTCAGTCGATCCCTGACTCGATCTTCAATTCCAATCCGGAAGGGCGTCCCGATTCCGAATTGGGAGCCGACCAAGAATTCAAGGCAGAGCAACACTTCTGCCTGCCCACAAATGCGACGTGCTTTCTTCAGCGCCTGTGAATAACTTTGTGAACAACTTTGTCTGGCGTTTTTTCCCGTCGCATGATATAAAAACACTCGCGCGACGAGCAGCATCGGTCTAAATACCGGCTTTCGAGATCCTTTGTGCCGGGGCGTCAAGACTTGCTCCACGAGCACCAATCCCGCTTGCGGGAGCGCCAATCTCATTTATGCGCCGTCGCGCATTTTTCTTTTTGAGCAGTTTCAATCACATCGCAGCCGTTGAAACGCTCTGAGTTGTAGCGTCGAGCCTCTGGCTCGACAGATTCGGCCAGAGGCCGAACGCGACTACGTATGCGGCAGACCGAGGACTTCGCCGTTTCTCACATCAACGCTGTAAAAATGGTTTGCGGTTATCCGTACCAAAATCACGCCCGACCGTGGAGAAACATCCCAGAGGCCGGTATTGCCCTTGCTGGCCGGTATGCCCGGATTCCGGAAGTAGGGGAAGTCTTCAAATTCGTCGGCAATCGCAGGACCCAAATCGGCAGTCCACTTCTTTTTCCCGTCGCTCCCGTAGAGGGAAACGGTATTCCCGGCCCTTTTATTGTCAGGAGACAAAAGGGGCACGAGCGGGGCGAAATCAACGAAGATGTAATTCGTGGATGAAGCGTCGAACAGAATCTTGGGGCGCCGTAATATGTCGAGCGGAAAGGCGTCCTCCAGCAACAAGCGGTTCAGCCGGGACACATCGGCTCCAGCCGGCTGGTTGAGCAGTTTCACGGTGTCTCCGGAAAGATACGGTTTGAGCACCGCAAATGATGGTTCGTCGTAAATCAACTTGCCTTGGATCAAGTTGTTCAGGTTTGTTACCAAGACCTGCGGGGCTGTGCCAGGTTTGTAAGGCACACCCGGGATACCCATCTTTGCCCGCTCTCGCTCCAACGCCGACTTGGTTTCATTTGAGAGCGTGTTCCACAAGAAGACAAACATCGGATCCTTGTGATTAACCAAATCCACGATGAACGGCGCCATCTGCATGAAATCGGCAGACGAAACCGTCCATGGCCCCTGCTCGGGCAGTTTAACCCCCGGGTGATTCATGATGGCGCTGGCAAACGGAGTGTCGGGTCCCGCGCCGGCGGTTGGCGCGACTCCGTTGGACACGGAGGGCGCATTGGTTACCGCAGGCGACATCGAAGCATATATTCGCTCCAATTGTTTTATCGTAGCACCCGGAACTTTCCTCCTGGAACTTGAATGCCTCGTCGAAGAATAGATTCGCTTTGCTTCTTTCACCGTAGGCCAATGATCGGCGTCGTAGCCTGGCCATTGAGAGCCGTTATTTTCATCATACCAACGCATGTCCATTATGTCCATCTTTTGCTTGAGAACAGGCCGAAGATCGGCACGGGAACAAATTGGGCGCACGGCAGTTACCACCGCGCTCACTTCTTTGTAGCCCGTAACTGGCTCGGTGAAATGAAAGCCGTTGGGCAGCGTCAGCTCGCCAACGTTCGTGAAACCGGTCGCCTCATAAACTGCTTCGGTCGTCCCGTCATCCTCGAAAAAAGTCACTTTGGACGGCAGCGAGCCTGGGGTGTTTATCAATTTCCAAGCGGCTTTCTTGGATGCGTGGTTATTCATGTAAGGCGTCGCGCGCCAATCAAACATCGGCGTCAATTGCCCCCCCGAGACGGCGGTGCGCAAATAGAAGCCCGAAGCAAACATTAACCATAAATGGCCCGTAAAAGAATTGTCCTGCTCGCCAACCGGTATGGCGCTTGATGCCACTGTGCCTTCCGGCTCTATGTGAACGCCCGGCGGCATGGCTTTCTCAATAAACACAACCGGGTCGGAAGGAGAAATCGGTTCATAAGGCACTACTATCTCAAACATCTCTTTTCCATCACTCGTGCCAACCTCGCGCCGCTGCGGAATGTCCCAGTCGTTCATTTCCGTGACTTGAATCAGCCAGGCACAGCCTTTGACATACACGCGGAAGCTGCCCTGATAGTCTTTCAACAAGCTTCTGTCAGGCCGGGATAACCGTAATTCAATACGGCCATCAACTTCATACTCCGGGGTGCGCATCCCGGCTCCGGGTCTTGGGCCGCTATTCGCAGATGGAGAGGCGGCCCCGGCGGGAGGCGACGGCTGGACGAGACGCCACGGAGGCACGCAGGCGGCGCTGAAAACGAGGATCGCGACGGTGGCCAGAGCCATCACTTTGGTGGATCTTGATTTGATGAGTTTCATGGCATTTAATCTTCGGGCTAACATTTCCTTTGTTTCGGTCAGCCCCAAGGTGACCCAAATCGGTTCGAGGCGGCTGGACAGCTTGAGCGCGGCGACGCCGACCAGCATGTCGCCATAAGTGGACGCTGGCACCCGCGTTATGCGGAGCGCCATTTCGTCGCAGGCCATTTCCTGGGTCAAACGCCATTCGCGGCGTGCCAGCCACAGGATGGGATGGAAAAAGAACAGTCCTTCTCCGGCCACGGCCAGCCAGACCCACCACAAATCAAATCGTTTCATGTGCGCCATTTCATGAGCGATCATCAGCCGCAAATGTTCCAGCGTCGAACCGGACGCGAGCGCCGTGGGCAGGACAATGACCGGCCACGAACCTGCCAGGAGCAATGGGCTGGAAACCGCATCGGTCATCATAAGCGAAGGCACGCCGCGCAGACCCATCGAGCGGGCCAATTCGGCGGAGCATTCGAGCAGCGGCGCGTTGACCACCGGCACGCAACCGCGCAGCAGCAGGCGCGCGCGGCGCAAGTCCCGCCAGACGCAAATTCCAAACGCGCCGACGCCCAGCGACCAAATCAGCAACAGCCAACAGGCCGCGTTGGGCCGAAAGTCAATGGCTGGGGCGGAATGGATCTGCGATGCAACGACTCGCGTGGAGGCGGACGAGACGGGCGCTGCCGGCGCGGTCTGATCCGCGAAGGAGACAGCCGGTGATGGAATTTCCAAGGATGCTGTTGACACGGGGCGCTGCGCTTCGGGCGCGGGCAGCGGCATCCTGGCCGGAAGCAACGGAAGGGCAATCGGGGCGGCCCAGAGAAAGGCCACGAGGAGCTTCATATAAGCCAGACGCCAGAGCCACGACTTCGCGCGGGCGGGAAGGCGATGGAATACGCGGCAAACCGCCCAGACCAGCAGCAAAGCAAGACCGCCCTGCCAACACGCGCGCCAGATCACGGCCTGCCAATCGGCGGCGAGAGGGTTGAGATTCAATATCAAAATGTTCATGGCTGCTCCTTCGGTTTTTCCGCGTCCATTTCCTGAACCATATTTCGCAGTTCGGCCAATTCTTCGGCGCTCAGTTTGCCTTCCTGAATGAGATAGGCGACGAACGGCGAGAGCGAACCGCCGAGAGTCCGGTTGACAAATTCGCGCACGAGCGTCCGCAGCAATTCCGCCCTCGGTACGCTGGGCGCATACTGGTAAATCCCGTCCATTTTGCGGCGCTTCAGGTAGCCCTTTTCGCGCAAGCGCTCCATGACGTTCAGCGCCGTCGTTCGCACATGGCCTTTGGCGGCGCAAACGCGGTCGGCAACCTCGCGGACGCTGACGGGGTGATGGTCGGTGATGTAGCGCAGAATCTCCATTTCCGCGCGCCCGATATTCGGCTGGCTCTTTGCGGTTGCTTTCATTGGCTGACGATAACTGTCGTCAAAGTAGCGCAGACGATAACTGTCGTCAAGCCCTTTTTTCAAAATAATTTTCGCCGGGCCGGCACTTGAGCAAATCCAAGCGATGTCCAGCTTTAGAGCGTTTTCACTAATGTCGTAGCCGTGGTGAAAGCTCGCGCATGGCAGGGCGACGCTTTCCATGAACCTCCGGTTTTTGTCGTTCAATGGTACCGTGAACCACAATATGTTGTGGCTGGTGTCGCCTGCGCAGCCTCACTTTTGCCAGTCCTGTAGGCCGCTGTGTTATCTAAACCGCTCTCATGGCGGGCCTCAAATTGTAACGGCTGGGGGCGTTACAATGTAACGGCAAGGGAAGTTGTAAGTCGTTGGTAATCAACAGGTGTAGCGGTGTAGCGGGGTGTGCAGGCGGCTTCCCCCCGGCTCAAGCCATGTGGGCTCTTGCCGATGTCGGGTGGCTCGCCGTGTAGCGGCATGTAGCTGTTACGTAACGGGTCGAAAAGCCCCATTTCTCATAGGTAATGTAACGGTGTAACGGGTGTGCAGCCGGTTTCCCCCCGGCGCAAGACCGGCAGCAGCACTATGAACCACAATATGTTGTGGTTGACGTCTCCTGACGGAGCCTCACTTTCGCCAGTCCTGTAGGGTACAGTGTTATTTAAACCGTTCTAACCCACACTCTCCGCGCTGTACCGCGCGAGGATGCCCGTCCGCACCGCGTGCCGGAAAACGCGCCTGAAAAACCAGCACGCCAGCAGCACATACATCACCGCCAGCCCGCCGCCCGTGATCAGCGCGGTCCACGGCACAGTGCCGCCCTGGATAATCGTTCTCAACCCCTCGAACACATAAGAGATCGGCAGCAGCCTCCCGATGAATTGCATCCAGTGCGGCAGAATCGAAATAGGATAAAAAACTCCGGCAAACGGCGAGATGATCGCCGGCACCGGCCACACCAGCCATTCCGCCGACGGCCCCAATCGCAGCACCATCGCCGCGGTGAACACCCCCAAAGCAACGCCAAAAAGGAACAGAATCATAAGAAACGGCACGAGCGCCAGGCCATACACGAAAAACGACAGCCCGAAGAGCGCCGTCGCCATCACGAGCATCACCACCAAGCTGATCAAGCTCGTCATCGTGCTCGTGGCCACCAGGCCCGTGAGGTATTGCGGAATCGTCAGCGGCGACGCAAACAGGTTCAAAAAGCTCCGCGACCACACATCCTCCAGAAACACCCCGGCCACCCCCTGCATCACCCGCGTGAAAAAATCAAACAGCAGCACCGCCCCCAACAGCGCCGGCACAAAATTGAAACCGGATGCCGCCACGCTGTTCAAATATTTTGTGAGGAATCCCCACAGCACCATGTCAATGCCGACCCACGCAAAAATCGGAATCCAGCGCGCTGGCGTCCCGCGCAGCAGATAACCATACCGCAGCATCACGGCGATGACGGGACGCAACCAGGTCATGTTTCCTTCGGGGTTAAAGGTTCGCGCGCCACGGCAATAAAAAGTTCTTCCAGCGTCGGCTGCCCATGCTGCTGCGGCAGCGTCTTCGGGTCCCCTTCGAGCATGATCCTCCCATGCGAAAGGAAAAGCACCCGGTCGCACACATCCAGCACCTCGACCATGTTGTGCGTCGTCCATAACACTCCGCCCGCGCCCGATGCCGCGAATTGCCGGATTCGGCCCCGAATTTCCCGCGCCGCCACCGGGTCCAGCGACGCCGTCGGTTCATCCAACAACAGCAAATGCGGCTGATTGAGCATCGCCTTCGCCAGCGCGACCCGCGTCTGCTCGCCCGACGACAGCACCCCGCACTTCACATCCCGAAACTTTTCCAATTCGAACTGCCCAATCAGAGCCTCAATCCGCTCCGCCAAATCCCGGACTCCGTAGAGAAGTCCAAAAACACGCAGATTCTGCCGCACCGTCAAATTCCCCGGCAGCGGCGCATAAACAGCCGCGAAATTCGTGCGTTCCAGCGCCGGGGCGCGGCTTGCCGCCAAATCGATCCCTTCGATCTCGATTGACCCCGAATCCGGCTCGAGCACGCCGAGAACCATATTGATCGTCGTCGTCTTCCCCGCCCCGTTCGGTCCCAGCAGCCCGACGATTTCCCCGCGCCCGACCTCGAACGAAATCCCGTCCACGGCGATCTTCCCGCCATAAGCCTTCCGCAGTTCCTTGATGGATAAAACGCTTTGCATTAAGAAAATAAGCCATTCACTCGTGCCGCTTCCTCGACATCGGCCATCCCAGAATTCGCGGCGGAAACTATTTCAATGGATGCCTTCGGGAACCCAGGGGTTGAGGATCTTGGAAGATCACTTGCGTGGGAGAAATTCAACCGGGCCAATGGCCATCAAATCCAGGCACGCCGCGCGCCGGTCAATTTTTCGCGACGGGCCGATACCGGCACACGGTTGGCCGCGCTCGGCCAACATACGCTTCTCCTCGCCTTGGATCACCGGAAGCACACTCTTTGCAGTGCCTTGCCGCGGTTGCGTCAATGTTGCTTTCACCATTGCAAGCTACGCACTTTAAGCCCCGGCGCAACTCATTTCCAGCGCTTTCGGCCTTGTATATCTGCTGGGATTCCGCTCCACTTCCCGCATGGACTCGCCCTCCTCAAAGCACTCGCCCTTCCCAATTTCCATGCTGCTCGCCGCCGCGTGTGCGATGTTCGCACTGCCCTCTCCGGCAGCCTCGCAAAACCGCTCTGTCGTGGAGTTGCCGCCGGGCGTCAAGGCCGTCTGGGACACGGCCCAAGCCTTCCGCGAAACCACTCCCACCCGCGAGCGCCTTTGCATCAACGGCCTCTGGTTTTGGCAGCCGGCCTCGGAGAACGTCCTCCAAGTGCCCGACATGGGCTGGGGTTACTACAAAGTCCCCGCCTGTTGGCCGGGCATCGAGGACTATTTGCAGAGCGACTACCAAACGCTCTACCCCGATCCAAGTTGGAAAAACACGAAACTCGGCGAAGTCCAGCGCGCCTGGTACGAACGCACGATTACCATCCCCACAAATTGGGCCGGCCGCCGCATCGCACTGGATGTCGAATACCTGAATTCTTATGCGGCGGTCTATGTTGACGCTCAGAAGGCCGGCGAGATTCGCTTCCCTGGCGGCCAGGTGGACATCTCGCGCGCAGTTACTCCCGGCGCGACGCATGTCCTGAGCCTGCTCGTCATCGCCATGCCTCTCAAAGCCGTGATGGAGTCCTACACCGACACCAGCGCCGCCCGCGAGAAGAAGGGAACCGTCGAACGCCGCGGCCTTTGCGGCGATGTCTGGCTTGTCAGCGAGCCGGCGGAGGAGCGGCTTTCCGATGTCCGCATCGCCACCTCGTTCCGTCAGAGCAATATCACATTCGAAGCCGGGGTGGAGTCGGGGTCGATCGCCGATGGCCGCTATCAACTGCGCGCCAAAATCACCGATCAAGGCCGCCAAGTCGCCGAGTTCACCGGCCCAACCTTCACGACGCGCGAGCTGAAAGATGGCCGCGCCGCGTTCACCGCGTCTTGGATGCCTCCCAAGCTCTGGGACATCAACACGCCGACCAACCAGTACACCGCCGAGTTGTCGCTCCTCGACGCCACAGGCCGCGTGCTGGACATCGCGTTGCCCGTTCAGTTCGGCTTCCACGAGTTCTGGATTCAGGGCCGCGACTTCTACCTCAACGGCACCCGGATTTACCTGTCGCTGATCCCCGTGGACAACGCCCAGGTCGGCGCGGCGGCGTCCACGTACGACGCGGCAAAGGAGACTTTCCTGCGCATGAAAAGTTTCGGTATCAACTTCGTGTACACCCACAATTACGACTGCAAACCCGGTTCGCACCTGAGCTTCGCCGAAATCCTCCGCGCCGCCGACGACACCGGGATGCTCGTCGCCCTCTCGCAGCCGCATTTCAGCGATTACGATTGGAAGTCGCCCGACGCCGACCAAACCAACGGCTACTCCCGCCACGCCGCGTTTTATGTCTCCGTCGCCGGCAGCCACCCCTCCGTCGTCTCCTACGCCATGAGCCACAACGCCACCGGCTACAACGAGGACATGAACCCGCAAAAGATAGACGGCATCGGCGATCCCCGCGGCGAAGGCTGGGCCGGCAACAACGCCCGGCTCGCCTTGCGCTGCGAAGCCATTGTCAAGCGTTTGGACCCCGCGCGCGTCGTTTATCATCACTCCTCCGGCAATCTCAGCGCGGCGTACACCCTCAATTTCTATCCCAACTTCGTCCCCAGCCAGGAATTGGATGACTGGTTCGAGCACTGGTCAACCGCCGGCGTCAAACCGCTTATGCTCGTCGAATACGGCGCGCCATTCGGCTGGGACTGGACCATGTATCGCGGCTGGTACAACGGCGTGCGCGAATTCGGCAGCGCCGCCGTGCCGTGGGAGTATTGTCTGGCCGAATGGAACGCCCAATTCCTCGGGGACGCCGCCTTCAAAATCAGCGACCGCGAAAAGGCCAATTTGCGCTGGGAGGCGCAGCAGTTCCGCTCTGGCCGCCCCTGGTTCCGCTGGGATTACCCTACACCTGTAGGCGACAGGCGCCTGGACGAAATGCAGCCCGTGCAAGCCGCCTACACGACCGACAACTGGCGCGCCTTCCGCACTCTGGGTGTTTCGGGAACCTCGCCCTGGGAGCACGACCGCTTCTGGAAATTGCGCGACGGCTTCCAGCACCGCAAAGAAATTCTGCCCGTGGACTGGGACCGCCTGCAAAAACCCGGCTACAGCCCGGATTATATTGACAAGACCTGCGAAACTTTTGTCACCGCCTATAAGCGCGACGACTGGGTTCCCACCCCCACCGCGCAGTCGTTGTTCCGCAACAACATGCCGCTGCTGGGCTACATCGCCGGCAAACCGGAACACTTCACTGCCAAGGACCATATCTTCCATCCCGGCGAAACCGTCGAGAAGCAGCTCATCATCATCAATAACTCCCGGCAGACCGTGACTTGCGAAACTACGTTGGGACTGAAGAAAAGCCGGCCGGAGTCGTACTATAATATCTACTTTCCGACGGTGGATGTCATCCCGACCGGAGACCAGATTGCCTTGCCGATGAAAGAGGATATGGCGGCGAACTTGAAGCCTGGTGATTATGAAATCACCGCTTCCTTCAAATTCAGCACAGGGGAAAGCCAGAATGACACATTTGCTTTTCAAGTCATCCCGCGTCCCGTGCCGCCGCAAGTGGCTTCCAAAATCGCTCTTTTCGATCCACCGGGCCAGACAACCAAATTGCTGATCGGCCTCGGTGTCGCCTTCTCCCCCGTGAATGCAACCAATGATCTCTCCCGCTTCGACGCGCTGTTCATCGGCAAAGGTGCTCTCACCGTTGACGGCCCGACCCCCGATCTCAAGCCCGTACGCGATGGCCTCAAAGTGGTCGTCTTCGAGCAAACCGCCGACGCCCTCGAAAAACGCCTCGGTTTCCGCGTGGAGGAATACGGCCTGCGCCAGGTCTGGCCCCGCCTGGCGGACAGCCCGCTGCTCTTCGGCCTCGACACCAATACCCTCCGCGACTGGCGCGGCGCTTCCACCCTGCTGCCGCCCACGCTGGATTACACAATCAACAACGATCACTACAACGGCGCGCCCACCGTCCGCTGGGCCGGCCTCGAAGTCACCCGCCTCTGGCGCTGCGGCAACTGGGGCAACGTCGCCTCGGTGCTCATTGAGAAGCCGCAAAGGGGCGACTTCCTCCCAATTGTTGACGGCGGCTATGCCCTCCAATACAGCCCCCTTCTTGAATACCGCGAAGGCCGCGGCATGGTCCTCTTCTGTCAAATGGACGTAACCGGCCGCACCGAAACTGAGCCTGCCGCCGAAACGCTCGCGGCCAACATTCTCCGCTACGTGGATACCTGGCGTCCCACCCCCCGCCGCACTGCGATGTACATCGGCGAACCCGCCGGCCAAAGCTGGCTGGAAGCCTGCGGAATCCAAGCCGCCCCCTTCCACGGCGACCCGCCCGCCGCCGATCAAGTCCTTGTGGTAGGACAGGGCGCTGGCCTCCAACCTGCCGAGTCCACGAACATCGCCCAGTGGGTCAAGGCGGCCGGTCGCGTCCTCGCCCTCGGTCTGGACCAGTCGGAAGCCAACTCCTTCCTGCCAAACAAAGTCACCATGCAATCCGCCGAACACATCGCCGCCTACTTCCCGCCATTCGGAGAAAATTCGCTGCTGGCCGGAATTTCGCCAGCGGACATCCACAACCGCGACCCCCGCAAACTTCCCCTGCTAACCGGCGGCGCGACAACTTATGGCGATGGAGTTCTTGCCGCGACCGGCAACGTCGTCTTCTTCCAACTCCCGCCCTTTGAAGTCAGCAAGACAATGGGCGCGCTCAGTACGAACGCCACAAACCACCGCGTGGAGCCATTCAACCAGCGCCGCACCTTCGAAAGAACCTCCTTCGCCTTAAGCCGCCTCCTGGCCAACCTCGGCGTCTCCGGCGCAACCCTGCTCCTCTCCAGATTCGCCGATCCCGCACCCGAATCCAAAGCCCCCTCAGTCGTGAGAAACGGAATCCAGCCCCCGACCTCCGGCCGCTGGGGCGATGGCCTCTACTTGACAACCCCCACCGAATGGGACGACCCCTACCGCTTTTTCGGCTGGTGATTATATGACCCCTTGTGTCGTCATTATGTCATCTCACCCCTCAGAACCGTCAGTCCAACACGGTAGATGGCATGGGTATTGGCAGGTGAGCGCAAAAGCGTTACACCAAGTTGTATGAAACACAATACCAATACCCAAAAATCATCATGCACCCAAACGGCTGCCAAAGCCAAGATCATAAAAT
>Ga0182030_10017611_pt1 | contig 13771 bp, 12 predicted proteins | sample 812S3MmetaG_FD_121299 | JGI IMG/M metagenome (GOLD analysis project Ga0182030, IMG submission 121299) | Permafrost microbial communities from Stordalen Mire, Sweden - 812S3M metaG (Illumina Assembly) | ecosystem: Environmental > Terrestrial > Soil > Wetlands > Permafrost | place: Sweden... | reverse complement strand
TCCGATCTTGCGAATTCCTCGTGTCGTCCGAGCAGCACTACCATTCCACGACCGTACCGCCCCGACGCTCGAGGTGTGACAGCCATTACGGGTTTGCGAGGATCTCTTTCCGGCACGCTGGTTCGGCTTGTACAGCGCGCCTACCTGTCTGAGCATGCCGCCCGCCGATAGGCTCGCTGCGTCTCACATGTCCGATCGGAGGACAAGACCGCCGTTGCCGTCCGCCTCATGGATCAGCGATACCCGATCGACGTTGTTGCCGCTCACACGATTCGCGGCACGCGCTGGGTCGGTGCTGATCGCTGTCGTTATCTCGTCCATCGCCATCTGCCAAGCGCCCCCCGCCGGCGCGCAAGGCGCTCCGAGCGGCGTAGTTACCCTGACGTCCCAAGACATCTGGGTGCAGCGCTCGAATGTTCCCCTGCGACTCGGCCTGAAGGTCAACTCGGCGATTCCTGCCAAGGATCTCCTAGTCTCGGTGGCGCTTTACACCGAACCGGATCAGTCGGCGCTCGCGAGCCGCGACGAGTTCGAGGCCACGCTGGCCGGTCAGCTGGCTGGTCTGAATCAGCTCGCGTACACGGAGTTCTCCCTCCACTCGATCTCAAAGGCCCATGGCTCGCTGAAGATCTACGTCGGCGGATCCGAGCTTGCGGGCCAGGTACCGAGAAAAGTCAGCTCGGATGAGGCGGTGTTCCAGCTTCCCTGCCCGGCGCGTTATGGGGGCTGCGGTGGCGTCTACCCACTCGAGGTGTCGCTCGACGACGTGCTCACCGGCCAGCCGGTCGACTCGTTCACGACGTACCTGATCGTCGTCCCTTCCGCGGTCAGATCCGAAGCGCGGCTCCGTTTCTCTTTCATAGTGCCTGTCGGCACCTCTCTTGCCCTCACCGCCGCGGGAAACTCCGCTCTGACGCCAAGGACACTCGCGGAGATCGAGACGATCGCTGACGCAGAGGCGAGCTGGTCCAAACTGCCGCTGACCGTCTATCTCTACGGCCAGACGCTCCTTGCGCTGGCGCGCAACCCAAAACACGCCCGTCTCGAGAGCACCGTCGCCTACGCCGGGCTTAACACTCTCGTTGCCGGCCCGTTCAGCGCCGTCGACCCGACGCGCCTTGTCCGCTCGGGCCTCGCGGGCGATCTCACGAACCAGCTCCAACGCGGTGAGGCCGTGTTCTCCAAGGTGCTTCACAGTGCCGGGAACCCGGATATTTATGTCGCCACGGCGCCGATCGGCGCGCGCGCGCTGGCGATCCTTGCTGCCGACGGCATCAAGTACGTGGTCGTACCCCGCTCGAATCTCGAGTCAGTAACAGGTGGCCAACCTGCCACAGTGGAGTGGCCGTACACGCTCTCGGCACCCTTCCTTGTCGAAAGGTCCGACGTCGAGGGGTTGCAGGCCGACCCTTACCTGACGGCGCATCTCACCGGTGCAGGCGGTCCCGTGCTGCGGGCCCAGCAACTTCTTGCCGACTTGGCCGAGATCTACTTCGACTCGCCTGAGTTCCAAAGCGCCCGTGGGGTCGCCCTCATCGCGCCCCAATCCTGGTTGCCGAAGCTTGCCTTCCTCGACGCCATGTTGCGCGGACTGCGTTCGAGTCCCATCATCACGACCGTGACCGTCGCAAAGCTATTCGCGACTGTCCCGCGGGGTAGCTGTCAAGTTCCTCCCGCTCAAGTGACGGGCTGCTCAGCTGCGGTCAGAACCCTCCAGAGCCCTAACCTCGGGGACCAGGCGACGGTCACCTCGACCCAGCTGTACAGAGCACGAACACAACTCGCGGAGCTGTCCTCGGTCATCCCGACGGGCTCGGCGACGATCCACAACCTCGAAGATGCCGTCTTGTTGTCAGAGACGACTGGGTTGACTAAACATCTGCGACGGGCCTACCTGTCCTCGGCGCTCGCGACGATGCGCAAGCTCGGCTCCGAGCTCGGCCTGCCGGCGGGCCGCACGGTGACGGTGACTTCCTCGTCGGCCAGGTTCCCCATCGCCATCACTTCGAGCTCCAAGACGCCGATACACGCTGTCTTGGCGATATCTGGACAGGATCTCTCCTCCTCGTCCGACCTCAACGTGGTGTTAAAGCACGGTACGACAAGCTTTATCGTCCGTGTGCACACTCGCACATCAGGCGACTCGAGCCTGCAGCTGCAGCTCTTGTCGCCAATGGGACACCTCCAGCTGTCGCGCGCAGACCTGACTATCCGGTCGACGGCGATCTCCGGTGTCGCCATCGGACTCACAGTAGGCGCGGCCGCCTTCTTGTTCTTCTGGTGGTTCCGTTCCGCCTCACGGCGTCGCCGTCGCCACGCCAAACATGTGTCTGGCCGACTGCAGCAATCGAGTTCAGAAGCGGTTCAGGTACAAAGCTCGTGAGGCGCAGGCGCCATCACTCTTACGCGCGAGACAACCAAAGGACGATCTACAAAGGGCGCCTGCCACGCACCCTGCCCGGAATACCCGCACCGGGCGGGCTCAGCGGTGCAAGGACGCTTGGCGCGCCCAGAGGTACCCTTCCGGCCCCGACAGCACGAGCAAGCCGCCGTGGCCTAGGTACCGCAACCGCCTACGTGGCGGCAGGAACGCTTTTCTCCCGGATCACAGGGCTCTTGCGGATCCTCGTCGCGATCTACGCCCTCGGATACTCGAGCTTGTCCGACTCGTTCAACCTTGCCAACAACACCCCGAACATCGTGCACGACCTAGTGCTCGGCGGGATCCTCACGGCAACTTTCGTCCCCGTGTTCGTCTCCCGCCTCGCCACGAGATCCGAGAAAGAGGCCGTCGAGTCGATCTCGGCCGTTTTGACGTTGGCGGGCTGCGTACTTCTGGCGGCCACCGTCGTGTTCTTCCTCGCCGCTCCCTACATCATCGATCTGTACACCGTCGGCAGCCACGGTCCCGCCATCGCCTCAGAGCGCCAGGTCGCCACCTCTCTCCTGCGCCTGTTCTCCCCCCAACTGCTCGCCTACGGCGCCATCAGCCTCATGACAGCGGTGTTGAACACGGCTCGCCGCTTCTCGGCACCCGCGTTCACTCCGATCCTGAACAACGTCGTCGCGATAGCAATTCTGCTTGCCTTTGCTGCCGTCGGCCACACTCACAGCCTGTCGCAGGTTCACGACGACCACCGGCTCTTGCTGCTGCTCGGCGTCGGTACAACGCTCGGCGTCGTTATTCAGGCATTAGCGCTCGTCCCGAGCGTCTTGTCGTGCGGCTTACGGGTACGTCCTCGATGGCGCCCCGACGATCCTGCCGTCCGTGAGATCGTCAACCTCTCGGGATGGACCTTTGGGTTCGTCATCGCCAACCAACTGGCGGTCTTCGTCGTGTCCGCCATCGCGGTAAGCATTGGCTCAGCGACGCTGACCGCTTACACATATGCTTCGACGTTCTTTCAGTTGCCTTTTGGCATAGTGGCTGTCTCGGTCATGACGACGATCGCGCCGGTGCTCGCTTCGCGCTTCACAAAAGGTGACAAGGCAGGTTTCGCGCAACATTTCGGGTTGGCTCTTCGCCGCATGCTCGCCGGCGTGATCCCGGCCGTCGTCGGGTATCTGCTCCTCGCGAATCCGGCCATCTCGCTCATTTCCCTAGGTGCCGGACATCGTTCGGGCGGCGCGCACTTGACGGCGACGATGCTCGAGCTCCTCGCGCTGGGCTTACCCGGATTCTGCATCTACCTGCTGGCGATCCTTGCGTTCCAGTCGATGCGCGACACGCGTACTCCGTTCTTCTTGTACCTGTTGGAGAATGGACTCAACATCGTGCTCGCGTTCGTCTTCCGCAGCACTCTCGGCAGCAAAGGGCTGGCCCTTTCTCTCGCCATCGCCTACTCGGTCGCGGCTGTTGCCGCCTTGGCAGTGCTGCGAGCCCGCGTCGGCGGCCTCGGCGGCCCGGTCGTGGTCCGTTACGTGGTGCGGACTGTCATCTGCTCGCTCATCATGGCCTTCGTCGTCGCCCTCGTCCTCGCAGGGGTCGGCTCAGACCAAGGCGTCGGCCTCTTAGAACGCGTGATAGCCGGCGTTGTCGCTGGCGTGGCCTCCTATGCTTTGGCAGCTGGACTCGCGGGGAGCCTTGTTGGCTGGCAGACTTCGAAACAGCGGCGCGTGAGCGCCGGGAAGGGCGCACATGGCCGGGATAAGAGTCGTAACCGATAGCGCAGCTGACATTCCCGAGGACCTCGCCGTACAGCACGACATTCGGGTCGTCCCGCTCGACGTCCGCCTGGGAGAGTGGGGACCCGACGAAATGCGGTCCATCGACCCCGCCGAATTCTGGCGGCGGTGTGCCATGACAAGCGCGTTGCCCGAAACCTCGGCTCCTTCGCCGGGAGCCTTCGCAGAGACCTTTTCCAAGGCGGCGGAAGACGGCTGCACAGGTGTCGTGTGCCTGACGTTGTCGGCAGAGCTCTCCTCGACCTACCAAGCGGCCTGCGCCGGCGCCGAGGAGGTGCGCGACCTGATCGAGGTACGAGTCATAGACACCCGCACCGTGACTTTGGGTCAGGGGATGGTCGTGCTCGAGACGGCTCAAGTGGCCGCCGCCACTGGAGACCTCGCCACGACCGAGGCGGAAGCCCGGCTGATCTTGCCGCGTATTCGCGTCTTCGGAGCCCTCGACACGCTGGACAACGTCCGTAAGGGCGGTCGCATAGGTGCAGCCAAGGCCCTCATGGGCTCGCTCTTGTCGATAAAGCCGATAATCGAGATCGCTGGTGGCGCCAAAGATGAGTCACGCCAACGGACACGCGCCGGCTCTCTCGAGTACCTCGTGGACAAATTGCGCCGTGCCGGCCCGCTCGATGGCCTCGCTATCGCCCACGCCGCGGCACCAGATCTCGATCTGTTCCTCGGGATGCTGGAAGGTATCTACCCACGCGAGAAGATCCTGGTCAACTACATCGGCCCGGTAATCGGGACCCATGCGGGGCCAAGGTGCATCGGCATCTGTTACCGGCTCCCCGAGACCGCCGGCAGCTAACCTACGGTCATGTCTTCAGAGCAGCCTCGCCGAGATGACTGGGCGACTCAGCTCACCGAAAAGGTGGGCCAGGTGGTCGAGCTCATCCGCGACAGAACGGTCCGTCCTGTGCAGAGTTTCGTCCGAGCGGCGATCTTCGGGGTGCTCGGCGTATTCGTCGTGATCTTTGTCCTAGTTGCCCTCCTTGTCGGCCTCGTCCGTCTGTTGAACAACGAGCTCTTCGACCAGAGGGTGTGGGCGAGCTACTTGTTGCTCGGCGGAATCTTCGTGGCCATCGGGACGTTTATCTCGAGGATGCGCCACAGCCGGACCTAGCCGGCGGGCACAAGGGAAAAGGCGGCACAAATGGAGTCCGGCGCGACGCGCGACGTGGTGATCCTCGGTTCTGGCCCCGCGGGCCTTACCGCCGCTATCTACACGGCACGAGGTGAGCTACGTCCTTTGGTGCTCGAGGGCGAGCCGTCGTCTACGAGTGACCAGCCGGGCGGCCAGCTCATGTTGACAACCGAGGTCGAGAACTTCCCGGGCTTCACCCACGGGGTGTTGGGTCCTGAGCTGATGGTCTCGATGCGTGCCCAGGCCGAACGTTTCGGCGCGGAGATCCTGACCGAGAGGGCGGCGAAAGTCGACCTCAGCGTGTCACCGATCGCCTTGTGGATCGGTGATCCTCAAGCGCCTGAGCCGACATTGACGACCAAGGCCCTCATCGTCGCCACCGGCGCCCGTTCTCTCATGCTCGGAGTCCCCAACGAAGCGCGCTTGCTCGGCTACGGCGTCTCGACATGCGCCACCTGCGACGGGTTCTTCTTCCGCGGCAAACAGATCGTCGTTGTCGGAGGTGGAGATTCCGCGCTAGAAGAGGCGCTCTTCTTGACCAAATTCGGGGACATGGTGACTGTCATCCACCGTCGCAAGGAGTTGCGTGCCTCGAAGATCATGCAGGACCGCGCTTTTACAAACGACAAGATCACCTTCCGCTGGGACTCGGTTGTCGTCGACATCAAGGGCGCCGAGCGCGTGTCCGGCGTGTGTGTCCGCGACCTGAACACGGGCGAGGAGTCTGACATCGCCGCCGACGGTGTCTTTGTAGCCATCGGGCACGCCCCGACCACAGAGCTGTTCGCCGGCCAGCTTGAGATCGACGAGGCCGGCTATCTCGTCACCCACGAAGGAACCAAGACCAACGTCTCGGGCGTGTTCGCCTGTGGTGACGTGCAGGACCATGTTTACCGTCAAGCCGTCACAGCGGCAGGATCAGGCTGCATGGCCGCGATCGATGCTGAGCGGCACCTCTCATCGCTCGCAGAGAATTGATAAGGAGAACCCGAATGAACGACGTTATCACCGTCAGCGACGACACTTTCGACGAGGCGGTCGGCCTCTCCGATATCCCGGTGGTTGTCGATTTCTGGGCTGAATGGTGCGGCCCTTGCAAGATGGTGGCCCCCATCCTCGACGAGATCGCCACCGCGCAAGCCGGCAAGTTGAAGGTTGCCAAGCTGAACGTGGACGACAATCCCCGCACGGCCCAGCGCTTTCAGGTGATGAGCATTCCAACCTTGCTGCTCTTCAAGAACGGCGAGGCCCAGGTCCGCATAGTGGGGGCGAGAAGCAAGTCACAGATTCTCTCGGAGTTTGAGCCGCACCTCTAAAAACCGGGTGGCCCCACGGTGGTTGGGCGCTTCTCCTACCATGTGCGGGTGCTCGGACCGCTGCGGGGCGTGTTGTCATGAGCCCGGTACCGGCCGTGCGTCGAAAAGGAGACCTCCTTCCGCTGCGCGAAGGCGATACAGGCGAGGCAGTGGGCGACCTGCAAGCGCGCCTAAGACGTCTTGGTCTCGAGCCCGGGCCAGACCAAGCCGGCGTCTACGGCTCCGGAACTGTCCTTGCGGTCAGGGACTTTCAGTCCCAGCGCGGTCTTCGTATCGACGGTATCTGCGGCCAGCAGACCTGGTCAAGCCTTGTGGAGGCTGGTTTTCGCCTCGGTGATCGACTCCTCTACCGCCGTGTCCCCATGCTGCAGGGAGATGACGTGGCTGAGGTGCAGCGCAGGCTCAGCGAGCTCGGCTTCGATCCTGGTGGCATCGACGGCATCTTCGGCCATTCGACTCACGTGGCACTGGCCGAGTTCCAACGAAACCTGGGTCTGCTTACAGATGGCATCTGTGGCCCCGTCACTCTCACCGAGCTCACTCGCGTAGAGCCGGTGCGCGGCGGCTCCGACCTGGTGTCGCCCTTACGTGAGCAACTCAAGGTGGCGGCCGATCCGGCGATGCTCAACTGCAAACAGATAGCGGTGGGTGAGGAGGGTGGCTTCCCAACCGGTGCCGCGGCCGTTCACCGCGGGCTCATTTGGGCAGGGGCGCGCTGTCTCGAGTTGCACGACCCCGACCCGCTCGCACAAGCAGTGGCCGCCAACACGGCAAAGGTCGACTGTTATGTCGGGCTTCGCCTTGAGCCGAGCCACGCCGCAGCGAGCACCTACTTCTACAGGGGGTTTCGATACGAGTCGGCAGCAAGCAGGCAGCTCGCCGAGCTGCTCGTGGACATTGCGTCCAGCCGACTCGACCTGGACAATGCAGGAGCGCACGGCATGGCAGACGTCATCTTGCGAAGGACCGCTATGCCCGCTGTGGTGCTGGAACTAGGGGCACCCCAGGAAGTGGCAATGAAGACGGACAAGCTTGCCGACGCCGTACGCGAAGCACTGGAGCACTGGCTTCTTATCAGCCGGGAGTGAGAGTGTCCACAACCTCATGCACAGGTTGTGGATCAACTTGGACCAACAGTAGAGGTCGAGAGGGTAACGCCAAAGTAAACTCCGGCTGAGCTTCTACGAAGTAAATGGCCTCTGAGCAGGGAGGATGACTATCTCGCCGAGGACTGCCGAGACTCGTGAGCGCGTTCACCACCTGTGGACAACCACCCTCCCAACCCCTAAGAGGCTGGGAAGTATCGACCTCAACTAAAGGGCTCCCCGATGATCACGCGGTAGATCCGCTCCAGATCGTCCAGCGTGGCGAATTCGATGACCAGCTTGCCCCGCTTACCGCCCATATCCACCTTGACGCGCGTGTTGAGCCGGTCCTCAAGGAGCTCCTCGAGGTCGTGAACTCCCGGTGGACGAAGCGAGTGACCCGGTTTCGCGCCCAATAGAGGTTCGCCCGGAGAAATGCTCGCATCGGCTCCCTCGTCAACATCCTCGTCGCCGTGGGTTTCGCGCACGGAGGCCCGAACAAGCTCTTCCAAGGCTCTGACGGAAAGACCGCGGTGGATGGCCTCGCTTGCGAGTTGTTCTTGTACGAGGCGATCGGGAGTGGCGAGCAGCGTGCGGGCGTGACCTGCACTGAGCTGGCCGTCGCGCACATACCGTTGGACCGTCGGTGGCAGTTGAAAAAGGCGCAGCGCATTCGTGACGCCCGCACGAGATCTCCCCACCTTGCGGGCTACCTCCTCATGGGTGAGGTTGAATTCTTCGATCAGCTGCTGGTACGCACCGGCTTCGTCGAGCGGGTTCAGGTCCTCGCGGTGCAGGTTCTCAACGAGGGCCTCTTCGAGGCTCATCGCGTCATCGGCCTGATGGACGAGTGCCGGAATCGACTGAAGCCCTGCACGTCTGGCGGCGCGGAAGCGGCGCTCACCGGCAATCAGCTCGAACTCCTCTGGACCGACCTCTCGCACGAGCACCGGTTGGAGAATGCCGACGGCCTTGATCGAGTCCACCAGGGCGGACAAGCCCTGCTCTCCGAACTGGTTTCGGGGTTGGAACGGGTTCGGCCGGATCCGGGCGAGCGGGAGCTCACGGAGCATGGAACCGGTCGATGTCAGAGGCGTCGAAGGGATGAGCGCCCCCAGCCCTTTGCCCAAGCCGCTACGCCGGACCACCGCTCACCTCCTTTGCAAGTTCGCGGTAAGCAATGGCCCCCCGCGAGGTCGGGGAGTGCACCGTGATTGGCTCCCCAAAGGACGGAGACTCGGAGATACGGACCGTGCGGGGGATCACGTTCTTGCAAACTGCCTCCCCGAAGTGGCTCCTGACCTCGGCTATGACGTGGTCTGCCAGTCGCGTGCGGGAGTCGTACATCGTGAGAACCATGGCCGATACCTCAAGATCGGGGTTCAGGTTCGCCCTGACTAGCTCGACGTTCCTGAGCAGCTGGCCCAGGCCCTCGAGGGCGTAGTACTCGCACTGAATAGGTACGAGCACCTCACTCGCCGCGGCTAGGGCGTTCACAGTGATGAGGCCGAGCGAGGGAGGGCAGTCGATGAGGACATAACCGAAATCCTCCCGGATTGGTGCTAGCACACGCTTGAGACGCAGCTCTCTACTGAAGGTCGAGACAAGCTCGATCTCTGCGCCGGCCAGATCGATCGTAGCCGGGGCGAGGAAGAGGTTCTTGATGTTCGTCGGCTCGACACAGTCCTCAAGGGGAATGTCACGCAGAAGCACGTCGTACATCGAGTAGTCGAAGTTCCTGGCTTCGATGCCTAGGCCCGTTGTGGCATTGCCCTGTGGATCGAGATCAACCACCAGCACTCGATATCCGAGATCGGCGAGCGACGCGCCAAGATTGACCGTAGTCGTTGTCTTACCGACTCCCCCTTTTTGATTGGCAACCGCAATTATTCTTGGGAGCGGCCGCACAAGCCCTCGGTGGTTGCCGACTACAAGCTTGGTCTCTGTACCCTCCCGCTGGACGTCCGCATTCGCCGCCGTGGGACCGGGTTCGATCGGCTCGACCCGGCCTTCTTCCTCTAGGTCGTTCATCGCACCTTCGGTTCGGGGGACTGTTCCACGTGAAACATTTGAGAGCCGCACTGCTGCGCCGACATCGCGCTGAAGAGGAAAAGCTCAACGGGAGCATAACGCGCCCGCCTGCTCGAAACCTGTTGAATCTGTGAAGTGATCTGCTCTCTCGAGCAGATCCTCACTTTTCCTCGAGCAACTGCTCAAGCCTGGCGGCAACAAGCCTGTAACGGGACACGGGGATCAGGTGAACGCCTCGGAAGACCTTTGTGTCCCGGATGGCCAAGACGAGCTCACAAGCCGCTTCGATGCCCGCCTTTGGGTCTCGATCTACCTGTTCGACCAGTTCAGTCGGAATGTTGATGGCAGGGATGGTCTTGGCCAGATTCTTCGCCATTGCGGAGCTGGCGAGAACGATGACGCCCGCATAGAGAGCGTTTGCGGGTTCGGCCATTTCCCGCCATCGAAGCAGGGCCTCGACGGAAAAACCGGCTTGAACAAAAAGGAAGTCGGCTTCCCGTTTCCAGTTGGGCAACGGCCCGAGACCAGCAACTGCCCCGAGGCGCAAGTCACCCCGAAGCTTGGGACGCTCCGTCGTTAGGTCGAACGCACGCGCCTCGCGCAGCATCGTCTGAACACTCAGTTCGCTGGTACGCCCACCCACGCGGGGCTCGTCTCCCCTTACAAGGAGAAACTGATCGACACCGTATGCCTCGGCAGTGAGGAGGTCGCGCTGGAAGCCAAGAAGATTGCGGTCCCTTGCATTCAGGCAGGCAATTGAGCGACCACCCATCGATTCCACCTCGTGAGCAACGGCGACACTAGAAACGGTGGCTCTGCCGATGTGATTGTCAGGGATAAGGAACGTACCCGCGATCGAGCTAAGGACGCCGATCTGGTGCCTCACGTGCTTGAGGTCCGGCCGAGTCGGCGGCTCGATCTCACAGACAAGCTCGAACTCTGGTTCTGGCATCTCGCCAACCCTACCGACGCCGAGAGGAAACGGTGGCGTCCTCAAGAAAAGAGGAGCCGCTTGGCGGGGATTCCCGCGCGGCGAGGGTACCGATCCGGACACTGGGAGGTCTGCCGCAGGACGGCGAAGCCAAAAGCGTCGCGTAAGCCGAGCTCTGGTGTCAGGCCAAGCTCGGCGCACCCAGCGGGCGGCCAACGGTTTGCTGCGGGAGCCTCGCCTAACACGGGAGAGCCACTGGAGGGATTATCCGGCGGAGGCTCAGACACAATCAATCGGCCACCTATGCGAAGAAGTGGCGCCGCGCATTCGGCGGTGACGGCCGGCGGCGCGAAGCTCCTGGCAACGACGACATCGAAGCTCTCCCGGTAGGGCTCTTCCCGACCGATCTGTTCCGCACGGGCGTGAACGATCTCAACCCTCGAGGTGAGCTCGAGCTCGTCGACTGCCCAGCGCAAGAAGAGAACAGAGCGTCGAGCCGAATCGAGAAGAACAAGGCGAAGCTCTGGATGCTCAACAGCCATCACGAGACCTGGCAGCCCTCCACCAGATCCGAGCTCGAGGACCGGGCCCTGCACGGGCTCCAACAACACTGCCCGCAAAAAAGCTTCCGAATGGGCGATTTGCTGTGAGATCGGTAGTCCTCCCACGAGCGAGCGCTTTCGTGCCTCCATGAGAACGCCCTCGAGGCGTCCGCGTGACTCGGACTCGCTCATGAGTACCGTTCCCATCCCCTCGGACGCGCTGGTCCTACGGCCAGCGCCGCGTTGCTGCTCAGCTCAGGTCTGCCGCTTCTTCCGAGAACCCCTCTGTCTCGACAGCCACGCCAGCCTCCTCATCAGAGGTGCCTGCCGTCACCGAGATATCCGCTGTTGGCCGGATGACAACGTAGCGGCGTGGCTCAACTCCCTCGGAGGTCGTCTCAAGGCCGTCAAGATCGTTAACGGTGTCGTGAACGACTTTGCGGTCCGACGGCGACATGGGCTCGAGCGCCTCGGGAATGCCTGTGCGCAACACGTCCGCGCCTGCCTCACGGACGAAGTGACGCAGGGCCGCTGCGCGACGCTCCCTGTAACCGCCTACGTCGACGACGATCCTGCTCGTGTGCTCATCGGTGTGCCTCTGGACCACCGTTCTCGTCAGTTCCTGGAGAGCCTCGACCGTGGCGCCCTTCGGACCCACCAAAAGGCCGAGGTTGTCGCCTTCGACACTTATGTAGATCCCGTCATCCTCGGTGCGCCGCGCATTGGTCGTGGCGTCGACACCGAAACGTGCCACGACCTCTTTGACGAAATCAGTTGCGAGTTGTTGCTGGGTCTCGATGCTCATTTCCGCCTCCTTAGGTGATCCACTCCCGCGACCGGCGCCGCCCGAAGCCTCTACCAATGAGTCAGGGCTGTTCGGGAGCCGATCCCGGCCCCCTCGTCCCCGCCCACGTGATCGGCGGCGGCCGCCGGCGGGCGTGGTGCCCGTCGCATCGGCTGTTGGTTCCATTGCCTCGGTGTGCTCGGCTCCTGCCCGTCCGCGGGCCGTTCCTGAGCCGTTGTGACCTGGTCCTTGAGATTGTCGCGCCCGTGGAGGCTTCGCAGATGCGGAGCTTTTGGTGCCACTCTCGTCGGTCGCAGCCTTCTCCGTCTTGCGAGAGGGGCTCTCGGAGCGGCCGTTTTGACGGCGGTTCCCGCGCTCGGATCCGGTGGCTGAGGCGCGGGGGCGGTGGGAAGGCCGCTTAGCCCGCGGTTGTACGGGCCTCACCCGCGCCCGGATGCGCGCACTGCTGCGGCGCAAACCGAACATTCCTGATCTCGGCTCTTCTACGACGACAATCTCGGCATCCTTTTCGGCCACCCCAAGCTGCTCGAGTGCCGCCTCGACGGCCTCTTCCACCGTCTTCCCAATTGTCTCGACCCATTCCACGGCTTATCGGCCCCTCCGCGGGCGCTTGTCTCTCGAACGCGGTTGAGACTTGCTCCCGCCGCTTGAGGACGTGCCCGATGCCCGCTGTTGTGACGGCCGCCGACCGTTCGACCCGCTTCTAGACCCGTTCTGGTTCCCGGAAGACTTGGCCCCGTTGGAGGTGCCCCGCCCATTGCCGCTCGTCGCCCCAGACCGGGGCCCAGCTGCTGGCTGTTCCGTGTCGTCTGGCGCGGTCGCGCCACCCGCCATTGCTGCCTCGCGCATACGAGCAAGGAAGCCCTTGCCTGCGGCGGGGCTTGCGTTCACACCCTTGCCGCCCGACCCGCGAGAACCGCCCCCCGTCTTGGAAGGGGTGGCATCCGGCGGGGGCTCACTCTTGCGAGCTGTCAGCTCCCGGATTGCCGCAGTGATCGTCGGATCGTGCTTGTACATCCATTCCTGTTGGCCGACACGGAACAAGCTCGAGACGATGAAGTAGACCCCGACGCCAGCAGGAAGAGCGATGTAGAGGACCAGGAAGATGAGCGGCATGTACTTCTGCATTTGCTGCATCTGCTGGTTGGAGGCCGCCGCGGCCGGGTTACGGGTCGTGACCTGCCAGATGGACACGTACTGCAGACCAACGGCGACGAGCACAAGGAGGGCATACGGGACGACGTCAATTACGTGTGGCTGGTGGGTCCGCACCGAGTCGGCGAGGTTGATGCCGAGAACGTGCATCTGGCCATTGGCCTTGACGAGGTCGTGGTACATCCGGCTCGTCTTGGGGATGTTCTGTGGTGTGGCCTTTACGAGCAGCTTTCCGTGCACGTAGATCTCTTTGCCCTTGGCAGTGAGCACGGCGGCCGTCTTGGAAAGACCCCTGACCACGTCGTAGAGGACGATGAGGATCGGGAACTGGAGGAACATCGGCAAGCAGCCACCTGTCGGGTTCACCCCGTTCTCGCGATAGAGCGCCATCACCTCCTCGTTCATCTTCTGGCGCAACTCTTGGCGCTCTGCCGTGGGGGTGCCCGCCTTGGGCTTGTAGCGGTTCTGGATCCTCTTCATCTCTGGCGCGAGCAGTTGCATCCGCATCATCGAGCGGGCACTTGCGCGCGTGAGAGGGAAAACCACGATCATCACGGCGATGGTGAGGAGGGCGATCGCG
>Ga0182030_10017610_pt1 | contig 13772 bp, 10 predicted proteins | sample 812S3MmetaG_FD_121299 | JGI IMG/M metagenome (GOLD analysis project Ga0182030, IMG submission 121299) | Permafrost microbial communities from Stordalen Mire, Sweden - 812S3M metaG (Illumina Assembly) | ecosystem: Environmental > Terrestrial > Soil > Wetlands > Permafrost | place: Sweden... | reverse complement strand
GTGCACGGCGACGGGACCCAGACCCGGGACTTCACCTACGTCGACACCGTGTGCCAGGTACTGGCGGACGCCGTCATCAGAACGGTGACCGACCCGGGCCCGGTCAACCTGGCCTTCGGCACCAGGGTTTCCCTGCTCGAGGTGATCGACCTCCTCGAGGAGATCCTGGGCCGTCCGCTGCAGCGCGCCCACACCGATACGCGCCCGGGCGACGTCCGTGACTCACAGGCCGACCGGACCCGGATCTCCACCCTGTTCCCCGATCTCACACCGGTGGCCCTGGAAGACGGACTGCGAGCCACGGTGGAGTGGTTCCGGACGTTCCACTGACGGCGAACCCGGCCCAGGCCGGAGATGCCGCGGGAGTGACGTCCACAGCGGCCCGGCGGGAGACCGCCGCAGGCGTGGCCCTGGTCGGGATCTCCATCGTCGGCGCCGCCTTCATCCACCTCTACCCGGGGATGAACCGACTGGATCGGCAGGGGTTCGACGCCATCGTGAAGTCGCCCGGCTCGACGGTGTTGCTTCGGATCACGGACCTCGGTAGCCCGGTGTCCCTGGTGGTCGGCACGTTGGTGGCGGCCGTGGTCGCCGCCACCTACGACCGGTGGCGGGCGGCCGCCTGCGTAGCGGGGCCGCTGGTGACGGCAGTCCTGGTCGAGTACGTGCTCAAGCCGGCAGTCGGGCGTCACTACGAGGGGGTCCTCAGCTACCCCTCGGGAAACGTGGCCGATGTCGCCGCGGTGGTCACCGCCCTCTCGGTGGCCGCACCTCGTTGGATCCGGCCGGTGGTCATCGCGGCCGGAACTGTCGCGGTGGGCCTCATTACGGTGGCTGTGATCGGCCTCCGGTGGCACTACCCCTCCGACGCACTGGCCGGTGCGGTGCTCGGAGTAGCGCTGGTGCTCCTGGCCGACGGTTCCGTCCATCTGGCTCGGCCCACCGGCTCAGGCCCATCGGTCACCAGCGGTCCGCCGGCGGAACTCTGGTGACTCCTATCGGGTAGGGCGGAAGCCCGGGTTGTCGCCCTTTCTCCTCAAAGATGATTAGAGCAACTGGTGCGTTCGACGCCGGTGGGGCTAGGGTGGTCAGTGCTGGGCAGGGCACCGCGGGGGCACGATCTCGTGTCGTGAGGCGGTTGCGGTCGGGGTGCGTGGGGGTGCCATGACAACTGATGTACGAATGACCACGGAATGGTCGAGTGACCTCGGGGGAGAATTGCCCCTGACGGTGGCTCGGGTCGATCTGAGGCCGACGGCACCACTGGGCGCCGGAGGCCGGCCTGAAGCGGGTGCCGCCCACGACATCGCCCTGCGGAGCATTCAGCAGACCGTGCGCTCGGACGACCGGGTCTGCCCTTACGGCCTTTCACGGATCGCTGTGGCCTTCGGCGCGGACGCCGAAGCCGTCAGCCCGAAGACCCTGGGAGAGCGGCTGGCCCGGGCGGTCGGGCAGGGCGCCACCGGCAATCGACGGTCCACCACCTCCGGCCGGGGCCCGGTGGCCACGATCCCGTCGGTGATGGTGGTCACGGTGGACCGGCTGCTCGGTACCGGCGGACTCCCGGTCGAGGCTCGGGTACGAACGTTGATCTCGTCGATCGAGGGATCGATGCCCTTCACCCGCTACGTGGCGGCGCCACTGCTGCGCCACCGCACCGTGGTCCGATACTCCAGCTGTCGCCTGGCCGGCTATGGCACCCGGCACGACGACAACTTCCCCGAACCTGGGGACCCCGGCACCAGGGGAACCGTGCTGATGATCGACCCGAGTACACCGGTCAACAGAGCGGCCAGTCTCTCGGCCGTGGCGGCATCATCAATGGCGCATCGCCTGGGCTTCACCTCGGCGGCGATCCCCCTCACCGCCGATGACAATCTCATCCTCGATATCGGCGGAACCCCGGTGGATCTGGTGGTGCTGGTAGTGGGCGGCGAACCGACCACGGATCAGGCGACGTGGTCATCGAGCACCTGGTCGGTTCCGGCCCGCTTGGCCGGGGCCTACCACTCGTTGGGCGTCGATGTCCTGGCCGTGAGCGCCGGTGCGGGGGCCGCGGCCCTGGCTGCCTGCGTAGAGCAGGGAGCCATCCTCGCACTCTCCGACATCGACGATCTGCCGACCGAGTTGCACTCCCTGCTCGGTGACACCGGCCCGCGCGGAGCCACCAAGGAAGAGCTGCGCCGCATGCCGGCCCGGTTCGAAGCACTGATGCAACTGACCGCCAGTGAACGCCGGGTCCTCTTCTTCCTCACCCGGGGACGATCGGCCCAGGACATCGCCGTCGAGCTGGTGGTGTCGCTGGCGACAGTGCGGTCCCACATCCGTTCGATCCTCCGGAAACTCGGCGTGCGATCCCAGCTGGCCGCGGTGGCCATCGCCAACAGCCGAGACCTCGACCATGTGGCGGCGGACGCCTCGCTCTAGGCGGCCGGTGATGGAACGCGCTCAGCGTTCGGGACCTGTCATTGTGGCGATTTCGTAGTGCACGATCGAAGCACGATGGGTGGTCTAGATCTATCGCGACGGTATGCGGCTGATCCGAACTCGCCTAAATAATCCTTCGACGCCAGGCAAACCTGAGAGCCAGAGATTGAATGCCTTTCAAGCTCATGGCGTCGATCGCTCGGAGGAACGCGGTCCAAGTGTACGACCAAGTGAACTCCGCTGAGCAGATCGGCGCGGTTCAGCCGGGCGTTGTTCAAACCAAAACCAGTGGCCACCACCACCTGAACTCCCACGACTATCGCCACTGCCAACAGGGCAAGCCACGTGGCGTACACCCGCTTCCCGCCATCAGTCGCTGGCAGGCGGAGGGGAGGAATCCGTGCCAAGGCAAAGATCACGATTCCTGTGAGGAGGATGATATTCGGCATCACATAGCGGTTGCTGACGATGGCATCTCTCGGGCCCGCTCCGGTACGACCGATGGCGATCGTCACATCGAAGAGGAGAGCAAAGACGATCAGGAACAACGGAAGGGGAAGATGCTCGGCCGAGCTTCGGTGGCGCCACGACTGGACGATGATGAAGGCAGCCGCGATGAGTAGCGCGGCACCGATCACTTCAAATCGGGCCAGGTCCTTCACCGAGGAGCCGAGATACCCACCCGGGATGACATTGCCGATCAGGAGGATGATATAGCGGAATGCCCTCAGTGGATGGGAGAAGGCGACTCCCCGTCGACATCCGTTGCCCGAGAAGCAGCCCGCCATGGCCACGCTGTATCCAGAAAAGTACACGGCACACGTGACGAGCATCGCCCCTATCCAGGTGCCGAGCTCCAGGGAGACGCGCCGCGACCAGGGCTGGCACCACACGATGCAGATTGCCGCCACCGGCCACACGATGAGTCCCTGCAAGAACGAGAACGACGCCAGGATGGCGGCCAGCAGAGCAATACCGAACCACAGGCGGCGGTGTCGTATGGGCACAACCAGTGCGACTAGCACCACAAGAAGGAAGAACACCACGAGGTACCACGTGAGCAGGAAGGCCCAGAGTGCAGTCTGCACGCTGGCCAGACTGAACCAGACCAGCCCGATGATGAGCACGGGGACCGGAGTCAGGCGCTTACCGACGTAGCGGCGGAACAGCACCAGCAACAGGACATACGCCGCAACCAACAGTACGGCGCTCAAGAGAATGACGGAACGGGTGTTGAATCGATTGGCGAAGGCGAATAGTACGAAGATGGCTTTTGCCACCGGGATACGGGCATCGCTGTACTGGCTCCAAAACTGGTTGAACGACCACCGACCGTGGAGCGTCGCATCCATGATCGGAACCATGTTCCAGTCATCGCCGAAGAGGGCGTTGACGGAAAAGTGATTGATGTAGACCAGATAGAGGACAGGCGGCACACAGGCCGCCGCATTCGCAGGAGTGACAATTCGCCGCACCAGGCTCGATGTGGATCGAGTCACGTCGGCATCACGATGGAACCGCTGGAACATCTTGTCGCCACCGGTGCTTCGCCTTCCACCTGGCCTCAGTTGCGGATCGTCGGGATTTCCGCCTGAAAGAGCATTTCACACGCTGCAATCTTCCGTTGTGGACAGAGGGTGCCATTGCTCCCCGGTCCACCGGGACTCACCGGCGGCGCGGAGCCGGTGGGGTGACCGGTAGACCCCGTACGCGTCTCGACAGCCTCCGCAGCTCCATGCGGCGACGACCGACGAACACCCGAATGTGGCGGTAGGCGCGGGACGCACCGGATTCCGGCTCAACCACCAGATCGGTCAGGTCGGTACCCCGGATCTCTTCGGCCATCCGCAGGTAGGCCCGCCTCCGGTAGTGACGGATGTTCTCGTTGACGTCGTCCTCGGTGAGCACGAAGGTGCGGAGATCGCACACCGTTGCCCTCGGGAGCGAGGCCACCACCCGGTCGAGGGCCTGGTTCATGATGCGGTGCCGGAGATGCCTGTCGGGCTCCCTGGGGTTGTCCAACTCCACCTCCGCCCCGTTCAGGAAGATGATCCGGGCATCGGTCGGGACGGACTGCGCCAACCAGCGGATGTTCTCCTCGAACTGCTCGACGGTGATCCCGCCGGCGAACTCGAACTCGTCGGCGAACCAGTCGAAGAAGGTGCCGTCCATCCCCTCCCGGGCGAACCTGGTGGCCAGCAGCGGTCGTACGGCCGGATCGGTGGCATCCACGGTGAGCTGGTGCCACGGCACCACCAGGCCCAGCCGTCGGTGACGGTAGAGGCCCTGGGTGTAGTCCGTCAGGACCGAGTAAACCAGGACGTCGTAGTCGGGAGACACCACGGCGGGGGACCTGAAGACCTGGTCGTCGAGGAACGGGATCCGGTCGACCAGGTGGCGTTGCTCGGGCGTGAGCCCGGCGACGGACTGCCGGAGCAGTTCGGTGTGGCCGACATGGACGAAGGCGCCGGTCGGTCCCACATGGGAGAACTCGGTGGCGATGGGGCCGCCGAGGAACTCGGCCGTGGCCGACAGGTCGCAGCCCCCGACCATCAGGATCCGGTTGGGTTGTGCGCTGTCGGTGGAGCCGGAGCCGCTCCCCTGGATGGCGCCGGCCGGCTCCGACCCGTCCTCGGTGATCCACCCGCTCTCTCCCTCGAGCGAGGACACCACCTCGCCGACGATCGAGACCGGTGGGCTCCCCAGGCGTCGGTAGAGCCACTGCTCCACGCCCATGTTGAGCACCCGGCACGAGAACAGGAAATCGACCAACGCACCGTCGGAGCGGGAGATCGAGTAGAAGCCGCAGATGCCGTAATCCCCGTAGCGGTCGGTCACCCGCACGTAGCCGGTGTCGTACCCAGGGTCGGCGATCATGGCATCGAAGGCCTCCCGACCCTGGCGCCGTTTGGTGAAGTTCAGCTGATTGGTCCGCTCCGACAACTCGAACAATCGGTCGGCCTCGACCGAGGTGCCGTGGTGCACGCCGACCCGGATGTCACAAGACCGGAGAAAGTCCTCATTGGACTCCGGTCCCGTCCGGCGGTCGGCCAACTTCTGCTCCAACAGCCGGTACTGCTGCAGCCTGGTCAGCTCCCGGTCGTCCTTACCGGTCAGCTGAGGCAGGCCCAAGAGGCGGTCGAGGATCTCCGGTCCAGCCGTCTGGATGCCCGGTACGAAGTGGCCCACCTCGGCCCGGTTGATGGCCAGGTCATCGAGGAACAGAACATTCTCCGGGCGCAGCTGGGCATCCTCCACCATCTGGGCCACCCGCGAACCCTTGGGCGACCAGTCGACGCTGGGGAACACGAACTCGGACCACAGGTCGGCCTCCTCGAGCCGGCGCCGGGCCTCGGCCTCGGTGTTCTTCGAACAGATGGAGTTGACGATCCCCCGCCGGTTGAGAGTGCGGATCAGTTCGGTGACCGACGGGTCGATGGTGACCGGGCCTTCGCTGAGCGTGCCCGCCCACAGGGTCTCGTCCAGGTCCCATACCACCAACTTGACGGCGTCGGCGAGCGGGCTCGTGGGCGTAACCGTCCCGACCGGATCGGGCGGGAGCGGGACTTCGTCGATCCGACCGTCCCACTCGGTCTCCTCTGCCCCACTGCGACCGACCCCCACCTACAGATGATCCCACAGCGCCCGAGCGTGCTCAATACACCGGACCGCGCCACCGCCTTTGGTCTGCCGATGCTGCCCACCACAAAGTACGAGGTCAGGGCCCGTTTTCTGCCGGGCCAGGTATGATGGCAGCGTGAACACCGGGCCTGGAACAGCTGAGGTGGCTTCGGCCCCACCACGGCGTAACGCCTGGGAACGGGCAGAACTGCGCTTCCGCCGGGGGGTGCGTGACGCCCAGGAGGAGTGGATGATGCGCTCCGACCGGTCCTACCGCCGGCTGGCCCGCACCTTCGAGCTCCCCGACGGCAACCGGCGGATCTACTGCCACCACATTCGCAAGACCGCGGGAACCAGCCTGTACCTCAGCTTCCTGGCCCTGGGCGGTGAGGACCCTATGGATGTCTGGCGCCGCATCACCGGCTCCCGGCTGCCCCGGACCACCAGCGGGCGCTACAGCTTCGTGTCCAACAACCGCAGGCTCCTGGCCGAAGGGGCCTACTTCTTCGGCCGGTCACACCGGGCGGTGGCCGACCAGCCCCTGCCACCGAAGACCTTCACCGTGACCATCCTGCGGGACCCGGTCGAGCGGGTGCACTCCTACTTCGACTACCTGGTGGCCGGCGACCATCCCGACGTGCCGGGCCGGGTGGCCGACCGGGAGCGCCGCCTGGCCCAGGACGGCTTCGATGCCTTTTTGGTCCGGGTGCCCCCCAAGGACCTGTTGAATCAACTGGCCACCTTCTCGACCGGCCTGGACGTGTCCGAGGCGGTCGACCGGCTGGCCGGGTGCTCGTGTGTCCTAGCTGCGGGAGACTTCGCCGGCGGCCTGGCCGGGCTGGCCCACCGGCTCGAGCTACCCCTCACGCCACGACGGGAGCGGGTCACCGGGTCCAGGTCCGTGCTCACCGACAATCAAAAGGAGCGGCTCCGGACCAGGTTGGAGCCTGAGTACGAGCTGCTCCGTCGGCTGGACCACGCGGGGATCACCGCCACCGGACCCGGCCGCACCGACTGAGGCCCGGCCGCCTCCACGGGTGGCCGAAACCCTGCTTGGTAGAGTGGGGGTCGAGGAGATCGCATGGACCGAAGCCGCAGACTCGCCGTCAGCCTGGTCCTCACCGCGGCCCTGGTGGTGGTGGAGATCGGGTTCGGACTGGTGGCCCATTCGAGTGGCCTGGTGGCCGACGCCGGCCACAACCTCTCCGACGTCGGGGCGCTGGCCCTCTCGTTGGTGGCGGTACGGCTGACCCTGCGACCCCCCAGCGCGGCCCGTTCGTTCGGCAACCATCGGGCCACCATCCTGGCGGCCCTGGCCAATGCCGCTCTCATCGCCGTGGTCACCGTGCTGATCGTGATCGACAGCGTCCACCGCTTCGGCCACCCCGAACATGTGCGGGCGGGTCTGGTGATCGTGGTGGCCTCCTTCGGGCTGGTCGTCAACGGGTTGGCGGCCCTGACGCTCCGCGACGGATCCAACGACCTCAACATGCGTTCCGCCCTGGTGCACATGGCCGGAGACGCCCTGGCCTCGTTGGCCGTAGTCGCAGCGGCCGTGGTACTGGTGTTCGTGCCGTCGGCCACCTGGCTCGACCCGGTGTCGGCCCTGGTGGTGGCGGCGGTAATCGTGGTCCAAGCCGTCCGGGTGTTCGCCTCCAGCATCGCTGTGCTCCTCGAGTCGACCCCGTCAGACCTGGACCTGGCCGAGCTCACCGCCACCATGGCCGCGGTGCCCGGGGTCGGCGAGGTGCACGACCTCCACGTGTGGAGCCTGTCCAGCGAGATGCGGGTGCTCTCGGCCCACATGGTCCTGACCGGACATCCCACGCTGGAAGAAGCCCAACTGGTCGGGGATCGGGTCAAAGCCACCATCGCCGGCCCCTTCGACATCGCCCACAGCACCCTGGAGCTCGAGTGCGAGCGGTGCAACGACGACGACGATCCCTGCCGGATGGAAAGTGCCTCGATCTCCACCCGCAGCCACGGCCACCGGCACTGAGCCATCAGCAGGTGGTGCCCGCTTCACCGGCCGGGCCGGTCCGGGCCCGGACGCGACGCGGCCCCGAGTAACCGAACGGCCGAGACCGTCCAAGCTCCTCGGGGCCACGCACTAGGTGGACTCGGTCTCTCCCGCGCGCCCGGCCGTGTCGGACGACCTTGCGGCGGGTACCGAACCGTGCTGCTCCGGAGAGCACCCCGGCCCGTCACCGGACCACCATTTCGGTCACCTACGGTCCCAACGTCACCTGGATCTCGACCGCCGATCCGAGCCTTGCGACCCGGTCCTGCGGCCTCCTCCGGTTCCCGGTGGGGCTTCGGCTTCCCGAACAATTCACACTGTGAACGCCGCCTGATCCGGGGTCAAGAGCCCCACGCGAAATCCCTACCTTTTCCGCCGGATTTCTACGACTGTCCCCAGCCCGCCCGCAGATGTCCACCGTTCGTCCCCAAAGGCCGACAGCGGGCGGTAGCCTGATCGGGTCGTCAACCGGGGGGCCGGGGCCGCCTTCCGGTTCCCCCGTCCAGAGGTCATCCGCCACGTGAGCACCGTCCCGAACGATGACACCGCCCACGGAGACCTGCATGGTCCTCGAAGCCGTCGCCAGGTCGTCGTGGGGCTGGCCACCGTGATGGTGTTGATGGTGGTGACCGCGGCGGTGGGCCTGGCCACCACGGTGGGGAGGGCGCCGGCGGCCCCGCACCACTCGCATGGCCGGACCCACCTGGCGGCCATCCCGGCGGTCGACCGTCCGCCCCCCGACCCGCATCCGGCCGCCCCCGGCACCATCGTGACCTCCGGCCAGGACCAGTCGGATCCGGTGCTCTACCGGATCGCCGGTCGGTACTTCCTGTTCACCAGCGGCATACCCGGGTCGGACCCGGTCAACGTGCCGGTCGCCTCCACCACCGGGTTCTCGTCCTGGGGCCCGGTGATCGACGCCCTCCCGGTGCTACCGGGGTGGGCCACCCCCGGCTTCACCTGGGCCCCCGACCTCCACCGGTTCGGGTCGGGCTACGTGCTCTACTTCACCGCCCTGCTCAAGGGATCCACGCCGGCCATGGAGTGCATCGGAGACGCCACCGGTGCGGCGCCGGACGGCCCGTTCCGCGCCGAGGCCCGGCCGTTCATCTGCCAACCACAGCTGGGCGGCTCCATCGATCCCCGGGTGTTCGCCAACGCTCAGGGCACCTGGATGCTGTGGAAGTCCGATCAGAACATCGGCGGTGCCACCACCCCCACCACCATGTGGTCGCAGTCGCTCTCCGGCGACGGGCTGGAGCTCACCGGCCGGGCCCATGCCCTCATGGGTCCCGACGAGCCGTGGCAAGGCACCGTCATCGAGGCGCCCGACCTGGTGGAGGTGGCCGGAGCGTACTGGCTGTTCTACTCGGGCAACTGGTTCAACCAGGACGCCTACGCCGTGGGGGCGGCCCGGTGCGCCGGACCCAGCGGGCCGTGTGCCGATACCTCGGCACTCCCGTTCCTGGCCTCCAATGCCCAGGGAGCTGGCCCTGGCGAGGCCTCGGTGTTCGCGGACCCCGACGGGACGTGGATGCTGTACTCCTCGAGCCACTCGTCCATTCCGCTGCCCCAGATTCCTCCGCGGCCGGTGGTCATGACCCGCATCGGCTTCACCCCGGCGGGGCCCTATCTGGCCGCAGGAGGCCCGCCTCCGAGCCTCGAGGCCATTGGCCCGCCCCTGTGGCCCCACTAGTTCGGGGCGTCGCAGGTCCGGGGGAGATCGAGCCGGAGCGTCATCCCCGCAGGCGGCGCAACTCGGCTGCCACCGCCTGGCCGTCGGCCTGGCCCTTGGTGGCCTTCATGACGGCGCCGGTGAACAGCCCGGCCAGCTTGTCCTCCCCCTGGCAGTAGCGCTCCCACTCGTCCGGGCGGGCGGCCACCACCTCGGCCACCACGGCAACCAGAGAGTCCTCGGACATGGCCTCGAAGCCGTGGGCCGCGGCGATCGCCGCCGGATCCCCGCCTCCGGCGGCCAGCATCTCACCCAGCACCGTCTTGGCCTGGGTGGGGGTCAGCGACTTGGAGTCCTCCATGGTCAACAGGGCCACGTAGGAGGTCGGGTCGAGCCGTCGGGCTGCGGCGGCGTCCTTGGCGGCCTCGTTGGCCGTGCGGGCCAGGGCCAACGAGGCGCTCACTCCCTCCGCCACCGCCTGGGTGACCAGCTCATCCAAGCCCAGGTCGACCACCGTGGCCACCTGCTCGACGTGGTTGGGGCCACCGGATCCGCCCAGGAGCTCCACCAGGCGGGCCCGGCGTACTGCGGGCATGACTCCCATGGTGTCGTAGACGGCCCGGATCCACTCGGCGTCGGGAACCAGCGGCACCAGGTCGGGCTCGAGGAAGTACCGGTAGTCGTAGGCGTCCTCCTTGGAGCGCAGGGTCACCGTCCGGCCCTGGTCCTCGTCCCAGTGCCGGGTCTGCTGCACGACCCGCTCACCCGCTTCGATCAGGGCGATCTGGCGTTCCGCCTCGTACTCGATGGCCCGACCGAGTGACCGGACCGAGTTGAGGTTCTTGATCTCGCACCGGGTGCCGAAGGGATCATCCGACGAACGCCGGACCGACACATTGGCGTCCACCCGCATGGACCCCTCCTCCATCTTGCCGTCCGAGGCCCCCGAGGCCACCAGGATGGACCGCAGCTCGGTGGCGTAGGCCCGGGCCTGGTCGGGCCAGCGCATGTCGGGGGCTGAGACGATCTCCACCAAGGGCACGCCGGACCGGTTGTAGTCCACCAGCGAGTAGTCAGCCCCGTGGATGCGTCCGGACGTCCCGGCGTGGGTGGTCTTACCGGTGTCCTCTTCCATGTGGGCCCGCTCGATGCCCACCGTGGTGCCGTCGGGCAGGTCCAGGTGGCCGTTGACGTTGATGGGCTCGTCGTACTGGCTGATCTGGTAGTCCTTGGCCTGATCCGGATAGAAGTAGTTCTTCCGGTGGAAGGTCGACGGCCGGATCTCACAGTTGAGGGCGGTGCCGATGGCCATGGCCAGCTCCACGGCCTTCTGGTTGAGCACTGGCAGCGAGCCCGGCAGCCCCAGGCAGACCGGGCACACGTTGGTGTTGGGCTGGTCGCCGAACATGTTCGGGCACCCGCAGAACAGCTTGGTGGTCGTCTTGAGCTCGCAGTGCACTTCGAGCCCGATGACCATCTCCCACCCCGCCTTCACGACCGGCCTCCCGCCGAAAGGACCGGGGCCGGAAGGGGAGGCGCGGCCGCCTCCACCACCGCGGCCACCTTGAACAAGGTGCTCTCCCCCAGGGCCGGCCCGAGGAGCTGCACCCCGACCGGAAGACCGTCGTCGCCGGCGCCGAAGGGCACGCTGACCGCGGGGTGGCCGGCCAGGTTGGAGGGGATGGTGCACACGTCCGAGAGATACATGGTGAGGGGGTCACTGGTTTTGGAGCCCAGCTCGAACGCCGTGGTCGGGGCGGTGGGACCGAGCAGGGCGTCGTAGCGCCGGTAGGCGGTGTCGAATCCCGCGATGATCCGGGTACGGACCCGAAGAGCCTGGTTGTAGTACGCATCCATGTACCCGGCCGAGAGGACGTAGGTGCCCAGCATGATGCGCCGTTTGACCTCGGCTCCGAACCCCGCCGACCGGGTGGCGGTGTTCATCGCCGCCGTGTCCTCGGCGTCCACCCGGAGCCCGTAGCGCACCCCGTCGTAGCGGGCCAGGTTGGAAGAGGCCTCCCCGGGGGCGATCAGGTAGTAGGCGGACAGCCCGAGCACCACCTCGGGAACCGACACCTCCTCCACGCGGGCCCCGGCCGAGGTCAAAGCCTCGGCGGCCTGGCGCACCCGGGCCACCACGTCAGGGTCGGCCCCGTCGAGGAACTCGGTCAGCACCCCGATGGTCAGGCCCTGGACCCCGTCGTCCAGGACCGACAGGACCCGGGGCATGGGCCGGTTGAGGGAGGTGGAGTCGGCCGGGTCGTGCCCGCCGATGACGTCGAAGAGCAGGGCGGCATCGGCCACCGTGGTGGCCAGGGGCCCGATCTGGTCCAGAGAGCTGGCGAAGGCCACCAGGCCGTAGCGGGACACCGTGCCGTAGGTCGGCTTCATCCCCACCACCCCGCACAGGGCCGCCGGCTGCCGGATGGATCCTCCGGTGTCCGAGCCCAGGGCCAGCGGGGCGAATCCCGCGGCCACCGCCGCGGCCGATCCGCCGGAAGACCCCCCGGGGACCCGTCCGGTGTTGTGCGGATTGCGGGTGGGGCCGAAGGCCGAGGCCTCGGTGGAGGAACCCATGGCGAACTCGTCCATGTTGGTCTTCCCGACGGTCACCGCCCCGGCCCGTCGGAGGCGGGTCACCACGGTGGCGTCGTAGGGCGGTAGCCAGCCCTCGAGGATCCGAGAGGAGCAGGTGGTCGGCACGCCGCGGGTGCACAGGTTGTCCTTCAGGGCCACCGGCACCCCGGCCAGCAGTCCCGGATCCTGGCCGTCGGCGACCGCCCGGTCCACCTCGGCGGCCCGTTCCCGAGCCTGCTCCCTGGTCACCAGGTTGAAGGCATGGATCTCCGGCTCGCCGGCGTCGATGACCGCCAGATGCTCTTCGAGCACATCCACGGCCGAGCGGGCCCCCGAACGAACCGCGGCGGCCAGGTCGGCTGACGGGCCCGGCGAGCTCACGGGGCCTCACCGAGGATGCGGGGCACCTTGAACCGGTGGTCCTCGACGGACGGGGCCTGGGCCAGCACCTCGTCACGGTCGAGGCAGGGCCGGACCTCGTCGGGCCGGAGCACGTTGGTGACGGCCATGGCGTGGGCGGTGGGCTCCACCCCGGCCAGGTCCAGGGAGGACACGTCGGCGGCATGGTCGAGCACCTGGGCCAGCTGCCCGGTGAACAGATCGAGCTCCTCCTCGGTCAGCTCCAGGCGAGCCAGATCGGCCACGTGGGCCACCTCATCACGGGTCAGGCGGGGGGGCTCAGCCATCAGGAACGCGGCGTGCCGGGTCCCGAGAGGACCTCCAGAGCGAACTCGACCACCCGCTGCTCGACGAGTGGGGCGTCCCAGTCCAGCGTGGCCACATGGAAGCTGCGCTCCAGATAGACCCGCTCGACAGGGCCTCCGACCGAACGCTCCAGGACGTCGCCGGAGACCGGGTCCACCACATGATCCTCCCGGCTGTTCAACAACAAGGTCGGGCAGTGGATCTCCCCCAGCCGCTTCCCCACCCCCGCTACCGCCTCGAACAGCGAGAGCGCCGGGGCCAGGGGCGTGCCCGGGTAGGCGGCCTCGACCGCTCCCTCCTTGGCGATGTCCGAGCCGATGCCGCCGAGGACCTCGGTCCCCTCGTCCAGTATCGAGCGGACCCCGTCGAGGAACTCGGCGGTGGGCGGCTCGACCAGCGGGTTGATCACGGCGATGCCGGCGATCTCGGGATGGCCCTCGGCCAAGGCACAGGTGAGGGTCCCACCCATCGATAGTCCGGTGACCACCACCCCGTCGCACCGGGCCGCCAGCTCGAGGTAGGCGGCGTCGGCCGCGGCCGACCAGTCCTCCCACCGGGTGGGGACCATGTCCTCCACCGCCGTGCCGTGGCCCGGGAGGAGGGGAAGGTCCACGGTGAACCCTGCTCCGGCCAGGGCCTCGGCCAGGGGGCGCATGGACTGGGGGTTACCGGTGAAGCCGTGAAGGACCAGTACGCCGTGCGATCCACCCTCGGCGGACCAGGGCTCGGCACCAGGGATGATCGGAG
>Ga0182030_10017609_pt1 | contig 13773 bp, 12 predicted proteins | sample 812S3MmetaG_FD_121299 | JGI IMG/M metagenome (GOLD analysis project Ga0182030, IMG submission 121299) | Permafrost microbial communities from Stordalen Mire, Sweden - 812S3M metaG (Illumina Assembly) | ecosystem: Environmental > Terrestrial > Soil > Wetlands > Permafrost | place: Sweden... | reverse complement strand
CCCGCGCCTGGAACCGTCAGGTCAATCGGCATCGGGTCAAGATCAACTGGCAGTTCACCCGTAAGAGGGCACGCGCAAAGTTCGGCTATAAAAGGAATCTGTTTATGCGGTCAAAGACCTAGCAGTATGCGCGGAACAGAATCCCCGCTCCGCCGCACCGGCAGGTTCCTTGGGTACCCCGGCGAACCCCCAAGCGAACCTCGGGGACAACATTTCGGTTGGCGCCGGCGACATCGCTGATTGTAAATGCATCGACGGGGCGCAAGCCACAGCGGCACTGCTTGCCACAATCCCCGGAACGATTTTCGCGGCGGACGATGCTGGTTGCCCGGACGGTACCGAGGAGAACTTCCTGCAGAGGAGGCCCACACTTCAGAATGACCTGCTGCCGTCATCCCCAATAGTTCGGTAAAAAACCGCCAATAACTATGGGGAAGGTCCGCCAGGGAGAGCACGATGATAATGATTTCTTTCCTTGGGGATCACTCCACATAGATGCGCGGCACACGTTTGCCGATGGAGCAGAGGATTTCGTAGGGGACAGTGTCAAGCAGTTGGGCAATCTCCACGGCGCTTATGGAGCAGTGGTCTGCTTGCCCCATCAGCACGACCTCATCGCCGATGTTCGTCCCCGGGATATCGGTAACATCCAGGAGTGAGAGGTCCATACTGATGCTCCCCACGATGCGCGCACGCCGCCCGCGCACGATAGCGTATCCGCGGTTGGAGAGCGCGTGGCTTAAACCATCGGCATAACCGACCGGCACCGTGGCGATACGCGAAGTCCGGCGCGTATAGAACGCCGCACCATAGCCCAGGGGCGTGCCGCTGGGAACGTCCTTCATATAAACGATGCACGACTTGAAGGTGAGGACGGGTTCGAACCCCGGCGCTTTGGGAAGGTCCTGGCCCGGCGAGACGATCAGCGGCATGCAGTGGCCATACAGCAGCGCGCCGATGCGCACCAGATTTTCGGGAAATTTCCGTCCCGTCAGCAGCGCCGCGCTGTTGGAAACATGCAGCCATTCCGGCTCAAACTTCAGGCCGCGCAGTTGCCCGAGCGCTGCGGCAAAGCGCTCGCCCTGCTCATCGGTCTGGGAGGCCACCAAATCCTCCGCCGATGCAAGGTGGGTAAAGAGCCCTTTCATTTGCAGGCCTTCGAGCTCGCGGTAATGGTCCACAAAGGCGGCCACGCGGTCCAGGGGCAGGCCCAGCCGCCCTAGACCCGTATCGAGCTTCAAGTGGAATTCAATGGGCCGGCCATAGCTGCGCGCACATTCCGCATAGGTGTCGAGCCGCATGGTGGAGGAAATCGAGGGCGTCAACCGGTGCTCGATCAAGTGGGCCGGGTCGCTCATGTAGAGTCCGCCGAGCAAAAGGATGGGCTGCTGGATTTCCGCCGCGCGCAATTCCAAGGCTTCCTCGACAGTTGCCACGCCAAACCAATCCACGCCGCATTCGGCAAGACACTTGGAGACCGGCACGGCGCCATGGCCGTAGGCATCGGCCTTGACCACAGCCATTACTTTGCGCGCGGCCGCCAGTTCCCGAATCCGCTGGAAATTGCGCCGCAGCTTGGAAAACGAAATTTCAACCCACGTCGGGCGCAAAAGTTTAGCAGTTGGAAGATTCACAAGTTATATCTTATCCAGATGGGATAGCCCTTCAAATTGGCGCTGGCTTCAGATTTCAAACCTGAAGATTGAGATCCGAAATTTCAGAACAGGGAGACTTGGAATCTCCGGCGCGCCTCAACCAAAGTGTTTTGCCTCGTCCGATTCCTCTGCCCTTACGTGTAGGACTCGCCGCCATCGTGAACCTTATTTTCAAACTTGGCATAGGGTTTCAAAAAGACCACTGACACGTCTCCGGTTGGGCCGTTCCGTTGCTTGCCAACGATCAGCCGGGTTTCAGATCCGCCCTGCCCCATCTCCTCTTCACCCTCCGATTCCTCGGACGGCTTCTTCTCCCGAAAGATAAAGATGACCACGTCAGCATCCTGTTCGATGGACCCCGACTCACGCAAGTCCGAAAGCTGGGGGCGTTGGCCGAAGCCGGTCCGCTGCTCGGGCGCCCGGCTCAACTGCGAGAGCGCCAGGACGGGTACCTTTAATTCTTTGGCGATACTCTTGAGGCTGCGCGAAATGTAACTGACCTCCTGGGTGCGATTCTCAAATCGGCCGTGGCCGGAAATGAGCTGGAGATAATCGACAATCAGCAAGTCAAGTCCCTTTTCGGCTTTCAGCCGCCGGGCCTTGGCGCGAATCTGCATGATGCTCAAAGCCGGCGTGTCTTCGATGTAAAGCGGCGCCTCCGATAGCCGGCCCAGGGCGGGCGTCATGCGGTTCCAGTCCTCGCGGCTGGAAAAGCCAGTGCGAAGCTTGTGGCTATCGATGCGCGCCTCCGAGCAAAGCAGGCGGATGACCAGGGATTCCTTGCTCATTTCGAGCGAAAACATTCCCACGACCTTGCGGTTATTGATGGCCGCATGGGCGCCGATGTTGAGCGCCAACGCGGTTTTGCCCAGCGAAGGGCGCGCCGCGATGATGATCAGTTCTCCGGCCTGCAAGCCGGAGGTCATGTTATCCAGGTCTTCCAGTCCCGTTTCAATCCCCGTCACGCGTTGTCCGCGGTCGAACAGGACATCAATCTTCCCGAAGCTGGTCTTAACGATTTCGCGGATGGTCGCAAATCCCGACTGCACCCGTTGCTCGGCAATGTCGAAAACCTGGCTTTGCGCCAAGTCGATCAGCGTCTCGGGATCGTCCGTACCTTCGTAGCAGCGCGCCAGAACGTTGTTCGACGCATTGATCAAGCGGCGAATCGTGGATTTCTCTTTGACAATCCGGCAATACTCCCCCATCGCCGCCGTCGTACCAATGGGGACGCCGTCGGTGAGCGCGGCCAAGTAAGCCGCGCCCCCGGCTTTTTCCAGCAAGCCGTCTTTGGCGAGTTCCTCGGAAAGCGTCACCAGATCAATGGTGCGATTCTTCTCCGAGATCTCCGTCATTTTCTCATAGGTGAGGCGATGAGCTTCCGAGTAAAAATCCTCTTTGCCCAGGAGTTCGAGAGCGAAATTCAGAGCCCCATTATCGAGGAGGACCGAGCCCAACAGGGCGCGCTCCGCTTCCAAGTTGTGAGGAACAGATCGGTCGCTGGCAGTCGCAGTCGGCATCGCAATATTGTCAATTTTGCACGATTTTGCCTCAAGCTGCTTTTAGAGACAGCCTGCGGAAATCCTGTGCAAAAGCCGGGAAATCTGTGAAGAAGTAAAACCGGCCTGTGGATATTTTCTGTGGGTGGCGGAGGAAGTGTGCGGCCGCCGGTTCACATCGAGTATGAGCAAACGCCACTCCGCCCGCCGGGTAGCAAAGGCGGAGCGGGCGCCGCTAACCGTTTTCCTGTTCAGCTTCGGCGGCGGCCTCCGGAGCTTCCGCGGCGGGAGCTTCCGCCGGGGGGGCTTCCTTGGGGGCCGCAGGAGCCTTTGCGCTTGCCTTGGCCTGGGCTTCCGCGGCAGCCTGGATTTTGGCTTTGCTCTCCTCGTCCGGCTCGACAAGGACTTTGACCGTCGCGGTCACTTCCCGGTGGAGCTTGATCGGAACCTTATACTCACCCAGCACCTTGATCGGCGTGGTAAGAACGATCTTGCGTTTGTCGATGTGGTATCCTTGGGCTAGAAGCTTTTCCGCAACGTCCATGGAGGTGACAGAACCAAAAAGATTGCCCTTATCACCCGCCTTACGGATGACGGTAACGCTGACGTCTTCCAGCAGGGTCGAGAGATCGGCGGCATCCGCGGTTTCCTTGGCTTCCAGCTTCAGGAAACGGACGCGCTGCTGCTCCACCCACTTGCGGTTTTGGGAGGTGGCCGCCACCGCCAGTTTTTTGGGCAGCAGGTAGTTACGGCCGTAACCGTCCGCCACCTTCACCATCTGGCCGCGGCCTCCAAGTTTATCAATATTCTCAAGAAGGATAACATCCATATAGAAGCTCCTCGGTAAGTACCGAAACTCGAAAATTGAAACTCGAAACTCGTCCTCAACCGATTTTCGAATTTCGATCTTCAAGTTTCGGTCATGGACGATGGGGGCACCGGCCGGCACGAGCAGTCCCGCGCTGACATCGGCCAGCCTTTACGCTCCTGCGGCGAAAGGCAGCAGGGCGATATTCCGAGCGCGCTTGATGGCTTCTGACAGCGCACGCTGGTGCGTGGAGCAAGTGCCGGTCAGTCGGCGCGGCAGGATCTTGCCGCGTTCGGCGACAAACTCGCTGACCAGGCGCACGTCTTTGTAATCGATGATGTCGATCTTCTCCGTGCAAAACTTGCAGACCTTGCGGCGGCGGAAGTATTGTTTCCGGCCGCCACCACCCGGACCTTCCCGCCGTTGGGGACGTTCGCCGGTGGGCGCGCCTTCTCTGGGAACTGGCATGGTGATTGACTCCTTTTATGCTTGCGCGTTCTCCGCGGGAACGGGGGGCGGAGCGGGCGCCGGAGCGGGCTTGCTCCGGCGGCGCTTGGCCTCCTGCTTGGTCCGCAGGGCTTTGAATTTCGCAGCGCGCTGAAGAATGTCGTCCGTACAGATGGTAAGGTGCTTGATCACCGCATCCGTCACCTTGAGACGGCGCTCAAATTCCTTGACCGTGTCTCCGGTGCCCTGGACGAAGAAGAGAACGTAAAAGCCCTCGCGCTGCCTGCTAACGCGGTAGGCAAGGCGGCGGCGACCCATCTTTTCGACCTTGTCCACTTTACCGCCCGCGGACGCAACAACGCTCTCCATCTGTGTGATGAGCTTTTGAACATCGTCGTCCGCCACATCGGGCCGGACGATAAATATCATTTCATAATTACGCATAGGACCTCACGACTCGGTGGGCGGAACCCTCCGATTAAAGCGATTCATCGCCTTTTGTACACCTTCCGAAAGAATCACGCGGACGGCCTCACTGGCCAGATTGAGCATCTCCGCGACCAACTCCGTCTCTGCCGGGCGAAACGGCCGGAGGAGGTAGGATACGTAATCCTCCACTGGCCGGTCCGGCTGTACGCCCATTCGCAGCCGGATGAAATCATCTGCCTCCAGAGCGCCGATGATGGACTTCAATCCATTGTGGCCGCCGGCGCTGCCGCGGGGCCGGATGCGCAACATGCCCAACGGCAATTCCAGTTCGTCCACGAGCACCAACAAATCGCGGGGCGCCAGTTCGTAGTTCTGTAGCAACCGGGCCACTGCTAAACCGCTCAAGTTCATATAAGTTTGCGGCTTTGCCAGCACTACGCGTTCGCCCGCCAACTCGGTGGAAGCCGTCAGTGCCTGCGCTTCCCGGCGCGATAATTCCTTGCCGCAGGCGTCCGCCAAGCGGTCGATCGCCATGAACCCCAGGTTGTGTGGGGTCAGGTGGTACTCATAGCCGGGGTTCCCCAAACCGACGATCAGTTTCATACGAACAGTGGCGAATGACGAGTGACAAGCTAAAAGACCCGCCCCATCATTTACTTGTCGCTGTTCGGTTAGAAGAATGGCCAGAAACCTGACGACTTCCGTTTGCTCGCCCCATGTCACCCGCCACTCGTCACTGCCTTTAGCCTTTCTCTTTGCCTTTCTCTTTCTTCTCGCCCTTCTCTTTCTTCTCGCCCTTCTCTTTCTTCTCGCCGCTCGCTTCTTCCTCGGCGCCTTCCTCTTCCGCCTTGCCCTTGCGAATGACCTCAGGCTCAGCGGTAGCCGCCTCCGCTACCTCCGCAGGCTTCTCCTCTTCCGCCTTCAGGGCCACCACATGAGCCACGACACGGTGCGGATCGGTTAGGACTTTCACCTTGGGCCCTATAGCCAATTCCGCCACACGCAGGTTTTGGCCGAGGGTTAAGGGCGTAACGTCCACGGTGATGGCCTCCGGGATGTCGTCCGGAAGGCACTCCACCTCCACCTCGCGCAACATAAACTCGAAGATTCCCCCCTGAACTTTCACTCCCTGAGGTTCACCGGTTACATGGATAGCAACCTTCAATCTCAACTTGGCGTCGAGGGCGATCCGCACCAGGTCCACGTGCAGCAAGCTGCCGCGGATGGGTTCGGTCTGCCAATCACGAATCATGGCCCGGGCTGGCGCCTTGCCGCGAACCTCCAGGGTGAAAATGGCGTTATGGCCGGACTCCGAGTGGAGAACCTCGCGGATTCCCTCCGGGTCAACGGTGACTGGGATGACCGGACCACCCCCTCCATAGACCACGCCCGGGATCCGTCCAGTGCGCCGCGTGCGCCGCGCTGCGTTCTTGCCAAAAACTTCGCGCGGCTCCGCTTCAACAGTAAATGCTTGACTCATAACTTTCCACTCCTTGAAAACCGAAACTCAGAAACCGGAAATCTAAAGTCGAAAATCGAAAATCGCCAATCATGCCCCGAGTTTCGATTTTCGAGTTTCAATTCTCATCGCTGCCTCAGATGAAGAGTTTACTGACAGAAGTCTCATCGTGAATGGACCGAATAGCGTCGGCGAGCAACCTGCCCACACTTAGAACCTTAATCTTGCCGCAGTGCTTCGCCTCCGGTGACAAGGGAATAGAGTTGGTCGCCACCACTTGCTCCAGAGGCGCGGAGCAGATTCTCTCGACGGCATTGGCAGCAAAAACCCCATGGGTGCAGCAGGCATAGACTTTGTCCGCGCCTTTGGCCTTCAAGGCGTTGGCGCCCGAGACCAGGGTTCCAGCCGTGTCAATCATGTCATCAACCAGCAAACACGTCTTACCTTCGACTTCGCCGATGACGTTGAAGACTTCCACCACATTCGCGTCCTCCCGCCGCTTGTCGATGATGGCCAGCGGAATGTTCATTCGCTTGGCAAATCCCCGCGCGCGTTCCACGCCCCCAGTGTCAGGAGAAACCACCACCAGGTTCTTCAGTTTCAGCCGGCGGAAATAAGCCACGGTGACGGGAGTCGAATAAAGGTGATCGACCGGGATATCGAAAAAACCCTGGATTTGCCCTGCGTGCAACTCGAGCGCCAGCACCCGGTCCGCGCCTGCCGACGTTAACAGGTCCGCCACCAGCTTGGAGGAAATGGGAACGCGCGGGCGGTCTTTACGATCCTGCCGTGCATAAGCAAAATAGGGCATCACGGCGGTAATGCGAGAGGCAGAAGCGCGGCTGAGGGCGTCAAGCATCACCAGCAATTCCACGAGATTGTCATTCACCGGGCGACAGGTGGGCTGAATGACAAAAACATCGGCGCCTCGCACGTTCTCGAGGACTTGCAGCCGCACCTCTCCGTCCGGAAAGCGTCCCACTTGGGCCTTACCCAGCGGCACTCCCAGTTTCTCACAAATCTCGCTGGCCAAGGCCGGATGGGCGTTTCCCGTAAAGATTTTCAGCGTATGGCGAACCCGCTGATTTTTCATTGCATCCTCGCGTGCCTTCTTAACAGTAAAAACAGTTAGATATAAAACCTGGCTGGGAGGCCTGGACTCGAACCAGGGTTCCATGCTCCAAAGGCATGTGTCCTACCACTGGACGACCTCCCAAGAAGATTGATTCATGGAATCATCGGGTCATTGAGTCATTGAAAAACCGGCCACCCTCACTAAGAGGGCCGCACAATGATTCAATGACCCAATGAATCAATGAACAAATAATTCTCGGTGGTAGTCGGCGCGCACCAATGTGCGCGTCGGGAATAAAAGCCACCCTTTGGGGATGAGTTTCGAGGCGCGGGCCATTTGACGAGAAGAAGTAAAGAGGGCATACAGAGCAGACCCACTGCCCGTCAAGGAGGCAACTTCGGCCCCGGCCCGGATAAGCCGGCGCTTCCATCGCGCCAACTCAGGCCACCTCGCGAAAACGACAGGCTCGAAGTCGTTCTCGGCCGGTCCCCAACTCATCAGGGGAAATTGTGGCCACGCACCGAAACTACCAATGTAAGCGGTTCCGGCCTGCTCTGTCAACCGCAAACCTGCTTGGCGGTAAGCATCCGCCGTGGAAACGGAGAAACCAGGGAAAATAACCAGGCAGGCGCGGGATGGAAGATCGCTGAGAGGATAAACTTCTTCTCCCCGGCCACAGCCCAAGACGCGGCCGCCGAGCAAAAACAAGGGGACGTCAGAACCTAGCGCCGCGGCCAGCCTGTGCCGCGCGGGAAAATCCAGGACGCCGCCGGTCAATCGCTCGAGGCCTAGAAGGGTGGCCGCAGCATTGGTGCTAGCGCCCCCCAGCCCGCTGCCGAGAGGAATCGCCTTTTCGATTTGCACCCGAATCCCGCCGCGCCAACCGCGCGCCTGCGCCCAAGCCTCGCACGTGCGGTAAACCAAATTGCCCTGCCCGCCAGGAATCGCCGGGTTATCGCATTCAACGGCAATTCCCTTCCCGGCCTTGGAAATGCTGATTGCCAAACGGTCGTGCAGCCCGACGGTCTGGTAGATGGTGCGGATTTCGTGGTAACCATCGGGCCGCGGGCGGAGAATTTTAAGCCCGGTGTTGATTTTGGCGAAGGAGCGAAGGCGAAGTGTCTTTGGCACTGTGAACGGGCAGCCGGGCGGCCTCACATACGGTCCACCCGAAATTTCGTTGAGATGGCTCCGCGGGAAAAACACAGAGCAGGCCGAAGCAGGTGCATCCCACATCAAAAACGCGAAACGAGGATAAACTCTTGCTCACGGCCCCGAGGTCAAGGATTCTTTCCCCTCGCCCCCGTGAAGGCGAGGGCAGTAAGTTTTCAATTCGCGGTGAAAAATCCCAACCAGAAGCAGGGTAGCGCGGACCTGTTCCCTAGGTCCGCGGCTTTCCCTTGTCATTAGGCGGCGAGCCGCGGACCTACAAAACAGGTCCACGCCACAACTCCTCACTTTTCCGCGGTCTTATCATGGACCGGATGGCTTTTGAGCTCGTCGAGCTGCTTTTGCAATTCCTTGGCCTGATCGGCGTCGAAATCGCTGGAAACGGCCGTGGGCCATTCCTTCAGGGCGCGCTGCCACTCCTCCTGCGCCCTGGCCGTCTTGCCCATGCGCAAATAAAGATTGCCCAGATGTTCGTGAATGGTAGGATCGTTCTGGATCAGGCGGGCGGCAGCTTCCAACGGAGGCTCGGCCAGGTCGTAGCGGCCCATCTTGAAGTACACCCAGCCCAGGCTGTCGAGGTATGCTCCGTTGTTCGGTTCGAGTTCCAGCGCTTTCTGGATATATTTGACCGACTCATCCAAACGGATGCCGCGGTCCGCCAGCATATAACCGAGGTAATTCGATGCGGAGGAGTTCAGCGGATCCACAGAGAGTACCTTCTTAAACGTCTGCTCCGCCTGCTCGTACTTTTTCTGCCGCTCGAAGATGGAGGCCTGCACGAAGAGCGCGAATTCCTGGTCTTCGGGGTTCGGACTCAAATCCAACGCTTTTTGATCCGCCTGTTCGGCGGCGTCGAAGCGCTTGGCCTGCAAGTAAACCTGGGCAATAGAAATATAGATGGCGCGATCGATGGGGCGATTGGTGAGGAAAGTTCGAAGTTGCGCGACGGCCTCATCCACGTGACCAGCCTCGCCCAGCATGGTGGCGTGCAGGATGGCGAGATCCTGGTCCTTGGGATAGGTCTTGACTGCCCCCTCTACTTCCGCCATGGCCTTATCCGGTTGGTGCTGGGCGCGCAGCGTTTCGATGATCAGCATCTCCGCGCGGGGACCCTGCAAAGATCCCAGCGCCTGAATTTGTTTGAAGGTGTCCATGGCCGGGGAAAACTTCTCCTGGTCGCGGTAGACCAAGCCCAGGCGTTCGAGGAAGAGCGCCCGGTTGTTGGCTTCCGGCACAGTGTACTGGCCTCCCGGGCGTTCCGACTGTTTCACCAGCCCTTGCAGGATCTCGATGGCCTTGTCGTCGTTACCTACGGTGCTCTCCAGCAGCGCCTGCTGGTAGGGGATTTCCAAATCATCCGGACTTGAGGACTTGGCCTTTTCGAGTTCCTTGCGCGCGTCGTCAAAGCGCCCTTGCTCGCGATCGAGCATGGCCAGCCGCTTGTAACTCACTCCGTCATCAGGCTCGGTCTTGAGAATGTTTTGCAACTCGACGCGGGCGGCAGCGCTCTTGCCGGCGCTCAGGAGGGCGTCAGCGTAATAGCGCCGTAGATTCGTGTTCTGGGGGTCCTGCTGTAGTGCCTTCTCATACGTGTCGATGGCTTTGTCGAAATGCTGGCTCTGCGAGTAGGCATAACCCAACATGCCCAAAAGCTGGGGATCCATATCGCCTTCGGGAATCTTGCTGAGCACATCAGCGGCCTGGTCAAACTCGCTCTGCTGAATGTAAAGCTCCGCCAGGTTGGCGAGCCCGACCTTTGAATCCGGATCCGTCTGCAAGACCTTGCGATAAACATCTTCCGCTTTTTCGGGTTGATTGTTGGCACGGTACAGGCGACCTAAAAGCAGCATGGAATCCGAATCACTTGGCTCCACGTTCACCAAGGCTTCCAGATGCTCGATTGATTTGGTCAGGTTTACCTTGTCGGCGGCGTGGTCCCCTTGGGTGGTTTCGAGCATATGGTAGTAAATGCGTGAGAGCACGCGGTGAGCCTCGGGGTAATTGGGATCCTCCTTCAGCGCGCCCTCGGCTTCCTGAATGGCTTCGGCGGTGTGGCCGGAACGACCATAAAGGTCGGCCAGTTCGACGCGCAGGAAGAGAGAATCGGGGTCAGCGGAGATGGCTTGCTTGTATTCGGAAACCGCGCGGTCGATGTAGTCGGGGCGGTTATACACTCCGGACAGCTCCTTGTAGCGCCGCGCCAGCATAAAGTGATAGTAAGCCCTGGAGTGGTCGGCCGCGGTGGTAGAGCCAGTGGATGCCGGATTAGAAGCCGGCTCGGAAGCTTGTCCTGAACCACCCGCGGCGGGATTCCGCGCTGCCCACAAACTTCCCCCCAACATTGCACAAAGACCCAGAGCTACCACAATCTTACTGGCGTGTCTTCTCATATTTCCTTTCATGCCCTGCCAAATCATAATTTGAAAAATTATCCCACAAGCATATAGAGGTGTAAAGCTACAACCGGGTTGCACGCCGGAGGGACGCACCCGAGCATCCTCACTTTTTAGATGCCTCATGCGGCCGGTTGGAAGCAACCCCACTCTCAAATTTTCCCCCGCAAGGCCTCCCATGCCAGCCCCAGGTATTCATAAAAAGCAGTCTGCGACTTGAAAAGCTTGTAGCCATCGGGAAAGAGATCGTCGAGATCCACCCGATGCCCGGGCGCGAGGTAGTCCGTGGGAGCGGCGATCGGCTGTAACCCCCTTTTCCTGAAAAGGCCCATGGCGCGCGGCATGTGTGAGGCCGAGGTCACCAAAATGAAGCGTTGGGCACCCACGATGGGCGCAATTTGTTGGCTTTCTTCTTCCGTATCACGCGGTTCAGCGAGTCGCATCATATCCTGCGCGCTCACGCCAAGCGCTTCCGCCATCTTCGCCATGCCCTCGGCCGAATCATTTCCTCCCGAAAGGATCAATTTGCTGCCGTGAATTTCGCGTTGCAGGAATATACCCTCAATCAAACGAACCATCAGGTCGGGGGAAATATGGCTGGTGATGGGAACATCCGGATCATCATCCCCAAAGCCCCCCAAAACCGCGATGAAGCTTACGGCCGGCACGCGCGCCCCGGCCTGTTCGACAGCGAGAGGTGGATAACGATGCTCCAACGGGCGAAGGAGAGCGTCTGAAGAAAAAATGTTGCTGAGCCCCAGAAGCAGCAGCGTGCCGCAAGTCACCAAGGCTTTCCCCGCCCGCTGCCGACGCGTGAACCAAAGCAGGAACAGCCCCACAAAAAGAAATTCCAAAGACAGAGGTAAGGGGAAGAGGAAACGGGAGACTATTTTCTTCATGAGGAACATGGGGTTTATGAGACTCCTCTTGAGGGTTGGCCAGCCGGAAGAGTTGCCCGCGCGTCGAAAGTCGGCCCCGAGTCAGTCCAGCACCATTGAGGGTGTGAAAAAAGCGAGGCCATGGATTGGCACTGATTCTCGCCGATCAAAACAACAAACTTACCTATGCTGATCCGTTTTCATCCGCGGCTCTGATTATTCTTTCACATCTTCTATTGTACTGGAATCCGCCTGCGTCCTCCCGTATTTGCGAGGGGCCGTCATTCGAATTTACGATCCTCGGGCGCCGCGGCGAAAGGAGGTTGAGCGAAGCGCTGGGTCAGGGTCCTCAGGAACGAAATGAAATTAATTCTCCTAAGGTGCCTTATCGGAGTCCTCCTGGTGTTAGTTCTCCCCACTCTTGAGAATATCGCCGGAAGGAAGCGGTGCTTAGTCGGCAGGCTGTTTATCCCTGGCTGCTTATCACCTGTCGCGGGGGCTTTTCGCCGACACGCTTGAATGATAGACTTGCCAATACTTATCCGATGGCAGACTTGACCCAGACCGCCCACATTGTCCGTTTCGGACTTTTTGAGGTAGATCTTCAGGCCGGAGAATTGCGCAAGAGTGGCCTGAAGATCCGTCTCCAGGAGCAGCCATTCCAAATTCTCGGCGCTCTGCTCGACCACCCCGGTGAGATTGTGTCGCGGGAGGATCTCCGCCGCCGGCTTTGGCCAGACGATACCTTCGTTGAGTTCGACCACAGCCTCAACACCGCTATTGGCCGTCTGCGCGATGCATTGGGTGATTCAGCCGACAATCCCCGCTTCATCGAAACTCTGCCCCGCCGCGGATATCGGTTTATCGCGCCGGTCGAGCGACTGAATGGGGCGGCTTCCTTGCAAAACGGTGAACAGCGCCCGGGTTCGTCGCCGGTAGAGCCCCCGACGGAAACCGACTCACGACCGCGGGCTCAATGGCGGGTTGGGATGGCAGCGATTGTCTTAGTGGCTGCAATCGGTGCGGGCATGTATGTGCTCCACCAGCACTATCCGCCCCCTCTCCAGACAGGACCGCGCAAGATTATGCTGGCCGTGCTGCCGTTCCAAAACCTGAGCGGCGACCCCAAACAAGACTTCGCCAGCGATGCGATGACCGAGGAGATGATCACCCATGTTGGACGGCTTACCCCGCAAGCCTTGGGGGTGATTGCGCGGACCTCGGTGATGAAATACAAGAACTCCACGGTGGACGTCAAGGCGATTGGGCGCGACCTGGGTGTGGATTACGTGCTTGAGGGCAGTGTTCGTCGCGGACCGGGGCAAATCGACGTCACGGCCTAGCTCATTCAGACGAGCGACCAGACGCATCTGTGGGCAGAATCCTACGAGCGCCCGCTCACGGACCTCTTCGCCATTGAGCGCGACATCGCCCGCCGTATCGCGCAGTCACTTGCCTTCCAGCTTCTTCCCGCTCGAGAAGCAGCCTTGGCGCGGGCCACCACGGTAAACACCGAAGCTTACGAGGCCTATATCGAGGGGTCCAAGCGCTTGGGCGAAGGGACGGAGACAGGCTTCCAGAACGCCGCCGCGTCATTCGGGCGTGCCGTCGAACTCGACCCGAACTACGCGCTGGCTTACGATGGCATGGCCAAGGCCTATCTGCGGGAGGCGGACTATCACATTATTTCCAGCGACGAGGCCCTGGCGCGCGCCCGCCCGGCCATTGACAAGGCGCTCGCTCTCGATGAATCCATTCCCGAGTCCCATGTCCTGCTGGCTGAAGCGTTGCACCTCGGCGACCCGCGCCAACCTGGCATTGAGCGTGCATATCGGCGCGCCATAGAACTCAACCCCAGCAATGCCGACGCCCACATCGCCTACGCTCTCTACCTTCGCGAGGCGCTGCGCTACGACCAGGCCCTGGCCGAGGCCAAAGAGGCGCAGCGCCTTGATCCCCT
>Ga0182030_10017608_pt1 | contig 13773 bp, 15 predicted proteins | sample 812S3MmetaG_FD_121299 | JGI IMG/M metagenome (GOLD analysis project Ga0182030, IMG submission 121299) | Permafrost microbial communities from Stordalen Mire, Sweden - 812S3M metaG (Illumina Assembly) | ecosystem: Environmental > Terrestrial > Soil > Wetlands > Permafrost | place: Sweden... | reverse complement strand
TGGTGGGCGCCTGCGGCAAGTCTGCGCAGATTCCGTTGTACGTCTGGCTGCCCGACGCGATGGAAGGTCCGACCCCAGTCTCCGCGTTGATCCACGCAGCAACGATGGTGACGGCTGGGGTTTACATGGTGGCGCGGTCGCATGTGATCTTTGACCGGGCACCGATGGCGCTAACGATGGTGGCGATTATCGGAACTCTCACCGCACTTTTTGCGGCGACCATTGGCGTTTGTCAGACGGACATTAAGAAGGTGCTGGCCTACTCCACCATCTCTCAGCTTGGCTACATGTTCATGGCTTGCGGAGTAGCGGCGTACTCTGCTGGGATTTTTCACCTGATGACTCACGCCTTCTTTAAAGGATTGCTTTTCCTCGCGGCCGGGTCCGTGATTCATGCTGTCGGCGGCGAGCAGGATATGCGGAAGATGGGAGGTCTGCGTACCAGAATCCCCGTGACCTTCTGGACCATGACCGCCGGAACGTTTGCCATTGCGGGCATCCCGCCGCTGGCCGGCTTTTTCAGCAAGGACGAAATCCTGTGGCGCGCTTACCAACACAGTTGGATGTTGTGGGCGCTCGGAGTTTTTACAGCATTTCTCACCTCCTTTTATATGTTCCGGCTGTGGTTCATGACTTTCTTCGGCGAGTATCGAGGAGAGGCGGAAGTTCATGATGACGGCCACTCGCGGGCGGGGGCGCCCGCGCCACATGGGAATGACAGTCACGGCCACGGCGGTATTCACGAGAGTCCCCGAGTGATGCTGGTTCCTTTGGTGATTCTGGCGGTGCTCTCGGTGGTCGGCGGGTGGGTTGGAGTTCCGGGGTCGCTGGGCGGCAACGACCGTTTTGATAAGTTCCTCGGACCGGTGTTTCACGCATCCATGCCAGCATCCGCTGGCGAGCAGACAGGAACTGCGCAGGCAGAGCAGCAAACCGAAGGACCGGAGCCGAAGACGGGTCACAGCACTGAGTTGTTATTCACCGGAATTTCGGTCGCCAGCGCGCTTCTTGGTCTCTACCTGGCGTGGCTGCTCTACTATCGCCATCCGCAATTGCCACAGCAAATCGCTGCTGCGCTCGGAGGATTCTACGAGGCCGTTGTCCACAAATACTACGTGGACGAAATCTACGCGGCTCTGTTCGTCAAGCCTTTGGTAAATGGGTCCACTCAAATTCTCTGGCACGGCGTGGATCAGAATGTGATTGATGCCGCGCTCGACAACGGCGCCGCAGGCGCCCGCGAAGTTTCGGACTCGGTGCGCCATATGCAATCGGGCAATTTGCGTTCCTATGCTGGTTGGATCGCGCTGGGAGCGGCTGCGGTGATTGCCTACATGATCTGGATCGGAACCCAATGAGCTCGTTCGACGGCTGCATCCTCAGTATGGTGACGTTCATCCCGCTGGCCGGGGCGGTCTTGCTGCTGCTATTCCCGCGCCGTGACCGCGATATCCGCGTGTTTTCCCTGGTGGTTTCGCTGCTGACGTTTGCGATTTCTTTGCACTTGCCGGTGCACTTTCACCGCCATCTGAGTGGATTTCAGTTTGAAGTGAATCATCCCTGGATTCCCACGCCCAACATTCATTACCACATGGGTGCGGACGGCGTTTCCATGTGGCTGGTCGTTCTCACCACATTCCTCACGCCGCTGTGCGTGCTGATTTCCTGGAATTCGATTAGCGAGCGGGTGAAGGAATTCTTCATCCTGCTGCTGGTTTTGGAAACCGCGCTGATTGGCGTTTTTCTCGCGCTGGACCTGTTTCTCTTCTATTTCTTCTGGGAATCCACTCTAATTCCGATGGCGCTGCTGATTGGGATGTTTGGCCACGGGCGGCGAGTGTATGCGGCGATCAAGTTTTTCCTTTATACGATGATCGCTTCCGTCTTCATGCTGGCTGCAATTCTGTGGCTGTATGCCAAAGTTGGCAGCTTCGATTTTGTGACTATTCAGAACGCCATTCGCACCGGGCAGGTGGAAAACTTCATAGGCGCTGCCCCCTGGCTCTTCCTTGGATTCTTCATCGCTTTCGCGGTCAAAGTTCCGCTCTTCCCTTTCCACACGTGGCTGCCTGATGCCCACGTGGAAGCGCCGACCGCAGGCTCGGTCTTGTTGGCTGGCGTTCTGCTGAAGATGGGCACCTACGGCATGCTTCGCTTCAACCTCGGCCTCTTTCCCGAGCAGGCGCGAGCCAACGCCTGGTGGATCGTCATTCTGGCGCTGATCGGAATCATCTACGGCGCGCTGGTCGCCCTGGTCCAGCCCAACATGAAAAAACTGATCGCTTACTCCTCGATCAGCCACTTAGGGTTCGTTGTACTAGGAATTTTCAGCTTTACCCAGGTTGGTCTCGATGGTGCGACCTACATCATGCTGGCGCATGGTGTTTCGACTGGCGCGCTGTTCATGCTGGCGGGAATTCTCTACGAGCGGCGGCACACCTACGAGATTTCGGAGTTCGGCGGCTTGGCCACGACGATGCCGGTGTATGCGTCGTTCTTCTTGTTTATCGTCCTGGCATCTGTCGGCTTGCCTTTGCTGAACGGATTTGTCGGCGAATTTTTGGTGCTGAGCGGGGCCTTCCAAGCCCGCTCCATCTATGGCGTCCTGGGCGCAACCGGGATCATCTGGAGCGCATGTTATCTGCTGTGGATGTATCAAAGAGTTTTCTTCGGTAAAGTTACCCACGATGTAAACCAGACATTGCCTGACCTTGATGCCCGCGAACGCACTGCGCTTTGGCCGGCGGCAGTCGCCGCCCTAGTGATGGGCGTTGCGCCACTGCTCTGGCTCAATGCCATTGATCCCGCCGTGCAAAGTGTTTTAGCCCCGTTCACCCAACTCGCCAGCAAGGTGGTGGGCCCGTGAACTTCACCATCCAGTATGGGATGCACGGCATTCCCGGCACGGCTGATTACATCCGCATTTTGCCGGAGATTGTGCTGTCGGTTTTCGGCATGATTATCATGCTCCTTGATCCCGTTCTCGATGAAGAGAACAGCCAGAAGGCCTTAGGTGGAATCGCCCTGCTGGGCTCGCTCGGAGCCGTCCTCGCCACGCTCTATCAGTCGAAATTTCCCGGGCTGGCTTTTTGGGATATGGTGCGCGTGGACAGCTTCAGCGTGTTCTTCCATTTCCTGGTTGCAGCTGTCGCCGTCGTCGTCATCTTGACGTCGTACGAATACATGGCAGTGCAGCAAATTCGTGCCGGAGAATACTACGCTCTGATTTTGTTCGGTGCGGTGGGCATGAGCCTGATGTCCTCGGCGGTCGAGCTGGTTCTGATTTTCATCGCGCTGGAGATTTCTTCGATTTCCACTTACATTCTCGCCGGCTTCCGGCGGCAAGTTGCCACCAGCAGCGAATCATCGCTGAAGTATTTCCTGTTGGGCTCATTTGCCACGGCATTTTTTCTCTATGGCGTGGCGCTGATGTTCGGGGCCACCGGTTCCACGAGTATTCCAGTAATCGCGGACACGCTGTGGTCGGATTCCGTGCCTTTGCTTGCCTACGCGGGCGTCGCCTTGATGTTTGTAGGACTCGGCTTCAAAGTGGCAGCCGCTCCCTTCCACATTTGGACGCCCGACGTGTATGAGGGAGCTCCGGCCCCGGTGGTCGGCTTCATGTCCACCGCGCCCAAGGCCGCGGTGTTCGCGGTGCTTTTGCGGATCATGTTTGAGGCCCATGCGCCCGGACGTCTTTGGCTGATTTGGGTTACGGCGGCTCTTTCCATGACGATCGGCAACGTGGCGGCCTTGGTGCAGACCAACGTCAAGCGCCTGCTGGCTTATTCGTCCATCGCGCACGCCGGCTATCTGTTGGTCGCCTTTGCGGCGCTGCCGGAAAACGGCATTCCCGCCGCCATGTTCTACACCGCGTCTTATGCTGCGATGAACGTGGGCGCATTCGCCGTGGTCAGTCACTTTGCAGGCGCGGGCGAACGCTATGTCAATCTGGAAGACTACGCCGGACTGGGGCGGCGGTCGCCGATCCTGGCCGCGACTTTCACAGTATTCCTTTTGTCGCTGATCGGTATCCCCATCACCGGCGGCTTCTTCGCCAAGTTCTACGTCTTCAGCGCGGCACTGCAGGCGAACCTGGTTTGGCTCACCATTATCGGCGTGCTCAATAGCGCGATCGGAGCCTACTATTACCTGCGGATTATCGTAGTGATGTACATGCGCGAACCGCGCGATGAAACGCCCGTTACTCCGATCCCCCTCGGACTCGGCACCGCACTCGCCATCAGTCTGGCAGCGACGATCTACCTCGGGGTGCTGCCGGGACGGGTGCTGGAGTATGCCTCACGCTCCGCGGCTGAACTGCTCCGTTAGCTTCGCTGAACATTGAGTTGTGCTTTTATTCCAGCGCGACCGCGATATCCACATAAGCGAAGATGCGCGCGGCCAGCACCCAAAAGGCAACTGTTTCCACTACGGCCAAGCCGATGGGAAACCACGTCACGGTTCCCGGATCGTTGAAAGAAGACTTCAGCACGATCATTGTAAGGGAATAAACCGGCAGGATGGCGTCCCACCCCGGTGTCATGACGCGGCCTGCTACCGCAGGTAAACCTAAGAGCACGATGGCAGTCGCGCTCGCGCCAAAGAACGGGTTTAGAAACGTCGAGAACATCAGCGCCACGGTTCCAGCCAACATGCACGCCGCGATGACGCAAAGCATGAGGAACCAGACTTGCGAGATGGGAAAGCCAGCTTGCCCCAGCGTCCAACTCCCGGTAATGCCCAGAGACAGGCAATAGATAGCGCAGGCCAGGGTTACGCCGAGAACCAGACCTGAGAGATATTGCTCGCGGCTTACCGCCTTTGACAGTACCGCCAGAATCCGGCGGGTCTTACGTTCGTTGTGAATCGCCGTGCCGCCGAAGAAAATACTGAACACCACGACGTACATTGCGACCTCTTTGAATAGATACAGCAGTTCGTCGCGATCCCGTGGAATGTTTGCGATCAGCCCCAGGAATGCGAGCAGCAGAATCCACAGCAGCAGGACAAAAACTGGCCAGCGCTGTTCACGCACATAGTTGATGGCGATCAGGAGCATGGCTTTCATGCCAGCCCCCTGGGTGCGGGTGAGTCTTCACCGGCCGTCACTTCCAGAAAGATATCTTCCAGTGAACGGCGCGATGGGTGGGCGCTGACGATCTCGCCACCCAGAGTCCAGATATGCTCAAGAGCGGCGCGCAACGAGCCGGGAGCCACATAGAAGCGGACGACGCCGTCCTGGGCTGTGGCGCCGGCAAAGTCCGTGGCCGCGACACCGCGAGCCACAATTTCGGTTTGCCCCGCCGCATGGAGGAGATCCGCGGTCCTCCCCATGCGCACCAGTTTGCCGCGATGCAAAACAGCCACTCGATCGCACAGTAGTTCAACTTCAGAAAGCAGATGAGAACTCAGAAAAATAGTCTTGCCGGCTTCCCGCGCGCTGAGCAGCAACTCCCGGACCATAACCCGGGCGTGCGGGTCAAGCGCCGAGGTGGGTTCGTCGAGAATCAGCAGATCCGGATCATTGACCATGGCCTGCGCCAGGCCCACGCGCTGCAGCATGCCGCGGGAAAACTTGCCAGCATTGCGGTAGGCATCGTCCTGCAATCCAACCAATCGCAAAACCTCCGCTGCCCGCTTTGCCAAGTGTGAACCGCCCATGCCATTGAGCCCGCCATAAAAACGGACCAGGAACTCCGCCCGCCGATGGTAGAGCGCCACATTTTCTGAGAGAAAGCCGACCCTGCGCCGGGTGGGAGCGTGCCCAAACGGCCGTCCCAGCATGCGGCCGCCGCCACCAGTAGGGCGGGTGAATCCCATGGCGAGGTGCATGGCGGTTGTCTTCCCAGCTCCGTTCGGCCCCAGAAAACCGAAAATCTCTCCTTCCTCTACGCTGACACGAAAGTCGTCAAGGGCGGCAAGCCTGCGTCCCCTGGGGAAACTGCGATATTCTTTGCTGATCCCCAGAAACTCGAGAACTGCAGCCATCCTTCTATTCTAAGGGTTTGCAGGAGATAATTGTTGCCCGCTCAAAACCCGTTCTGGTTGCGGCATTTGACAATTTCATGCCCGGCGGCCATGATGGTGAAACACAATCAAGTTGGGGCTCCTGGGGGGTGGTTATGGTTAAGGTCTTTCAAAGATTATGGGCTGAAGACCCGGGCCAGGACATCGCGGAATATGCTGTAATGTTGGCCGTGATTCTTGTGATCGTCGTCGGAACTCTGCGACTGATTGGTTCTAACGCGAACAATGTTTTCTCTAGCGTAGCCAGTTCCATCCAGTAGTTTCTCGACGTGGATGTGGTCAGTCTTGTGATTCCTCTCATCTCTGGTGTCAGAGGCAATAGACGAGTTTGCCTTGAGTCCAGCCTGTCGCGCGGTTTGCAGCAGGCAATCGCGCCCCAAGGACAAACTCCGGCTGCTGGTCTCTACTGATTCACACCGCTGGCAAGCATGCCGCCGTCCACGATGAGAATCTCTCCAGTGACAAAGGAAGCTGCGTCGGAAGCCAGGAATACAGCCGCCCCGGCGAGCTCTTCCACTTTCCCAAAGCGTTTCATCGGAATCCGCCACAAATATTCCTGTCCCCTCCCCGTGCCATCCAGCAGCTTTTCATTCATGGGAGTGCGGAAAACTCCAGGCGCAATGCCATTGACGCAAACCCCATATTGCGCCCACTCAATAGCCAGAGTTCTGGTCAGCCCGGCTACGCCTGACTTGCTGGCGCAGTAGGCAGCCACTTCAAAAGCGCCGATAAAGGAGGCCAGCGACGCGATGTTGACGATTCGGCCATAACGCCGTTCCACCATATGGCGTCCAAATATCTGGCAGGCCCGCAGCGTGCCGGTCAGGTTGGTATCGAGAATGTCGGCCCAATCGGATTCAGGAACCTCCAGCGTGGGGGCGCGTTTCGTGCGTCCAGCAGAATTGATCATGATATCCACTTTGCCGAACGCATCGATCGTCGCGCTTAGCAGGCGTTCCAGCGAGCCCCGGTCACAGACATCGGAGGTGAGACGCAACGTGCGCCGTCCTCGCTCCTCAATCTCTCGAGCTGCAGCTTCAACCTGATCGGCGCGGCGTGAAGTCGGCACCACGTCAGCGCCGGCCTCTGCCAGACCGTGGGCGATGGCACGTCCTATGCCAGAGCTTCCCCCAATCACTACGGCCGACTTGCCAGTCAAATCCAAAGGAGTGTAGGCCATGTTCTTTTTCTACCTTTCATGAATAAGTACGGGGCGCTTCGTTCCAGCGAATCCATCAAGGGGGCTCACCAGCGCCGCGGTTTCGCAGTCGCTCATTAAGGGCGTAGTCCTCGATGCGGGCACATGGTCTTTTAGAATACCCCAGCGCAGGACGGTCTGGCTTTTCGTTGACGGGGTTCTTGCTGGACCGTGCGGCAGGAGCCCGCGAGAGATGCTTCCTCTCCTAGCGAGCCTTGTTACGAATCAAATCACCGAAGTCGGCGGTTGCAGGGCCTCGGACTCTCGAACTTCCAATTCCATCTGACGAAGGTGAGTGGCTTCTTGCGGGTCCGTTCCCGCCATCAGTTCGCTCTTTTCCAGAAAGTAGCGCCAGCCGATCTGCCGGTCTTCTGAGCTTTGACCAACTTCGAATTGCCTCATGGTCGCTTCCGCATTGAGTCGGCCCTTGACCACCCCCACGACTCCTCCGGATTCATAGGTCCGGACGTTGTGTCGGATAACCGCATAACAAATTCTGGATTCGTCGCGTGTCAGAAACTCTCCTTCTTGCATCTCTATAATTGATCGTAGCATGCGGACCAAGCTTTCGCACTGAATTCTACGCGAGTCATCTTAGCCTGCGGCTGTTACGCGTTCCTGTAGGGGGGCGAGATCCTGATGGTTTCGCAAAGTCAGAGCGACTCGGTTCTGGGATTAGCCTCGGTGATCGAAGCAATGGTCATCCGAGGACTTGTCTTCAGCAAGGGCAACGCGCCAGCAAAGAGAAGCATGGAGGTTATGCCCATGGCCATCGGAACTCCCGCGGAAAATCCAAGCGGCCGGATGGGATTGAAAACGCATGCTACCGCGACAAAAGCAGCCACCCACGCATATTTGCGAAGCTTCACCGCCTGCACCAACACGAACACTGCCCCTGCCGCAATCACAAAGTCCAAGTAGCTTTGCAGGTTGGCGGGAAAGTGCCACATTATGCCCGTGAGTAATGTCGCCATGGCAACGTACTTCATTAAGAGGTGTAAGCACCACATGCTCATCTCTTGAGCTGGGGTGTTGAAACGAAGATCAAGCGTAAAACGAACCTCGGACTCGACCTTCACCCGTAATTGCTAATGCGACTTCGCTTTGGCTTCATTGACGCGCAAGGTGCGTCCTTCCAAGTCGCTGCCGCTCAGCGCTACGCACGCTTTGTCCGCCTCGCTTGCCTCGGTCATTTCGACAAACGCAAAGCCTTTCGAACGTCCGGTATCCTTATCCATCACGATATTGACCCGCTCGACCGCCCCATGAGCCTCGAACAAGGTGCGGAGCTGCGGTTCGGTGGTGCTATGCGGCAAGTTGCCGACGTAAATGTTCTTCATAAATCTTTCCTCGATTCAAATTGCGGTTAGGCAGTTTTGAAAGTTTCTGCGTTGATCGGGCCGTTCCATGAGATAGCCTTGCTGGATATGCCGCGAACAGGTACTAACAGTTATGTAAGGCATCCCCAGAAAGCGCTTCTCAACTATTTTTGTAACTTCGAGGCAGTTGAAGTCCGGCTCTTGCACCTTTAGCAAAATCTGCTTCAACGCTGTCCGAATCGTCTTGGCCGCTGCGGCGCCGAACACCGTGGCCTTAACTTCCGCATGCCCTAGAAGAAACAGTTCCATCCGGAATTGCGAATTTCTTGACGCAGAGTAAGGCTGGTCAGCGACTGCGGGACGCTCCACATAAGCTATCGAAAAACGAACACTAGCGCGGACAGTACCGCACAGCCGACAACAAAAATAATAACCGCAACCTCAGTCGTATCATAACCAGACAGCGACTTCATCGGCTTCCTTTTCGAACGTCTATCCTACTGCCGTAGCGCGTTCTTAACCCAGCCTGAAGTTAGTCCAAGCGCCAGCCACGGATGTCGCGAGACATGCGCACTGGTAGCGCAGCCCTAGCCAGGACGGCATCGCGTCCTTTGGCGACACCTTTATTGCCGGCGCTTATTCAGGATCTCCTGTTCGGCGCTGAGCCAGTCCTGCTTGTCTTTTCCGGTCTCACGACCGCGGCTTTCAAATAGCTGGTGGGCCCGCTCTCTTATTTGGTCTTGTAACGGGACCGCTCCGGAAATCGAGGTCACTGTTGCGCCAACACTTTTTGGACTGGCAAGAGCGTTGAATTTTGGATAGGTAGAGACACTGGATTTGGACATAGGTAACCTCCCGGTTGGCACGCGCTAAGAAGGAGAACTTCAGATGGGCTGACTTAGTTCAGTGAATCTGAAAGAGCGAAGGGACGTTGCTCACTCAACTTCAACCCTAGTCGCTCACGATAAAATTGTCAAACCAACCGAGTTGTCTCTTTTCTCTTTGCGGGAAGTTCCAAACTTTGAAGCTGTTTTCAGAATTGCTCATCCGCAGGCACATTTTCTTGATTTTTGAGGTAAGATCGCGGAAAATGGCTGCTGGGAACCAGGGGGAAGATCAGTCAAGAAACGCTGGCCGAGATGGTGGGCACGACCCGCCCGCGAGTCAGCTTTTTCATGAATCGGTTCCGCAAGTTGGGTTTTTGTGGATTACAACGGCGGCGGTTTGCGGGTCCACAGTTCCCTGCTTAATGGACTGCTCCACGATTGAGCATTTGCTCACCGATACCCCCAAGGAAGGCAGCTCTCGCCGCCGTAAGCCCCAGTGGTTGGAACCGCTCACATCTGTTTTTCCCAAAAAATGGTCGCTTTGGGCCAGATTTCGATGGGCACTGGATCTGAACATTACCCTAAGTGTCTATTGGTTCGCAGTTTCGCCGCGAAGGTGCTACTCTGCTTCGACACTAGTAAACCTAACCAACAGCCGCCCCAGAAGATAAGAATCGCTTGTCCATCTCTGAAGGCCGCTCTATACAAGGAGAGCGAAACAGCGTGCGCGTTCATCTCATCAATCCAAGCGAAGTTTCTTTCGGTACGGCAGTCATCACTCCTCGCTGGCTTTATGTGCTGGCGGCAGCAACGCCCAAAGCCTTCGGCGATCCGTCCCTGGTTGATGAAACTTTGGCTGCGGTGGACCCGAATACCATCCAGCATGGCGATGTTGTCGGCATCGGCATCCATACGGCAAACGCTCTGCGGGGGTATGCCATCGGGGAAATGGCGCGGGCGCGCGGCGCACACGTAGTGTTTGGGGGCATTCACGCAACTCTCTATCCCAACGAAGCGCACGAACTCGGCGGCGCCCATGCCGTCGTAAAAGGCGACGGAGATGTCGTATGGGCAAAAGTCTTGGCCGACTGCTCCTGCGGAAATCTGCAACCGGTGTACGAAGGCGGCCGCATTGAAGCCTCCGAATTTCTACCAGCACGGTGGGACCTGGTGCCGCGAAAAAGCTATATGTGGGCTTCGGTCCAGACGGTCCGCGGTTGCCCCAAGCATTGTTCCTTTTGCTCGGTTTGGCGGACGGATGGTCAGAAGCCTCGCCAGCGCTCCTCCGACGTGGTAATTGAAGAAGTCGTCCAACTGCGGCGTCTCGGCTTTCGTTTCATTGCACTGGCCGATGACAATTTCTATCCCGTCACCCTCACCGACCTTCGCCTGGCCGAGGAGCAACATAACACTAACCGGCTCAATGAACTCAAGACCATCCGGGCCGAGCGTTTCGAACTCATGGCGCGCCTGGCGCAACTTCCATCGGACATGATTTTCTTCACTCAGATCACCATGGAAGCGGCTGAAGACACTGATTTCCTCGATGCCATGCGCACCGCAAACATAAAAGGCGCGCTGGTGGGAGTGGAATCCGTAACTCCCGAAGGTCTGAAGGATGTGTATAAAGAATTCAATGCGTCCGGCCAAGACCTGGTGGAACGGCTAAGAACTTTCCGGCGCCACGGCGTGTATGTACTCGGCTCGTTTATTTTCGGCTTGCCCAGCGACCGGCCGGAGACATTCGACGCCACGGCCTCGGCTGCGGCTCGGGCGGAGATTGCCTTCGCCCAATTTGTCATGATCACTCCCTATCCTGGAACCGTGGACTTCATGCGCTGGGAAAAGACGATGGAGGCTTCGCCGGTGATGATTGGTGGCATCCCCATTACCCGGCGCTGGCTCATTCCGCAAGCCCAGCGGCCCAAACTTTACTGGCCCCACCCCACTATGTCCGGAGAGGAAATTCGAAAGCGCACGCAGTCAGTGTGGGACAACTTTTATGGGATGAAATCCATTTGGTCGCGGTCGAACTTCATAAAATCCATGCGGGCCCGCCTGGCGTTTGTCCTGATCTCAAAAATCTACCGGCAGATGTACGCCGATACCGGAATCGCCACCGACAGCGCGCGGGTCTCACGGTCGGCACGTTGGGCACGTTGGCTCGCCAAGCCGTGTCAGCGGCTGTTTGCGGCTCCTCCCATGCCTCACCTCAAGGTGCCGGAGGTGTGGAGCGAATCAAACGGGGTGGAGGACTCCTGCGAGTTGGCAAATGGATAACGGACCCGCGGATTAGGCAGCGCACTTTACTCGAAGGACCAACACCCCTTGCCCCAAATCATGCCCCGCAGCGGGACTACAATGAAGCTGTGCGCTACTACACCACGAATCGGATGAACGGCGGCATCACATTCAAATGCGCTTTTTGCGAGCACACCGTCACCACCCGGAATTTCGACAGCACGAAAGGCAACTGTCGCACCCAAGCGGCGGCCGCAATGAACCAGCACGCTGCCGAATTGCATTTGTCTTCCTCGCAGAAAACAGCGCCCGCAAAGCTGGGTAGCCGCGGTGCGCTTTGAAATCCTTGTCGTTGCGACGAATCTTGTCTGTGCGTTGCCCGGTCTGTGGAGCTAAACCAAAAGAGAAGTGCACCCTCAGCACCGGAAAGCCGTGCGTGAAGACCCACCATGACCGAAGTCTGGCCGCAGCCAGGATCTGTAATCCCGAGAACTTAGGCCAGTCCACAATGCGAGTCTTGAAAACGGCTACGAGCCGCAGTTTTCGTATCCTGTTTCACCACGCCTAGGACTCATGCTCCAACGACGAAAAACTGCAGGGCCTGTGTTTTTTCAGATCCATATAAGGATGGCCAGGCGGTGGATGGCCACAGTTATCTCAGCCTTGAAGAGGCTTTTGCCGTTCTGCAGGAGGCTTCGCAAGGCGGCGAAGTGACCGAGGTGGATGCGTTCGACAGGATCGTGCGGCCTACACTCTGGCGGAGTGCCGAACCGCGGCACGCAAGTTTCGACGTGGAGAGCTAAATAACCGCCTTTAGCGACTCCCCGCACTCCAAACACAATTTCTTGTACTTCGACGTGATGCGCCCGCAAGACGGACACATCGTTAGGGAACCCGATTCCCCGATCCCTGGTATCACCCTTCTGAGGAGAGTCCCGGACAACTCAGCGAGTTTATCGAGCTGTGCCCGCAAAGGAGCGAGCACCCGGCGAAATTCGCGCTTCATGCACACCTCGCTCTTCCTAGAGAATAACCGGCTAAAGGGACGAGGTCTGTCCCGGATTGCTCACATTTCGCACAAAGAAACTTCCCAATTCGGAGCTTTGAAGTAAATCCCTGGGTCTGAATCAGTTCTGCTATAATCAATAGGACGCTTTTGCCACGGTTTGCTTGTTACGCGGTGGTCCTCGTTGGACCAGACTCATCTCCGCCTTCCCTGCCCGCCGTTTAATTCAGCGCCAAATCTAAAACTAATGTGAGCGGCGTTGGCAACTCCGGACGTGTGTCCGAGTGTGTGACAACCAGCCCTCTAGAAAGAAACCATTCGAATGACTACATTTACGGAACTGCCCCTGTCTGCGGTGTTGCAGCAGAAGCTGGCGGCAGCTCAATTCACAACTTTAACCCCGATCCAGGAGCGCGCAATTCCGCCCGCACTGGAAGGGAAAGACGTTATCGGCACCGCCCAGACTGGCACTGGCAAGACCCTCGCCTTTCTGATTCCGCTCATCGAGACTCTTCAAGCTGCACCGTCCCGCCAAACCAACGCGCTGGTCTTGTTGCCTACGCGCGAACTGGCCATGCAAGTTCACGAGCAATACGAGCAACTGTGCACCAAGAACATGCCGAAAGCCGCTCTGGTGATCGGCGGCGTTTCCGAGAAAGCGCAAATCCAGAGTCTGCGTGCGGGTTCCGGATTGGTCATTGCTACACCGGGCCGGCTGCAAGACTTCATTGACCGGAAGTTGGCCGATCTGCGGCAGGTGAAGGTCCTCGTGCTCGACGAAGCTGACCGTATGTTGGATATGGGCTTTTTGCCCGCCATCCGGCGCATTGTTTCGGTACTGCCACGGCAGCGGCAGACGTTGTGTTTTTCGGCCACCATGGAGCAGTCGGTGGCCAGCCTGGTGCACGAATACATGCGCGATCCGGTGCGTGTGGCACTGGGCTCGGTGCTCAAGCCGGCGGAGAGCGTACAACTCAAGGCGTACGAAGTCCGCCCTGGAGAGAAACTCGACGTCCTTCGGCAGTTGCTCTACGCGGAGACCGGCCAAACCTTGATATTCACCCGCACCAAGCGAGGCGCGGAACGGCTCGCCAAGGAACTGGCGCGCGAGGGCTTCACTGCAGCCATGATTCACGGCGACCGCTCGCAATC
>Ga0182030_10017605_pt1 | contig 13775 bp, 9 predicted proteins | sample 812S3MmetaG_FD_121299 | JGI IMG/M metagenome (GOLD analysis project Ga0182030, IMG submission 121299) | Permafrost microbial communities from Stordalen Mire, Sweden - 812S3M metaG (Illumina Assembly) | ecosystem: Environmental > Terrestrial > Soil > Wetlands > Permafrost | place: Sweden... | reverse complement strand
GTCGAGGGAGGAGAGGCGGTGATGGATCTGCGCGCAGCCGGAAAACAGGCGCAGGGCGTCCGCGACGCTCATCCCGAGGATGTCGGCCACCGTCGTCCCCCTCCATTCGACCGCGAGAACCTCGGGCTTGAACCTACGCCCCTCGCAGACGGGGCAGGGAACGAAGACGTCGGAGAGGAACTGCATCTCCACGCGCTCGTAGCCCAGCCCCTGGCAGTGGTCGCACCGGCCGTCGCCGCTGTTGAACGAGAAGCTCGAGGGCCCCATCCCGGCCTCCTGCGCGCCCTGGGTGGCCGCAAAGAGCTCCCGGATCAGGTCCCACGCCTCCACGTAGAGCGCGGGATTCGAGCGGGGAGTCCGCGAGACCGGCCCCTGGTCGACGAGCACCACCTCGGAGACGCCCTCCGCGCCCCGAATCGCCGCGAAGGCCGCCGGGTCCTCGCAGGCCCGCCGGCCGTGCGCGAGGAGCCCTTGGTAGATCGCGTTGTCGAGGAGCGTCGACTTGCCGGAGCCCGAGACCCCGCTGAGGCAGACGAAGCGCCGGAGCGGAATCCTCAGGCTGAGGCCGCGGATGTTGTGCTTTTCAATTCCGTCGAACTCGAGCGCCGGCTGCCGAGGGGACACAGGCCGGCGCGACGCGGGGGCCGCGATGGTCCGCCTCCCGGAGAAGTACGCGCCTGTGATGCAATCGGGGGCGCGCAGCATCCCCGCCACCGTGCCCTGGAAGACGACGTGGCCGCCGCGCGTGCCCGGCTCGGGCCCGATCTCGATCACGTGGTCGGCGGCGCGTATCATCGACTCGTCGTGCTCGACGACGATCACCGTGTTGCCGGCGTCTACAAGCGTGCGGATGATGGCGATGAGCCGCTCGACGTCCCTCGGATGGAGGCCGACGCTTGGCTCATCCATCACGAAGAGCGTATCCACGAGCGAGGTCCCGAGGCAGCCCGTCAGGTTTACCCGCTCCACCTCCCCGCCCGAGAGCGTCCGCGACGCCCTGTCCGGCGTCAGGTATCCAAGGCCCACCTCGTCCAGGTATCGCAGGCGGGTGAGGATCGAGTCGAAGGCGATCTGCGCATGCCTGTGGGCGGAGGCCGGCCTGCTTTCGCCGACCAGCCTGAGCAGGCGGTCGACCGGCATCGCGTAGAGCTCCGGCAGCGAGAGGCCCTGCCACCTCCAGCAGAGCGCCTCGGGCTGCAGGCGGGTTCCCTTGCAGTCGGGGCAGGGGTTGTACGAGCGGTAGCGCGACAGAAAGACGCGCACGTGCATCTTGTACGTGTTTTTCTCGAGCCACCGGAAGAACCCCTTCACGCCGTACCAGTATTTCGGCCACTCCTTTCCGTTTTCCGCCCCGTAACCCGGCTCGCCGTCGATGATGAACGCCCGCTGTTCGGCGCTGAGCTGGTCCAGGGGAACGTCGGTCGGTATCCTCCTCTTCTTGGCGAAGACCCTCAGGTCGTCCTTGCTTGCGCTGTAGACAGCGCCCTCCCAGCAGCGGATCGCCCCGCCGTCGACCGAAAGCGACATGTCCGGAATCGCCAGCCGGTAATCGATTTCGATCACGCGGCCGAAGCCCCGGCATTTGGGGCATGCGCCGAGCGGGGAGTTGAAGGAGAAGAGCGGGGGGGTGGCGGCTCGGAACCTCCTCCCCGTCTTCGGCGAGTGGAGCCCGCGCGAATAGTGGCCGAGCTCGGCGAAGCCGTCTGCGGCAAGGACGCGCACCTCCCCGCGGCCGAAATGCATCGCGGTCTCCACGGCCTCGGTGAATCGGGCCATGGACGGCTCGTCGACCCGCACGCGGTCCTGCGCGACGAAGACGCTCCCGGCGCCCGACAGGGCTCCGGGATCCGCAATGAGCTCCTCCACGCGGTGGACGGCGAGGCCCGCGCCCTCCGGCCCGGGCGCGAGGACCCGCACATAGGCCTGGTTCTTCAGGTTTGAAAGGATCTCGCCCCAGGCGAGATTCGCAGGCCTCACCACCTCGAACGCAATCACGACCTCCGCGCCGGCGTGCAGCGCGAGGGTCTTTCTCCATACAGATTGCGGGTTGTCGTCCTCCACCTTCTCGCCGGTGGCGGGGTCGAAGCACTCGGCCGCATGGCTGAACCAGACCTTGAAGAAGTCGTTCAGCTCGGTCATTGTCCCGACGGTCGAGCGGGAGGACTTGACCGTATTGGTCTGCTCGATCGCTATCGAAGGCCGGATGTTCTCGATCGAGTCGACGCGGGGCTTGTCGAGCAGCTCGAGGAACTGGCGCGTGTAGGCGCTGCAGGTCTCGACATAACGGCGCTGCCCCTCCGCGTGGAGCGTCTCAAAGACAAGGGAGCTCTTGCCCGCGCCGCTCAGGCCGGTAACGACGACGTAGCGCCCGAGCGGAACGTCGAGGTCGAAGCCCTTGAGGTTGTTCTGGCGGACGCCGCGGAGGCGGATGCATTCCGGCTTCGGGAGGGGGGCGCCGGATCTCTTCCGTGCTGCGACGGTCACGTTCGGGAGGAGGGTCCGGCATCCCGCAGGAGCGATTCAAACAGGTCCACGTAGGCGCCGATCTGCCGCGCGGGCTCGAACGACCTGCGCGCGAACTCCCTCGCCTCGGCGGCCCGCGCGGCGCGCTCCTCCGGAGTGTCCGCCGCAAGCCTGGCGAGCGCGGCCCTGAAGGCGCCGCTGTCGCCCTGAGGGACGACCCAGCCCGTCCGCCCTTCGACAAGGCACTCCCGGACACCGAGCGCCCTGCACGCGACCGCCGGAAGCCCGTGCGCCTGCGCCTCGATGAGGAAATTTGAGAGCGCCTCCTCCCGGGAGGCGTGAACGGCGATGTCCGCCGACCTGTAGCACGGGCCGGGATCAGCCTCGAATCCGAGAAAGCGGACACGGTCCGCAAGGCCGAGCCGCGCCGAGAGGCGCTCGCAGGCGGCGCGTTCCGGCCCGTCGCCCGCGAACCAAAGCCTCCAATCCCAATCCCGGGGAAGGCCGGCCGCGATCTCGAGGAGGGCCCGCTGGTTCTTGGAGGGCCTGAACATCGCGACAGAAAGTAAGACCGTCGTCGCGGGCCCCGCGCCGAGCCTGGAGCGCAGCTCCTCGTTTCTGCCCTCCGCCGATTCCCGGAACACGAGCGCGTTGTGAATCACGGACACTCGGTCCCTGTCGAGCCCATGGAGCGACACGAGCTCGTCGGAGCCCTCGCGGCTGTTGGCGACAAGGTGCGCGGCCTTTCGAACTGAGGAGTAATAGAGCCGCGGAAGTCGGTCGCCGGCGCGCAGGGTCGCGACGACCTTCGCCCGGAGCCCGCGGCCAAGCGCGCGGCGCTGGATCCATCCGGCGTAGCAGTTCGCGGTCTTTCCCATGCAGAGGACAATCTCGGGATCCCCGCCGAGCACGGCTCGCATGAGGCCGGGCGCCAGCCAGTCTATGCCCGTGTCGAACGGCTGGAGCGAGCGGCGTGCTGTCGTGACCAAGCCCGCGAGCCTGCCGCCGGGGCGGAATGTAAGCAGTTGGGCCTCATGGCCCAGGCCGCAGAATTCCCGCGCGAGCAGGATCGAATGGCGCTCTGTCCCCCCGCTGCGAAGGTGGTCCTGAACGACGATGATTTTCATTGCCCGCGCGTGCCTCCGGCGGAGAGTGGCATTGCTGATGCGCTCACCGTTCGGTCAACTTCTCGTTCGATGGATGATACTGGCGCTCGGCGTCGTCATCGCGGCCCACATTGTGCCCGGGATTCATTACAGCGATCTCGGGGCCCTGATCATAGCCGTCGTCCTGCTGAGCCTCTTCAACGCCGTCCTCAGGCCGATCCTCGTTCTGTTCACATTGCCGTTCATCATCGTCACGATGGGGCTTGGCATAGTCGTTATCAATGCCTTCCTGTTTCTCTTCGTCGGGCGCATCGTGGACGGATTCACCGTCACCGGATTCTGGCCGGCCGTGGGGGGCTCGCTTGTCCTCAGCGTCACCAACATGGTCTTGAACGGGTTCATGCGCTCCTCGGGGCCGCGTCCTCCGCGGGGTCCGCCGCGGGGACCGCCGGCGGACGGCGGCGACGTGATTGATATTTAGTTGCGGGCCGCAGTGCGGGAAGCACGTTGACACAATGGCTGAAACCACGGAATACGACCTGATTGTCATCGGCGGGGGACCCGCGGGCTACGCAGGCGCCATCCGCGCCGGCAAGCTCGGGAAGAAGGTCGCGTGCGTTGAGCTCGAGCGGGCAGGGGGCACCTGCCTCAACTGGGGATGCATCCCGACGAAGGCACTCCTGAAGAGCGCCGAGCTCTACCAGAAGATGAAGAAGGCAGATGCGTACGGCCTGAGCGCCAAGGAGGTGGGCTTCGACTTCCCAAAGGTGATGGAGAGGTCCCGGACCGTCGCAGGCCAGATGGCCAAGGGCGTCGAATTCCTCTTCAGGAAGAACAAGGTCGATTATTTTGTGGGCTCAGCCCAAGTGAACTCCCCCGGGATGGTCTCGATCACGCAGGGCGAGCACAAGGGGAAGTTCTTCCGCACCAAATACATCCTCATAGCGACGGGCTGCACTATGCGCCGCCTCCCCGGGCTCGACGTCGACGGGGTGCGGGTCATGACCTCGCGCGAGGCGCTGGCCTCAAGGACATTCCCGAAGTCCGTCGTGATCGTGGGCGCCGGGGCGATCGGCGTCGAATTCGCCTATTTCTACAATGCGTTCGGTTCAAAGGTGACGCTGGTGGAGATGCTTCCCCAGATCCTGCCCGTCGAGGACGAGGAGGTCTCAAGGACGCTCCACAGATCCTTTGAGAAGCAGGGGATAACCGTCCACGTGGGAACCAAGTGCGAGAATTTCAGGGTGGGCAAGAGCTCGGTCAAGGTGGACCTGGTCGCCGGGGAGGCGAGGAGCACGGTCGAGGCCGAGGTCGTCCTCTCGGCGATCGGGGTCGTCGCCAACCTCGATGGCGTGTTCGCGCCGGCGCTCAAGCCCGAGCTCGACAGGAGTTTCCTCAGGGTGGGCGGCGACTACCAGACGAGCATCGTGGGAATCTACGGCGCGGGCGACATCATCGGGCCCCCTTGGCTGGCGCACGTCGCGACCTACGAGGCGGTCAACGCTGTGGACGGGATGTTTGGCTACGGTAAGCCGAAGCGCGTGACGAACTTCCCGGGCTGCACCTACTGCCAGCCGCAGGTGGCGAGCACCGGGCTCACGGAGAAGGCCGCGAGGGAGAAGGGCCTTGGAATCAAGGTGGGCAAGTTTCCCTTCACGGCTTCAGGCAAGGCCGTGGCCTCGGCCGAGACCGAGGGTTTCGTGAAGGTGATCACCGATGCCGTCACGGGGGAGATCTACGGCGCGCACATCATAGGCTCCGAGGCGACCGAGCTGATCGCGGAGTACAGCCTCGCCATGGAACTCGAGGCCTCCGCCGAGGAGATACACCAGACGATACACGCCCACCCGACCCTGAGCGAGGCCGTGATGGAGGCCACCGCGTCGACACTCGGCGAGGCGATCCATATCTGACGGATCTCCGGCCGGCTGCGAGTTCGGCGGCGCGCCCCCGCTCCCTTTCGCCACATGACCCCGGACCACCCCGAGCCCCACGTCAACGTCCACAAGCTGGCGCGGATGGCCCTGTTCGGCTTCATACTGACCTTCATCATCGCGCGGGGGTTCGTGATCCTGATCATGTCCCGCGAGATTCCGAACTTCTACTTCTTCCTCCAGGGAACGCACGTCCACCACCTCAACTACGGCATCTTCCTCCTGGCCGCGGTCGGCGGATACGGCGTGTTTCGCCGGCCGGGTGGGCGCCCAGCCGAAATCACCGCGCTTCTCTACGGCATCGCGATGGCGCTCACTTTCGACGAGTTCGGCATGTGGCTGCACCTGGGTGGCAGCTACTGGCAGCGGGCCAGCGTCGACGCGGTCATCATTGTCGCCGCGCTGCTCGGCCTGTGCGCCTACATGAGCTCGATCGAGCGCTTCGAGTCCCGCCACCGCTGGGCCGCGGTCATTCTGCTCCTCGCGCTAGCGGGCTTCGCCTGGGTCGTCTACGCCGCGGGCATCCGCCTGGGCGCCATCGTCGGGCCGAGGCTTCTCGAGCTGGAGGCGGCCTCCTCGCCTTGAGCCCGGCCGGGCGGAAACGGCGCCCGGCGCTTGAGCGATGGATCCTCGAATTCAACGCACTCGACAACGCTTTGGGCCGGATCCTAACATGGGAGCATGAAGATCTATCTCGATGGCAGGTTTGTGGAGGAGGCCGACGCCAAGGTGTCGGTCTTTGACCACGGGCTTCTCTATGGAGACGGCGTGTTTGAGGGCATCAGGCTCTACGGCGGCAACGTGTTCCGCCTGGACGAGCACCTGGAGCGCTTTGAAAACTCCGCGAAGGCCATCCTGCTCGACATGCCGCTCACCCGGGCGCAATGGAGCGCCGCGATCTGCGAGACGTGCCGCGCGAACGGCCTCGTCGACGGCTACATCCGCGCGGTTGTCACCCGGGGCGTCGGCGACCTGGGCCTTGCGCCCTGGCTTTGTTCCAAGCCGTCCTACTTCGTGATCGCCAGCAAAATCTCCCTCTACCCGAGGGAGTGCTACGAGGACGGGCTGGCGATCGTCACGGTTCCCACGCGGCGGATAGGGCCGGCCTCTCTGCCGGCCACGGTCAAGTCGCTCAACTACCTCAACAACATCCTCGCCAAGATCGAGGCCAAGCAGTTCGGCGCGGTCGAGGCCATCATGCTCAACGACCAGGGCTACGTCGCCGAGGCCACGGCCGACAATGTCTTCGTCGTGCGCAAGGGAGAGCTGCTCACCCCATCCGCGTCCCAGGGCGCCCTGAAGGGCGTCACGAGGAGCGCGGTCTTGGACATGGCGAGGGACCTCGGGATCGCGGGGCGCGAGGAGAACCTGACGCGCTACGACCTCTGGTGCGCGGACGAGTGCTTCCTCACGGGAACCGGAGCCGAGGTGATCCCGGTGGTCAAGCTGGACGGCCGCACCATCGGCACGGGCATGCCCGGCCCCATCACCCGGAAGGTGCTCGCGGAATTCAGGAAGCGCGTGCTTGTCGAGGGCACCCGCATTTGAGCCGTCGGGATCCTGCGCCGCAATGGCGCTACGATTGGCGCCCTTTGGGACGATTTGGACCCCCGCGCCCGTCTGCGTCCGCAGCTTGCCCAAAGGGCCGGCTCATGGCACATTAGCTGCATATAAAACGACGAGACCCATCATGGCCAACACGCTAAAGTGCGACCTCTGCTCTAAGCCCGCCACAGTGCACCTTACCCAGATCCTGGACAACAAGGTGCACAAGGTGGACCTTTGCGAGGCCTGCGCCCAGGAGAAGGGAGTGACCGATCCGAGCGGATTCTCGCTTGCCGACCTGCTGCTGAAGGCGTCGCTCAGCTCTGACGCGACCTCCGGGGGGATCAGGTGCGAGCAGTGCGGATTCACGCCTGCCGACTTCAAGAGGCAGGGCAGATTCGGCTGCCCGGCCTGCTACGAGGCGTTCAAGGGGATCCTCGACCCGATGCTTGACGGGATGCACAAGGGAACCGTCCATTCGGGCAAGATCCCGCAGAGGGCCCTCCAGCGGAAGTCCCTTTACGACAGGCTCACCAAGCTCGAGACCGACCTAAGCGAGGCGATCAAGGCCGAGCGCTTCGAGGACGCTGCGCGCTGCCGCGATGAGATAAACCAAGTCAGGCAGGCCGTGGACCAGAGGCCTGCGCGCTAACCGATGACCATTGAGTCCCTAATCGACACGCCCTCGGAGCTGACCGACTCGGCGAGCAGCAAGTCGGCCATCGTCCTGATGACGCGGATCCGGCTTGCGCGCAACCTGGCCGGCCAGCCTTTTCCCGGCTGGGCAAAGCCGGCGCAGCGCGAGAAGATACTGGAGGTCTGCAGGGAGGCGGTGACCTCGGCGCCCGCCATGAAGCGCGGCCTCTCGGTCGGCGTGGACGAGCTCGGCGAGCTCGAGAAGCGCATCCTGGTCGAGCGCCACCTCATAAGCCGGGAGCTGAGCGGCTCCAAGCAGGGGAGCGGCGTCGCGATCAGCAAGGACCAGGCCTTTTCTGTGATGATCAACGAGGAGGACCACCTCAGGATCCAGCTGCTGCGCGCGGGATTCCAGCTGAAGAAGGCGTGGGCCGCGATCGACGAGCTGGACTCGACGCTGGAGGAGAGCCTCGACTTCGCCTTTTCACCGGGTCTCGGCTACCTGACCGCCTGCCCGACAAACCTGGGCACCGCCATGCGCGCATCGGCCATGATGCACCTTCCGGCCCTTGTCATCGGCAACCAGATGGAGAAGGTGGTCCGCGCCGTGAACCAGCTCGGGATGGTGGTTCGCGGGCTTTTCGGCGAGGGCTCCGACGCCAGCGGAAGCATCTTCCAGATCTCGAACCAGACGACCCTCGGCGAGTCCGAGGACGAGATACTCAAGAGGCTCTCAGGAGTCCTCCAGTCTATCATAGAGCACGAGCTCAACGCCCGCTCCCGCCTCCTCGAGGCGGATTCCGGCAAGCTCTTCGACAAGATCGGTCGCGCCTACGGGATCCTCCAGAACGGCCACGTGATCAGCTCGAACGAGGCCATGAACCTGCTCTCGCTCATCAGGCTGGGCGTTGACCTCGGCGTGTTCCCGGACTCGAAGCGCTCCCTGACGGACCGGCTCTTCATCGAGGCCCAGCCGGGCCACCTGCAGCATGCCCAAAAGGGCGAATTCGAGGCGGGGCAGCGGGACCTGCTCCGCGCCGAAAGACTGCGTTCCGAGTTTGCCAATTTTGCCCGGCCCGACTTCACTCCATCCACGAACAGCAAGAACTGACCCGCCACACAATTTCCCATGTCGCAGGAACCCATGAACAACTTCACGCCCCGGGCGCAGCAGGTGCTGGCCCTGGCGCGCAAGGAAGCCGACCGTTTCCACCACAACTACGTCGGCACCGAGCATATCCTGCTGGGCCTGATCAAGCTGGGCCAGGGCGTGGCCGTGAGCGTGCTCCAGAAAATGGGGCTCGACCTCGAGACCGTGCGCGCCGCCGTCGAGAAGCAGGTGGGGACGGGCCAGGAGGCCAAGGCCCAGGGGAGCATCCCCTACACGCCGCGCGTCAAGAAGGTCCTGGCGCTTGCGGGCAAGGAGGCGAAGGCGCTCAACCACTCCTACGTGGGCACGGAGCACATCCTGCTCGGCCTGCTGCGCGAGGGCGAGGGCGTGGCCGCCCGCGTCCTCAAGTCGCTCGACGTGGACATTGAGCGCACCCGCAACGAGATCCTGCGCGAGCTCGACCCCCAGTTTTCGGGCAGCAGCGAGGGCGTCGGCGAGGAGGCCGCGGCCGGCAGCCCGCAGCGCCCCGGCGCGACATCCGATGAGAAGAAGGAGGTCAAGACGCCGGCCCTGAAGGCATTCGGGCGCGACTTGACCGAGCTCGCGCGCAAGGGCGAGATGGACCCGGTGGTCGGTCGCAAGGCCGAGATCCGCCGCGTGATCCAGATCCTCTGCCGACGCACGAAGAACAACCCGGTCTTGATCGGCGAGGCCGGCGTCGGCAAGACGGCGATTGTCGAGGGCCTCGCCCAGGAGATCGCCGCGGGCAATGTCCCGGAGATCCTCTTCGACAAGAAGGTCATCACCCTCGACCTCGCGCTCATGGTCGCTGGCACGAAGTACCGCGGCCAGTTCGAGGAGCGGATCAAGGCCGTCATGGACGAGATCAAGCGCGCCCGCAACGTGATCCTCTTCATCGACGAGCTCCACACGATCGTCGGCGCTGGAGCGGCCGAGGGGGCGATGGACGCCTCGAACATCTTCAAGCCGGCGCTCTCCCGCGGGGAGCTCCAGTGCGTCGGCGCGACGACCCTCAACGAGTACCGCAAGTACATCGAGAAGGACAGCGCCCTCGACCGCCGCTTCCAGTCGATCAAGGTGGAGCCGCCCTCGGTCGACGATACGATCACGATCCTCAAGGGGATCCGCGGCAAGTATGAGGACCACCACAAGGCCACCTTCACGGACCTGGCCCTGGAGCAGGCCGTCAAGCTCTCCGACCGCTACATCACGGGTCGCTTCCTGCCCGACAAGGCGATCGACGTCATGGATGAATCGGGCTCGCGGGCCCGCATCTCGGCGCTGAGCAGGCCGCCCGACATCGAGAGCCTCACCAAGGAGATCGAGGAGGTGTGCGCTCAGAAGGAGATGGCGATAAGCGAGCAGCACTTTGAGGAGGCCGCCAAGTTCCGCGACCGGGAGAAGCAGCTCAGGGCGAAGCAGGAGCAGGCGACCGAGCAGTGGAAGAAGGCGCGTGAGGAGAAGCGCGTCATGGTCGACGAGGACCTGATAATCCAGGTTGTCGCCGACTGGACAGGAATACCGCTCTCGCGCATGGAGAAGAAGGAGAGCGAGAAGCTCCTCAATCTCGAGGCCGAGCTGCAGAAGAGCGTGGTCGGGCAGGGCGTGGCCGCCGGCTCCATCGCGAGGGCGCTGCGCCGCTCGCGCGCCGACCTCAAGGACCCGCGCAGGCCCATTGGCTCTTTCCTGTTCGTCGGGCCCACGGGCGTCGGCAAGACCGAGACCGCCAAGCAGCTCGCGGCGCAGATGTTCGGCAAGCAGGAGGCGCTGATCCAGATCGACATGAGCGAGTACATGGAGAAGTTCGCCGTGTCGCGCCTGATCGGCTCGCCCCCGGGATACGTCGGCTACGAGGAGGGCGGCCAGCTGACCGAGTCGGTGCGCCGCAGGCCCTATGCCGTCATCCTCTTCGACGAGGTGGAGAAGGCCCATCCCGACGTCCTCCAGATCCTCCTTCAGATCCTCGAGGACGGCCGCCTGACGGATTCGCTCGGCCGCACGGTGGATTTCAGGAACACGATCATCATAATGACCTCGAACGTCGGGGCGCAGCTTCTGCAGCGCCAGACCTCGATGGGGTTTGCCGCCGCCGCATCGAGCTTCAACGACGCGGAGCGGATGCGCGAGAAGGTGCTCGAGGAGGCCAAGCGCATATTCAGGCCGGAGTTCCTCAACCGGATATCCGACATCGTCTTCTTCAGCCCGCTCGACAGGGGCCACCTGGGCAAAATCGTCGAAATCGAGATCAGCAAGTTCGCGCAGAGGCTGGTGGACCGGAAGATCTCGCTCGAGTTCACGCCCGAGGCGAAGGAGCTCCTCATAGAGAAGGGCTACGACGAAAAGTACGGCGCGCGGCCGCTTAGGCGCGCGGTCGAGCACTACCTCGAGGATCCGCTCGCCGAGGCGATCCTGCGGGGCGAAGTCAAGGAGGGCGAGGCCGTGCTCGTCGTGCGCGACGGGGAGATCCTCAATTTCAAGCAAAAGACGCCTCCCGCCACAACAGGCGTGGCGCCCTAAAAAAAAGACGGCCACCCGCCGTCGAGCAAAACCCCGCCCCCGGAAAAAACGGGAGCGGGGTTTTCAGTCGCTGAACTGGGCCGCCCCCTTTTAGATCCACGGCGCAATGATCCCGCTCCGCCAACCGGCCCTCTCGGCGCTGCTGGCGGCGGCGCTTTGTGCCGCGGCCGGCACGGTGTGGGCCGAAGGCGCCCAGCTCTCGATACCCGTCCCGGAGTCGTTTGATCCGCCCTCGCAGGCGCGCCTCCACGCGATCGAGGAGGCCGCCGCCGCGTCGGGATGGGCGCCGCTTGTGGCACCCCTGCACGGCGCGGCGGTGCGCGCCTTTGAGGGGGACCGGTTCATCGCGGCGGATGACTGGTTCCACGTGTTCGAGTGGGCGCTGCTCTTTTCAGAGCCCGAGAAGATATTCAATTCAAACTGGATCAACGCGATGGAGGCGGCCCACCTCAATTACCCGGCGGTCCAGGGGCCGTACGAATCCACGGACCGGCCGCTCGGGGAGGAGCTGTCGCCGGGACTCCAGGCGTGGCTCCTCGAGAACACGTCGTTTTCAGAGGAGTTTTTCTCCAACCTGAACAGCCTGGACTACCTTCCGCGGGTGTTCGGGATCCTCGAGGGGCTCCACCGCCGCGACCCCGCAAAATTCGCTCGCTACTCCTCGCTGGCCCTGGCCATCGCCGTCGTCTACGACGTGCCTCCCCCCCCGTTCTGGCCCCATGGCCAGGTGTCGGCGCAGGCCCTGTCGAGAATCCGGCCCAATCCCGCGGAGCCTTTCGAATGGCTGACGCGGGAGGACATGCTCGGCCACACCTACCACAGGCTCACGGAGCTTCGGGCCGAGGAGCTCAAGTTTGTCGTCGACGCCGCGGCGCCGGTCTCGGAGCTGCAATGGTCCGAGCAGGCCGTTCCCTACGGCCTGGACCGCTTCGAGGGCGCCTATTCGATGATCAAATACCGCACCGACCGCGCGAGCGACGCCGCCCTTATGACCTGGTCGGGCCGGCCCTACACGCTGCAGGAGATCCTCGCGGAGGGGGGCATCTGCGTCGACCAGGCCTATTTTGCCTCGGAGGCCGGGAAGGCCCGGGGGGTGCCGACGCTCCTTTTCATGGGCTCCGGGCAGGACGGGCGCCACGCGTGGTTCGGCTTTCTCGACCAGGAGGGCAAGTGGAGGCTGGACGCCGGGCGTTACGCCGAGCAGCGCCTCGTGACGGGCGTGGCCCTCGATCCGCAGACCTGGACCGTGATCTCCGACCACGAACTCCAGTTCCTCTCGGAGAGGTTCCGGGCGCTCCCCTCGTTCATGCAGTCGCGGGTCCACGAGGAGTTTGCCGGAGATTTCCTGAATTCGGGCGATTTTGCGGCCGCCGCCCGCGCCGCCCGCATTGCCGTCGACTATGAGAAGCGCAACGTCGAGGCATGGGAGATCCTGATCGCGGCGAACGCGAAGCTGGGGCTCGATCCGGCGCGCCAGGAGGGCATCTTGAGGGAGGCGGCGCTCTCCTTCTCCCCGAAGTACCCGGATCTCGTGATCAGCTACGAGAACCGCGTCTGCCAGAGTCTCCGCGCCCGGGGCGAGACGAGCCTCGCCGACTATGAGGAGCGCGGCATCGCTGAGAGGCTCAAGGGGGACCGCGCGGACCTCGCGATCATGCAGGCCTCCGCGATTCTATCCAGGAGCATGGCGACGCAGTCGATCGGCGAGCAGATCGGGACCTACAATGCCATCCTGGCCCAGTTCGGCCACGGCTCCGGCACGATGTTCTTTGACCAAATCGTCGTCTCGTTCGCGGAGCATCTCGCCCTCGTGAAGATGAGGCCGCAGGCGCGCGAGGCCGTGGAGGAGGCACGGCAGGCACTCGACGTGCAGGCGGGCACGCAGATAGCGATGGAGCTCGATAAGCTCCTGGCGAGGCTCCAGGACTGAAATTGACTTAGGCTTTCCAAACGCCCGCAGGCGATGAAGGATGGACGCAATGGAGCCTTCCGCCGCGCGCAAGCCCGCCACGGGCTTCATCTTCGTCACCCTGGTGCTGCTCATGCTGGGGATCGGGATCATCATCCCGGTGCTCCCGGGCCTCATAACGCAGTTCAAGGGCGGGAGCGTGGCGGAGGGATCGGCCTCCTACGGCTGGCTCGTCGGCGTTTTCTCGACGATGCAGTTTGTCGCGTCGCCGATCCTGGGCTCGCTCTCCGACCGCTACGGGCGCCGGAAGGTGATCCTCCTCTCGCTCACGGGCTCGGCGATCGACTACGTGGTCATGGGCTTCGCGCCGAGCCTCGCGTGGCTCTTCGTGGCCCGAATGATCTCGGGGACGACTGCGGGCTCGCTTGCCGCATGCAACGCGTACATCGCGGATGTCACGCCCCCCGAGAGGCGCGCGCAGGCGTACGGGCTGGTCGGGGTGGCCTTCGGTCTCGGGTTTGTGATCGGGCCGG
>Ga0182030_10017604_pt1 | contig 13775 bp, 12 predicted proteins | sample 812S3MmetaG_FD_121299 | JGI IMG/M metagenome (GOLD analysis project Ga0182030, IMG submission 121299) | Permafrost microbial communities from Stordalen Mire, Sweden - 812S3M metaG (Illumina Assembly) | ecosystem: Environmental > Terrestrial > Soil > Wetlands > Permafrost | place: Sweden... | reverse complement strand
CGCCTGCCGAAGCGAGGTCGACGTCCACCGGATCGCACCCGGAAGTCGCTCCGGCCCAAGGATCACCAGCCCGACCACCACGAGGACCAGGATGTGCTCCCAGCTCAGGTTCCCGAACATCTAGCCGCCGTCGAGATCGGGTTTCACCGTCAGTGTGACGTTGCGGCCATCACGAACCACTTCGACCGGGGCGTCTTGTCCGATGGTCAGCTGTCGTACGGCGACGACGAACTCGTCGGCGTCGGCGACCTTGCGGCTGCCGACCTTGACGATGACGTCGTTCTCCAAGATGCCGCCCTTTTGCGCGGGGCTCCCCGCCTTGACGTTGGCGACTTGGGCGCCGGCGGCGATCGCGTTGCTCACCGACCGGGTGCTGACCCCGAGCGTCGGGTGCACGATCTTGCCGTCCTTGATCAGCGTCTGAGCGACCAGCTTCACCTCGTTGACCGGGATCGCGAAGCCCAACCCGCTCGCGCTGTCCGACAACGACTTACCCGCGGTATTGATGCCGATCACCTGAGAATCCATGTCGATCAGCGGCCCGCCGGAGTTGCCATGGTTGATCGAGGCATCGGTCTGCAGAGCGTCGATGACGGTGTCGGTGTCCGAGCCCTCCCCGGACAACGGCACGGGGCGGTGCAGTGCGCTGACGATGCCGTGCGTCACGGTGCTGCGCAGTCCCAGCGGTGCGCCTGCCGCGAGGACTTCGTCACCGACCCGCACCTTGTCGGAATCACCGAGCCGGGCCACGCTCAGGTTGTCGACGTTGTCGACCTTGAGCACCGCCAAGTCGGTCTTGGGGTCGCGCCCCACCAGGTTGGCCGGCACTTCCTTACCGTCGTTGAACACCACGGTCGTCTTGAACTGGCTGGGGTTGTTGGCGGCCTCGGAGATCACGTGGTTGTTGGTCACGATGTAACCGCGACCGTCGATGACGACGCCGGAGCCTTGCATGCCTTCCTGGTCGCTCTTCGACTCGATGGTTACCACCGCGTTGGCCGTTGCGGCCGCCACCTTGGCAAAGCGGCCCGCGGGCTGTTCGGCGCCGCCGTTGGTCGACAGCGTCACCTTGGAGGTGGTGAACGCATCGACGACTTCGGCCGTCTTGCGACCGATCACACCGCCGACGAGGCCGATGACCAGCGCGATAAGCAGCAGGACAGCCAGCGCGAGGTAGGAGACCTTCCGGCCGAAGAGCACGTCGCGCACGCCGAGTTTGCCGCCGTAGCCCACCGGCATCGGTGGTGCCGACGCGGTGACGGCCGGGGTGCCCAACGCGGCCGCGGCCGCCGGGTCTCGCCACGGATCGTCCGGCACGTCCTCTTCGGTCCCATTTCGCTCGCCCGCCAGCGCGGCGGCATCGATGGGATGGCGCTGCAACGTGTCCGCGGCCCCGTCGGGCCGGCTGAACGCTTCCTGCAGTACCGGGTCGGCGGGTTGGTCGTGCGGCGCGAACTCGGTCTGCTGCTGGAATTTCGTCGGGCGCACGCGTTCTGCGACGAACGAGCCCTGCTGCCCGGGGGGACGACCGAACGCTTGGCGCGCCGCGGGATCGACCGGCGGCCGGGAGATGGGGCGCGGCGCTAGCCGGTTGTCCCCATTGTTGCCGCTGTCTTTGCCTTGGTCGGAGGTCACCTTGTCCTCTGGGATGTTCTGCTGAGCGCCCGAAACAGGCCGATGTCCACCCTAGTATCCATGGTTCGAGAGGGGTCGCCACGTTCCCACGTGCTGCGGCAGCCCACCCGGCTATCGGCGCTTACGCTGGTCGCGCGCGTCGCGGTCAGCGAAACGGTCGGATGCCTGGGTGTCCTCGGGCGGACAATGCGGAATCTGCGACAGCAGTCCGAGCAGGGCGCTGGGAATCCGGATGGGGCGCGAGTCGCGCAACGCCGCACGCGCACGGCCCTGGTCATCGACCTCGGCGGAGCACTGCGGGCACAACGACAGATGATGCGCGGCCCGCAAATGGGCGTTCATCCGCAGCTCACCGTCGACGAACGCCGCGATCGCTTCGACCGAGAGATGCTCGGTGGAAGTGAACTGGCGGGGTGCGCCGACGGGCGCGTCACTCTGGGAAGCGAACTGTGCGGGCAACCAAGAGAACGCGCGCCGAAACACATGTCCTCGATCGGCCATCACCAGTTCCTTTCGCTGCCACCCACTTACGAATGTAGCGCGATGAGGTGCTGAATCGCTCGTCTGCATGCAGCGAAACTCAGTCGATTTGCGGCTAGAACGCGATAACGCGCTACGCCGACTTGGCGTGCTGCACGTCGCCGGCGTGTTCGGAGTGCGCGGCGAGGTAGTCGCGCAACGCCTGACGGCCACGGTGGATGCGGCTGCGCACGGTGCCCAGCTTCACGCCGAGAGTGGCACCGATCTCCTCGTAGGACAGGCCCTCGATGTCGCACAGCACCACCGCGGCCCGGAACTCCGGTGGCAGCGAATCCAGCGCGGCCTGCAGATCCGGCCCAAGCCGCGAATCGTGGTAGATCTGCTCGGGGTCGGGCTCGTCGGCGGGCACCCGGTCGTAATCCTCTGGCAATGCCTCCATCCGGATGCGGGCGCGCCGCCGGACCATGTCGAGGAACAAGTTGGTGGTGATGCGGTGCAGCCAGCCCTCGAAGGTGCCGGGCTGATAGTTCTGCACGGACCGGAAGACCCGGATGAACGTCTCCTGCGTCAAATCCTCGGCGTCATGCTGGTTGCCGGAGAGCCGGTAGGCCAGCCGGTACACCCGGTCGGCGTGCTGACGCACCAATTCGTCCCACGACGGCATGGTCGTCTTGTCGCCCGTCGCGTCGAACACGGCGGTGCCTTGCGGCGCGTCCGGTGTTTCCACCCAAGTGTCGTCAGAACATTCCTGGGCGTGCGACATGCTGGTCGGACTCAAAAAGGTGGTGATGGTCTGATCCTCCGGAGTTGCCCTGCCGATGATCGGCAAGTTGTCACTCGCCGCAACATTTAGCTGCCATTCAGTATTCCCGCCCCAGCGCCCTCCGCGTTCCATACGGTCACCGTCGCGCATGCGCGTATGCGCGACATAGGAGCAATCTGAGGTTTGGCTGAGAAACCTTATCGTTACCTTCATGAACAGGCCATATCGGCCCCAAGTGAGCTTGATCGCGCCGGACCTGCCGGGCGTGTCGCAAATGACCGGGCTCAGGCGCGCCTGACCAACGGCACGCCAAATTGGAATACGCTGCGGGCATGGACGGCACCGACGAAGAAACCCCCGGCCAGGCGTCCCCCAGTCGAGCTGAAGCGCTGTTTGCGCACGCGGAGGGATCCATCTCAGAGGACGCGATTTTGGCGGGCGCCCGCGAGCGCGCCGTCGATATTGGCGCCGGGGCGGTGACACCGGCCGTCGGTGCACTGCTGAGCCTGCTGGCCAAGCTCAGCGGTGGCAAAGCCGTCGCCGAGGTGGGTAGCGGTGCGGGAGTCAGTGGGCTCTGGCTGTTGTCGGGGATGAGCGATGACGGCGTGCTGACCACGATCGACATCGAGCCGGAGTACCTGCGGCTGGCCAAGCAGGCATTCTCCGAAGCCGGCATCGGACAGTCCCGCACCAGACTGATCAGCGGCCGTGCCCAAGAGGTGCTCACCCGGCTGGCCGACGAGTCCTATGACCTGGTGTTCATCGACGCCGACCCGATCGACCAGCCGGATTACGTCGTAGAAGGCGTGCGGCTGCTGCGATCCGGCGGCGTCATCGTGGTGCACCGAGCCGCGCTGGGCGGCCGGGCCGGCGATCCCGCCGCGCGCGACGCGGAAGTGGTCGCGGTCCGCGAAGCCGCACGACTCATCGCCGAGGACGAGCGGCTCACTCCCGCGCTGGTGCCGCTCGGCGACGGCGTGCTGGCCGCGGTCCGCGACTAACTGCTTGCTGCCGCGCGCTACTCGGGTGGCCTGATCGGCTGATTTCTTTACGGATTTTTTCCGGCGTGCCTCCTTGACCTTCGACTGAACAAGCGTTTAGTGTACTGAACGTGCGTTCAGCTGACCTGACTGCCGCCGCTCGGATCCGCGACGCGGCCATCGAGCAGTTCGCGCAGCACGGCTTCGGCGTCGGGCTGCGCGCCATTGCCGAAGCCGCGGGGGTCAGCGCCGCACTCGTCATCCACCACTTCGGCTCCAAGGAAGGCCTGCGCAAGGCTTGCGACGACTTCGTCGCCGAGGAGATCCGCAACAGCAAATCCGACGCGCTTCAGTCCAACGATCCCGCTAACTGGCTGGGGCAAATGGCGGAGATCGAGTCCTACGCGGCGCTGACGGGTTACGTGGTTCGCAGCCTGCAGACGGGCGGTGAGCTAGCGATGATGTTGTGGCAGAAGATGATTGATAACGCCGAGGAGTACTTTGCCGACGGCGTGCGGGCGGGGACCATCAAGGAAAGCCGCGATCCGCATGCGAGGGCGAAGTATCTGGCCATCACCTCGGGCGGTGGCCTGCTGCTTTACATCCAAATGCATGAAAACCCAACGGATCTGCGGGCGGTCCTTCGCGACTACGCCCGGGACATGGTGCTACCCGCCCTCGAGATCTACACCGAAGGCCTGATGGCCGACCGCACCATTTACGACGCATTTCTGGCCGCAGAGGATCAAGGAGAATCCCATGACAACTGAAACCTCCGTCACGTCCGCACCCATCGAAATCCGGGGTTTGACGAAGAACTTCGGCGCAGTGCGGGCGCTGGACGGCCTCGACCTGACTGTGCGCGCCGGAGAAGTGCACGGGTTCCTCGGACCCAACGGAGCGGGGAAATCCACCACCATCCGCGTCCTGTTGGGACTGGTCAAAGCCGACAGCGGCACCGTCCGGTTGCTGGGCGGCGACCCGTGGACCGACGCCGTCCAATTACACCGCCAGATCGCTTACGTGCCGGGCGATGTCACGCTATGGCCGTCGCTGACCGGTGGCGAAACCATCGATCTGCTGGCCCGCATGCGCGGCGGCATCGACGACAGACGCCGCGCGGAGCTGATCGAGCGCTTCGATCTCGACCCGCACAAGAAGTCCCGGACCTACTCGAAGGGCAACCGTCAAAAGGTCTCCTTGATTTCCGCCTTCTCGTCGCGGGCCGGGCTGCTGCTTTTGGACGAGCCCAGCAGTGGACTGGACCCGTTGATGGAGAACGTCTTTCAACAGTGTGTGGCCGAGGCACGCGACTGTGGCGTGACGGTCTTGCTGTCCAGCCACATCCTGGCCGAAACCGAAGCGCTGTGCGAAAGAGTGACCATCATCCGGGCCGGCAAGACCATCGAAAGCGGATCGCTGGACTCGATGCGTCACCTCAGCCGCACCTCGATCAAAGCCGAAATGACCGGTGATCCCGGCGACCTCACCCGAATCAAGGGTGTCGAGGACATCAGCGTCGACGGCAACACGCTGCGCGCCCAGGTCGACAACGCCAGCCTCGGGGAACTCATCCGGGTGCTCGGCGACGCCGGCGTAAGCAGCCTGATCAGCCAGCCGCCAACTCTGGAAGAACTTTTCTTGCGCCACTACGACACCGGGCGCAGCGGCAAAAAGGTTTCAGCGTGATGAGCACCGCCACCCTAGATCGGCCGGTACACCAAGGGCCGCAACGTAGTTCGAATTTCGCTGGAACACTCGGGATGCTGCGACTCTATGTGCGCCGCGACCGAATCTCGCTACCGCTGTGGGTGCTGCTGCTGTCGCTCCCGTTGGCCACCGTCTACGTCGGCAGCATCGAAAAGGCCTACCCCGACCAGGCCGCCCGCGCCGGATTTGCGGCCACCATCATGGCCAGCCCCGCCCAGCGCGCGCTGTACGGGCAGATCTACAACGACAGCCTTGGGGCGGTGGGCATTTGGAAAGCCGGGATGTTCCACATGCTGATCGCCGTCGCCGTCATCCTCACGGTGATTCGACACACCCGCGGCGACGAGGAAACCGGACGGACCGAACTGATGGACTCGACGGCGGTCGGTCGCTACGCCGGCCTTAGCGCGGCGTTGATCTTGTCGTTCGGAGCCTCGATCGCCACTGGCGCGATCGGTGCGGCGGGATTGCTCACCACCACTGTCCCGGCCGGTGGGTCGCTGGCTTTCGGGGCAGCGCTGGCCGGCTCCGGCCTGGTGTTCACCGCCGTCGCCGCGGTGGCCGCACAGTTGTCACCCAGCGCCAGGTTCTCGCGCAGCGCCGCGTTCGCGGTACTGGCGGCCGCATTCACGTTGCACGCCATCGGCGATGCCGGCTCCGGCACCTTGTCGTGGCTCTCCCCGCTGGGCTGGTCATTACAGGTGCGGCCATACGCCGGCGATCACTGGTGGGTCCTGCTGCTGCATTTGGCCACTGCGTCGGTGCTAACCGCGGTGGCGTACCGGCTGCTCGCCGGCCGCGACGTCGGCGCCGGACTCATCGCCGAACGCGCGGGCCCCGACCGCGCGAACCCCAAGCTGAGCAACGCCTTCGGGCTGGCCTGGCGGCTGGACCGCGGCGCATTGCTGCTGTGGACCGTGGGCCTGTGCCTGTTTGGCTTGCTGATGGGCAGCGTGGTGCACGGCATCGGCGACGAGTTGGGCGCCGGCAAGGCCCGTGACATCGTCGCGCGCATGGGCGGCACCGGCACTTTGGAGGAAGCCTTCATCGCGGTGGCATTCACGATGATGGGCATGGCGGCTGCCGCGTTCGCCATCTCGCTCACCCTGCGGCTGCACCAGGAAGAGTCCGAGCAACGGGCCGAGACAACGTTGTCCGGCGCGGTATCGCGAACCCGTTGGCTGGCAAGCCATGTGGTGGCAGCACTGCTGGGTTCCGCGGTGGCGATGCTGGGGGCCGGTGTCGCGGGCGGGCTCGTCTATGGCATCGCGGCCGGCGACGTCGTCGGCAAAGTGGCGACGGTTGTTGCAAGCGCTGCCGTCCAGCTGCCCGCTGTCTGGCTGCTGTGCGCACTCACCGTCGGCTTGTTCGGTCTCGCACCGCGTTTCACGCCGGTGGTGTGGGGCGTGCTGGTCGGCTTCGTCGCCGTGTACCTGATCGGTTCACTGGCCGGGTTCGGTCAGTGGCTGCTCGATCTCGAACCGTTCAGCCACATCCCGCGGGTGGGCCAGGACTTCACCGCGGTGCCGTTGCTGTGGCTGCTCGCCATCGATGCGGCGCTGATTGCCTCGGGCACCAGTGCTTTTCGACGGCGGGATCTGCGATCCTAGACTGCTGGACCCGGAATGACGGGGTATCGCGAATGCACGCAACTGCAGTAGGTGTGGTGGCGGCCCCCACGTTCTAAGGTAGCGAGCATGGCCCCGTACTCGACACCCCCGCTGGACCGGCCGTGGCGGCGTCGCGGCGCTCTGCGGTACGCGCTAGACAGGATTCGCGGCGTCCTCAACCCTCCCATAACCGTCAGTCACGCACCGGCCGACGTCCTGGTGGAACGCGACATCCCCGTTCCAACACGCGACGGAACGATGTTGCAGATCAACGCGTTCCGGAAGTCCGGCGATGTATCCCGGCCCGTCATCCTAAGCATCCACCCCTACGGCAAAGACAACCTGCCGACGCTTCGAGGCAGGAAGTCGACGTTCCCGAAGCAATACCGCATCATGCGCCAGCCCGAACCCCTGGCCTTCTCGGACTACACCGGGTGGGAGGCCCCGGACCCGGCGTGGTGGACAGCGCAGGGCTTCATCGTGGTCAATGCCGACTCGCGTGGCTGCGGCCACGCCGACGGAACCGGCAAACTGCTGTCTCGGCAGGAGGCCGAGGACACCTACGACCTGGTGCAGTGGCTGGCGGACCAGCCGTGGTGCGACGGCCGGGTTGTCATGCTCGGGGTGTCGTACCTCGCCATAAGCCAATACGCCGTCGCCGCCCTGCAGCCTCCCGCGCTGCGGGCGATCTGTCCGTGGGAGGGCTGGACGGATGTCTACCGGGACTTGACATTTCCGGGCGGCGTTCGGGAGCGCGGATTCATCCGGATCTGGTCACGCAGCCTACGTCGCAGCACGCGACAGACCTACCTCCTGCCGCCGATGCAGGACGACCACCCGCTACGCGACGAGTTCTGGCGATCGCTGGTGCCCGACCTGCCAGCGATCAAGATCCCCATGCTGGTGTGCGGCAGCTTCTCGGACAACAATCTGCACAGCCGCGGTTCGATCCGCGCATTCACACGCGCCGGCGCCACCCACGCCCGCCTCTACACCCACCGCGGCGGCAAATGGGCGACCTTCTATTCGCCCCCCGCACTGGCCGAGCAGCTGAAGTTCTTCCGCGGCGTGCTGGACGGCACGCCCGACACCCGCAGCGTGCGCCTCGAAGTGCGCGAGGACCGCGACACCATCGCCGCGGTGCGCGAAGAGGCAGAGTGGCCGCTCGCCCGCACCCGCTGGCGGCCCCTGTATCTGGGCGGGCATCTGGCCTCGGCTGGGATTCTGGCGGTCGAGCCACCGACGACGGAGGGCAGCATCACCTTCGAAACCCGTTCCCGTGCTGCGGCATTCAGCTGGACAGCCGCGTCGGACGTTGAGCTGACCGGTCCGATGGTTGCGCGGCTGTGGGTCGAGCTCGACGGGTGTGACGATGCGAACATCTTCGTCGGCGTGGAGAAGTGGCGCGACGGGCGGTTTGTCGACTTCGAGGGCTCGTACGGTTACGGCCGCGACCGGGTGACCACCGGTTGGCAGCGAGTCTCGCTGCGCGCGCTGGACCCCGAGCTTTCCCAGCCCTGGGAGCCCGTGGCGGCATGCGCACAGCGGCAGCCCGTCTCCGCGGGCGAGGTGGTCGCGGTCGATGTGGCGCTCGGCCCGTCGGCGACGCTGTTTCGCGCCGGCGAGCAACTGCGGCTGGTGGTCGGCGGGCGCTGGTTGTGTTCGCGCAACCCACTCACCGGCCAATTCCCGGCGGCATACGACACTTCACCCCGCGGTCGTGTCACGTTGCGGTGGGGCCCGCGCTACGACGCGCACCTGCTGATCCCCGAGATCCCGTGACAGGCGGTTCGAGGTGCGCTAGACCCAAACGCCCTTGCCCACCGCGACCACCCCGCCGGTGCTGATCGCGAAACGTTCCCGGTCTTTCTCCAGGTCCACTCCGACCATCTCGCCGGGGCCGATGACGACGTTCTTGTCCAGGATCGCGTGGCGGACCACCGCGCCGCGGCCGACCCGGGCTCCCGGCATGATCACACTGCCTTCCACGATGGCGCCGTCGTCCACCACCACGTTCGACGACAGCACCGAGTTGCGCACCGACGCGGCCGAAATGATGCTGCCGGCGCCCACCACCGACTCCTGGGCAGAGCCGCCGTTGACGAATTTCGCCGGAGCCAGATTCTCCGTCGCTCCGCGAATCGGCCAGCGGCGGTTGTACAGGTTGAACACCGGATGCACCGACACCAGATCCATGTGCGCGTCGTAGAACGCATCCAGGGTCCCCACGTCGCGCCAGTACGCCCGGTCACGGTCGGTGGCGCCGGGCACCTCGTTGTCGTTGAAGTCGTAGACTGCGGCCATCCCGTCGTCCACCAGCCGCGGGATGATGTCGCCGCCCATGTCGTGATCCGAATGGTCGTCGTCGGCGTCGGCGCGAATCGCGTCGATGAGCACTTTGGTGGTGAAGATGTAGTTGCCCATCGACGCGAAGCTCGACTCGGGGTCGTCGGGGATTCCCGGCGGATTCAGTGGCTTCTCCATGAAGTTGCGGATGCGGCCGGAATCCTCGGCGTCGATGCAGCCGAACGAGCTGGCCTCGCTGCGCGGAACCCGGATGCCGGCCACCGTCGCGCCCGCCCCGCTGTCGATGTGGTACTGAACCATCTGCTCGGGGTCCATCCGGTACACGTGGTCGGCCCCGAAAACCACTATGTAGTCCGGGTCTTCGTCGTAGATCAGGTTGAGGGACTGATAGATCGCGTCGGCGGAGCCGGTGTACCAGCGCGGGCCGAGCCGCTGCTGCGCGGGTACCGGGGTGATGTACTCACCCGCCAGACCGGACAACCGCCAATTCTGCGAAATGTGACGGTCAAGTGAATGTGACTTGTATTGCGTGAGAACGCAGATCCTCAGAAAGCGGGCGTTGACGAGGTTGGACAGCACGAAGTCGATCAGCCGATACGCGCCCCCGAAGGGAACGGCGGGTTTGGCCCGGTCCGCGGTCAGCGGATACAGCCGCTTGCCCTCACCGCCGGCCATGACGATGCCCAGCACGTTTGGCGCTTCCCTCATGGCTCCAAACCTAACGGCCACCGCGAACCGCTGCCAGGGGGAACGCCGTATTGGCTGTTGTGCTGACGGGCTGTCCGTCAAGGTATTTGGCTCATTTCGACACACCGATGGCCGTGACCGATTGTCCAGCCCGCCGCGCGCGCTGTCTCGTCGCCAACTACGGTGCGGGTATGCGGGTGGCGATGATGACTCGGGAATACCCACCAGAGGTCTATGGCGGAGCCGGAGTACACGTCACCGAACTCGTCGCCCAGCTGCGCCGATTGTGCGCGGTCGACGTGCACTGCATGGGCGCGCCGCGTCCGGGCGCATTCGCCTATCAGCCCGACCCGCGTCTGCAAGATGCCAACGCGGCGTTGTCGACGTTGTCGGCCGACCTGGTGATGGCCAATGCAGCGTCGGATGCGACCGTCGTGCATTCACACACCTGGTACACCGGGCTGGCCGGGCATCTCGCCTCGATGCTCCATGACATTCCGCACGTGCTGACGGCGCATTCGCTGGAACCGCTGCGGCCGTGGAAAGCCGAACAGCTCGGCGGCGGCTACCGGGTGTCGACGTGGGTCGAACACAACGCGGTACTGGCGGCCGACGCCGTGATCGCGGTCAGCTCCGGTATGCGCGAGGACGTGCTGCGGGTCTACCCCGCCCTGGATCCGAATGCGGTGCACGTCATCCGCAACGGGGTCGACACCGATGTGTGGTATTCGTCCGGGCCGGGACCAAGCGGTTCCATGCTGGCCGAGCTCGGGGTCGATCTCAGCCGGCCGATCGTGGCGTTCGTGGGGCGTATCACCCGGCAGAAGGGCGTCGCCCACCTATTAGCCGCCGCGCACCACTTCAGCCCCGAGGTGCAGTTGGTGCTGTGCGCCGGCGCGCCCGACACTCCGGAGATCGCCGACGAAGTACGGGCCGCGGTGGCCGGGCTTGCCCGCAGCCGCACCGGGGTGTTCTGGGTCCGGGAGATGCTTCCCATCGGGGAGTTACGCGAAATACTCTCGGCTGCAACGGTTTTCGTTTGCCCCTCGGTGTATGAGCCATTGGGCATCGTGAACCTGGAGGCGATGGCCTGCGCGACAGCGGTGGTGGCCTCCGACGTGGGGGGGATACCCGAGGTGGTCGCTGACGGGATCACCGGGTCGCTGGTGCACTACGACGCTGCGGACCCGAACGCATATCGGGCCAGATTGGCCGAAGCGGTCAATGCGCTGATTGCCGACCCCGGAAAAGCCGTGCGTTACGGTCGCGCCGGACGCCAGCGCTGCATCGACGAATTCTCCTGGGCCCAGGTCGCCGAACAAACGCTGGATATCTACCGCAAGGTGTGCGCTTAATCGTTGGGCCCCGCCGGGCCCGGACACCTAGCTGGTGACACCCTTGAGTTCGTCGCCGAGTGCGGCGGCTTCGTCGGGCGTCAACTCGACGACAAGACGACCACCACCTTCGAGTGGTACTCGCATTACGATGCCGCGCCCCTCCTTGGTTGCTTCCAGAGGACCGTCTCCGGTCCGGGGCTTCATCGCCGCCATCGAGTGCTCCCTCCAGATCCGGGCCGGCCCGCCCTCGCGGGCCTGGTCGGCGCCGAGCATGCCCCGCCAGTGGATTTCCAGCCATTCCCGACGTTGAACTGCCAAATCACGTCTCCATTGTTCCCTATCCCGGTGACCAAGTGCACAAGACCCGGCTGTGAAGGCCTTCAGCGGGCCTTAACGAGCCCGCGAAGGCACCCAGCAGGCGCGAATATGGTCGTCGACCATCCCGGTCGCCTGCATCAACGCATAGGCGGTGGTGGGCCCGACGAAACGGAACCCGCGCCGTTTGAGTTCTTTGGCCATCGCATTCGATTCGACCGTGGCCGCAGGGATTTCGGAGCCGTCGGCGGGTCGAGGCCGCGGCGGTGGCGCGAACGACCACAGCAGCTCGGACAGGTCTTCGGACGACCCCAACTCGGCGGCCACCCGCGCGTTGGCGATCGTCGCATCGATCTTGGCCCGGTTGCGTACGATCCCCGCATCCTCCATCAGCCGCTGAACATCGGCGTCGGTGTAGCGGGCGACTTTCTCGATGTCGAACCCGGAGAAGGCACGCCGGAAGTTCTCCCGTTTGCGCAAGATGATCAGCCACGACAACCCGCTCTGGAACGCCTCCAGGGTCATGCGCTCAAACAGCGCCACCCGACCGTGCAACGGGCGACCCCACTCCTGGTCGTGGTAGTCGCGGTACAGCTCGAAGTCGGGCCCCGTCCGAACATTCGCCCAGCTGCAGCGCACCAGCCCGTCGTCGCTCACGTCAGGCCCTGGCCATCCCCCGGGTCCGGGCGGTCGTCGACCTTGGCCTCGACCTTGGCTTCGTGCACCGCCGCCAGCTGGCCGCGCAGCGCCTCCAGCTCGCGGGCCAGCCGGTCCAACACCCAGTCCACCTCGCTGGTCTTGTATCCGCGCAGCACCTGCGTGAATTTCACCGCGTCGACATCGGAGCCGGTAACGCCGTAGGCGGGCAGCACCGTCGCCGTCGTGCCCCGCGGCAGGGGCGGCAGCTGTTCACCGCGTCCGAACAGCAGGCTGGCCGCGCCGAACAGCACAATCGCCACCAGGACCAGCACGACCAGGTACAGCAAGACCAACGCCACGCCGTCATCTTGCCCTACGGCGCCGACAGTTCTGTGCTCAGCGTGGGCTCAAAGTGGCCTGACCACGTTCATCGGCGGCCGGTCCACCAGCGACACCGAAGAGGTGTGCTGTGTGTAGCCGTCATCGTCGGCGAAGAATTGCGTCAACCCGATGCCGGAGTCGGGAATCCCGCACCGCGAGAGCAGGGTCGCGATGACCTGGCGGCTCATCGCTCCCAGCTCGGCCAGCGGCCGGTTGCGGTGCGCCCGCACGCCCATGTTGACCTGCGCGATCGCATCCAGGCCCAACCGGTCGAAGGTGTCGATCAGCAGGCCGATCTCCACGCCGTACCCCGGCGCGAACGGCAGCGACGTCAACAATTCCCGGGTAGCCGCGTATTCGCCGCCCAGCGGCTGCAATATGCAGCCCAGCTCGGGCCGCAGCGCCGCCAGCAACGGCCGGGCTGCCAGCTCGGTAACCCTCCCGCCACCGGTAGAGCCCGCAGTGCCATCCGCATCGTCGACACCGTCGGCCTCGCGGACCATCAGGGGCCGTCGGTAGAAGCTTTTGACCAGGTGAATGCCGTCGCCGAGGAGCAGCGGGCCAACCAGCCAGGGCACGAACATCGGATGCGGATTGACCAGGTCGGAATCGACGAACACCACGATGTCGCCGCTGGTGGCCGCGAGCGAGCGCCACAGCGCCTCACCCTTGCCCGGCCGGGTCGGAATCTCGGGCAGCGCTTGTTCGCGGCTGACGACCCGGGCACCGGCTGCGATGGCGCGGATCTCGGTGTCATCCGTTGAGCCCGAGTCCAGCACGATCAGCTCGTCGACCAACCCGTCGACCAGCGGCGAAATGCTCTCGACCACCGACGCGATCGTTGCTTCCTCGTCCAGCGCCGGCAGCACCACCGAGACGGTGCGCCCCGCCTTCGCCTCTTCCAGTTGCCGAAGGGTCCAGCCGGGCCGGG
>Ga0182030_10017603_pt1 | contig 13776 bp, 6 predicted proteins | sample 812S3MmetaG_FD_121299 | JGI IMG/M metagenome (GOLD analysis project Ga0182030, IMG submission 121299) | Permafrost microbial communities from Stordalen Mire, Sweden - 812S3M metaG (Illumina Assembly) | ecosystem: Environmental > Terrestrial > Soil > Wetlands > Permafrost | place: Sweden... | reverse complement strand
AGACTGCGCCGGAGTGAGATAGCCACATTAGAGCAAGCCACTCTAAAGGGAACCTAAAGAATGAATCGGGGTTAAATGAAATTCATCGAATGCTAAAACGGCGTACATAAACGCTCCAGATTGACCGAGAATTAATTTGAGAAGCAGCGTGAAGGTATCAAATATGCAATATGCTCAAGTGTCCTCAACCAAACATAGTGGCCATTGAACCCGCTCGTTCCTATGAGGGAGTGCGAGGGAGCTGACCAAGCGGTCAAATGGGATGCTGGTTTCCATTGAGCGGAAACACAACTTCGAATGCGGTCCCTGTCGGGTTAAGCTTGCGAGCTGTGATGACTGCGCGGTGAGCTTCAGCGATCCATTTGCCTATGGCCAGTCCAAGACCGGTCCCCTCCTGCTCGCCGCGCGATGCATCCGCGCGGAAGAAGCGATCGAAGATATGAGGGAGAGAGGCCTCGGGAATTCCAACGCCATTATCGGAAACCGTGAGCAACGCACACTGCTCGTTGCGAATGAGAGCGATCTCGATACTGCCATCGCAAGGCGTGTATTTGATGGCGTTATCCAGAAGGATCCAGACGAGACGACGGAGCAACAATGAATCGCCAGACAGTTGCAGGTCTATATCCGAAACCCGGTCAATGAGCTGCTGCCGTTTCTCCCTTGCCAATACGCGCATTCGGGTCACCACTTGCAGCACGATCTCCGCCATGTAGACGGGTTCGAAGACGATCTGTGCGCGCCCCGCATCGGACCGTGCAAGCAAGAGCATATCTTCGATCAATCGAGACGAGTGCTCGGCCTCATTGAGGATGTTTTTAAAGGCCTCGATTGCCTCCGCATCCAAGCCCGGTGTGCGAAGAGCATACTCACTGGTGGTGCGGATAAACGCGATGGGACTTCGCAACTCGTGAGATGCGTCGGATGTGAATTGAGTGATGCGCTTCACCGCCTGCTCCAGGCGGCTGAGCATCTCGTTGCAGGTTTCAGCCAGCTTGGCGAGTTCATCTCCATTCGGCGATACAGGAAGCCGCGAAGCAAGATTCCCGATGGTGATGGAGCGGGTGGACTCGGTGATGCGTACTACAGGCTTGAGCGCGCGACGGCTGATGAAGTAGCCTGCCAGCGCAGAGATCAGAAGCATGGGGGGAATGGATCGCTCAAGAATCTCGGCCAAACGGTCGAGAAGACCACGGTTGTCGGACAAGGATCCGGCAACGCAGATGCGAATGGGCGCACCGTTGAAAGATGCAGAACGAGCGAGGATGCGGAAGGGGTGGTCGCCGATCCAGACGTCGGATCGATACTCGACGGTTGTGGAGGGAACCTTAGGCCAGGGGAAGTCTCCGTTTGCGGCGGTGGTGGGCGGCAGCAGGCGTTTGCCGTCACGTGAGTAGACCTGAATCATTCGCCCCTCTGGCGTAGCCTCTACGAATTCTAGATACTTTGCACGCTGGAGATCGGCTGAATCGCTCTCCATGTGCTTGAGCAGATCGGCCATGCGATCGGCACGCCGTCCCAGGGTTCTATCTCGTCCGCTGCTGAGGGATGTGCTCAGGTCAAACCAGATGAATGCGCCAAAGACAACGAACAAGCAGAGAAAGATTGCGGAGAACCAGAGGGTGAGCCGGAGTGAAATGGAAAGACTGAATCTCATGCGCGGAGAGAATAGCCGACGCTGCGAACAGTGTGAAGAAGCTGTGTTTCTCCGATTTTGGCGCGGAGCATGCGGATGAAGACGTAGAGTGTGCCTTCGTTCACTTCGGCTCCCAAGCCCCAGCCAGCCTCAATGAGTGCATCGTGAGTGACGATGGAACCGGCACGACGCATGAGCAGATCCATCAGCGCAAACTCGGTGCGTGTCAATGCGCTCACCCGATCGTTACGATGCAAAGCGTGCGTGCTCGTGTTGAGCACCATATCCTCATAGACGAGGTTCGACGGAACGCTGATTGGGATCCGCCGCGAGAGAGCACGAATACGCGCAAGCAGTACTTCAAGGGCGAACGGCTTTGTGAGATAGTCGTCGGCACCCGCATCCAGACCGAGGACGATGTCACTCAATGCATCGCGAGCACTGAGGATAAGCGTGGGAGTGCACATCCGTTCCGCACGCAGGGTGCGGATGACGGTAAAGCCATCGATACGCGGCAGCATGAGGTCAAGGAGAATGACGTCGTTGTCGCCGCCGCGTCCCAGGTTGAGCGCCTCTTGACCGTCGTACGCCACCTGCACCGAGTGTCCCTCGCGGTGCAGAGTTCGCGTCAACAAATTAGCCATGGCAGGCTTGTCTTCAGCCACCAGGATTCTCATCGTGCACCTTCCTGTTTCTTGAAGCGATGATAGGACGCTCTCATGAATATCTTGTGACAGGCCTGCATTTTTCAGGTTTTCTTAAGGGGCCAATGCTTCAATCCGTTGTGGAAGCCATGAGCATGTGTGGATCTCCGGCAGCCGTTTTGAGGCTGTGATACGGACGCCGGTCGCAGATTAACGGGCCAGCCAGCCCGAGGCAAGAGATAATCTCTGCCCGACGCGCTGTCTAAATCGCAATGATGATGTTTTCAACCATTTCACTGGGAGATTTGTATGAAGAAGATGATCTTAATGGCAAGTTTCGCATTTGCCACAGTTGCATTTGCCCAATCCGGAACCTTCGCGCCCGGCTCACGCACGTTGATGCTGGCGCACAACGCCTATCCTGACCATGGCAAGTTTGCCGAGCGCATCGATCAGGCGCTCGCCACGGGTCACCCAGTTATTGTGGAACAAGATTTGTCGTGGATTGACGGCAAATCGCTCATGATCCATGGAGCCAAAAATGCTTCGGGCGACGATCCTTCGCTCGAGACCTACTTCTTCCCCAAGGTGAAGCCGATCATTGAAAAGGCTCTGAAGGAAGGTAACAAAGGCAACTGGCCACTCATCACACTTTACTTGGATATCAAGAACGACCCGCCCGAGCACCTCGCTGCGATTGCCAAACTGCTCGACAACTATGACGATTGGCTTACCTATGCCGTCAAAACAGATGACATCACAAAGGTGTCGCCACTCAAAGTGAAGCCGATGCTGGTGTTGCTGGAAGACAAGCAGGACGACATCAACAAGCAACTCTTCTTCTACGACCAGGTTGCGGTTGGCGGAAAGATTCGTGCCTTCGGAAGCGTACCGAAGCTGGATCCGAACCCAGGACGCAAGCTGGCCAAAGATCTTGCAACAGATAACCAGTTCCTTGCCAATCCAGACGATCTGATCATCGCCAAGGCTGACAACTATCACCGCTGGATCGGCCTGGATTGGGCCTTCATTGAAAAGGGCGGCGAGACCAAGGCTGGCGAATGGTCGGCGGCGAACGATGCTCGACTGAAGGCGTTTATCGACTACGGTCACAAGATGGGCTACATGGTCGGCGTCTATTGCCTGGACGGTTACACGGCCGAACAGAACCAGGGATGGGACAAGGACTACAACCTGGGATCTCACGATGCTGCGATAACACGTTGGAAGGCGGCCAAGGCGGCCAAGGCGGATTTCATCTCTACGGACCACTATGAAGAGCTGGCCAATATGCTTGCTACTCCATCAAAATCCAATATGCAAGCTTCGGTTGAAAAATAGAATCATTGACCAGATTGGAACCCGGAGCCGCAACTGATCGCGGCCCGGTTTCCCGGGATCGGGGTTTTGTTCGTTGAAAATCGTCTATTCTCTTCTTTTTTCATTGTTGTTTGCGGTCATTGCGACCGCGCAGACGGCCTCTCTGCGTGGTCGCGTTTTCGATCAGACCGGTTCGGCGGTGACCTCCGCAGATGTAACACTGCACGGTCCTCAAGCAAGCACCGTCTATGCCATCACGGCGACGGACGGATCGTATGAATTCACTTCACTGGTTCCAGGCACTTACGAGATTTCCGCTTCCGCGTCCCAACTGGCCACTCTACAGGCAGTGCGCATTACGATCACTGGAAGCTCGGTGACTTTGGACTTGAGGCTGCACATCGTTGCCGTGCAGCAAGAGGTGAAAGTTGGAGATGCCGATGCACCTGCTGTTGCCACGGATAGTGCAAGCAACGCGGGATCTGTTGTTATCAAAGGCGATGACTTGAATGCGCTCGGCGACGACGCGCAGGATCTCCAGGCAGACCTACAGGCATTGGCAGGGCCGGCGGCAGGGCCAAACGGCGGAGCAATCTACATTGACGGATTCAGCGGCGGTCAGATGCCCGCCAAGGAGTCGATTCGCGAGATTCGCATCAACCAGAATCCATTTGCGCCGGAGTATGACAAGCTGGGCTATGGCCGTATTGAGATATTTACCAAGCCAGGTGCGGACAAATGGAAAGGCACTCTAGGCTTCAACTATGCCAACGAGATTTGGAACTCACGGAATCCATACTCGACGAAAAAGGCTCCCCTGCGTCTGCAAGAGTATGAAAACTCCTTTGGCGGACCGCTGAGCCACAAGTCATCTTTCACGATGGACCTGGAACGTCACGCGGTGGACAACGGGTACATTTCGAACGGCATCGAATTGAATCCTGACACGCTGGAGCCTGAACCGTTCAATACAGTGCAGGTAACTCCGCAGCGGCATACGCTTGTCAGTCCGCGAGTTGACTACCAGCTTACTTCGGCGGACACGCTCAGCCTGCGCTACAACTTTACGCACGCCAGCGTCGATGGCGCAGGCGTTGGTGGATTCGAAATTCCATCGCGCGCATACCAACTGAACAACGGATTCCAAACCGCGCAGGTCTCCAACACCTTTGCCAGCAAACTATGGATCAATGAAACACGGTTGCAGTACTTTCGTTGGGCGACGAAAACCGATCCGTCGAGCATCGCTCCCATGATTCAGGTGCTAGGTGCCTTCAACAGCGGCGGAGCTACCGTTGGGCAGGGCGCTGACACGCAGAATAATTTCGAGTTTCAGAACTATATCTCGGTAATACACGGCGCACACTCGCGGCGGTTCGGGACTCGACTGCGGGAAGCGCTGGAAAACAGCAGCGCGCGGAACAACTTCAATGGAACTTTCACCTTTGCATCGATCGACGCCTACAGACAAACCCTTCTGGGAACGCTCGGGTACGGCCCATCGCAGTTCTCGCTCACGGCAGGTCAGCCTCAAATGGCAGTACGGCAATTCGATGCCGGAGTTTTCTGGGGCGACGAATGGAGGGTCCGGCCAAATCTCACGATCAACTATGGACTTCGCTATGAGGTGCAGACAAACATCGACGATCGAAAGGCTCTTGCGCCGCGCGTCGGTCTGGCTTGGGCGCCTCGAAGCCCCAGCAATGGCAGAACAACCGTGCTACGATCCGGATTCGGCGTCTTCTACGACCGCTTCCCGCTCTCTGATGTGCTCACGGCCCGGCGTTTCGATGGCACAGTGCAGTCTCAATATGTAGTTTCTTCTCCGGCCTTCTTTCCCGCCGTGCCAGATCTCCCGGCTTTGACGAATTCCGGTGCTCCGCAAGTTATGTGGCAGCAAGAAATTGGACTACGTGCACCATATGTTCTTCAATCCGCGTTCTCGGTTGAGCAACAGGCAACCCGAACAACGTCTCTCGCGCTGACTTATACGAATTCTCATGGACTTCATCAACTGCGTTCGATCGTGGCGGGCGCAGGCACGTTGACGCCGGTGTTCATCATGACCTCATCGGGCGTGTACAACCAGAACCAAATAGTCGCCAACTTTCGGACAAAGCCTTCATCGCAGGCGTCTCTCTTCGGCTACTACGTGTTTAACCATGCCAGCAGCAATACGGACGGGTTGGGAACGTTTCCCGCGAATCCTAACAGCGACAGCGGCGAATATGGTCCGGCGGCGACAGACATCCACCACCGCATCTTGGTGGGTGGTTCCTTGCAGATGCGTGGGAACATACGAATCAACCCGTACGTGATTTTGCAATCGGGTGCGCCCTTCAACATCACGACAGGCGAGGATCATTACAGAACCACACTCTTCAATTGCAGGCCCGGCATTGCCGCGAATCCTGGCCCAGGCATCTTTGAAACGTCCTATGGTTTGCTCGATTCCAACCCGACCGCAGAAGAAGGGGTCGTGCCGCGCAACATTGGACGCGGTCCTGGACAAATCACAGTGAATCTGCGCGTGGGAAAGACTATCGGTATCGGCCCGCTAAAAGGCGGGGGCACGGCGAAGAGCGACAGCGGACCGCAGATCAACGCAGCCAACATGTCGGCTCCTGGCGGCTTACGCGGACTTTTCGGTGCGCCGTCGTCTGATCGGCGCTTCGGCCTGTCGATTAGCATGTCGGCGAGAAACCTGCTGAACCACAACAACCCAGGCCCAATCATTGGCGACATCACTTCATCGTTATTCGGACATGCGAATCAGGTGGCGGGAAATCCAAACATGGAAGGCTTTCTGGAGAACGCCAACAATCGCCGCCTGGAACTGCAGATCAAGTTCTTGTTTTGATAGAGACAGACCCGCATTTCAATCCTGATGGGGATGGTAGCAACTTTCGTCTCATCAAAAGGCGGATAGGTCTGCCTCGGTTTGGACCAAAGCCGCAAAATTCAGCACACGATGGGTCCACGCATTGAAGTCGATTCTTATTGAGGGGACGGACTGGCGTGTGCACCGCCAGACAAATGATTCGTCGATCAGAGAGCCGAATGTAAATCCGCAAGCGGGAAGAAACGGCAATGGGGGGAGACTAAGTCTCCCCCCATTGCCTGCTGCTCCTCGCAATCGCATTCACTCTGACGGAGCTTAGAAGATCACCTTGAGCGCGAACTGGACCTGTCGACCGGGGAAAGCGCTTGTGATAGTACCAAATTTGGAGCTTGAGCGATCTCCAGTGGCAGGCTGGAAGTTGGTCTTATTGAGAGTGTTGAACATCTCACTGCGAAACTCCAGGAACCGATCTTCGCTCCAGAGCGGGAACTGCTTGTGGATGCCTAGATCGAGATCCTGGTAAGAGTTGCTTCGGCCTGTGTTGCGCCCCGAGTTGCCATACGGTTGGGTTACGTCTGTGGGAACGGAGACCGTATTCGGGTTGAAATACTGGGTGATGGTGCGCTGCCCTTTCGGCATCATTGGACTGCCGGTGACGTTGGGCCGGTAAATGGCAGAGTTTTTGCTGCCGTCTGTGGCGATAAACGCCGCACTTGGATCATAGGTCAGATTGATTGTCTGGCCGCTGCTGGCCGTGTTGATTGCTGAAAGCGACCAATCTCCAAGAAGCGCATTCAGCGCATAGGGCATATTGGCCTCGAAGCGACGTCCTTTCCCAACCGGCGTATCCCACACCACCGAAGTTGTGTTGTTGAAGGGCTGATCGGAACCGGACAAGCCCTTTGAGGACGCTGGATTGAACATATTGATGGACTGCTGATCTCCGTTGGTCAGCTCGAGTGCTCCTGCCGCATCGTCGATGGCCTTTGACCATGTGAACGAGTTCAGCAGCGTGAGCCCCTGCAGGTTTCGCGTTTCGACTTTCACCTGTAGCGCGTGGTAGTTTGAGAAGCCGACTCCGAAGTTCGAGTCGATGTAATCGAATTGTGCATTCGGTCTACGCGCCTTCACAGGCAGACTCTGACCAGCCAGGTTCGGCACCGCCTGGTTCAGGTCTCCGGTAACCCAAAGTCCGACGCTGTGATTTCCGACATACCCAAGGTCGAGCATCACGTTCTTCGCCAGTTCCTGCTGAAATGAGAGATGCCAGTTCTGAACGTAAGGAGTCCGAATATCCTTTTGGATGTACACCGTTTTCGTGTTCACGGTGGAGAAGTTCGCAGGAGAAACGAAACCGTCTGGAATGCCCATCATGGTCGGGCGAAAGCAACTTGTGTGAGCAGCGTTCGCGGTACACAAACTCTGGGATGGAGATTGCGTAATCTGAGCGTTGACGACGTAAGGTCCGTTGTACGCGAGGTAGCTATCGCCGCCCTGTCGCATGAATTGGATGTAGCTAATTCCGTAACCGCTGCGAACGACCGTCTTCGGAGAGAGAGAATAGGCGAGTCCCAGGCGCGGAGCGAAGCTCGTGTACCGTGGATCCACCTCAGCGCGACTGGATATCGATCCGTTGGTGGCTGGGACCAGCGAGTTTGTGTTGGGATCGTAGTTCGCCTGCCGGTTGTCCCGTTCGTATTGCGGAGTGGCATACTCATATCGGATGCCAAGATTCAAAGTAAGCTTGCGGGACATCTTGAAGTCATCCTGCAAATAGGTGAAGTGCATTCTTTGTTCAAGATTGGCGACGGCCTGATTGGTCAACTGGTAGGTGGATCTTGCGCCATAGAGAAAGTCGACCAGGTTATAGACCGTGTTGCTCTTGCCGGGGTTGCTGAACTGGCCGCCGTAAATGTCTTGTCCGTAAGCAGGATTGAAGTCGTTGATGTTGGTTTGGATAGCTTGATATTCATAACCGAGTTTGAATGTGTGGTGGCCAAGTATCTTTGAGAAATTGATTTTTGGATTGAGCACGAAAGGATTCTGCCATTGGGGACTGGTGTAATCGCGTCCGTAGGACTGATAGCCTGTGATGTTTTGCGTGTTTAGGCCGCCGATGATGTTCTTGGCTGTGGGGAGTCCGGGGATTCCGTAGAGCTGAAGCATATTTGCCACGCCGTCGAGGGTGGCGGGGGTCTTCATGCCTTCCGTCTTGGACGCTCCGAATCGAATTTCCAGCAGGGACTTCGGGCCGGTGATCCACGTAACCCCGCTGGCTGTTTGCCAGTTCATGACACGGGACTTAATGCCGGCACCCTGGCCTGAGGGTCCGTCCACAACGGGAGCCGCAAGTTGATGGTACAGATTGTAGCTGGCCCGTTCGAACAACGTGATCTTGCGGGTGAGGTATTGATCGTATCGGACGTCCCCTTTATTCGCATTGTCAGTACCAGGAAGCAAAGTCTGGTAGTTACTGGTGTTGCCGGGAAGGTTCGGTGAGGGCATTTGCGAGAACACCTTTAAACCGAAGGCTGTCATATCTGCCTGGGGAATGGCGCCAGTTTTGTTAACGACTCCGGTGTATGGGTTTTTAATTGTGAAGCCGGCACCAAAATTTCCGACACGCTGGTCGAGCGTTGGCACGCTTGCGAATTGGACCGTTCTCTGGAGCCGCCGCCATCCTTCATAGTCTAAAAAGAAGAACATCTTATCTTTCCTGATGGGTCCACCTGCGGCAAGTCCGTATTGGTTTTGTATATAGATGGGCTTTTTGCCGCCAACCGGCTTAAAATACCCGACCGCGTTTAGATCCGTATTGCGAAGAAACTCCCAAACCGTGCCATGCAGTTGGTTGGTGCCGCTGCGCACCGAGGCATTGATCACTCCACCTCCGACGCGACCATATTCAGCACTGTAGTTATCTGTAATGACCGAGAACTCCTGCACAGCGTCTGGCGCAACTTGAACGACCTGATTCGAAAGACCCTGATTGGAAGTACCGTAGGCGTTGTTGTCTACGCCGTCGAGGATAAAGTCATTGAACTGACTGCGCATCCCATTGATGTTGAAAGACGACTCCCGCTTCGAAAGTCCATAGGTAAGTCGCACTCCTGGTGCCAGCAGCGCAAGTGAGGCGCTGGACCGCCCGTTCAGGGGCAGGTCAACGACTTGCTCATTGTCAATGAGCTGGCCCCTATAACTGGACTCCGCTTCCAACATCGAAGGAGCTGCGGTAACAGAAATGCTTTGTGCGAGATTGCCGACTTGAAGTTGTACATCGACACGCAGGCGTACGCCGACATCGACGCGGAAATCAGGAGTTTGGGATTTCTTGAAACCAGCGGCCTCGGCTGTCACTTGATATCTGCCAACGCGAACCTCAAGAAACTGATACGAGCCATCGGATGTCGACACCAATTCCTGGGAAGTTCCGGTGTCAAGATTTAACAGAGTGATGTGGGCCTGCTGAACAGCAGCGTTCGCTGAATCGAAGACAGTGCCGAGTACAGCCGCCGTCTCAAACTGAGCAAAGCCGCGAGATGTGAGTCCCAACGGAATGAGTGCTGAGAACACCAGCACACGCAACGATACGGTTCGCAAAGAAGTCTTCATGATAACTCGGAGGCTAACAATGCACTCTTAAAAGATGCTAAAGATCTCCTGCCATTTACCGAAGATTTACCGTAAGTTCAACGTTGAATGTGCTGACGAAGACACCGACCTGAACTGTCGGGTTAGGTTTATGGTGTGAGACGCGTTGCGGAGCAGTTGCTGACGGTAGACAGCTTGAAGATATTGCTCGACTATATCGTGTCTAGAATCATCCCCGATCGACCCGAAAACGTCTCGAAATCGACACAGCAAGTGGCCGCGAGTCCCTTCGCGATCTTTGTTTGGGGAGGCTTTCGACTGGTTTTGGCGCTAAATGCGCGCCAAAACCAGTTCAGGATGACAGCTTATTCATGCCGCGAACCTTGAGGATAGAACCCTAGGGCGTCAGTGTAATCGCATACGCATCTTCCGAGTTGGTCCAATCGATTGTCACGGTGATCGAATTGCCGGACACCGTTACAGTCGAATTGGAAACCGTGGTTGGTGCGCTCACAAAGGCATCGGTCTGGGGCAATCTCTCCACCAGAACATTTGTCTTTCCGCCGCTGACCAGCCACGATGGAATGTTGAGGTATGTCACACTGACATTGCCCGCAGCACCGCCGTCTTGATTATTCCCTATCACCGCGATGGACTTTTTGGCCGAACTGTCCTGGTAGACGGTGCCATCGAATTGGCCGCTGGGAAGGAGCTCCGTTTTCAGCCCTGTCTCTTCGCCATAGCGCTGAACCACCCACCATTGGCCCTCCGCCTGATCTGCACCGGGCGTTAGCAGGTCGGCCATCGTGTCATACAACCCCCCCGCTCCCGTACCACCGCCCCAGTTGCCGCGTGCGGCCAAGGCCACGCCGGCGCGTTCAAAACGGCCAAGATACCACGCTGTTGCGCCCGGCTCTTGGTCTCCGCCGCTGCCGGGGCAGCAGCCACCGTACTCGTTGATCTCAATGGCCGGCATCGTAGTAATGCCAGCCGTCGTCAACATGCCTCTGAAGTTGCTCACGTCGACCACGGCATCGCCCGACTCATCGTGCCATGCGAAGTAGTTGGGAATCTGGTTGTTGGCCTTGATGAAGTTGAGATAGGTGCTCCACCAACTATCGCCCGGAGTGGGTACACCAGCCGCAGCGGGTCCAACGATAATCGCATTCGGGATGGCAGTGCGGATGGTGCTGTAACCGATTTGCCACATGGAAAGAAACTGAGCTTCGCTTCGTGCCCAGAAATAACCTCCATTCGGCTCGTTCCAGATCTCCCACTGGAAATCCGGCGCGCCGGCCATCCCGTCCGCCTTGGCGGAAGAGATAACCTGACTCAGATAATTGTTATAGCCTGTCCAGTTGCCGTTATCGCCTGGATAGGTCGACACCGTGCATGGGCCATCCGCGCCATAGAGTCCGGCCAGGAGCAAATCGTAGTTCGAGCCAACGGATACGGCCCGCGCGTAATAGAGTTGAATGAAGTCCCAGCGCGGGGTAAATCCGCCATTGATCCAGCCGCCGTTTGGGCAGCCGATCTGCGATCCGTCCGCGCGCATCAGACGAGTGTTGATATCTCTCTGATAGCTGGCCACGGGGGTAGTGACGTCTTGGGAAATGCCGTAAATGAACCCGGACGCGCCATAAGTTGGCGCCCCGCCGGTCACGCCCATGTCGATCGCAACCGCGTGAGCCGCGGAACTGCTGACCACCGCGACGTAGAAGGGCCACTTGTAGGAACATCCGTTGTTGGTGTAAGTCGCCGTATAGAGGTTGTCGCCGGCGCTCAGTGGGATGTTATCGATCTCGCGCGAGGTCGAAGTGAAGCCGTTGGGGCCGGTCCAGCTCCACGATCCACTTGCCGACGGCTGCGGGCCGAGGTCTACAGCGGTTCCCGAAGTCACAGTGACCTCACTTGTACCGGTATTGCTCCAAGCTCCTCCCACAGCGACGAATGGCATGATCGGGTTGACGTTGCTGCAGTTGTTGGCGGGCGTGACCGTCAGCGCGATGGTGGTGGTGGTTGGGCTGGCGCTGGAGTTAGTGCCAGTGATGGTCACTGTCGAGGTTCCAGATGCTGCGGAACTGGAGGCCGTGAAGGTCACTACGCTCGAAGTGGTGGCGGGACTGGGAGCAATGGCGGCAGTTACGCCGCTGGGCAGGCCGGAGGCGGCCAAGTTTACGAGGCCGGTGAAGCCGCCCACGTCGGTTACCGTGATGGTATCGAAGGCGATGCTGCCCTGAACTACCGAGAGCGCCGCCGGAGTAGAAGCAAGCGCGAAGTCGCCGCCGCCTGAAGTTACGGTGACGGTGAAGGTCTGCGTGTAGGAGCATCCGTTGATGGTGTAAGTCGCCGTATAGATGTTGGCTCCGGCACTCAACGTGATGTTATCGATCTCGCGCGAGGTGGAAGCATAGCCGTTGGGTCCGCTCCAACTCCAAGTTCCGCTATTGAGCGGCTGCGGGCCGAGGTCCACAGCGGTTCCCGAGGCCACGGTGACCGAGGTTTCACCGGCTGCGCCCCAAACGCCTGCCACTGCGATATATGGAATGATGGGGTTGGTGGTGCTGCACGTTGGGCCTGTCACCGGTGTGGGTTTGAAGGACTGACTGGTGGAATTTTGGTTGCAGGTGTTGATCTCCAACTGCTCGCCGACGGTTTTGCTCGGAAGGTCGAGGCAAAGCCCACTGTTCTCATCGATAAATTCGGCATTGCCAGAGGGAAGCTGGAAGGCTTTGAACTGCATATTGAGTGCGCCGCTGTAGTAAGGGTAGAGTTGAATGCCCGTTCCCGGCGTAGTGCTCGGCCCGATGACATTCCATGCGACGCCGGCAAGGTTGTCGGTTGTTATCTCCCAACTATTGGTTCCGACGTTGGTGAACAGCCATTCCTGATTGTGGTCGCCGGTGGCGCAGCTCTGCTCTTCAACCGGGGTTCCGCTGCCGGTGGCACCGCTGGTATCGTCGATGCAATCATTGCTGGCTGCATTGACAACCGTGTAAAGGCTGCCGCTGGTGATGGGGTATGGAGTGAGCGCGGCAGAAGTTACCGTGACGGTGAAAGCCTGCATATACGAGCAGCCGCTCACGGTATACGTCGCGGTATAAACGTTTGCCCCTGCGCTCAATGGAATGTTGTCGATCTCTCGCGAGGTGGAAGCGTATCCGTTGGGTCCGCTCCAACTCCAGGTTCCGCCGCTTAGCGGCTGCGGGCCCAGGTTCACAGCGGTTCCAGAAGCCACGGTGACCGTGGTTTCACCGGCTGCGCTCCAAACACCGGCAACCGAGATGTATGGAATGATGGGGTTGGTGGTGCTGCAACTGAGCGGGACCGCGTCGCCGACTGCACTTGAGGTGCTGGCGGTCGATGCGAGCGCACTGGATGAAAGAAAAGTCATTAGCAATGCCGCGAGTACAGTCATGTACCCACTCAATCGCTGAACGCATGAGCGGCAGCGGGAGGAATTGAGCTGTTGTGACATGGTATCTCCTTTGGTAAATTACGGTCATCCAATCGCGATACTCCGAGACCACTACCGCTGAGTAGATTTTTCTTTGAGAAAAAGCCATCCTGCGCATAGTCGTCAAAGGCACATCTATTGGGGAACCGCTCGAATGTGCGTTGGAGCAGGTCGTGCGACCTGCTCCCACGCATTCTGGTTGTGGCAACTATGCGTTGCGTTAGTTAACCGTGCAACCGTTCATCTGGAATCGCTAAAGCAGGTTCAGTTTCCACGACTCGCTGGT
>Ga0182030_10017602_pt1 | contig 13776 bp, 9 predicted proteins | sample 812S3MmetaG_FD_121299 | JGI IMG/M metagenome (GOLD analysis project Ga0182030, IMG submission 121299) | Permafrost microbial communities from Stordalen Mire, Sweden - 812S3M metaG (Illumina Assembly) | ecosystem: Environmental > Terrestrial > Soil > Wetlands > Permafrost | place: Sweden... | reverse complement strand
CCCTCACGGTCGCGGCTCAGAAACATACTGCAAACACTGGGGCAAATGTGAGAGCTGTGCGCGTCTGCGAGCATTCCCGGGCCTTTTGCAGCAGCTTTCCAGGCAGGGGAACCGATCCGTTGGCCTAATTGTGAATGCCGGAGATTCTAGACGCAAAGAGTCGCCGCGCGCCGACGTCAATCCGACATTACAAAGGGTAATCCGCCGGGGGAACCGCCGGCTCGCAAGAGGCGTTCGTAGAGCTGAAGATGCCGCTTGGCGTAGAGCTCGCGACCGTATTCGGCCACCGCGACACGGCGGGCCTCGGCGCCCATCGACGCACGCAGATTGCGATCGTTGAGCACTCGCTGGAGAGCGTCTGCGATGGACTGGGGCTGCTCGGACTCGGCCAGCAAGCCGGTGCTGCCCTCGCGAACCAGTTCGGGGACGCCGCCGACGCGGGTGGCCACAACCGGAAGTCCGGTGGCCATGGCCTCAATCACGACCAGGCCGAACGCCTCGATCCGTGGCGTGTGCAGCAGGACGTCGAGGGCGGCCATGCAGCGGTTGATGTCCATCCGGAATCCGGCTAAACGAACGACGCCGGGCGAATCCCGCACGGAGGAAACCAAGGCTTCGATACCCGGCCTGCCGGGCCCATCGCCAACAATCAGCAGTGCGACGGGGTGGGGGATGGGGCGGCCCGCAAGAGCCTGAAACGCCTGAATCGCGACTTCGACGCCTTTTGCCGGAACGAAGTTGCCGATTGTGCCCAACAAGGTGACTTCAGGGCCGAAGCCGAGCTCCTGCCGGACGGCCGCGCGAACCTCGGGGTCGGGCTGGAATTGCAACAAGTCCGTACCGAGAGGGATTCGCAAGACCTTGTGGGCGGAGACGAAATTCTGTGTCAGGAAATGAATGCGCCTGGCCTCGGATGGGGTAATGATCGCCGCAGACTGCGACCCGGCGAGGGTATTGCGTAACCGATCGACGAATGTGGCCGATTCGAGACTGCGCGAACGGTGGAAGGTCATCAACAGCGGCATGCGTGGGAGCGCGAAACGCACCAGAGCGGCCGTGGACTGGCTGGCGGCGTCGTGGGTGTGGATGACGTCGACGTTTCGCTCCAGGCAGAAAGCGCGGAGCTGCCTCAGGGCTGCACGATCGAACAGAGAGCGCCGGCCGAGCACCAGTAAGCGTTCCTGCATGGGCGGGAGTTCGGCCGGCGCACATCCCAAATGGTCGAGACAACAGATGTCGCTCGCAACGCCTAATTCACGAAGACCGTCGATCAAAGAGAAGATTGCAGTGCGCCTTCCGCCGGGGCCGAGCGAGAGGGTAACGTGGAGAATCTTCATCCGTGACTGACCTGACCGATTTTGTACCAGTGCGCTAGAGAGTATAGCCGGGCGGGAGGGCAAAATGGAAACCCAGGTGCTATAGTTTTCAGAAACGGACGGCATCAATGCATTCAGAGCCAATAAAGTATCGTAACCAATCGGAGACCTCCGACGCGGATGCCGGAAGCGTGAGCAGGGCAGCGGGTGATGCGGCGCCGTCGAGAGCGCGCCTAGGCATCTTGTGGGACGGGGCCGCCATCGCCCTGCTTGCCTGCACAGCCTTGGTCGTGCTTGCCGTGCCGGTGTTCCCGAGTGAGTGTGGGCCGATTCATCTGTATTACGTGGACATCATCCGGAGTCTGCTGACGCATTCAGGGCCATATACCCAACACTTCGAAATCAAAACACTTTTGCCGCCTTACGCGCTCGAGTATTACTCGCTGCTCGTGTTCGAAATGGTGTTCTCCCCGGAGATGAGCGAGAAACTGCTCGTCTGCTGCTACATTTTCGCGTTCGGCCTGGGCTTCAAATATCTGGTGGACTCTGTCGCGGAACGGCACAGCCCGTGGACGCTCGCCGGAGCACCCTTCTGTATGAATCTGCTGGTGTACATGGGGTTCATGAATTACTGCTTCGGCGTTGCGCAAGTGCTTTTTCTGTCCGGCCTCTGGATCCGCTGCCAGGGGCGGTTCAGTCCGGGCCGCGTTACAGTGCTGCTGGCCGGCTTCGTATTGATGCTGCTCACCCACCCCGTGCCGATCGCTATTTTCCTGCTATTTACCGGGTTGCACTTCGTAGCGGATCTGGCGCGCGCAGCCGCAGGCGGTTCCTGGCTTTGGGCGCCATCCCTCCGCGCGCGCTGGCGGCCGCTGGCGCTGATTGCTCTCATGGCCGTAATCGCGGCTATCTGGGTCGGCATGTTCGTGGACCACGCGCAGCGCGGTCCCGCCGAGCCAAGTTCCGTTGCGCAAATTGGTTGGATCCGCAGCGTGGCCGGCGCGCTAAGACTCGGGCACGTAGTACCGTTCAGGTCGCCGTTCTACCGCATCGGCCTCTTGTTGCTGGTCGCCACGGCCGGCGTTGCTTTGCTGGTGAGCATTTGGAGGCGCCGAGGCCGCGCCAGCTCCGCCGCGATCGCGATGATCGCAACCAGCGCGATCTGCTTCACGTTGCTTTGTGTCGCGCCGGACTCCATCAACGGAAGCGCGTATTTCCCGGACCGCTTCGCAATTCTCTGGGTCATGTTTCTTATCGCGGCCGCTGCCGCGCTACATCCCCCGCGTTCGTGGAGCCTCGCCGCCGGCGTGATCGCATTGTGCGCCACGAGCGTGGTGCTGCCTTTTCAATGGGTAACCGCTTCGAGAATCGCCAGCGAGCTGAGGCCGGCGCTGGAGGCCCCCCTGGCGAAGGCCGGATCGGTGGGCCTGCTCATTGGCGCCAAGCATTCCCGTGAGGGAGATTTGTGGTTCGCTCCGTTTTTTTGGGGCGGAGCCCATTATTTTCGGCGGTCCGGAGCGATTCTGGCGAATGCGCCGTGGATGTGGCAGACGCACATCATGCTCCGGCCGGCGCATCCGGACCGCTGGACGGGCATGGGCCCCTATCCGGCGGGGCAGTCGCTGGTGAACGCATTGAGCGCCGGCGCCACAGCTCCGGATCTCAGCTTTGTCGTGTGGGAGGGACCGCCCAGCGCCGTGTCGCAGGCGATCGTCGCCGGTCTGGCTTTCACTCCCCTCCCGCCGAATGGCCGGATGTTGGGAATCTACGCCCGGCAGCCTTGAGTGATACAGGCGCACACAGGTGCTCCTGTAATGCCGCAGTGTGGGCTCTAACCGAACCCGCACGACGACTTGCACTCGGACAAAGATCGAAATGCTGAAAGGCACTCGTGTTTAGCGCGCCGTCCACCCGCCGTCTATGACAATCGTGTGCCCAGTAATTAGAGAGGCCGCCGATGAAGCCAGGAATACGACCGAGCCCGCAACGTCCATGGGCTGTCCTATGCGGTGCAAAGCGGCGATCCGTTCGACGACGTCGGCGTGGAACTCGGGATCCGCGAGACACACCTCAGTGCCCGGCGTTTCAATGAAGGTCGGGGCAACAGCGTTGACGGTGATGCCGTACTTGCCCCATTCGACGGCCAGGCACTTGGTGAGGTGCACGATGGCAGCCTTGGTTGCGCAGTACACCGATTCGGTCGGCAGAGCCACGAAGCCAGCTTGTGAGCTGACATTGACGATCCGGCCGCCCTTCTGCCGAATCATGACGCGGCCCGCGGCCTGACTTGCAAAGAACGTTGCCTTCAAATTGACTGCCAGCGTGAGGTCGTAATCTTCTTCCCGCACATTCTCTGCGAGATTGCCTGGTGCAATGCCTGCGTTATTGACGAGAATGTCGAGCCGGCCAAAATGCGCGACCGTGTCGTCGACGGCGCGAAAGATCTGGTCAATGCTCGTCACGTCCATTTGCAACGGAAGCACGCGGCGACCCATAGCCTCGATCTCGCCGGGGAGGCCGCCGTGAGCGTTGCGGTCCCGTAAGCCCAGAGCGACGTCCGCGCCCGCGTGTGCCAAGGCGAGTGAGATGGCGCGTCCGAGGCCGCGCGCAGATGCGGTCACCAGAGCGACCTTGCCAGACAAATCGAATTGGGGAAACTGATTCACAAAACCAGACTAGAGCATATTAGGGAGTTTGGGCTGGATTCGTACCGGCTCCAGTCCGGCGATTTGCCTTGGTTCCCTGACCGGCGACCCGGACGCCATCGACTCCGCAGTTTGACACCCACCGTCGCGGTTTCACTTGATATGCTGGGCACCGTAATGATGGGAATCTCGGTTCAGAGGCCCGCTCGTGACCAAGAGCCAAAGCTCTTCGACGATGCGTGGACGGATTTCCAGAAAAAGCCGCCCGCCAGTCTAACACCTGTTGCCACCGCGAACGAGAATCCTAACATTGGAGAATAATGACTCACCGAATCAGTTTGATTACGCTTCTGGCTTGCGGATTCTGTTGGGCGCAGGCGGACGAATCGCGGCCCGCGACCTCCAACGTGCGCGGCGCGGAGTACCCGCGCGTCCACTCGGATCTGCGCGTCACTTTTCGCCTCAAGGCACCCGAGGCCAGGAAAGTGCAGTTTCAGCCGGGAGGCGACGATAACGGCCTGGGCCGGGGTCCGATGGACATGACCCGAGCCGACGATGGCACGTGGAGCATCACCACCGCGCCGGCTGTCCCGGGGTTTCACTACTACTGGTTCCTGACCGATGGGGTAGCCATGAACGACCCGGCCAGCGAGACCTATTTCGGTTGGGGCAAGCAGTGCAGCGGCGTGGAGATTCCTGACAATGGCGCAGATTTCTATGCGGCGAAAGACGTGCCACACGGCGATGTACGCATTCGCTGGTATTTCTCGAAGACGACCGAGGCGTGGCGGCGCGCCTACGTGTACACGCCGCCAGAGTACGACCGCAACACGCGGGCGCGCTACCCGGTCCTGTACCTGCAACACGGCGCCGGCGAAGATGAGCGCGGCTGGACCAACCAGGGCCGCGCGAACTTCATCCTCGACAACCTCATCGCCGAGGGCCAAGCCAAGCCGATGATCGTGGTGATGGAGCAGGGTTACGCCACGGCGCCAGGGGCGGCGCAGGCGCCTACAACGCAGGGCCGCGGGACGGGGCAGCCCAGTCTCTTCGAGCAGGTGGTGGTCAATGACCTGATCCCCATGGTCGATGCCACCTACCGGACCATTTCCGACAAAGACCATCGCGCCATGGCGGGGCTGTCTATGGGCGGCGGGCAGACGCTCCAGATCACCCTGGCCCACCTGGACAAGTTCTCCTGGATCGGCGCGTTCAGCTCTCCTCTGCGCGCGGGGCAGGATCTAAAGACGGCCTACTCGGGAGCCTTCGCCGACCCGGCGGCGTTCAACAAAAAGGTCCATCTGCTGTGGTTCGGCGCGGGCAGTGCCGAAGAGCGCATGCTGAAGCCGGCGCTGGCCATGCACGACGAACTGGAGAAGGCCGGCATCAAGAACGCGTTTTACCAATCGCCGGGCACGGCCCACGAGTGGCAGACCTGGCGCCGGGATCTGCACGAGTTTGCACCGTTGCTGTTCAAGTGAGCGATCCCGTTTCGGAGGCGGCAGACGCTCTAAGGAGATTGTCGTATGAGGTTCGTCATCAATGCTGTTCTGATCCTGGCATCGCTGGTCGCGGGCAGCCGTGTGGCATCCGGCCAAACCGCGTTGTCGGTGGAAGGGCTGCGTTGCGAATATCTCTCGAACCCCCTGGGGATCGACGTCGAAAAGCCGCGGCTGAGCTGGACGATGGCGCCTGGAGCGCGGGGCCGAGGACAGAGTGTCTACCAAGTGCTGGTCGCCAGTAGCCGGGAGAACCTCCGGCAAGACAAGGGCGACCTTTGGGATTCCGGTAGGATCAGATCCGATCAGACCGCGTTCGTGGCCTACTCCGGGCGGCCGCTGGGCGCGGGAGCCCAGGCGTGGTGGAAAGTCCGCGTTTGGGATCAGGCGGGCCAAGTGACGCCCTGGAGCGCCCCGGCGCATTGGTCGATGGGGGTGCTCCGCGACTCGGAATGGTACGGCCGCTGGATCGGCCTGGCGCGTGCCGCTGATGTCAAAGAAGGAACTCCCCTCCCCTGCCCCTGGTTGCGCAAGACCTTCACGCTCGCCAAGAAGCCGCAGCGTGCGACGGCCTATGTGAACGCGCTGGGCTACTACGAACTCTACGTCAACGGGAAAAAAGTCGACGACTACGTTCTAGCCCCCGGGGTAGTGGATTTTTCCAAGCGCAACTGGTATTTGACACACGACATCACCGGCTACCTGGCGGAAGGCCGCAATACAGTGGCGCTGTGGCTGGGCCGCGGTTGGTACGTCCGGGGCCATCCGGGCGTGGTTTACGATGGGCCGCTGGTGCGGGCGCAGTTTGACATTATGCTGTCGGATGGCAAGGCGGTGGCCGTGGGTACCGACGGCACATGGAAGGCAAAAGCCAGCCCGATCACTCCGCTGGGCAAGGGTACGGCGTTCGGCGACTATGGTGGGGAACACTATGACGCCCGGCTGGAGGTGGCAGACTGGAACGGCGTCAAGCTGGATGATTCCGCCTGGGAGGCGGCCGCGACGTTCGACCCGCCGAAGGTGACCACGTCGGCCCAGATGGTTGAGCCCAACCGCATATTGGAAACGCTCCGGCCGCTGAGGATCGACGAGACACCGGCCGGCGGCTGGCTGATCGACATGGGCAAGAACTATACCGGCTGGCTGGAATTGCGCCTGCCCTCCGGGATAACGGCCGGCAACAGTCTCAAGATCGAGTTCGCCGACAACCCGCCGGCCAGAGGCCGTTACGGCACGTTTAACCAGCGGGATGAGTATGTGACCCGCACGGGAGCAGACCAGGTGGTGCGCTCGCGGTTCAACTACCATGCATTCCGCTACGCTCATGTCACGGGACTGAGCCAGGCGCCCACCGCCGATGACGTCCGCGGCTATTTCATGCGCACCAGTTATGGGCGCGCCGGCGAATTCGAATCCTCCAACGACCTGTTAAACCGCATCTACCGTCTGGTGACCTGGACCTACGAGTGCCTCACGCTTAACGGCTACGTGGTGGACTGCCCTACACGCGAACGCCTGGGCTACGGCGGCGACGCCGGGACGTCGCTCGAAACGGGCCTGTTCAATTTCGACACCGGGGGGCTTTACAACCGCTGGGCCGCCAACTGGCGCGATGCGCAGGATCCCCAATCCGGAGACGTGCCTTACACCGCCCCCAATTACCCGGACCAGGGCGGCGGAGGGCCCATGTGGAGCGGCTTCGTGGTGACGATGCCGTGGCAGGTGTATTTGAACTATGGCGACAAGGGCGTGCTTGAAACCAACTATCCGATGATCCAGAAGTGGCTGGCCTTCGCCGACTCGAAGACTAAGAACCACATTTTGGAGCCCTACGTCAGCGTCGGCATCCGCATGCCGGAATGGAACTACCTCGGCGATTGGGTCGCGCCGCGGCGCGGAGCCGGCGGGGACATCTCCCGAGACCCCGTCAGCTCCCGTTTCATCAACAACGCGCACTACCTCTACACGCTGCAATTGGCCGCCAAAATCGCCGCTATCCTGGGCCAGCCCGACGATGCGGCGATGTATGCAGAACGAGCGGCCACGCTGCGCCGCACGCTGCACGAACGCTATTTCGTCGCCCCCAACAGCTACGCCACCGGCGAGCAGCCTTACCTGGTGCTGGCGCTGCTGCTCGGAATCGTTCCGCAGGAGTTGCGGGCGGGCGTGGCCAGGAACCTCGAAGAAACCATCCTGGTCAAAAATGGAGGCCACATCGACGCCGGCATGCACGGCGCCTACTTTCTGCTCAAGGAACTGATGGAAGAGGACCGCAACGACCTGATCTACCAGATGGCCAGCAAGAAAGACTTCCCAAGCTGGGGCAACATGCTCGAACAGGGCGCCACTACGAGTTGGGAAAGCTGGTCGGGCGGTTCCCACATCCACGACACACTGATCTCCATCGGCGCGTGGTTCATCGAAGGCATTGGCGGCATCCGGTTGGACGAGAAAGCGCCGGGCTTCCGGCATTTCTTCCTGAAGCCGACGCCGGTGGGCGACCTGACCTTCGCGCGCACGAGCTACAGGTCCGCTCACGGGACCATCGTCAGTAACTGGCGGATTGAAAATGGCGCACTGCACATGGACGCGACCGTTCCGCCGGGTACGAGCGCCACGCTGTATCTGCCCGCCGGCGTGCCCGCGGCGGTGACAGAAAGCGGACGGCCGGCAGCCCAGGCCGCGGGAGTTCAGTTCAGAGGGGCGGAGAAGGGCAAGGCGGTTTTTGAACTCGCATCCGGCAGTTATCAGTTCGTCGCGCCACTGTCGCAGTAGAGCAGCTCGCAGAGAATCTGGATTACACCGATGAGCATGGGGCAACAAATCTGGTCATGCCCTGACGGATGCGGACCAGATTAACTTCGTAAACCACCTTCGCGACAATATGCTGGAGAATCCAGTGCCGGCCCAACTGGGCATGACGTGGGGCATCAGCAAGTCGCTGGCCTCGATCAGCGCGATTCTCAACCTGATGATTCCGGTGATTACGGGAGTGCTGGCCTCGTTCAGCCTCCCACGTTCAGTCCAGCACGGCGGCTGAGAAGCTATGGCTTCCTGGATGACCCTACGCGGATCGTGACCTCCGCGGTACGGGACTTTCCGCCGGCGTCCACTGCGCGGGCGGCGATGGTGTGGATCCCCGGGCCCAGATCCTCGAAGGTGTACTCGAACGGTTCCTGGCGGGCTACGAACAAGACCTTGTCGCCGATGCAAAACTCGACCCGGTCGATCTTCCCTTCCGGATCGGCCGCCTTCACCAGCGCCGCCACCGGCGAGGTGTACTCCTGATCAAGCGGCAGAGGCCGTACAAATCGCACGTTGGGAGGAATGTCGCCGTTGTTGGATTGCGCGTAGAACCAGTCCCTCAGACCGGGAATCTGCTGCGTCTTTCCCTGCACTCCGCCATGGTCGGTACTGGCAAAGATGGTGAACCGCGGGTTCACGCCCGTTACCCACGTCGCTGCCCCTCGCGGGTCTCCGTTGGCCGCCCGAATCCGCGACACATTGGCCGTGAGTTGTTCCAGGCTGATGACACGGTCCTCAATGCCGATCGTGGCCCAGATAGGCGTGTTTTTGACCAATTCCGGATCCAGCGCGCCTCCGGCGGCTGCTTGCGGGTTGGCAGCCGCAAAGAAGCCGGGTCGCTGCTGCAAATAATTCCAGATTCCCGCGGCGCCCATCGAGAAGCCCATCAGGTATATGCGCTGCCGGTCGATGGGAAACTCTTCAAGCAGCCCGTCGATGATCTCGAAGACCGCCTGGCGCCGCGCTGTTCCGCTCCATCCGCCGGTTCCGCCCGCCGGCGCGAACAGGAAGGTGGGCTCCTGCTGCGCGTCGCGGTCGTATTCGTGCCACCATTGCAGACCGCTTTCCTTTAGAATCCTTTCGTGGGTGACGCACTCGTCGCAACTGCCGTGCAGGTAGACCGCCAGCGGGTATTTGCGGCCCGGTTCCAGTTTCAACGGCACATACACCACGTGCTTCAGCGTCTCACCGCCGGAACTTTTGCGTTCGCGGAATTGAAATTCCTTCGGATAGGGGCCGCTCTGAGCGAGAGCCGGGCCGCAGGTGAAACTGGCCAGGACTGCCAGCAGGAGGGACGGCGCAAAGACACAAACACTCGCCATTCGGAACGGTCTCGATTGCGGAATCATAGATGCCATGGTCCTCTCGTTTTCGGATTCTTCTCTATTTTGGGACAGGTCCAGCCGCGCGTCGACCGGCTCCGCCGAAGATCACCGCAATAGTCCAAAGCCGTCCGCGCCGAAAGTACTTAAGCGGGGTCTTCATTCTAGCTCTCAGTTTCCAGTGATTCTATCAAGAGCCTCCACGCCGTGATCCTCCGAAGCGCAGGTTCTTCTACGGCGATGCATTCAAGAACGCTGACCGGTTGGACCGCTGCTGCGAGTGCGAACGACATTTTCGGGTCTAACTTGAAAGCCGTAGCCTTGTGCGTGGCTTCGCGCTGCTTGGCGATGCGCGCGCCGTCCGTGCCGATGGCGTCCTTGGTCGTCTTCTCCTTCGTGAGCGCGCCGGGAGCGGCGCTGCGGCGGGCGATAGAGTGGGATGATGGCAAACAGTGTCGGCCGTAAACGCAAAGAGGGATCGGTTGCGATCCTAGTGCTGTCCGTATGCCTGGCAGTCTGCAGCGCGCAGTTGCCGGGCGCTCAGGAGAGTGCGCCCAGGGTGCCGGCGGGCCCCGTGAAAGTAGAGATCCGAAAGGAAAACGGCTCCTTTCGGCTGTACCGCGGCGGCCAGCCGTATTTCATCAAGGGCGCCGTTTATGGGGGTGACCCGAACGGCCAGTTTCCGCTCAAGGAACTCAAGGCGCGCGGCGGCAACTCCATTCGCTCCGGCGGCACGCAGATTCTGGACGAAGCCCAGCGCCTCGGCATGACCGTGCTGTTCAATCTCCCGATGGGCATGGAACTGGCCAACAAGTTTAACTACAGCGACCCGGTGGCGGTGCGCCAGCAGTTCGAAGAGATGAAGAAGCTGGTCATGGAGTTTAAAGACCACCCCGCCGTCCTCATGTGGGCCATCGGCAACGAACTCGAAGTGGGCTACAAGGACCGGAACGTCTGGAACGCGGTAAACGATGTCGCGAAGATGATCCACGAGGTGGATCCGAACCACCCGGCCCTCACGGTGGTCGGCGATGATTGGGTCGACTACGGCAACATCCAGGAGATCGAGCGGCGCGCCCCGGACCTCGACCTGCTTGGCGTCAACGACTATCACGCCATGGGGAAAGTGCCCGCCCACATTCGCACCTACGATTGGAACAAGCCCTACGTCATGACGGAATGGGGTCCCTCCGGCGACTGGGCGGTCCCGCGCACCGAGTGGAAGGCTGCCATGGAAGAGACCAGCACCGAGAAGGCCCAGCTCATTTTGGAGAACTACCGAAACGTCATGGTGAAAGACGCCGAGCGCTGCCTGGGGTCTTATGTCTTCATCTGGCTGTGGCGGTTTGAAAGGACCCACACCTGGTACGGCATGTTCCTCGAATCGGGTGAGCGGACCGAGGCCGTCAACGTCATGCAGTACGTATGGACAGGCCACTGGCCCGCGAATCGCGCCCCGCGCATCGAGGAACTCGCCATTGACGGCAAACTCGCTGCCGACAACATCTACCTGAAGCCTGGAGACCCGCACACCGCGGCCCTCAAGGTGAGCGACCCGGACGGCGATCCGGTCACCCTCCGTTGGGAGATCGTGCCCGAAGTCGCGCGCGCGGGCTATGCCGGCATGGGCGAAAAACGCACAAATCCGATGCCCGAACTGATCCAGAAGACGGGCGAACGCGAGATCGTGTTCACGGCTCCGAAACAGCAAGGGGCTTACCGCGTGTTTGTCTTCGCGCTGGATGGCCAGGGGAACGCAGCCACCGCTAACATTCCGTTTTTCGTCAGGCCGTAAGGCGTATCAGTCCGCCCGCAAGGTTGATCAAGCACGCGCCTTATTACATACTGCTGGCCGAGAGCCATCTCATACGGTGGCTCTTGAGGAGCATGGTGCGGCGCATCGGTGCGCTGATGGCGGCGAGCGGGTAAAGAGAGGCAATGGGAGCGGCGAAACTATGCGACCAAAGAGATGATGGTCGGAGAGGTGTTTGTGGGATGCACTGAAAAGACGGGATTCCCCGATTTTGAATTTTCCCGGCCGGGCGAAACTGGAGCATGGCGCAGCCAATAGACGGCTCCTAGGGGAATAGCCGCACTTCGGACGATCAACGGAAGGCGGCTGGGTGTATGCTAAGCCAGAATCCGGGGTCCGAAGTAGAAAGCCGCTTACTTATGAGCATGAATGTCAAACACGGAACCAATAGACGCACATTTCTGCAAGCCTGCGCCGCCGCAGTGGCGGCGACAGGATCAAGTGCCGGCATGCGAGCACAAGCTTCGTCATCCGGGCCCGTCCTGCGGCTTGAAGCAGACCCCCAACGGAGCCTGATCCCGGTGTTGAGCTGGGATACCGAGGGCGGGGATCGCGTCCGCTCCAACCTGCTCAGGAGTCCGGGGCTGGGATTGCGCGTCTGGGTTGATAATCAGTGGTTCGATGGCACTGAATTTCCGGCCACCGTGCAACCCGCGGCTAACGGCACACGCTACCTGCTGCAGCTAGACGAGCGCAACACGCTTGAATGGAACATCTCGTCGTCTCGAGACGGCTTTGAGATGACGTTGTCGGCCCAGCGGCCGGCCAAGGTCGAAGTCGTGTTTCCGTTCAACCTGAGGGTCACCCCCACCACGGTGCTGCCGGCGGTGTGGCATGCGGACGGGCACGTTGAGACGCCGCTGGTGATCAGCGCCCCTGATTTCGGCCAGATGCTCTTGCGGGCCGCGCCAGGCGGCGCCATTAAGGGCCGGCTGGAAGGCTTTCGGCGGCCGTTCCACATGGCAAATCTGATTCTGGAATTGCCGCCGCTCAGCGAGAACCACAAGTACACGTTCAGCTTCACTCCCGTCACCCTCGCCGCGCCCGCGGGGCTGGGCGACAGTTCCATCTGGCAACTCGCGCGGCGCGGCTGGTTCAATGCCTTCCAGCCGGCCTCCGCCTGGGGTGACCGGAGCACATCTTATAGCGCCGAGCCGGGCATTCTGGCTAACAACGTGGTCAGCGACCCGGTTAGCTTCTGCCTGTATTCCTTCGCCGATCACATGCTGTGGACGCCCTGGCTCGCCGAAGGCATTTCGGCTGCGCAGCTTGTGCGCAACAGCATTGAGTACTGGCTGCTGAAGCGCACTAACTCGAGCGGCGAGATCGTGGGCTACGGGGATTACTACAATTTTCTGGATGCCAACCCGAGCCCGATCATTGCTGCATGGGACTATGTGGAAGCCAGCGGCGACCTTACCTGGCTGGAGCGCATGATCTGGCACCTGGAAACCGCGGCGAACTACTCTGCCTACCGCGACATGGATCGGGATGGCATGGTGGAGGCCACGCAGAGCGGCAACGCCAATACGTTTCTCCTGCCGGCGCGGTCCAGCAACTGGTTCGATGCCATGAATTACGGTCACAAGGACGGCTTCTCCAATGCCCTGATTTACCGGGCCTGGCGTTGCCTCGCGGACCTGGAAGCGAAGCTTCACCGCGAGGAGCGGCGTGCGCACTATACACAGTTGGCCGAACGGCTAAGAACGGCCTATGTGGCCGCACTGTACAATCCCGCGACCGGGTGGTTTGCCAACTGGCGCAGTGCCGATGGTGCGCTGCACGATTACGCCTGCCCGGTGGTCAACGGTCTGGCTATCGAGTATGGCCTGGTCGGGCCGTCGCGGGGCCGGGAGATCCTGGGCAGGCTATGGTCCAAGATTGAAAGTGTCGGGTTCACCCGTTTTGATTTGGGCATTCCGTCCACCTTGGTGCCGGTGCTTCGGTCGGACTACATGCCCGGAGGCTTCGGATGCCCCACACGCGAGGATGGCACCGACACCTTCCAGCACTACCAGAACGGCGGCATTACGGCGGGGCGCATGCAGCACTTTCTGGCGGCGTGCTATGTAACGGGCCTGGACGATCGCGCGGAGCGCGTGCTGAAGGCCATGCTGGGGCGCCAACAGGGCGGCGGCTTTCAGAACGGCGTGCGGGACGAATTGCCCGAGGGAATGGAATGGACCACCTGGAGCGGCGAGACCTGCGGCTACGAAGGGTATCTGTCCGACAATTATTCTTTCCTCCTCTCCGTTCTGTTACGGGAACCGGCCTTCCGAAGGCGATTCTATAGGCCGCTGGCCGCATCCTGAGCTGCAGGACCAGAAGTCTCATCCATCAAGAAATGGGAATTTCGGGCGACGGCTCCCGCGCACT
>Ga0182030_10017601_pt1 | contig 13776 bp, 11 predicted proteins | sample 812S3MmetaG_FD_121299 | JGI IMG/M metagenome (GOLD analysis project Ga0182030, IMG submission 121299) | Permafrost microbial communities from Stordalen Mire, Sweden - 812S3M metaG (Illumina Assembly) | ecosystem: Environmental > Terrestrial > Soil > Wetlands > Permafrost | place: Sweden... | reverse complement strand
GTGCCGCAGCAGCCTGCTCCGCAAGCGGTGCCGCAGCAGCCTGCTCCGCAAGCATCGCGGCCCGCGCAAGCACAAGGCGAGGCGTTGCCCCCGCCACCGATTCCGCCCGTGTTGCCGAACGTTCCGAACGTTGCACCGGGCTACGCCGCACCGGCGAACGGCCCATTGCCGACCGGCGATCTCGTCGGGGTGAACCAGCCGTTCGTCGGCATTGGTTTGCAAGACGCAATCACCATGGCGTTGCAGCGCAACACGGATCTCGCCGTTGCCGAGTCCAACAACCGCATCTCGAATTATCAGATCGTCGCGGCTAAGGGCGCCTACGACGTGCAGTTCATGCTCGAACCGCAGTACTCGCACAGTGTGTCGCCTGCGACGAGTTTGTTTGCGGGCGGTCCGAACGGCGGCCCGATCACGCAGATCTCCGACGGCGCCAGTGCGGCGTTCACCGGGTTGACCTCGTCGGGAGGCCGCTACAGTTTGAGCGGCAGCCAACAGGCCATCAACAATAATGCCGAGCTAAACAGCTATAACCCGTATTATCAAACGGCGATCTCGCTGAACTTTACTCAGCCACTTTTGCGTGGCGCCGGCGCGGGCAGTCCCCAACACCGGCAACTGACGCTGGCCGCCGCGAATGCGCAGGCGCAGACGGCGCAATTGCTCACGCAGGCTTCGCAAACGGTTACCAACGTCTCGAACACGTACTGGGATCTCGTCGCCGCGTGGCGCGACGTCGCAATTCAAGAAGAAGGGTTGCGCAACTCGCAAGCGCAGGCCGCCTCGAACCAGCGCCTCGCGCAGCGCGGCGCCGCGGCCCCGGTCGACGTCATCGAGTCGAATACGCAGATCAACGTCTTTCAAGACAACGTCTTCTCGGCGCTGCAACGCGTGCAGTCGCTGCAGACGCAGCTCAAGAGCCTCGTGTTGGGAAATCCCGCCGATCCGCTCTGGATGGCGAACCTCGTCCCAACGTCGCCCGTGCTGCAACTTCCAGCCGAGCCGAAGCTCGACGACCTGATGGCCACAGCACTCCGCAACCGGCCCGAACTCGCACAACTTCGCGCGCAACGCCTCGCGGCCGCGGCTAATCTCGCGTACGCCAAGAACCAGAAGTTGCCGCAACTCGATCTGGGCGTCGGCGTTACTTCCAACGGCTTCGCCGGCGTACCGAACAACCTCACCGGAACGCCGTTCTTCCAGACGCTCGGCGGCGAGATCAGCTCGCTCAATGCGCTCGTCAACAATTACAACATGACGGCGACTCCGGCGAACCAAATCCCGTTGATCGTGCCGAACTTCGGCAGCTCGCCGGCATTCCAGACCGGCACGCTCGGACAAGCGTGGCAGAATCTCGCCGACTTCCGGTTTCCGACCTACAACGTGTCGCTCACGCTCCAATTTCCAATCGGCAATCGTACCGCGAAAGCCGAGTACGCGATCGCTGCCGAGCAGGCAAAACAAATCGCCGTCCAAGAACTGGCGCTCTTGCAGCGCTTGCGTTCCGAATCGGTCAACGCGATTCAGACGCTACGTGAAACGCAGTACCGTCTCGCGGCGGCGTCGGCCGCTCGAGACGCAGCCGCCCGCGTCTTGCTCTCGGAGCAGCGGCGCTTCACGGCCGGAACGTCGACGACGTTCCTCGTTCTCCAGCGGCAACTCGATCTTGCCAACACCGAGGGGCGCGAACTGCAAGCGCAGACCGACCTGAACAAGGCCGTCGTGCAACTCGATGCGGTCGCCGGAACGAACTTTGCGGACTACAATATCGACGTGCAGAACGTCGGCACGACGACGCTCAACGTGACGACGCCGACGACGAGCGTGCTGCCACTCCCGGCCGACGCACGAGTTTCCCCGCCGCCGTCTCGTCGATGAGCCAATGCAGTTCGCCGTCCGTCGGGGCGACGAACTGCACCGGATACGTATCCGGCTCGTAGGGGCCGTCTAAGACGCCGTGCAAGGCGTCGGCCTTCGCGCTGCCCCCGGTCGTGATCACGACGTGCGTGGCGTCGTTGATGACGTGGGGCGTGAGCGTGATGCGCCAGGTTTTGAACTTCTCGATCCAATTCGCGACGACCAGTTTGGTGTCGTCGATGCCGGCAAACGTGCCGGGAAAGATCGACGCCGTGTGACCGTCGGGTCCCATGCCTAAATATAACAGGTCGAAGCGCGGACGCGAGCCGAGTTCGCGCACGAGCACTTCGGCGTAGGCGGCAGCGGCGGCTTGCGGTTCATCTTCCCCACGCATGCGGAAGATGTGTTCGGGCGGGATGCCTAACGGTTCGAATAGCGTTTCGCGCGTCATGTTGTAGTTCGATTCGGCGTCGTCCGGCGGTACCGTGCGTTCGTCACCGAAGAAGAAGCGGATGCGATTCCAAGGCACCGAGCTGCGCCGCGGAGACGCGGCGAGCAACGTGTTCATCGCGCGGGGCGTCGAGCCGCCGGCCAGGACGACGTCGGCGACCTGGCGGTAACGCAGCGTCGACTCGACGATTCCGATGAACCGGTCGGCGGCAGCTTCGGCGAGGTGTGTCTCGTCGGGAAGAATCTCGATGGCCGTATTCGCGTGCATTTTGTCTACCCGTCGATCAGCGTCTGAACCATCCGCAGTGCCGTTTCGAAGATTTCGTCGGTTCCCCCATCTTCAAGCGCCGCTCGTTCGACCAGCGACGCCGTATCGATCGCCTGAACCGGAACGAGTCGAACCGGGCGTTCATTCGCTCCTTCGACCCAGACGCGCACGACCGACGCATCGTCCTCATCGACGCTGCCTTGATAGACCGAGGTTGCGGTGGTCAGGGCAACGCTGTAGACGCGTCGCGCCTGGCCGCCCCGTTCGTGTTCGAAGACGATGCGATGACCGTTCCGGTCGGCGAACTCGTCGTGCGCTACCGCGCTCCAGCCGAGACGGCTCGCGAGCCAGCCGCCGAGATAGAGCGCTTCGGCGTCGGAACCGGCAACGATGCGAAGCTTTTGAATTGAAAAAAGTTCTTCGCGAAGTGCCGGATCGTCGAAGAAGTGCGCGATGATATCTTGCCAGAGATGCAAGCGCATCCACGCGAGGTCCCGCAACGACACGTCGCTGTGTTCTTTGTAGAATTGCGCGAGCTCGAGGATCGTCGTCGCGTCGCGAACGCCGAGCGACGAATCGACCACCGCCACCGGGCGCGCACCTTCGAAAAAGCAGCGGAAGGCGGTATCCCCTCCGAGCGACTCCGCACTCCAGCACAGCACGGTCAGAACGTCGGGCACCTCGAGCGAGGTCGCGAGAACGCAGGCATCCTGCGGCGTCATATCGGCCACGCCGATGTCGATGAACGTACTCTGGTGGTTGGGGTTGTTCGCGTCGAGCGGCCGCACGTGGGCGCCGACGCGTCCGGGACTTGCGTCCAAGATGATCGTGCGCGAGGGGTGTTTCTCGGAGATCTTGCTCGCCCGCTGGATCACCCAGTCGCGGTTGCTTTCGCGGTCGATCCAAACGATGAAGTTCATCGTCGTGATGTGCTGTTTCGCCTGAGCCAATTCGGTGCGAATCGACTCGATGTCGGCCGTCGGCAGCGCGGGCGGTATCATATCTTTCTCCATTCCCCTCCAACGGTGGCGAGCATCCGGTCGGAGGATGCCGGTCCTTGCGATCCGGCGGAATAGTTCGGAAACGTTTCGTCGGGCGTGTTCTGCCACGTCTCGAGAATAGGCATGACTTGTTCCCACGCTTGCTGCACCGCGTCCCAGCGCGTGAACAGCGTCGCGTCACCGCGCATCGCATCCCCGATGAGACGCTCGTATGCCGGCGCGGAGACGACGCCGAACCCGGTGCCGTAGTTGAAGTCCATCGAGACCGCGCGGATGTGCATCTTCGGTCCCGGAACTTTGGCCGCGAAGCGCAGCGAGACGCCTTCTTCCGGCTGAATTTTCATCACCAGCACGTTGTTGTCGATCGAATCGCCGGCCTCGCCGAAGAGACGATGCGGGATCCCTTTAAACCTTATGGCGATCTCGGAATTCTTCCGCTGGAGCCGCTTACCGCTGCGGAGCAAGAACGGCACGTCAGCCCAACGCCAGTTGTCGATGAAGAGCTTTACCGCGGCATAGGTCTCGGTATTGGACTTCGGATTCACGTTGGGTTCGTCGCGGTAACCCGGTACCGGCTTGCCGGCGATGCTTCCCGCGTCGTACTGGCCGCGGGCGGTGTCCTGCATGATCCGGTTGCGGTCCATCGGGCGCAACGCCGAGAGCACCTTGAACTTCTCGTCGCGAATGTTGTCGGCGGTCGGCGAAACCGGGGGTTCCATCGCGACCAGTGCGAGCAGATTCATCACGTGGTTTTGGATCATGTCGCGCAACGCACCGGCGTTGTCGTAGTAGCCGCCGCGCTCTTCGACCCCGACGGTCTCGGCTGCGGTGATCTGCACGGACTCGATGTAGCGGCGATTCCAGAGCGGTTCGAAAATGACGTTGGCAAAACGCAACGCCATGATGTCCTGCACCGGCTCTTTACCGAGGTAGTGGTCGATGCGGTAGACGGCCTTCTCATCGAATACCTTGCTCACTTCGGCTTGCAAAGCGCGCGCCGACTCGAGGTCGGTGCCGAAGGGTTTCTCGATGATGATCCGCGTCCAGCCGGCCTTGTTGGTATTCGGCCCGAGGCCCGCTTCATCGAGCATGTCGATGATTTGACCGAAGAGCGACGGCGGCGTGGAAAGGTAGAAGAGACGGTTTCCGGCGGTCCCGAGGCCGGCGTCGTTCGCTTCGAGCTGCGCGCGCAGTTGTGCGAAGGCTTCTTTGTCGTCGAACGAACCGGGGATGAACGAGAGGCGCTTCGCGAAATCGGCCCAGAGCGGGTCCTTGGCCGGTCCCGAGCGCGAGAACTCATCGATCGACTTGCGCATCTCCACGCGGAACTCTTCGGTGTGCCATTCGCAGCGTGAGAAGCCGACGATGCCGAAATTTGCCGGCAGAATATCTTCCAGCCGCAGATTGTACATCGCCGGCATCAGCATGCGTTTGACGAGGTCGCCGCTGGCGCCGAAGAAGACGACGTTGCACGGATCGGTGATGCGGCTCGAGGTGACGCCCGCGCGCAGCGGGTTGGAGTCACCGCCGGGCGCGCCGCCGGTCCGAGCGATCGTTTGCGTCACTTGGCCTCGACTTTCACCGAAAGTGCTTCTTGCTTACCGGCGATGGCGTCGAGCATTTCTTTGAACGATTGCGCGAACGATTTCACGCCGTCGGCAACGAGCTGTTCGGTGACGGCGTGCAGCGAGATGCCCTTGGCAGCCAGCGCCTCGATCAGCGCTTTGCCGCCCGCGACGTCGTCGTGGATCGTATCGGGCTTGACGACACCGTGATCGCACAACGCGTCGAGCGTTGCCGGCGGCATCGTGTTGACCGTGTCGGCACCGACCACGTTGAGAACGTACATCAGGTCGAAGTATTTCGGGTTCTTCGTCGACGTGCTGGCCCAGAGCGGACGCTGCACCTTCGCACCCTTCGCTTTGAGTGCCGCAAAGCGCTCGCTGTGGAAGAGCGCTTCGAATTTAGCGTACGTCAGCTTGAGGTTTGCGATGCCGGCTTTGCCCTTGAGGTCTTCGAGCTTCTCGCCCTTGGCGATCCGCTCGTCAAGCGTTTTGTCTATCATCGTGTCGATGCGTGAAACGAACACGCTGGCCACCGAGGCGATCGCCTCGATCGGTTGACCGGCTTTAGCGCGGTCCTCAAGGCCTTCGATATACGCGTTCGCGGCGGCGGCGTATTGGTCGACCGAAAAGAGCAACGTTACGTTGATGTTGATGCCCGCCGCGATGCTGGCGCGAATCGACGCGATGCACTCCGGCGTGCCGGGAATCTTGATCATCACGTTCGGCCGGTCGACCGCTTTCCACAAACGGGCGGCGGCATCGGTCGTGGCTTTCGTATCGTGGGCAACGGTCGGCGAAACTTCGAGCGACACGTAGCCGTCGAGCCCGTTCGTACTCTTGAAGACGGGCGCGAAGACGTCGCACGCACTGCGGATATCTTGAATCGCGAGGGCTTCGAAGAGATTCTGCGGATCGTGCTCGTTCCCGATCAGACCCTTAAGTTGGGCGTCGTAGTCGGTTCCACTGCCGATCGCGTGTTCGAAGATGGTCGGGTTCGAGGTCTGGCCACGCAGCCCGATGTCGACGAGCTTCTGCAGTTCGCCCGAAGCGAACATCGAGCGCTTGATGTTGTCGAGCCAGACGCTCTGGCCAGCGGCGGCGAGTTCTCGGAGTTGGTTGCCCATGATGCGTTCCTTACTCAGACGCCGGCCAGGAGGCCGGATGCGACGTCGGCGATGTGTTCGGGGGTGAAGCCGTACTCTTTTTCGATAGCCGGCGCGGGCGCCGAAGTTCCGAAGTGGTCGAGTCCGTAGGCGATCCCGCGATCGCCCACATATTTGTGCCAGCCGAGTGTCGCCGCCGCTTCGATCGAGACGCGCGCTTTGACCGCGGCCGGTAGCACCGACTCGCGATAGGCCGCGTCTTGTTTATCGAAGAGGTGGAACGACGGCATCGAAACGACGCGCACGTTCGTGCCCTTCGCCGCGAGCAGTTTAGCGGCGGCGACGGCGAGCTGAACTTCCGATCCGCTCGCGATAAGAATCAGGTCGGGCGCTCCGGCCGGCTCGACGAGAATGTACGCACCGCGCGATACCGCTGCGTTTCGATCGCCGAGATACGGCAGTTTCTGACGCGAGAGCACGATCACCGACGGTCCGGTCTCCGGCTGAACCGCGAACTTCCACGCTTCGAGCGTTTCGAGCGCGTCGGCCGGCCGCATATCGATGACGTTGGGCGTGGCACGCAACATCGCGAGTTGCTCGATCGGTTGATGCGTCGGACCATCTTCGCCCAAGAACACCGAGTCATGCGTGAATACGTAGACGCAGCGAATCTTGTTGAGCGCCGCGAGCCGCAGCGCGGGTTTGCAATAGTCGAGGAAGTTGAAGAAGGTCGCGCAGAACGGCAGCAGCCCACCATGCACCGCGATGCCGTTTGTGGCCGCAGCCATTGCGTGCTCGCGCACGCCGTAGTGAATGTTTCGGCCGCCATACGTACCTGGCTGGAATTCGCCGAAGCCCTTGAGATACGTCTTGGTTGACGGATCGAGGTCGGCTGAACCGCCGACGAGTTCGGGCAGCGCTTTCGCGATCGCGTTCATCACGGTACCGCCGGCATCGCGCGAGGCGACGCTGCCGTTCTCCGCGTTGAACGTTGGCCACGGGAGATCGGCCGGCAGTTTACCGTCGCGAGCGCGTTCGAACTGCTTTGCGAGGTCCGCGTTCGCGCGTTTCCAATCGGTGTAGACCGCATCCCATTTTGCGTGGGCCTTGGCACCGGCGGCCTTGCGCTCGTTGAAGTAGGCGCCGGCATCGTCGGGAACGAGGAACGCCGGCTCGACCGGCCAGCCCAGCGCTTCTTTCGTCTTGGTAACGTTGTCGACGCCGAGCGGCTCGCCGTGCGCGCCGAACGTACCGGCTTTCGGGGATGCGAAGCCGATCGTCGAGTGGATCAGAATGATCGAGGGCTTGTTCGATTCGCCCTGGGCCTTTTTGATCGCCGCGTCAATGACCGCGACATCGTTGGCCTGGGCTTCATCGATGTGCTGGATGTGCCAGCCGTAGGCTTCGAAGCGCTTGCCGACATCCTCGGTAAACGTCACCGAGGTCGGGGCCGCGAGCGAAATTTTGTTGTCGTCGTAGAGGCAGATCAACTTGCCAAGCTGGAGGTGACCCGCGATCGAGGCAGCCTCGCCCGATATGCCTTCCATCATGTCGCCGTCGCCGGCCATGACGTAGGTATAGTGATCGAAGAGGGTGCCGCCGTTCGCATACGTCGCGGCGACCTGCGCTTGAGCGATGGCCATGCCGACCGCGTTGGCGAAGCCCTGGCCCAGCGGCCCCGTGGTCACTTCAACCCCGGCGGTGTGGTGGTATTCCGGGTGACCCGGCGTCCGGCTGCCCAGCTGGCGGAACGACTTGAGGTCGTCGATCGTCAGGTCGTAGCCGAAGAGATGAAGCAGCGCGTAGAGCAGAGCCGACGCGTGGCCGGCGCTGAGCACGAAGCGGTCGCGGTTGAACCACTTGGGATCGGCCGGGTCGAACTGCATGTGGTGCGCCCAGAGGGCGTAGGCCGCGGCGGCCGCACCCAGCGGCATCCCGGGATGCCCCGAGTTTGCTTTTTGCACCGCGTCAACCGCCAGGAAGCGGATCGTGTTGATGCGTTTTTCGTCTTCAGCCGAGTTGGCCATACATCTCCCGATGAAAAGCGTGGAGCCGGGACGACGAGATTCGCCGGAGACCCGACCGTTCTTCTCGCTTCGACTACGCTCAGCGCAGGCTCGGTGAAGGGAGGGACCCTGGGAACCATCTCTCCCGAACCGAAGAGGCACGCAGATGGATGTTTTAGAGCTGGAGAAGCGGATCGATGCGCTGGTCGCCGATCCTACCGCGGTCCGGAGTAAGAAGGGCCGCGCGGTTGACGAGGTGATTGAGGCGCTCGACGAGGGTCTGCTGCGCGTGGCGGAGTTCGACGGAGAGAGCTGGATCACACATGCGTGGATCAAGCACGCGATCCTACTGTATTTCGCGCGCATGGACAACGAGCACGTCGGTCCCGATTGCGCGCAAAAAGACGCCGCCGGTTGCCGCGAGTTCTCGCCGACGTATTACGACAAAGTTCCGACGAAGCGCAATTACAAGAAGCTCGGCGTGCGCTGCGTGCCCGGCGGTATAGCGCGTTACGGCAGTTTCCTCGGACGCGGTAGTATCTTGATGCCCGCGTTTGTGAATATCGGCGCATACGTCGATGAAGGCACGATGGTCGATACGTGGGCTACGGTCGGATCGTGCGCGCAGATCGGCAAGAACGTGCACCTTTCGGGCGGCGTCGGCATCGGCGGGGTTCTCGAGCCTCCGCAAGCGTCGCCGGTCATCGTGGAAGATGGCGCGTTTATCGGTTCGCGTTGCATCGTGGTCGAAGGCGTGCGCATCGGAACCGGAGCCGTCCTCGGCGCGGGCACCGTGATCACCGCATCGACATCGATCGTCGACGTGCGCGGCGACGATCCCGTGATTACCAAGGGCTACGTCGAACCGCGTTCGGTCGTGATTCCCGGCACGATGCCGAAGAATTTTCCCGCCGGTCCGTTCGGCGTTCCGGTGGCGCTGGTGATCGGGACGCGCAGCGAGTCGACCGACATGAAGACGTCGCTCAACGCGGCCCTGCGCGACTTCGAGGTATCAGTTTAGCTTGAACCCACGGTTAGCGACGATCGAGCCGTCGCAGATTCGCGCGCTGGCGGCAAAGAAGCGGCCGACCTCGATCGATCTCGGACTCGGCGAACCGACGTTGCTGCCGCAGCAGCGGTTCATCGATGCGGCCGCGCGTCAAACCAGCGAACTCGGGATGAAGTACACGCTCAATCCGGGCGATCTCGAATTGCGTAGGCTGATCGCGCAGCACTACGCCTACCCGGGCATGTCCGACGGACGCAACGTTTGCATCACGAGCGGATCGCAAGAAGCGATGTACGTGGCGATCAAAACGCTGCTCGACCCGGGACGCGATGAAATACTCCTCATCGAACCGGCCTATCCGGCGTATGCCAAGATCGCGCAGCTCGAAGGCATCGCGGTGCGGTCGGTCGGGATGCCCGAGATCGATGGGTTTCGCTACGATGCCGCCGCCATCGTCGCAGCCCTGAGCCCGGCGACGCGGCTTATCATCGTCGGTTCGCCTTCAAATCCGACCGGACGCGTGATCTCCCGCGCCGCCGTGAAAGAGCTTGCCGCGGCGTTGCTTGCGCGCGGCGGCGAACCGGTGTGGATTCTCGATGACGAACTCTATCGCGAGCTGACGTACGTCGATGACGCCGGCTCGATCGCCGAGGTCTACCCGTATACGATCGCCATCAACGGGCTTTCGAAGTCCAACGCGCTCACCGGCCTGCGCATCGGCTGGACGATCGCTCCCGCACCGCTGTGTGACGAGCTGAACAAAGTTCACGCCTGGGTCGTGACCGCGGCGAACACGTTTGGTCAGCGTGTTGCCCGCAGCATCTTCACCGAGCCGGGCGCGCTCTCGGAGCAAGCAGCTTGGTATCGCACGCAACGCACGGCGGTGCTCGCCGTGCTGCGCGATTCCGGTCTGGTCTACGTCGAACCGGACGGGGCCTTTTACGTATGCGTGAAGCTCCCGCAGGGCACGGACTCCATCGCGTTCGCGTACCGGTTGGTCGAGGAGTACGACGTCGTCACGAACCCGGGCCGGATCTTCGGCGAGACGCTCGAGGGCTGGTTGCGCCTGAGCTGGGTTGCGCCGATCGACGCGTTCCGCGAAGGCCTCGCGCGCATCGCTGCCGCGGCGCTCGTTTAAGGACCACCGATGGAACTGCACGTGCTCGATGAAACCCTCGCGCTCGCGCGGCTCGCCGCCGACGCGCCGGTGCCGGCCTGGGTCGCAGGCCGCGACTTTCTTGCCGTCGTGCGCACGCCGCGCGAACTCTCGATCGTCTGCCGCGATGACGCCGTGCCCGCCACGCACACCGAAGTGCAGCGCGGTTACCGCGCACTCGCCGTCGTCGGCACGCTCGACTTCGCATTGACGGGCATCGTCGCATCGTTAGCCGAGCCGTTAGCCGCTGCGGGCATCTCGATCTTCGGGATCTCGACCTACGACACCGACCACATCCTCGTACGCGAAGACCGCCTCAGCGAAGCAAAGACCGTCCTCGCAGCAGCCGGCCACACGTTTAGATAAGGTTGTCACCCCGAGCTCGTCGAGGGGCAGCCGCAATCGTCGCCGCTGAGTAGCTGTCCCTCGACAAGCTCGGGATGACAGCGCTTTAGGACATCCGCTCGCGGCCGTGAGGTGAAGTTAGGTCGAGTTGCGGGCCGATGGGGACGATGCGGGAAGGGTTGATCTCGTCGTGCGTCATGTAGTAGTGGCGTTTGATGTGATCGAAGTTGACGGTCGCGGCGACGTCGCGGAATTGATAGAGGTCGCGCAGATAACCCCACAGGTTCGGGTAGTCGACGATGCGGCGCAGGTTGCACTTGAAATGGCCGACGTAGACCGCATCGAAGCGGATCAGGGTAACGAACAGACGCCAGTCGGTTTCCACCGGCAACGTACCCAGTAAGAAGCGGCTCTTCGCCAAGCGCAGTTCGAGACGGTCGAGTTCGTTGAAAACCGACTGCGCGGCGGTTGCGTAGGCGTCTTGCTCGGTGGCGAAGCCGGCCCGGTAGACTCCGTTGTTGACGCTATCGTAGATCTCGGCATTGAGCGCGTCGATCTCGCTGCGATGTGCTTCGGGATAAAAGTCGAGATCGTGGCTCTTGGCGACGGCGTCGAACTCGACCTCAAGCATGCGCATGATGTGGTCGTCGTTGTTGCTGACGATGCGCTTCGCTTGTTTGTCCCACAACACGGGGACCGTGACCCGGCCGCGATAGCTCGGGTCGGTGTTGGTATACGCTTCGGAAAGAAATTTGAAGCCGTTGACCGGATCGGGACCCATGCCTGGCCCGGCGCGAAACGCCCACCCGCGGTCATCGCGAATCGGGTCGACCACCGTCATGCCGATCGCGTCTTCGAGTTTCTTGAGCGACCGCACGATGATCTGACGGTGCGCCCACGGACACGCGAGCGACACGTAGAGGTGATAGCGTCCAGCGACCGCGGGAAAGCCCGAGCTGCCGTCGGCCGTCACCCAGTTGGTGAAGGCATCCTCCTGACGGGCAAACGCACCGTCGATTTGTTCGTCGGGGAATTGCGCGGTCGTCATGCTGGCTACTTTCGTTACGGCGCGGGCTTGGCGAGTTCGGCGTCGATCGCCGCGATAAGGAGCGGATCTTCGGCCGTCACGTCGGGTGCGAAGCGCGCGACCACGGTACCGTTACGGCCGATGAGAAACTTCTCGAAGTTCCACAACACATCGGTCGGATCGTTCTGTTTGATCCCATACCCCGCCAGCTTCGCCTTGAAATCACTGCCGGGCTTTTCGGTGGCCGCGGGTTGCGCGGCGATCAGTTCGCGATAGAGCGGGTGACGGTCGTCGCCGCCCACCGAGATCTTCTCGAACATCGGAAACGATACGCCGTACGAGAGCGAGCAGAATTCGGCGATCTCCGAATTCGATCCGGGCTCTTGCGCGCCGAAATTGTTGGCCGGGAAGCCGAGGACTTGAAGTCCGCGTGCGCGTTGCGCTTCGTAGAGTTTTTCGAGGCCTTCGTATTGCGGCGTCAGACCGCACTTTGAGGCGACGTTGACGATCAGCAACACTCGGCCGGCGTACTTTTTTAGCGCGGCCGGCGTGCCGTCGATCTTGTGGACGGGGATATCATAGACGGTACTCACGCAGCCTACGAACCGGCGTTTGCCGGCGGGGATGCAGCGGCGGTTAGGCGCCGCGTTCGGCTGCTTGGTATGCACGGGCCGTCCGGACGATTGTCCTCCGCGGCGCGAGCCCGATGAGTTCGCTGCGACCAACGCTCACGCCGTGCCGTGCCGCCGCCAGCCTTACGAGTTCGCGCACGCGGTAGAGTGGGACCGCATCGACGTCGGTGAGGTTGAACGACACCTGAACGATCTCGGGCGAGAGGCGAATCCCCAGCGCTTTGAGCGTTCGCAGCCCGCCGTCGCGTTCGCGCAACGTGCGCGCGATCGACCGGGCAAGCGTAAGATCGGCCGAATTCAGCTCGACGTTGAAGGCCAACAGTAACGGCCGCGCGCCGACAGCGATCGCACCGGCGCTCACGTGCGGAGCATCGCCGTAATCGAAGCTCCAGCGCGAATCGCGCGAACGCTCGGCGAGCCCTTCGAACTCACCACGCCGCACCTCGGCCAGATTCGCCCGATGAGGAGCACTTGCCGCCGCGCCATACAGCCACGCCGGAATCCCCAGCTCGCGCCAAATGCGCGCTGCGGCCCGATGGGCGAGCGTCACCGCATCGTCGAGCGTCGCATCGCCGAGCGGCACGAACGGCAGCACGTCGAGCGCACCGATGCGCGGATGCTCGCCGCGATGCGCGCGCAAGTCGATCCGCTCGCGTGTCACGCGCGCCAGCGCAACAGCCGCGGCTACGACCTGCGAGGCGGAACCGGCGGCCGTGATGACACTTCGATGATGCACGGCATCGCTCGTCCGATGAACGACGCGAGCGCCTTCGGCCGTCATCGCCGCAATCGCCGCATCAACCGTCGCCGCGTCGCGCCCCTCGCTAATATTCGGAACGATCTCGAAGAGCGCCATCGCCGCACGTTTTGCCTCGAACCTCCCGCTGTCATCCCGAGCGTAGTCGAGGGATCGCCACAATCGTTGTCGCTGAGCGGCGGTCCCTCGACTACGCTCGGGATGACAGGGCGGAGGTTACCGCACCAAGGCGAGGTCGATGGCGGCTACGAGGGTCTTGGCGTTTTCGGGGGCGATTACGCGGGTGAAGCCGAGCTTGGTGGCTTCGGTGGCGCGGCGGATCGTGTGCGAGACGTTGCGCACTTCGCCCGAGAGACCGAGCTCGCCGAATGCGGCGACGTTGCGCGCCAGCGGGATGTCGCGGAAGGCTGAGGCGATCGCGAGCGCGATGCCGAGATCGGCGGCGGGTTCGGTGATGCGCAATCCGCCGGCGACCGAGCAGTAGATGTCGTGGCCGCCGAGTTGCATTCCCGCGCGGCGCTCGAGAATCGCGACGATCGTCGTCAGGCGGGCGGCGTCGACGTTGGTGGCGAGCCGGCGCGGGGTGCCGTATGACGTTTC
>Ga0182030_10017599_pt1 | contig 13777 bp, 12 predicted proteins | sample 812S3MmetaG_FD_121299 | JGI IMG/M metagenome (GOLD analysis project Ga0182030, IMG submission 121299) | Permafrost microbial communities from Stordalen Mire, Sweden - 812S3M metaG (Illumina Assembly) | ecosystem: Environmental > Terrestrial > Soil > Wetlands > Permafrost | place: Sweden... | reverse complement strand
GGTAGAAGCGGCGGCGGGCTGGCTGATAATCTGGTAAATCGTAGAGCCATCATTCATATTGAATACGGCATCAACCTCTGTCTGAACATTCGACTCATAGTATTCAGAGAACTTGTACATCTGATCCTGGGAAGTCGATATGGCATCGGGTACCCACTTGGCGTCACCACTGGTGTATTTGGTCGTTGTGACGTTTAGACTCTTGCTGCCACCATAGCCGGCTCCACCATATGTAAAGGTTGTTGTATTTGTTCCCCATCCGGCCGTTGACCAGTTGGTAGGCAGTTTTGAATTTGTAGGGTTGACAGTCTGCACCAAGGGATTAGCAATTAGGTTACCGTTTGCTGGAGGAGGTGTAACGGTTGCCAGCGCAAGGCTTACATCATCAATAGTTAGTGAGCCGACACTGGCCAATAAGTGGTAGATGGTTACGTTCGTGACTGCGGCAGGTATGGTGAGGTTAGCACTATATAGTTCCCACGTACTACCTGTCGGTCCGGCCGCCGCATTGGGTAGATCGGCATAGCTTATGACCCCGGCACTAGTAGTATAAGCCGCTACCACACTGGTGCTTACGGCTGATTCATAATAGTCGCTGTAAGTATAGGTACTACCGGCAGTCACAGTAACTGGGTTGGCGTACCATTTCGCATCGCCGCTAGTATAAGTGGTTATCGCGACGGTGGCGCTTTTGGTGCCGGTGTGAGCATTATTACTATAACTGAATTGAGCATTATTGGTTCCCCAGCTACCCGTTTGCCAATTGGCTGGGGTACTACCATTGGCGGTCTCGAATGACGGGTTGGCTATGAGATTGCCGTTCGGATTGCTCGGAGGCGGGACTACCACCGTTTGGGTAAGACTGAAGTCGTCTGTTTGAAGAGTGCCCGGCGCTGCGATAATATTCAAAACGGCTACTTTAACTGCGGTTGTCGGGGCAGTAAAGACGGCGGTTGCTTGCTGCCACGAGCTGCTAACATTGACCCCGCCGAGGTAGGCATAGGTTACGTTGCCGCTGGCATCAGTATAGGCGGCGTCCAACTCAGTAGCCACGCTTGATTCGTAGAACTCACTATAGGTATACGATTGACCAGCTGTGATGGCAACTGGATCAGGCATCCATTTAGCATCGCCACTCGTGTGGGCTGCCATACTTATATATAGACTTTTATTACCGGTGTGGCCGCCCGTCATATAGGTAAGGGTTGAGGTATTCGTTCCCCAACTATTAGGCGTCCAGTTAGCGGGCGCACTGCCACTGGCAGTTTCGACTGACGGATTGGCGATTAAATTGGTCGAGGCAGCGTAGGTTAGAGCAGCCGGCATGACCGTACCGCTAAGTAATAATAGTGTGGCAAGTGCGGCTAAAAATCGTTTCATTTATCTGTAACTCCTGATAATTACATTACATTATACAACTCATTTAACCGCAGGTCAATAATATGTCGGATAAGCATTAGCACGATTACTTTACAATACTATTTACATGCAGTCACATAATGTGTATAATTGCGGTTCGAGAGTTCGATCGTGGTGGCTCCGGCCGGATTCTTTATCACCAATAATAAGGAGAGACGAATGTACGGAAAAGGTCTTGGCATCGTAAATGCTGCTACAGGCGTTTCTATACTTCCAGACACCGGAAGCAACCGAACCCTATTTATAGTGGCTTTGGTCTTACTGGTTAGCGGGATTGCAATCTTCGTGACTGCAACCGTTATGACGCGCAAAAGCCGTCGTAGCGAAGTAAACTAGAAGTCTGTTCCTTGCGCTATAAAAGAGTGACGGTTAACGCCGTCCCTCTTTTACGGTTTTTCCGCCGTCTTACAGGTGAATTTATGCCAATTCGAAGAATATTACAAGCTTTCGCGATATGTCTCACACTTATCGGGTTGGCCGGTGTCATTCCCGTAAGTTATTACTGGCTAAGAGATAATGTAGCCGCGCAAGCTAAGATAAGCAATTTTGTGCAGGCTCCAGCACCCAAACCAAGCCCCACTCTAGTTATGGGGGCACCCGCCAGCATAACAATACCGAGTCTTAACATGAATCTGCAGGTCATACCCGGGGTTTATAACCCTAAAACTGGTGCCTGGACATTGACACTTGATAAGGCTCAGTTCGCATTACCGAGCGTTCAGCCTAATAACGAAAGCGGTAACACCCTAATATACGGTCACTACCGGCCGGAGGTCTTCGCCTACCTTCATCTTATAAAACCAGGTGCTCAGGCTACGATAACGACCAGTAACGGCTACTCTTTTACATATACTTATATGAATTCACAGGCGTTTAATCCTACCGACACTTCAATATTTACCTATCAAGGTTCGCCTCGTTTGACTATTCAGACTTGCTCGGGAGCATTTATGCAGAACCGGCAGATGTACTATTTTCAGTACGACGGATACGCCAAAGTTTAGTGATTTTAGCTTGCGATATCTTGCAGTGCGTGGGCACTCAACTTATAGCGTCGACCCTCTGTAGCCCAGCCCCGAAGCTCTGAGCTAAATCGTTTCAAGATGATAATTTCTACGAAAGCTACTAAATATATACCGATTTCGACCCAGCGCAGGAAGTAAAAATAAGGAAGTGCCCCAAAAAGCGTCCAACGCCTAACTACCAGTGCTGCCCAGAGCGCGATCGCACTGTTAAAGATGAAGTCAAGAGCAATAGCCACCGGTATAAACATCAAGTGATGGGTTGTAGCAATGATAAGCGGGAAGAGAACGCAAAGCTCCAATAAGAACACTATAGTTTGCATCATTTGAAATCCCAGGCTAATGTCGATTCTCTGCCTGTGCAAGCCGATGCGGTATTTCTTTACACCTTGAAAGAAACCTCGCTGCCAACGCTGTGATTGCTTGCAGAAATCTCGTAAGGTCTGCGGATCTTGCGTGTAATTAATTGCTTTGGGTATAAAAAGGATTTTACCAAGCTGCTTACGATGCACTTGCAGGGTAATATCGAAATCCTCGGTCAAACTCCTGGCTTCAAAGTCAATTTTATGCAGTATATCGGTACGGAAGCAGGTGATTGGCCCGGGAAAAACGGATATCATGCCAAGATACGATTGTATGCGCCGGTTAACGTGCTGGCTGTAGGTGTAGGTCAGCGAGCGATAAGTGCTAATCCAGTTACCGCGCAAACTTTGCACGAAACCGACAGCCACGGCATATTTCTCTCGATCCAGTTTGCGACGATATATCTTAAAATAATCAGTCGAAAAAATGCTGTCGGCATCGGCCACATGCAGCCATTGATAATCACGTTCGATACGGAACTTCTTGATGGCCTTTTTAACAGCCAGCGCTTTGCCGCTCCGGTGAACGCTCAGTACATTTTCTTTGCCTAGGAGTTCAATGGCTAGCATGCGTGTGGCGTCACTGGATGCGTCATCAACAACGAAAATATCTCGTTTCTTTTGGCCGGCCGCCACTGCCGAGCGAATAGTTGTGGCTATTATAAGCTCTTCGTTGTGGCCTGGGAGTAACAGGGCTAGTTTACGACGAGGTTTATAGTGATTTCTGTTTTTTGCATTTGATTGATTAGTCTTGGCTTTAATCGGGCTAGACTCTTGTACCCGCGGCCTAACTCTGATCATCGGCCGTTTAATTAATCGGAAACGATAGGCTGGTGAGGACAGCGCTAGGATGTTAACCCTGTTTATCTCACGTTTAAGATAGCGCGGGGTACCGCGAGTTTTCGTTCGAGCTAAAGCCACTCCTAGCTCACTCATGCTTACCAGATAACATAACCACTATATTGTAGCATAAAGTTTGTAGATATTCAATCTTATTGTGTTAATGCTAAACTCGGGTAGTCTTGTGCCCGGCGCCGAATTATAAGATACTAAAGGTGATACGGTGCGGTAGCACCAGCTAAGGAGGCGCTAAGTGGTCAAGCCCAAGGGTGCGGGGATTGCGTTACTGTCGGTATGCGACAAGTCCGGGATTGTCGAGTTTGCCCGCGGTCTCGTGGAGCTCGGCTGGCAATTATATGCTTCGGGTGGCACGGCCAAACCCATCTCTGAAGCCGGGCTAGGGGTTAAAGACGTGTCGGAGCTGGTCGGAGGCGAGGCGATATTGGGACATCGGGTGGTAACTCTGTCGCGCGAAATCTCCGCCGGCTTACTGGCCGACAAATCCAGCAAAGCAGATATGGCTGAGTTAGCAGATTTGAAATTGCCGGTGATTGATCTAGTCTGTGTTGATATATACCCCTTGGAGGCGGCTATCGCTCAACCGGATTCCTCGACGACCAGTGTGATTGAACAGACCGACATCGGCGGCCCGACCATGCTTAGGTCAGCGGCAAAGGGCAGGCGCATCGTACTGTCGGCAGCCGAGCAGCGGCCAGCGGTGCTCGATTGGCTCAAAGCCGGCAAACCGGATGAGGAGAAGTTCTTGGAGAAGCTGGCTGCCCGAGCCGAATACGAAGTCGCCCGTTACGTTCTAACATCCGCCAAATATCACAGCGGGACAGAGGTCAGTGGCCTGATTGCCCGCCTGTCCAGTCCAACTAAGTACGGTGAGAACCCTCAACAAGCCGAGGCCGCATTTTACGCTGATAACCGCGTAGGCGTCGACCCCTTGGGTCTTGACCAATTCGAACAGGTTCAAGGCATGGAGCGCAGCTTTATCAACATGACCGACATTGACCGCCTGCTGCAGACCGTGACTCACATTGCGGCCGGCTTTGATCGGAACTTTGGCCAGGTGCCATTCATAGCGGTCGGCGTGAAGCACGGCAATGCCTGCGGCGCTGCAGTGGCCGTGACGGCTGTGGATGCCGTTCAAAAAATGCTCACTGGAGACACCCGGGCAATTTTTGGCGGTGTGGTGATGGTCAACGCGCCGATAGATGTGGCGGTGGCCGAGGCTCTGATGCATCACGCCATGGACGGTGACAAGCCGCGGCTGCTCGACGGCGTAATCGGCTCATCTGTTACCAAAGAAGCCTTGGAGCTGTTGAGCCGCAATAAACTGCGGGTAGTAGTTAATTCGGCTTTGGCTAAACTCAACGAATCATCATTAGACAGCGCCCGTCGTTTACGGCCAGTGCGCGGCGGCACTCTGGAACAGACCAATTACATTTTCGTAGTTGATCTTAAAGCCGATTACGTAGACCGACACGGCGAGCTGACTGAGCAACAGCAACGCGACCTGGTCTTGGGCTGGGCGATCGGCAGTACCAGCAACAGCAACACCATTACACTGGTCAAAGATGGCCAATTAATTGGCAACGGCGTGGGGCAGCAAGACCGCGTCGGCGCCGGACAGCTGGCGCTAACGCGCACTACCAACGCCCTGCCGTTGTTATCCGAAGAAGGTGACAAACTTATCTTGAAAATAGTCCTGGACAGGCAAAAATTGGCCGGAGCTGTGGCCTACAGCGATAGTTTCTTCCCGTTTCCCGATGGCCCAAGCTTATTGGCCGAGGCCGGCATCAAGGTCATCCTGACCAGTAGCGGCTCGGTAGCCGACGACAGCGTCATCGAGGCGCTTACCAAGGTAGGGGCCAGCCTCGTGCTCATGCCCGACAAAATAGCGCGGGGGTTCTTCCTGCACTAGAGGATCGTCCGCTGATCGGGTAGCCAGTATTACCTCGTGCTCGAGCGATTTTTGGCCGACATGCTTTGCTTCGTTGAGTTGCCCTATCAGGTCTCGATGCTGTGTGCGCATCTGTCGTCTCTCAGTTTTTTTGGCTACATATGCGTCAACTGGCCCTGATCTACGTAATGCCCCAAGTGCAATCTTAGCCCAGTGAATTCTTGTTTCGACATCGTAAATTTCCTTACCAAGTCTTCGCCTGTCGTATAGTGCTGCGCTCTCTTCCTGAATACCCATGTCGGCTATCTCCCTTTATATCGAATTGAATTGCAACCACATTAACATAATGTGTGGATTAGCGCAAGTTATTTAGCCAGCGTTTGCTGCCAGTAATCATGGACAACTAAGGCTTTTTTGGCGGCCAGGCCAGTATAATACTTTTCTGGTTCCTGGAGGATCTTTTTCTCGTCGGCCGTGAACTTATTAAAGTAGGGTTCGATATCTTTGTTGCGCTCGACAACTTCATAAAGCGTGGTGCCGGCTTCTTGTGCCTGGTGAGATAGAGTTTTAGAAACCTCGTGAGCTGTGGTGTGGCCATACTTTTCCAGCAGTAGATAGAGCGGCTCGGCGGCGATCGTGCCGTGGCTCATATGCAAATTACGTAGCATGTTTTGTCCGTCAACTTCGAGCTTGCTCATAACCCGACCTAGGCGCTCGGCCATGCTAGCTACGCTGGCTAGCACCACACCGTAGAAACGGGCGGAGGCCGAATCGGTCAGGTCGCGCTGGTGTTCGCTCGATAGATTCAAGTTGGCATTGACCAGTTGGGCAGTGACTTGCTTTGACAGGCTGATGACATTTTCGAAGTTCCAGGGGTTACGCTTGTGAGCCATGGTCGAGCTGCCGGTTTGGTTGGGGTCAAAACTTTCGCGGACTTCGGCGATCTCGGAGCGTTGCAAATGGCGCATGTCGTGACTCAAGTTGGCCATAATGCCGGCTGTAATTGTTAATTCGTCGAGCAGGCGGACATAATTTTCGGCCGGTATGATCTGGGTGGAGTAGGGAGCCGGCTCAAGCTCTAGGTAGCTAAGTACAGTTTTCTCGAACTTCAACGGGTCATCAACGAACAGACTCAAGGCATTGTAAGCGCCGACAGCACCGCTGAATTTACCCTTGATCTGGCCGCTCAGCTCTTTTAGCGCCAGGATGTTTTCACCTAAGCGCGACACATACTCGGCCATCGCAAAACCAAATGTCACCGGCACGGCGTGTTGGCCATGGGTGCGGCCAATCTGCACTGTCTCGGCATAATCTTTGGTCAGGCGCAGCAAGGTTTTCTCCAACGCCACCAGCCGTGGCAGTACTAGACCATTCATAGCATCGCGCAGCTGCAGGCTCAGAGCGGTGGCCACGATGTCGTAAGAGGTGGCGCTGAAATGAACATAGGGCTTGGCCTCATCGGAAAGTTCGGCCTTGATAACGTTAACCAGCGCCTTGATGTCGTGCTTGGTGGTCTTTTCTTCGGCGGCGACAGCTTCGGCCGTGACTTTGGCAGTACTGGCCTCAATCTCGTCGGCGATAGACGTCGAACAGATGCCAAATTCGGCTAGTGCCCGAGCCAAAGCTGCTTCAGCATAAGCCTGGTAGGCTAGGCGGCTGCGCTCTGATAGATATTTAGCCGTCTCGGGGTCATAGTACCGCCCGTCCAGTGGGTCGATGGCGTTATAGTTAGCGTCGGCGGGCGGGCTCGGTAGGTTTACCGGCTTCATGAAGCTTTTTCCAGATAGGCTTTGACGTTAGTTTCAATCCGCCCCATAACATCGCTGGCAGCGGCCTTATCAAACTGCTGGCCACTCATTTTTTCATATAATTCGATATAACGATTTGTTACCTCGTTAATGAACTCTTCCGTCATCTCTGGAACTGCCTGGCCATGTCCATCAAAACCACGCTCCATCAGCCATTCGCGCACGAATTCCTTAGACAGCTGCTTGGGCTCCTCAGAGCCTTGGCCGTCGACAAAAGCGTCATAACTATCGGCGTAAAAATAGCGCGATGAATCGGGCGTGTGAACTTCATCAATCAGGATAATTTTACCATTCAGCCGACCGAATTCGTACTTCGTATCGGCCAGTACTAGGCCTTGAGACCGAGCCATTTCCTGGCCGCGCTTGAAGAGTTGCCGCGTGTAGCTAGTCAGCTGTTGCCATTCTTCGGCGGTGGCCAGCTTGTGCTCCAGAATATAGGCCTCGTCAATGTCTTCGTCGTGGCCGACATCGGCCTTGGTGGTCGGTGTGATTAGCGGTTCCGGAAAGGAGTCGTACTCTTTTAAACCGTCAGGCATCGGCTGGCCGCAAAGTTGGCGCTGGCCAGCTTGATATTCGCGCCAGGCATGGCCGACTAAGACGCCGCGAATTACCATTTCGATTTTGACCGGCTCGGCCTTCATGCCAGCGCTAACGTTTGGATCGGGCACAGCCTGTAGCCAGTTCGGCACGATGTCAGCCGTCTTTTCCAGGAAATGTGCTGCTAGTTGGTTAAGAACTTGCCCCTTGTATGGAATTGGTTTGGGCAAGATTACGTCGAAGGCCGAAATTCGATCTGTCGCAACTGAGATTAAGAGATCGTCGCCAATCGTGTAAACGTCACGCACCTTGCCATGATAAAGCCCGGTCTGCCCCGGAAACTGGAAGTCGGTCGTGGCGATCGATTGTGCACCCATTGCTTAATATTGTACACTGTTAATTATGTCAGAACCAGTCGTTGGAATAATTATGGGCTCGAAGTCGGATTTGGACATTATGTCCGAGGCCGCTAAAATGCTCGACGAGCTGGGAGTGGGCAATGAAATGCGAGTGCTGTCGGCGCACCGCACGCCCAAGGAAATGATCGATTATATTAGCTCCGCCCAGGGGCGCGGTCTGAAAGTTATCATCGCCGGCGCCGGTGGCTCGGCGCATCTGGCAGGGGTTGCCGCAGCTCACACCACTTTGCCGGTTTTATCAATCCCAGTCAAAAGAGACGGCCAAGACCACGAAGCGCTGTTTTCCAATATTGCCATGCCGCCTGGCATTCCGCTGGCCACGATGCCCGAAAACGGTGGTAAAAATGCTGCCTTGCTGGCCGCAGCCATCCTTGCCCTGAGTGATCCAGCGGTCGCCAAGGCTTACGCCGATTTTCGTGCCAAGCAGCACGACGCCGTCTTGGCCGCTGACGCCGAACTTCAAGCTTAAGTCCGCGCTGGCTCAGTCCGATCGACGGCCGATGTCTGTACGGTAGTGCATGCCGTCGAAGTGTATCAGCTTGACCGCCGAGTAGGCCTTATCAAGAGCTTCATCAAGCGTGGCACCGGTGGCGGTAACGTTCAATACTCGGCCGCCGGTGATCACCAACTGATCATCTTTGACGGCCGTGCCGGCGTGGAAAACCACGATGTCGTCAAGTTTTTCGGCAGCCTCAATGCCGGTAATTGGTAGGCCCTTGGGATAATCACCCGGGTAACCGGGCGAGGCCAGTACCACGGTCACCGCAAAGCCGGGCTGCCATTGCACCATACTTGGATCAAGCTTGCCGGTAGCGCAAGCTGTCAAAATGTCGTAGAGGTCGGCGTTCAGCAAGCGCATGTAAACTTCGGCCTCCGGATCGCCGAAACGGGCGTTGAATTCCAGGACTTTGACATCGTCGCCATCTATCATTAGGCCAGGGTAAAGGCAGCCGGCAAATGAAGCGGCGCGTCGATTAAGCCCTTCAAGAGCCGGCTGAACCACATGTTGATTGACGTATTGCAGCTGTTCCTCGGTGACCCACGAGATGGGCGCGATGACACCCATACCACCGGTGTTGGGACCCTTGTCGCCATCGAAAATCTGTTTGTGATCCTGCGAGGCAGGGAAGATGACCGAGTGCTGGCCGTCGGCTAGGGCGTGCAGCGAGATTTCACGGCCTTTTAGAAAATCCTCGACGACCACTTGATTGCCGGCCTCGCCGAAAGCTTTTTTAATCATAATTTCATCAATCGCAGCATCAATTTCCTCAGGCGTGTGGCAGATTAACACGCCTTTGCCGGTGGCCAAGCCGTCGGCTTTAACTACCACCGGCAGCGGCCGCGACTTGGCATAGCCCAGAGCCTTGGCCGGGTCAGTGAAGTTTTGATACTCGGCGGTCGGAATTTTTTGAGCAGCCATCAGGTCTTTGGAGAAGGCTTTGGAGGTTTCGATTTTAGCGGCGGCCTTGGTTGGCCCAAAAATGGTCAGCTCAGCCGCCTGGAAAGCGTCAACTGCACCGGCTTCGGAGGCGGCTTCCTGACCAACAACGGTTAGCTCAATCTTATTTTCCTGAGCAAAATTCAGCAGCCCGGAAACATCGTCAAAGGCGAGGTCGACGTTTTCAACCTTGCCCCGGCTGCCGCCATTGCCAGGTGCGACATAAACTTTGTCGACTTTGGGTGAGTCCGCCAACTTCCAGGCCAGCGCCTGTTCGCGTCCTCCACTGCCAATCACCAAAACCTTAGCCATTTAGTCTCCTTATTAAGCATTCTTAATATACGCCTGCCGAGCTTTAATGAAAGCCTCTATGTCACCAGGCAAATATTGTTTTTCAACCGCCTGAACGCGGGCAAACAGGGTGTCGGCGTTGTCGCCCGGCTCGACCGGCACGCGGTGCTCGGCAATAATCGGGCCGGTATCGTACTCCTCGGCCACGATATGCAAGGTTTGGCCGCCGTAGGGCAGACACTTGTCCAAAACATATTGTTGAATGTTCAGGCCGTAAAACGAAGCAGTGTCCGGTAACAGCCCGGGATGGGTATTTACCATCATCGCTTGGTACAGGCTATGGTAGTCAGCGTGCCAGCCAAAGGCTCGGACAATGCTCGTGCCGATATGTTTCATGTAGCCCATCAGCGCAATCAGGTCAAGCTTGCCGGCTTGCAGTGTCTGTAAAATTGCCGCTTCCTCAGCAGCGGTCTGGTAACCTTTGGCGGCAGTTTCGCCGGTCAGTGCCGGGTGGGTTTGATGATTGATTAGCTTGGTCTCGATCTGTAAGCCAAATTCCGAGTTTAAGTCGGCGACTCTCTGAAAAACTCCGGCGTCGCGGCGGCTGACAATCACTAACCCAACATCAACGGCAATGTCACCGCGCTGCCCAGCCCGAATGAAGGCCTCGGCCGTGGTGCCACCACCCGAAGCCAGGATGGCGATGCGCGGTTTCATGTGGTGCGAGTGTTGGCCAATTCGGTTGGAGTGTGGGTAGCCCGGGGCAAAGCTTCGCCAACGCCCAGCTTGACGATTTCTTTGGCCCGCTTGCCAATTGATATCGGATACACGCCGTTAAAGCAGGAGTTAGAGAAAGTGCTTTCCGGCAAGCCGGTGGCACCAATCATGCCCTCGAATGATAAGAAGTGCAGTGAAGTCGCGCCGACATAGTCGCGCATTTCAGGCACTGTCATGTAGGCGGCCAATAGCTCGGTCTGCTTGGGCGTGTTGATGCCGTAAAAATCTGGGTGACGCACTGGCGGGCAAGTGATAATCAGGTGGACTTCGCGGGCACCGGCTTCAAAGACCATTGACACCAGGTGGCGCATGGTCGAGCCGCGCACAATTGAGTCATCTACTAAAACAACCCGTTTATCTTTGAGAAGTTCGATAACCGGGTTGAGTTTCATTTTGAGGTCTCGTTCGCGCAGTTGGACGGTCGGACGGATAAAAGTGCGATGAATATAACGGTTCTTGATTAGCGCCATCTCGAACGGGATATTGCTAGCCTGGGCATAGCCCAACGCCGCCGGAATCCCGGAGTCCGGTACTGGCACTATTACGTCAGCTTCAATTGGAAACTCCTTAGCCATGGCGCGGCCAAAGTTCTGGCGAACAATATCAACCCGCTGGCCGAGTAGCAAGCTATCTGGCCGAGCAAAGTAAATCATCTCAAAAATGTCGAGCTTTTGATTGCTCTGGCTTATTTGATGCGACGTCAGACCCTCTTCGTTGATGGCCACCAGCTCACCCGGTTTAACATCTCTTAAGAATTTGGCACCGACGGTGTCAAAAGCGCAGGTTTCGCTGGCCACGGCGTAACCGCCTTCTAACGTGCCGATTGACAGCGGCCGGATACCGCATTCATCGCGAAAGGCTACCAAAGTGTCGGTGTCCATGGCCACAATAGAAAAGGCCCCTGTGAACAGGGGCCAAGCTTTGATGATAGCGGCGACCATGTCGAGGCCATCATCCATATAGCAGCTGATGGCGGCCACCATTAGCGCAGTGTCATTCTTCTTGTCCAGGGCAATGCCACGCTTTTTTAGGAAAGTTTCGAGCTTGGTAGTATCGGGAAGGTTGCCATTGTGCGCCAGGGCGATGCGGTGTTTGTCATCGACAAAGGGTTGGTCATAACATTCGTCGGTGCCACCAGAGGTTGAGTAGCGGTTGTGGCCGATGGCCAGACGGCCCGGCAGCTGTTCCAGATCCTCTTCGCGGTAGACGGTTGCGACCATGCCGGGGGCAGCGTGACGGTGAAGCTGCTGACCATCGCTGCTGACGATGCCGGAGCTTTCTTGACCGCGATGCTGCAGTGCCCACAGCCCATAAAATGTCAAACGAGCCGCTTCCAGGCCCGTTTGCTCGCCAAAATGCTGGCCGATAATGCCAAAGATTCCACACTTTTCATTGAGTTGATCGCTAACGTCTAGACTTAGCGGCATGCTATCCCCTCTGGCGTTTATGTGCGTCAAGTAGGCGACAAAGACGCTGACGGGGTACTTTCGCTGGTGGTAAATAGCAAAAAGACCGTCCGGCGCCAATGCAACTTACTTATCCTTATCATAAATCATCATATGGCCATCTGGCAAGCCCCCTCGGCTTCTGTTACAATTAATCGGTAAGAGGAGTCAGCACGCGTGGCCAAAAAGCTAGATTACCACCAATCTGTTAACTATTCCCAGGCTGACCCCATGAAAGTGCTCGCCCAAAAACAGGGCCTGGCTACCGCTGGGAACATGCCTTTTGGCTTTGAAGAGGTGGTCGGCACACGCGGTGAATCGGCCTATGTCTTTCAAATGGACGGGCAGTGGGGCGCCTTTGTGCAGGAGGGTTTGGGCACTAAGAGCCTGGTCGCCCAAGTGCTTTACGAAAAGACCGGCAAATCACATTTTGCAGCCATCGCTCAAGACACCGTCGCTTGCATTATTAATGACCTGATCAGCGTCGGCGCTCAACCAGTTGTTTTGAATGCCTACTGGTCGTCTAGCTCCTACGACTGGCTAACCGATCACCAACTGGCCGAGGACTTTATTAAGGGCTGGCGGGCAGCTTGTGACCTGGCCGGCGTGGTCTGGGGTGGCGGCGAAACACAGTCCCTGCCTGGCTTAGTGGAGACCGGCAAGCTAGAGTTCGCCGGCTCGGGCTTTGGAGTTATTAAATCCGCCAAGCACTTGGTGCAGGGCAAAAATTTGTCGTCCGGTGATGCTATTGTGCTGATTGAATCAAGCGGCGTTCACGCCAATGGCATTAGCCTGGTGCGCGAAGTTGCTGACCAACTGTCAGATGGTTATGCCACCAAATTAGCTGACGGTAGCAATTTCGGCGAAGCTGTTCTAACGCCAACCCATATTTATGCAGCCTTAGTGCAAGCCCTGCAAGCCGCCGAGCTGGACATTCACTATCTGTCGAATATTACCGGTCATGGTTGGCGCAAGTTGATGCGCGCCGTGCCGGATTTCAGCTATGTTATGACGTTGGTTCCGCCCGTTCCAGAGGTTTTTAATTTCATTGCTGAACGTTCAGGCAATGACTTGGCGGAGATGTACGGCAACTTCAACATGGGTGCCGGCTATGCGGTCTACTTGCCGGCTGAGCAAAGCCAGCAAGCTATCACGGTCGCCACGAAGCTGGGTCTAAAGGCCTGGGATGCCGGTCGGGTGGAGGCCGGGGCGAAACAGGTAGTTATCAAGCCCGAAGATATTATTTTTGCGGCTGACAGCCTGGAGGTGCGCTAGTGCAGATCTACCGCGGAATTGCGGCTTTGTCCGACTTTCGCCGTGCCAAGCTGCTGGCCAAACTGCAAGTCATCGATCCGGCAATCAGCGGCGTGGAAGCTGAATATGTGCACTTCGCCGAGGTTAATGGCAAGCTCTCAAGCTCTGATGAAAAACATGTCCAGGCACTGGCTACCTACGGCACACCGTTCACCGGTTCTTCCAACGGCACGCTGTATCTGGTAGTGCCGCGGCC
>Ga0182030_10017598_pt1 | contig 13777 bp, 8 predicted proteins | sample 812S3MmetaG_FD_121299 | JGI IMG/M metagenome (GOLD analysis project Ga0182030, IMG submission 121299) | Permafrost microbial communities from Stordalen Mire, Sweden - 812S3M metaG (Illumina Assembly) | ecosystem: Environmental > Terrestrial > Soil > Wetlands > Permafrost | place: Sweden... | reverse complement strand
ATCGCGAGCATGGACGACTATATGCAGAAGACGCCGTCCATCTCCTACATCAGCACCGGGCCCGGCACCCAGCTCTTCGTCATGCGCGGAGTATCCGACGGCAGCGACCCCAACTACGCCAACACCGCCTCGACCGGCTTCTTCGTCGATGACCTGTCGATGAACGACGGCGGCGCGCAGCCCGACCTGCATCTCTACGACATCGAGCGTATCGAGGTGCTGAACGGACCGCAGGGCACGACTTATGGCGCGGCCGCCATGTCCGGTGCGATTCGCTACATCACCAACAAGCCGGACGTGCACTCCTTCAGCGCCGGGGTCGACACCGACATCGGCCGCATCCAGTCAGCCACCACCAATCAGACCTACGAGGCGTTCGTCAACATTCCTCTGATCGACGGCGTCCTGGGGCTCAGGGGCTCCGCCTTCAGCGTCTCCAACGGCGGCTTCATCGACAACCAGCTGACGACACGCACCTGGGTCAACGGCGCCGTGTCGAACAATGCCCCCTGGGCAGGCCACGACTACAACCACGAGAACGTTAAGGGCGGCCGCCTCGCGTTGAAGGCGGTGTTCAACGAGGGCTGGAGCGCGCTGTTCACCTATGGCTTCCAGCAGCAGCACACCAACGGTGCGTGGGATGAGGATCCGACGCTGCCGAAGCTCACCGTGGAGCGCTTCGGTCCGGAGCAGAACCTGTTCGAGACCAACATGGCTGATCTCCATATCGAGGGCGATGTCGGGATCGGCGATCTGGTGTTCGCGAGCGCCTTCTGGAACCAGGAACGGCGGCAGTGGAACGAATATTCGCAGTACGAGCAGAATTACAACGCCGGTGCCAGGAACACACCCCCGACCGGCTACCCGGGAACCCAGGAAGGCTTTACCTGCCTCAACGATCCCTATTATGGCGGTGGTGCTTTCACGGGCTGTAAGCCCGCGACGCAGTTCTATTCCTACAGCATCAATCCCAAGCGCTGGTCGAACGAGCTGCGGCTCTCGTCCAAGCCGGGCGGACGTTTCCACTGGCTCGTGGGCGGGTACTGGCAGGTGACCAACGATCACAACTACGGCGAGAACTACTACATGCCGGGGCTGCAATACAAGGGAGCGGCGTTCCAGTACTATCAGAGCTACTACGGCATTACCCAGCCATCGCTGCCCCCCGGTGTCTGGTACGCCTATGTCGAGTCGAGTCACGACCTCGAGACCAGCGAGTTCGCCAACATCAGCTTCGACGTGACCGACAAGCTGAACCTGGAAGCGGGGGCCGTATACTTTCACTCCTTTTCGAACTACAACACGCCTTTGTTGAGTTTCGCCTACGCGCCCAACACCCCGAGCGACTATAACCAGACCTCGCACAAGTCGGACGGCAAGGCCGGCGCAAACTACAAGATCACCGATCATGTCCTGGTGTACGCCGATTGGGCGCAGGGCTTCCGGCCGGGTGGCAGCAATTCCGGATTACCTTCCAAGTGCTACACCAGCGGCGTGACCCAGACCTATGATCCGGACACGCTCAATAACTACGAGCTCGGCTGGAAGACCACCAGCCAGGGCGGCCGGCTGCTGTGGAACGGCGCGGTCTACTACATGGACTGGAAGAAATTGCAGGCGCTCATCTACGACGCCGCGGTCTGTGCCACCTCGAGCTACAACATCAACGTGGGCGGCGCGCGCATCTACGGAATGGAATCGAACGTCGACTACAAGGTCGACGAGCATTTGGCGCTGCAGGGCTCTGTCAACTATACCGACTCCCGGGTAATCTCCGCGGAAACTCCGGCCTACGACAGCTACGTCAACGAACGGCTGCCCTTCGCGCCCTACTTCAGCTGGAGCTGGAACGCGCGCTACCAGACGCCCATAAACGACGCTCTGCACGGCTACCTGCAGTTCGATATGTCGGACAAGGGCGACATGTTCAACGGTCTCAATCCGGACGACAAGAACACCGGGCTGCCGCGCATCCTGCAGCCCTCCTACATCATCATGAACCTGCGCCTCGGTATCAATCCCGGAGGCAGCGAGGCGTGGTTCACGGAGTTCTACGTCACCAATCTCGCGAACAAGAACGCGATCGTCTTCAGCAACACCGGCAACTTCGACCTGCGGCTCACCGTCAACGAGCCGCGAGTTTTCGGCGCACGGATTTCGTATCGTTGGGGTAAGTCGACGCCGAGCGCGGGAGACTGACGTCCTCGGCTGTCACAATGTGACCGGCGCGGCAGTTATGCAGGCCGTTGAGCGCTTAATGTAAAGTCGCCGGCATCGCCCTTGGATGGTGCGCTAACGTTATATGGTGCACAGAGGCAAGCTCAGCGAAAGTCCTGTGAGGCGCACAGTGCGCTGGCACGCGGTCGGGATCGTTGCTCCCGCCAAGGCGTGCGAGGCGGCCCTCGCGTCAAAGGGAAAGCGCTATCTATCGTCCGACGCGCCCCGCCTGCCGCTCGGGGCATGCGATGGCCGGCCCTGCGATTGCAAGTATCGGCACTTCGTCGATCGCCGTGGCGGCCCGCGCCGCTCCGAAGAAAAAGGCGTTCCCCACAAGCGCGTGGATACCAATCGGCGCGAAAAGGCCGGCCGCCGCGAAACTGACTGAGGCGCTGCCGCCTCGGCAAGGCCGCGTCCGGCCCGGAGTCGCTGCGGCCTCGCGCTACGCCGCCGCCTTGGCTGTCAGTTCATCTTCATTCCGGGCATGGTGGAGTGATCCATGTTGTCGTGCCCATGATCATCATCCATGATCGACCAGATACCCTTCGGATCCTTCTCGTAGGGATAGACGTGCACCATCCAACCGAACACATGCGGAAAGAATTTGCCGCCGGCGGCCGAGCACGCCTCCTCGGTGGCGATCGAGCCCCGCAGGCCGAACTTGGCATCCGGGCCGAAGTACCCCGCCTTGTGCCCTTCCGGCGCCTTGCAGAAATTGATGTGCTGATGCCAGCGCGCGATGCTCAAGGGGATGCGGCTGTCGATCTCCTCTTCGGATGCGTCGACACGGTCGGTGTACATCGCTCCGACCAACGTGTAACCGCCGTCCGGCGTCTTCTTGTAGAGAAGCGAGGTCGGCTTTAGCGGATCGAAGGCTTTGCGGGCCTCGAGGCCGTAGGCGTACTTGGTGAAGTGATACTGGGACTGCGGCAGGTCCGGCAAGAAGATCTCGTAGCCATCATCCAGCGCCTTGTGATAATCCTGATACGGATCCATGGCCTGCTTCGCGGCCGTCACGATTGCCGCAGCTTTTTCCCGATCGCCGGGCTTCGCGGGGCGCGGCGCCGTCATGTACATGTGGCCCGACATGCCGCTGCGGCCGGACATATCGGCCACATCATCGGCACCGGCCGCCCACAGCTCGACCGACCCGCTTGCGGCGATGAGCGCGCAGGCGAGAATCGCAGCGCAATGCGGCGCCGCGGACCTCGACTCAACGAACCGGGGCAGCGAGAGGAACAGCATGTTCCTAGATTAGCATCGAGGCCGGCGGAGCGGACAGCGCGGCGTCAATTGGTTATCCTTGCGCTGTGGCGATCAAGGGTCTGCCGGCGCTGATTCGCGCCGAATGGTTTTTGGGCGTGGGCATCGCCACGGCGCTCGCATTCTTGCTCGACGGGGACGCGCTCTACAGCGACTCTTCGAGCACGCTGCGCCAGATGGTGGTGTTCGTCTGGCTCTTCGCGACGATCCTGGCCGCCGCCTTGTCCGTAGTCCGCCACGCTGAGCACCTGGCGGTCCGCCTCGGTGAGCCTGTGGGGACCCTCATCCTGACGCTGGCGGTGACCGCGATCGAGGCCGCCGCCATCTCGGCGGTGATGATTCATGCGAAGGACAGCGTCACCGTGGTCCGCGATACGGTATTCGCGGTCATCATGATCATCATGAACGGTATGGTCGGCGCATCGCTGCTGCTTGGCGCCTGGCGTCATCGAGAGCAGTCCTACAACCTGCAGGGCGCCAACACCTACCTGAGCGTGATCCTTCCGCTCGCGGTGCTGAGCTTGATCATGCCGAACTACACGCAGACCACGCCCGGGCCGACGCTCTCGCTTCCTCAGCAGGTGTTCCTCGCGCTGTTCTGCGTCGGCTTGTATGCACTCTTCCTCGCCGTCCAGACGGGGCGGCACCAGGGCTATTTCGTGCTCGACGGCGAAGGCGGCGACCCTCCGCACGAGTCCGGGCCTGAGGTCGGTTGGGGCGTTCACGCCGTACTGCTGATCGCATACATGGTGCCGGTCGTGTATCTCGCCGAGCAGTTCGGCCGTCCCGTCGACGACGTGATCGCAACGCTCCATGCGCCGGCGGCGCTGAGCGGCATCATCATTGCTGCGCTGGTCGCGACCCCCGAAGCCATCGGGGCGGTACGCTCCGCGCTCGCGAATCGCCTGCAGCGGTCCGTCAACATCTGCCTGGGGTCGCTGCTCGCGACCATCGGCCTTACGATTCCCCTCATGCTGCTGGTGAGCCATTTGCTCGGCACGACGATCTATCTCGGCCTGGAGCACGCGAACTTCATGATGCTCATTTTGACGCTGATGCTCTCCGTCGTGACCTTCGCGAGCGGACGCACCAATGTGCTGCAGGGCGCGGTCCATATGCTGCTGTTCGTCGCTTATGTGCTGCTCATCTTCCAGGGGTAAGCCGAGCCGCGTGCAGGAAATCGTCCACATCCGCGCTCGTCGTGGCATAGGAAGTGACCAGGCGCACGGCCGCGCCCTCCGCGACCGTGCAAAGAGGCCAACGGTAGAAATGAAATCCGGCCCGCTCGAGCGCCGCGATCTTAAGCTCCGACAGGGCGACGAAAATCTCGTTCGCTTGCACCGGTTGCAGGAGCCGGGCGCCCGCCACCTCTGCCAAGCCCTCCCCCAGCCGCGCCGCCATCGCATTGGCCTGCCGGGCATTGCGCAGCCATAGCTCGTCGTGCAGGTAAGCGAGCAGCTGGCAGCTCAAATAGCGTAGTTTCGACCACAGGTGCCCGGCCTGCTTGCGGCGCCGGTCGAAGTTCTGTGCCAGGGCCGGATTGAAAAACACGACCGCTTCGGCGCACAGGGCACCGTTTTTGGAAGCGCCGAGCGAGAGCACATCGATACCGCTCTTCCAAGTAGCTGCGGCCGGTGAGCAGTCCATATGTACCAGCGCGTTCGCCAAGCGCGCGCCGTCCATGTGCACGGCGAGCCCGTGCTGCCGCGCGGTCGCCGTCAGCGCCGCAAGCTCCTCCAGGCTGTAGACCGTGCCGAGCTCCGTCGCCTGCGTCACGCTCACGGCCGACGGACGCACGTGATGCACCCCCATGTCGTTCGCGTATCCGATCGCGGCCGCGAGCGGGCCGGGGGCGATTTTTCCACTGGGCGACGCAAGGCCAAGAAGCCGCGCCCCGCCGCTGAAGGCTTCGACCGCTCCGCACTCATCCGTCACGATGTGCGCGCCGTCGTGGCAATACACGCCTCCATAAGGTGGAGCGATCTGGGCGAGCGCCAATGCGTTCGCGGCCGTGCCCGTGGCGACGGGATAGATGGCGAGGTCGGTCTCGAACACCTGGCGCGCGAGCGCCGTCAGGCGTTCGGTGTACTCATCGGCGCCGTAGGAATTCGCCGTGCCCTCGTTGGCCGCGTTGATCGCCGCCAGGATAGGGGCGCAGGCAGGCGTGACATTGTCGCTGCCGAAATTGCGCGAAAGCGTCCCTGTCATCGCCTCACGCGCCCGCCCTCGCCTTGAGGACGCGCAGCTTGCTGTCGAAATCCTCCTTGTTCAAATAGGCGCCGCACAACCGTCGATAGCCTTGATAGGCGCGCCGCCCGTGCAGGGTCCGCCAGTTGTCGAACAGCAGCGCCGTGCCCGGCGCGAGCCGCATCGAGATTTCGTTGCTCGGATCGTTGATCAATTGGTTGAACAGCTTGAGTGACCGGTAAAACGCGGCCATGCGCGGTCCCGGCAATGCGAACGGCGCACGGTCGTAGTTATTGTAGGCGATCTGCGCCAGCTCGCCATTCCGATCGAGACGGATGACCGGGTGCTCGGCCCGAAGGTGCGCGCCGTCGCCCAGATACTGCGCCGGCACTTCCACACTCGACAGCACCTCGAAGGCAAGCGGATCGGACTTGCGGATCTGGTCGGCGACTTTGAAGCCGTCCACCAGGGTGCTCTCGCCGCCGGTGCCGTCGAAGGTCAGGCAGTGGAACATCTGAAACCCCGGCGGATCGAGACTGTAGGTCCCGTCGGTATGCGGCCCGATGGCGGCCGACGTGTAGGCGGTATCCTTGAACGCGAGATTCGCGGTGAAATCCCACATGCCCCCGAAGATGGTCTCGCGCACGTAACCGATCCGCGTCGCGAGCTCGCGGGTGGCTTCGAGCGTTGAGGGCACGCCCGAGGCGAGCGCGAAGCCGTGCTTTTCGACGAGCGACAGCCAGCGCAACAATCCGTCGTCGCCGGACACGATCTCCTCGTAGCGGAGCGTCGGAAAGCTCTCTCCGATGGTCGCACGGTCCCACAACGACCGTCGCGGAGCGCGGTCGCGGCCCTCGCTCTCTGCGATTCCCCAGAGAAACGCGGCCGGGAGCACGCTGTGCGTGCCTTCGTCTTTCCACACGATGCAAAGCTCGCGGCCGTCAGGCCCGATCGCGACGCGCTCCGGGGCGATGTCCGTCGGAATCGCGAATGTGTCGACCTGGCGCTGCAGCGTGTCGGGATTCCGGCTGTGCTTCGAATGGCAGTGATCCCGCAGCCAGAAAGGCGAGAAGCGCCGCGTCGATCGTTGACCTTCCCACGAAACCTCCACCTCGCCGTCGACGAGCCTCGCTGCGCGGAGGACGCTCGCCTCGCTACGGTGCGCGATGTTCTGCGACATTGGTGGATCTCCTCGGAGTTTATTGAACGATCGTATAATAACGATCGAAGCGCGTCAAATCGCGACCGCACCCGGTCGGGTGCTGCGCCAGGCCAGCAGCATGGCGCAGACGATCAGCACCGCCGCCAGCAAGAAGGGCGCGCCCGGGAGCCCCAAGTTCGCACGCTTGCCGATGAATACGGCAAAGGTCTGGGTGAACACGATCGGTCCGATGAGGCTCGCCAGACCCACGAGGCTCGCCAGAGCGCCCTGCAGACGCCCCTGCTCCGTGGCATCCACCAACTGCGTCATGATGGTCTGCAAGGACGGCGTGGCGATTCCCCACAGCGCCATCACCGGCACGCCGATCCAGAACGTGGGTCCGGTGGGCGCCAGCCCGTAGATGGCGAAGCCCATCGCTCCGAACGCCAAACCCAGCGCCATCGTGCGCCGTTCCTTGAACCGCTTGACCGCGGGCTTGACCAAGAAGCCCTGGACGATGAGTGAGCAGACGCCGACAGCGGCGAGCACTGCGCCGACTGCGCGCGCGTCCCAGCCATAGCGATAACGCATGTAAAGCACCGTCGTGCTCGGCAGCACGACGTGCGCCAGATTCATGAAGAAATAGCTCGCGGCGAGACCCGAGAGCATCGGGTGGGAGCGCAGCAATTTGAGCGCTCCCAGAGGATTGGCGTGCCGCAAAGCGAAGGGCACGCGCCTCTCCTTCGGTAGCGATTCGGGCAGCACGAACAGTCCCCAACATACATTGGCCAACGCCATGAAGGCCGAAGCCCAGAACGGAAATCGCGGTGAGACGGCGCCGAGGAGGCCGCCGAGCGCCGGGCCCAGCACGAATCCGACGCCGAACGCGGCGCCGACGATTCCGAAACTCGCGGCGCGTTTCTCCGGTGGAGTTACATCCGAGATATAGGCACCCGCTGTGCTGAAGCTGGCCGCGGTTATGCCGGATATCACCCTCCCGGCAAGCAGCCACCACAGGTTCGGCGCCAGCGCCATGAGGATGAAATCGAGCCCCAACCCCGCGCAGGAAATGAGGATCACCGGGCGCCGTCCAAAATGATCCGAAAGCGCGCCTTGCACCGGCGAAAAGATGAACTGCATCAAAGCCCAGGCGGTGCCGAACACACCATACATTTCCGCGGCGCGCGCAGCATCGCCGCCCACGAAGTCCTGAACCAGGATGGGCAGCACCGGAATGATCATGCCGAAAGCCAGCATGTCGATGAGCACGGTGACGAAAATGAAGGCGAGCGCGGCCTTGCGGCCCGATTGAGCGGGTGTGTTCACGCGTGAATCAGCGTTGCGTGCTCTGCCAGTTCGGTGCCCGGTAGAACGGCGCGTCGTCGGGGGCCAGCCGCTGGCCTAAGATGTGATCCGCGGCCTTCTCCGCCAGCATGATGGTGGGCGAGTTGAGATTGCCCGTGGTGACCGAGGGCATGATGGAGGAGTCGACGACGCGCAGCCCTTCGAGGCCGTAGACCCGCGCTTCGGGATCGACCACCGCCTTGGGATCGGACGCGGCGCCCATCTTGCAGGAGCATGAAGGGTGATAGGCGCTCTCCACCTTGTCGCGGATGAAAGCGTCGATCTCTGCGTCGGTCTGCACCTCCGCCCCGGGCGCCAGCTCGCGCCCGCGGTAGCGATCGAAAGCAGGCTGGGAAAAAATCTCCCGCGTCAGGCGCACGCAGGCGCGCATCTCGATCCAATCGTCGGGCTCGCTCAGGTAATTGAACCGAATCGTGGGCTTGTCGCGGGGGTCGGTCGACTTGAGCCGCACCCACCCGCGGCTCTTCGAGCGCATCGGCCCGACGTGCGCCTGAAATCCGTGCTCCTGGGCGAGCGTCGATCCGTCGTAGGCCACCGCCATGGGGAGGAAGTGATACTGGATGTCGGGGTATTCGACCCCCGCGCGGCTGCGGATGAAACCACAGGTTTCAAAGTGATTGGTCGCGCCCAAGCCGTCCTTCCGCAAGATCCAGCGCGCGCCGATCAACGCTCGGCTGCGCCAGCCGATCGACGAATACAGCGTGATCGGCTCCCTGCACGCCACCTGGAAATAGAACTCGAGGTGATCCTGCAAGTTCTCGCCGACGCCCGGCAAGTCGTGCAGTACCTCGATGCCGAGCGCGGCGAGCTCCGCGGCGGGTCCGACCCCCGATAGCTTGAGGAGCTGCGGGGAGTTGATCGGGCCTGCGCAGAGAAGCACCTCGCGCTCGGCGCGCACGCGGTGGCTGCGGCCGCCCCGCTCATAGGTGAGGCCGCGGGCACGCCGACCCTCGAACAGAACGCGCGTCGCGAGCGCATGCGTCAGAACCTTAAGATTCGGCCTGCCCATGGCGGGGCGAAGGTACGCGCGGGATGCGCTGCAACGCCGCCCATCGCCCACCGTCATATCCATGCGACCGAAGCCTTCCTGCTGATATCCGTTGACGTCCTGGGTGCGGGGATAGCCGGCCTGTTCGCCCGCGGCGAGCCAGGCCGCGTGCAGCGGATTGGCGAGCGTTCCGTATCGGGTGCTTAATTTCCCGGCGTCGCCACGGTACCGATCACCTCCTTCGGCGCGCCGTTCGGCTCGTTTGAAGTACGGCAGCACGTCGCGGTACGACCATCCGGCCGCGCCCTCTTGCGCCCAGCGCTCGAAATCCATGGGATTGCCGCGGATGTAGACCAGACCGTTGATCGAGGAGGAGCCGCCCAGCACCTTGCCGCGCGGCGTGTGTATCCGGCGCCCGTTCAACTGCGGCTCGGGCTCCGTGTGGTAGAACCAGTTGTACTTCGGCATGTTCATGGGAATCGACAATGCCGAGGGCATCTGAATGTAGATCGACTGGTCTGCACCACCGTACTCGAGCACCAGCACACGCCGCGCGCCGCCCTCGCTCAATCGATCCGCCAGTACACAGCCGGCGGAACCGGCGCCCACGATGACGTAATCGAAATTCTCTTCGTCCAAGTGCGCTGCTCCGCGAGTGTCCGGTGCGCCGATGAGGCGCCGCCGCTAATAGGGGGCGTCCACGTTCCCCATGGCGACGTAGACGCTCTTCAACTGGGTGTAGTGCTCGAGTGCGGCGCGCCCGTTTTCGCGCCCAAGGCCCGACATCTTCACCCCGCCGAAGGGCAGCTCGATCGGGGTGATGTTGTAGTGGTTGATCCAGCAGGTGCCCGCCTGCAACCGCGCGATGACACGGTGGCCGCGGGTCAAATCATTGGTGAATACGCCGGCCGCGAGCCCGAACTCCGTGGCGTTGGCACGCTCGATGACTTCGCGCTCATCCTCGAAAGCGAGCACGGACATCACCGGCCCGAAGATCTCCTCCCGCACGATCGCCATGTCGTCGCGGCAATCGTCGAACACCGTGGGCGCGACGAAATAGCCCTTGCCGAGAGTCCCGGAAGTGACCCGATAGCCGCCGATCGCGAGCCGGGCGCCTTCGGCCCGGCCGCGGGCGATGTAGCTGAGCACTTTTTGCATGTGCTGTTCCGAAACCAACGCTCCCACCTGGGTCGCGGGATCCATCGGATCCCCTATGCGCATCGCGCTCACCCGTCGGATCAAGCGCTCGAGAAAGGCGGTTTTGATCGAAGCGTGCACGAATACGCGCGTCGCGTTCGAGCACACCTGACCGGAGGAGTAGAAATTGCCGAGTAAAGCTCCGGCGACCGCGTTGTCGAGATTGGCATCCTCGAACACGATCAGGGGCGACTTGCCGCCGAGCTCGAGGGTGACGTTTTTCAAAGTTTGCGCGGCATCGCCCATAACGGCCTTGCCCGTACCCACCTCGCCCGTGAGCGACACCTTGCGGATCCCGGGGTGCCGCGTGAGGAGCCGTCCCGTGTCCGCGAAACCCTGGACTACCTGGAACACGCCGGCGGGCAGCCCCGCCTCGAGCAAGATCGCCTCGAGTTTCACGGCGCTCAAGGGGGTGAGCTCGGCCGGCTTGAAGATCATCGCGTTGCCGCAGGCGAGGGCCGGCGCGGCTTTCCAGCAGGCGATCTGCAGCGGGTAGTTCCAGGCGCCGATCCCCGCCACCACGCCCAAAGGCTCGCGCCGCGTATAGCCGAACGCCTGCGGGCCGAGATCGATGTGCTCGCCGCTCAAGCTCTGCGCGAGACTCGCAAAATACTCGAGACAGTCGGCGCCGGAGATCACGTCGACGACGGACGTCTCCTGGATGGGTTTTCCGGTATCGCGCGTCTCGAGCTCGGCGAGCTCCTGATTGCGCGCACGCAGCAGCTGTGCAGCGTGACGCAACACGCGTGCACGATCGGCTCCCGTTCTCGCGCCCCACTCGGCCTGGCCGCGCGTGGCGGCGCGAACTGCGGCATCAATCTCGGTTTGGCCGGCGGCGCTGACGTAGCCCAAGATCTCACCGGTCGCGGGGTTGATGGAGGCGAAACGTTCGCCTCCCGCAGGGGCCCGCGCACCGGGCGCCGCAACGCTCTCCGCGCCCGGGCGCGTCCCGCCCTTTGATTGCAGATCGACCCGCGCTTCTTGCAGCCGCCGGTCGACGAATTCGCAGAGCAAGGCGCGCGCGGTCGCGCTGTCTGCCTCACGCCAGCCGGAAAGCGCCGCGCGCAGCCACACGCCGTCGATCATCGCCGCGATCATGGCCGCGAGACTTTCTGCCTGCTCCGGCGCCACCAGCCGCCGCAGCGAGCTCCTGAGGTTGGTGAGCGTACGGCGTTGATATACCGATTGAACCCGGCGCAAGCTGTTCACCTGCAATACCTGGCCCCAAAAGGCGAGCCAGGCGGTACCGGTGCGCTGATCGAACTCCTCGGGCGCGAGGTTCGCATCGATGATGGCCTGAATCCTCGCCCGCGGCGTCGAGATCTGGCGCAAACGGGCGCGCACGTGATCGCTCACGCGCCGCGCGAGCGAGCGGAAGGCCGCATCGAGCAAACCATCCTTGTCACCGAAGTAATGGGCGACCAGTCCGGTCGACACCCCTGCCCGGCCTGAGATCTGCGCGAGCGTCGTGCCCACATAGCCGAGTTCGGCTAGGCTATCGATCGTGACTTCGATGAGCTGACTGCGGCGCGTTTCCTCGAGCGGCTCGCCGGGGAAGTCGACGCTCATTGATTGGTTGTTCAATCTGCTCTCCTCACGAAGCGCGCCGGGGCGCTTTTATGGACGCGGCGGCGCCTAGCGATTAAGATGAGGATCCAAAAATTATGCGTTATATCAATCTATTAGGGATATAAATTGAGCGCCAGCAATAAGCTGCTAAACACCCGTTCAAAATTACGATTTGCGAGCTCATCATGCCGCTCCTCGAGCGCGCGGGTCAAGCGCGCTCGCGCGCCCCTCGCGCTCCTGGCGCTCCTGCTCCTGGCGCCGCTCTGCACCTTCGCCGCGCACGCAGGGCCTGCGGAACCGCCGAGCTGTCGCCAGGTGCGTTTCTCCGACGTCGGCTGGACCGATGTGACCTCGACCACCGCGCTGACCGCGGAGCTGATGCGTCGCATCGGCTACGCGCCGACGATTACCGTACTTTCGGTTCCGGTGACCTTCGCCTCGCTCAAGAACAGGGACATCGATGTGTTCCTTGGCAACTGGATGCCGGCCCAGACTGCCGACCGTGCGCCGTATATCGCCGACGGCTCGGTGGTGGTCGTCGGCCCCAATTTGCTCGGCGCCAAATATACGCTCGCCGTGCCCTCCTACCAATACGACCGGGGGCTCAAGGACTTCAACGACATCCACCAATTCGCATCCCAGCTCAACGATTCGATTTACGGCATCGAGCCGGGCAACGACGGCAATCGTCTGGTGCTCAAAATGGTGAAGGAGAACCAGTTCGGCCTCGGCGACTTCAAGTTGATCGAGTCGAGCGAGCAAGGAATGTTGGCGCAAGTCGAGCGCGCATATCGGAACAAGGAGCCGATCGTGTTCCTCGCTTGGGAACCGCACCCGATGAACATGCGCTTCGACATCAAGTATCTCACGGGCGGGGATGCAGTATTCGGCGCGAATTTTGGCGGCGCGATCATCTACACCCTGACCCGCAAGGGCTACGGCGCCGAGTGCCCGAACATCGGCCGATTGCTTGCCAATCTCAAATTCACCCTGCGCGGCGAGAGCGAGATGATGGCCTTGATCCTCGATAAGCACGAGCAGCCGGACGCCGCGGCAGCCGACTGGCTGAAGGCTCATCCGGACGTGGTAAAGGACTGGCTCGACGGCGTCAGCACATTCGACGGCAAGCCGGCATATGCGGCGCTCACCCAGTCCACGCGGGTTCGCGCGGGGGGCTTCGAGCAATGGGTGGTAAGCCACAAGATCCCGGTCGGCGCCGCGATGACGGTGGCGATCGACACCGTGAAGACGCACGGGACGTTCTTTTTCGACGGCATCTCGATCGCGATACGCAGCGTGGTCGACGGCGTGACGGCGCTCCTGCGCGCGCTGCCCTCGCCCCTGCTGATCCTCGCCGTCGGCGCGCTCGCCTGGATCCTGCGTCGCTCCCTGCCGCTCACCGTGTTCGTCGTGCTGGCGCTGCTTTTCATCTTGAATCAAGGCTACTGGGAGGCGACGCTCGAGACCCTGTCCCTCGTGGTGGTGGCGACCGCGGCCTCGGCGCTCATCGGTGTGCCGCTCGGAATCGCTGCCGCGCATCGGCCGCGCCTGTTCGCGGCGATGCGCCCCGTGCTCGATCTGATGCAGACACTCCCGACCTTCGTCTACCTCATTCCGACCCTCGTGCTGTTCGGTCTGGGCGTCGTGCCGGGCCTTATCTCCACGGTGATATTCGCCCTGCCCGCACCGATCCGCCTCACCCATCTCGGGATCTCCTCGGTGCCGCGGCCGCTCATCGAGGCGGGCGAGGCGTTTGGCGCGACGCCGATGCAGCTCCTGTGGAAAGTCGAGCTGCCGAGCGCCGCAGGTACGATCATCGCCGGCGTCACCCAGTGCATCATGCTGAGCCT
>Ga0182030_10017596_pt1 | contig 13778 bp, 10 predicted proteins | sample 812S3MmetaG_FD_121299 | JGI IMG/M metagenome (GOLD analysis project Ga0182030, IMG submission 121299) | Permafrost microbial communities from Stordalen Mire, Sweden - 812S3M metaG (Illumina Assembly) | ecosystem: Environmental > Terrestrial > Soil > Wetlands > Permafrost | place: Sweden... | reverse complement strand
ATAATCGCGAAACTCAAAGAAATCCGTGTTGTCAAAAAACAACTGCGTAACGACGAAGTCCGCACCGGCCTCGACCTTTTCCTTGAGGTGCCGCCAGTCGGCGTGTTTGCCTTCGCGACAGGCCACATGGCCTTCTGGAAAGCCGGCGACGCCCACGGAGAAATCACCATGCTGGCGGAGGAACCGGACCAACTCGGAAGAAAACTCGAAGCCGCCAGTGGTCGGCTTGAATTCGCCGCCGCCGGGAGGGTCGCCCCGCAAGGCCAGGATGTTCCGGCAGTCCCGCCCGTGAATGGTCTCCAACAGCGCGGCCACTTCGGAGCGCGTGTGGTTCACGCAGGTCAGGTGCGCCAGGGCGGGAAGCCCGTGCTGCCGCTGCACGCGGTCCACAATTTGCAGGGTCTTCTCGCGCGTGCCGCCGCCGGCGCCGTAGGTCACGGAACAAAAATCCGGCCGGGCCGCGAGCAGGGCCGGAATTTGCTTTTCCAGCAGCGCCCGCTCGCCTTCTTCAGTCTTGGGCGGAAAAAATTCAAAGGAGATGACCGGCTTTTTTGCGGCCATTTTTTCGGCGTAGATATCGCGGATGAATCGCATAGTTCCCGATTGACGTGGTAAGACTAACGCATACGGGAATGAAAGCAAGCTTAAAATCAACGCATCATGATGCGATGATTTGATATAAAAATAGCGGGCAAAGAAAACGGCGAACGGAGTTGCCTCTGTTCGCCGTCCGATCACGGTGGCCGCGTCCAGGGGGACGCGGCGAAATTTAGTCAATACCGGTAATGCTCGGCTTTGTAAGGGCCTTCCACCGGCACGCCCAGGTAATCGGCCTGCTTTTTGGTCAGCTTGGTCAGTTTGACGCCGATTTTATCCAGGTGCAGGCGGGCGACCTCCTCGTCCAGCTTCTTGGGCAGGCGATAGACGCCCACTTTGTTCGTATCCCGGTTCTTCCACAAATCCAGCTGCGCGAGGCATTGGTTGGTGAAGCTGTTGGACATCACGAAGCTCGGATGGCCGGTGGCGCAGCCGAGGTTCACGAGGCGGCCCTCGGCCAGCAGGTAGATGCTGTGTCCATCGGGAAACGTGTATTTGTCAACCTGCGGCTTGATGTTCAACTGCTTCACGCCCTTGGCCTGGTTCAGGCGGTCCACTTGGATCTCATTATCGAAGTGACCAATGTTGCAAACGATGGCCTGGTCTTTCATTTTGGCCATGTGCTCCAGCGTGATGATGTCGCAATTGCCGGTGGTGGTCACGTAAAGGTCGGCCGTCCCGAGGGTGGCTTCCGTGGTGGTGACTTGGAAGCCTTCCATCGCGGCCTGCAAGGCGTTGATGGGATCGATTTCGGTCACGATCACGCGGGCGCCAAAGCCGCGCAGCGAATGCGCGCAGCCCTTGCCCACATCGCCATAGCCGCAGACGCAGGCGACCTTGCCCGCGATCATCACGTCGGTGGCGCGCTTGATGCCGTCGGCCAGCGATTCGCGGCAGCCGTAGAGATTGTCGAATTTTGACTTGGTGACGGAGTCATTGACGTTGATAGCGGGCACCAGCAGCTTGCCCTGTTCGAGCATCTGGTACAGACGATGCACGCCCGTGGTGGTTTCCTCGGAGACACCCTTCCAATCCTTCACCACTTCGTGCCAAAAACCGGGCCGTTCCTTGGCCAGGCGCTTCAAGAGCGCCTTGATGACGGCCACTTCATGGTTGTCGCTGGGCGTGCTCACCCAATCGCTGCCATTTTCCAACTCGTAGCCCTTGTGGATGAGCAGCGTGGCGTCGCCGCCATCGTCCACGATGAGCTGCGGGCCCTGGTTGCCGGGGTGGGTGAGGGCGGCCAGGGTAAATTCCCAATATTCCTCGAGGGATTCGCCCTTGTGGGCGAAGACGGGAACGCCGGCCTGCGCAATCGCGGCGGCGGCGTGGTCCTGCGTTGAGAAAATGTTGCAGCTCGCCCAGCGCACGGAGGCACCGAGTGCGACCAGCGTCTCGATGAGAATGGCCGTCTCGATGGTCATGTGCAAAGAGCCGGTGATGCGCACGCCCTTGAGGGGCTTGAGCGGGCCGTACTTTTTGCGGATGGCCATGAGGCCGGGCATTTCGTGCTCGGAGACCTGGATGGTTTTGCGGCCCCATTCGGCGAGCGAAAGGTCCTTGACCGCGAAATCCTGTTTGGCGTGGCCGTTGCCGCCGCTTTTGGTCAACGGCGGGGCGCCAGCCGGCTTGGCGCGGCGCGACGGTGGAAGTTTGATGGTGGACATAATTTGGTATTGGTTTGGTTTAGGCGGAAGCTTGCGCGCGCGCCGCGGTCTTCTTCAAGGTGGCAGCCGCCACGGCGGGTGTGCCCTGGCCGACGGCTTTGCGCAGCGCCGCGGCTTTGTCCGTTTTTTCCCAAGTGATATCCGGATCGGTTTTGCCGAAGTGACCGTAGTTGGTGGTCTTCAGATAAATCGGACGCAGCAGGTTCAACTGCCGGATGATGGCGGCCGGCTTGAAGCTGAAAACTTCGCAGACGGCCTTTTCAATCGCCTCATCGCTCACCACGCCGGTGCCGAAGGTGTTCACGCAAACGGAAACCGGGTCAGGATACCCGATCGCATAGGCAAATTGGATTTCCGCGCTGGTCGCCAGCCCGGCGGCGACAATATTCTTGGCCACATACCGCCCCATGTAAGCCGCGCTGCGGTCCACCTTGCTCGGGTCCTTGCCGCTGAAGGCGCCGCCGCCGTGACGGCCCATGCCGCCGTAGGTGTCCACGATAATCTTGCGGCCGGTCAAACCGGTGTCGCCCTGCGGCCCGCCCACGACAAAGCGGCCGGTGGGGTTGATCAGGAACTGGGTGTTCTTGGTAAGCAACTGCTTGGGCAGCGTCTGCTTGATGATCTGCTCAATGCAAAATTCCTTGATGGTCCGGTGCTTGACGTCCTTCGAATGCTGCGTGGAGATGACGACGTTGGTGATTTCCACCGGCTGGTCATTGACGTATTTCACGGACACCTGGGACTTTGCGTCGGGCCGCAGCCAGGCGACCTTGCCACTCTTGCGGATGCGGGTCAGCTCGGCGCCGAGCTGGTGCGCGAACATGATCGGGGCGGGCATCAATTCCGGCGTTTCATTGCACGCATAGCCGAACATGAGGCCCTGGTCGCCGGCGCCCTGCTCGTCCGTTTCCTTGCCTTCCGCCGCGCGCGCGTCCACGCCTTGGGCGATGTCCGGCGACTGCGACGTGATGGCGTTCATGATCAAAACTTTATCGGCATGAAACACGTCGTCGTCGTTGACGTAGCCGATTTCACGGATGGCTTGGCGGGCGATGGCGCTGAAATCGAGCTTGGCCTTGGTGGTGATTTCGCCGCCCACGACCACCAGATTGCATTTGGCATAGGTTTCGCAAGCGACACGGCTGCGATTATCCTGGGCCAGACACGCGTCCAATACGGCGTCGGAAATGGTGTCGCAAACCTTGTCCGGATGGCCTTCGCCGACGGACTCGGAGGAGAAGATAAAATTTTTGCTCATGTGATGTTTCAAGGTCGCGCGCCAACAACATATTGACGCATCAAGATTTGATGATATAACATCTTTCAGCGGCGTCAAACGTATTTTTCCGAAATAATCTGACGCGGCCATAAAATATGTCAGCCATCCTGAAATCGTTGCGCGCCCTGTCCGATCCGACGCGGCTGCGCATTGTTGCCCTGCTGGAAAGCGACGAGTTGTCGGTCGCCGAGCTTCAGGAAATCACGCGCCTGGGCCAGTCGCGCATCTCCACGCATCTGGGTCTGCTGGCCGATTGCGAGCTGGTCACCTCGCGGCGGGACGGCAAACGCACCTTTTACAAGCTCAATCCGCAGGCCGATTGCGGCGCGCGCGATTTTATTCAGCTGGCCATTCGCGGGGCGAAGGAGCTGCCGGAGCAGTCGCACGACCGGATCAACTTAAAGCGCATTCTGGCCCGACGCCAAGAGCAGGCGCAGGTTTTTTTCAACCAGGTCGCCGGCCGCTTCGACCGCGTGTACGGGCCGGGCCGGTCCTGGCAGGCTTTCGGGCATTTGCTGCTGCGCATTCTGCCGCCCCTGGTTGTGGCGGACCTGGGGGCGGGCGAAGGGCTGCTGAGCGAATTGCTGGCGCGCCGCTGCAAAAAGGTGATCGCCGTGGATAACTCGGAGCGGATCGTTGAATTTGGCGCGGCCAAAGCCCGCAAGATCGGCTTGAAAAACCTGGAGTTTCGGCTGGGGGATTTGCAGAACCCGCCGGTGGAACCAAACAGCGTCGATCTGGTCATTTTGAGCCAGGCCCTGCATCACGCGGAAAATCCGGCCGCGGCGTTACGCAGCGCGCACAAAATTTTAAAGCCGGCGGGCCAACTGCTCATCCTTGATTTGCTCAAGCACAATTTCGAAAAGGCCAGCGAACTTTACGGCGACCGCTGGGCGGGGTTCGCGGAAAGCGATTTGCAGCGCTGGCTGGAGGAAGCCGGCTTCAAAAAGATCGAGATCAACGTGGTGGCCACCGAAGAGCAGCCGCCGCATTTTCAGACCGTGCTGGCCGGGGGCGAAAAATAATTCGGCGTAATTTTACGCGTCCCGGGCGGTCTGCACCGGGATGGCGGACAGCTTGGCTTGCTGGTTGGTCTCCTCGAAATAACCGGCCGACCATTCGTTCGGGAAAAGCACCACGGGATTTTTCCCGGTGTCGTAGGCCAGGCGCGAGCCGGTGGGCAGCGAGAGTGAGTCCAGCACCTCCTCGGTGATGTCGGTAGGGAACCAGCGCACCACCGTCCACGGCGCGGCTTCGAGCCGCGATTCCGCCCCGTATTCGCTCTGCAAACGGTACTGCACCACCTCGAATTGCAAGGGGCCGACGGCCGCCAGCAGCGGCGCTTTGATGGAGGAATGGCGCAGGTACAGGGCCTGGATGACGCCCTCCTGCAAAAGTTGTTCCAAACCCTGGCGGAATTGCTTGTATTTCGCGGTGTTGGGGTTGTGCAGGTAGCTGAACGCCTCGGGCGTGAACCGCGGGATTTCCTTGTAGAGCACCTGCGGATCGGTCGTGAGGGTGCCGCCGATCCCAAAACTGTCGTGGCCGACCAGGCCGATGACATCGCCGGGATACGCCTCGTCTAGGGTTTCCCGTTCGTTGCCGAAAATCTTGTGCGAGCTGGAGAGCCGCACTTTTTTTTCCGATCGGGAATGGTGCACGATCATATCGCGCTCGAACTTGCCGGAACAGACGCGCACGAAGGCGATGCGGTCGCGATGTTTCGGGTCCATGTTGGCCTGGATTTTGAAAATGAAGCCGCTGAAATACGGATATTCCGGAGCGATCTGGGTGCCGGCCATGATGCGGGGCTTGGGCGCCGGCGAATGTTTCAAAAAGCCGTCCAGGAGCAGTTGCACGCCGAAGTTATTGCTGGCGCTGCCGAAGAAAACCGGAGTGCTCTTGCCCGCCAGCACGGCGGCATCATCGAAAATCTCGCCGGCTTGTTCGAGCATGGCGAGCTCTTCAGTGGTTTTGTTGAAGGTTACGTCATCGAGTTGGCCGCGGACCGCCGGATCATCGACGCCCCCGACCGACACCGGCGCGCGAAATTGGCCGCCCACCGTGCGCTCAAACAGATGCATCTGGCTGGTCTGGCGATCAAAAACACCGCGAAAATCAAAGCCGTCGCCGATGGGCCAGTTCACCGGAAAGGCCCCGATGCCGAGCACACGTTCCAGCTCGTCGATCAGTTCGAGCGGATTCTTCATGGGCCGGTCGCACTTGTTCATGAAGGTGAAGATGGGCACGCCGCGCTGGCGGCAGACCTCGAACAGCTTGCGTGTCTGGGGCTCGATGCCCTTGGCCGAATCGATCACCATCACCACCGCATCCACGGCGGTGAGCACGCGATAAGTGTCCTCCGAAAAATCCTTGTGGCCGGGCGTATCCAGCAGATTGATGCGGTAGCCGTCGTAATCGAATTGCAGCACCGTGGAGCTGATGGAAATGCCGCGCTTCTTCTCCAGCTCCATCCAGTCGCTGGTGGTGGCGCGCTGATTTTTGCGGGCGGTCACCGAGCCGGCCAACTGGACGGCGCCGCCATAAAGCAGCAGTTTCTCCGTCAACGTGGTTTTGCCCGCGTCGGGGTGCGAGATGATGGCGAATGTGCGCCGTTTTGCAATTTCTGTGGTGATACTCACAGCGGAGCCGGAAAGCATAGCAGGGTTTCCGCCGCCGACAAGCCGGGAAAAGCCGCGCTGAAAATTCGCGCATTGCCCCATGAACTTCCAATGCTCAGCGCTCCACGCTCAACACCGAGTTTTTTGACCACAGAACGACAACGATCGATACGGATAAAACTTGGATAGGGCGGACCGGCCGGTCCGCCCTACCCGGCTTTGGGTAAATCACACGTTCATTACAGAGGGGTGCGGATAAAAGTGGATTAGTTTTCGTCCGAAACGCAGACCGATAATGGCACCCCCAGCTTTTCCCGCAGCCAACTCGCAAACGATTCGGCCCGGCTTTGGGTCAAATCAGTCAGGCGATCGGATGTGCCATCCTGCATCTGCAAGGTCGGCGCATAGGTATAAGAAACCCTGCCGTATCTTCCCCGGTGGGGCACTTTTTCCAAACTGACCGCCTTGATCTGTGAAATCGGCAAAGGCCGCCGCTCGCGCCGTTTATAGGTCAGGGGCAGTTCAAAAGTTCGCGCGCCTTCATCAATCACCAAATCCTGTTTGCCAGTCGCGAGCCGCTGGCGGTGCCATCCATACATGGCCAAGCCGCCCAGCAACACACAGAGCAACAGCCCGCCGCCGACCGGCAGCGGCGGACCAGACGGGATACCGACGGCCATCAGAATGCCAGCCACCTCCAAAAGTATGCCAACGGCAATTAGCCCCAGCAGCCGCGGCTGATATTTCGGCAGCCGCACCCGCGTGACCATCATCTCCGTGATCACCGTCATACCTCCGGCTACGGGCGAACCGCCCCAGTCGATCTCCCGCCCGGCCTTTACAAGTCCAAGCACCATAATCAGGGTGATTGGCGACATTAGGAATAGCAGGAACACATCGCGCGACTCCACCCGGGGCGACAACACTGTATCGGCCGGATTCTTAGGGTTGTAATAAACCGTCACCTCCGAGTCTTGGGGGTGAGCCGCCACCAGCGCATTGGCGGTAGCCGCATCGGATGAGTACCCGGCATAGCGATACCGTCTACCACGATAATTCCGGCCGTCCACTGTATACTCGTATAAAAAAGCGGCCCGATAATGGATGCGGCCCTTGGAACCGGTGTAAGTCTCCACCTCGCTGGCCCGCATCCAGCCGGCCACGCTGGGGTAAGACTCCGCCGCGTGTTGACGGATCAACGCCTGCGTGCCCCGGAAGGTGAACATCCAAAACATCCAAACCGTGAAGCCCGCGATCAGGATAAAGTTGAAATATCTCATGTCATTTTTATCGGTAGGTCAGCGTGGTTTTGCCCGCGGCGCGGTGCAAAATGTTGGCGAATGTGCGCTGTTTTGCAATTTCTGAGGTGATACTCACAGGGACGCCGAAAAGCATAGCCGGGATTCCCCCGCCGACAAGCCGGGAAAAGCCGTGCTGAGAATTCGCGCGGGTCAAGTCCCGACCTAAATTTGTCACTATTCGCGGCTCGGGGTAGGGACATCGCGCTGCGATGTCCGCGAGGGCCAACGCAGGGCCGCCGCCATGCCCGCAAGTCCGAAACGCCTGCGCTGCGCTGCGTTTCGGAGACGGCCCAGCGGACCTTCCCTACCAGCGGCATTCAACGTTCAGCGCTGCACGCTCACCACCGGACATTTTGACCGCAGCAGGACACAGATGAACGCGGATAAAAAAGAGGTAGGGCGGACCGGCCGGTCTGCCTGCTTGGGCGTGAAAATCGCATGGCCGTTCGGATTGGCACGGGCAAAAGGCGGACCGGCAGGTCGGCCCTACCCAGCTTGGGTAAATCACACGTTTCATTACGGATGGGCCGAGAAAAAAAAGGATTGGTGGATGATTGGATTCATGGATCAATGGGCAAACCGGCGTCGATTGACCGGCACGGCCCTGCGGGCTCTGACGCCTCTTGAGTGACCTTGTTACCGTTCGTCAAGGGCGCTTTTGGCTTTGCGGCGGCCGACCTGGTCCAACGCATCGTCGCTTCCTGCTAGCCCCCAAACACTTGTAGAAAATTCTCCTCCACCCGGCCGGTCAGCGATTGGGTTTCTTCGCCAATAAATTCGGCCAGACCCTCGTAAACCGCGACGAGATTCGCCGGGTGGTTCAATGCCTTGCCGTCGGCGGCGGCCAGTGGAAAATGATTCAGTGCCTCCGGCAGGAGCTGGTCGGGCGCATCGGTCTCAACCAGCAGACGGTCCGGTGGCACCTGCTTGAACGCCATCCGCTGCCGCTGCTTGCGCTCGTGCAGGAAATAGCCCGGGAAACTGAAATACGCCCCCAGCTTGGCCAAGGCGGGGATCATCTCCGCCGGGCCGCCGAAGCTATGCAACACCAGGCCGCGCGCCGGACGCGGATGCGCGCGCAGCAAGTCATGGAGCCGGCCCCAGGCCTGCAAACAATGAATGCTCACCGGCAAATTGCGCTCGGCCGCGAGCTGTAATTGCATTAGAAAAGCCTCTTCCTGGGGCTCGTAAGGGAGGCCCGGCTTCCAACGATCCAGCCCGATTTCCCCGACTGCGCCCGGGGTTTGGTCGAGAAACTTCCGCAGGTGCTCCAGCCAATCCGCGCTGCGCTCGCCCAGATACCAGGGATGGCAACCGAAGCTCGGCCACACCACGGCATCCTGGCGGGCCAGCGCGAGCACCTGCGGCCAATCCTCCTCGCCGGAGCCATTCACGACCATGCGGGCCACTCCGCTCATTTTGCAGGCGGCCAGCAGTTCATTCTGCCGGCCGCCGAAGCGTTCGTCCTGCAGGTGGTTATGCGCGTCGTAAAACTTCATGGCGAGCGCCGGATGGTTTCCGCGAATTGACGGATGCTGTCCCAGACCCGGGCCAGCGCGTTGCGGCGGTTGGGGGTCAAATGCTGGGTAATACCCAGCGGGCCGAGAAATTGGGGATCATGGGCGAGAATTTCGGCCGGCGTGTGTCCGCTGTAGAATTCGCAAAGCAGGCCGGCAATAGCCTTGACGATGAGCGAGTCCGAATCGCAAGCAAAGAAACATCGCCCGCCCTTGGCTTGCGGCACAAACCACAATTTGGCCAGGCAGCCGGGAATGAGATTGGCTTCGACGCGCAGTGCGGGAGCGAGCGACGGCTGGCGTTTTGCCCGGGCCACCAGCAAGGCCAGCCGATCCTGTCCGCTCTTGAGGGCGGCGAGTTCGGCGGTGAGTTGGAGCTGCTTTTCCGCGAGGTTCACGGCGCGGAAACCCCGGTCAGTCTATGGGCGCGGGAGGCTCTCCAGCTTCCGGAGGGCGTGCCTGCTCTTCAGATCGAAAGTTGCTTTCCTGGGGCTCCGGCCGCGGCTGGCGCTGTTCCTCCGGGCGGGGGTTGTGTTCCCGGCGTCCGCGATCCCGCTGAGAATCGTCATTGCGCGGGCCGCGCTGAGGATCGTCATAGCGGGGGCCGCGCTGGGGATCGTCATGACGCGGTCCCCGCTGCGAATGTTGCAACTGCTGCGGGCGCGGCTGCTGAATGCGCCGCAAGGCACGCCGCAGGTCATCAATTTCGCGCTCATCGGCCAGCTTCTGCCGCTCCGCCAACTCGACCAGTTCCAAAATCTCGTCCAATTGGTCAAGCGTGTGCCTCAGGTGCTCCGCTATTTCAGTCGCATGCGCGACCGCTTGGGAAATGGCAGAGGCTTCGGCATGACGAAAGTCGGCCGGCTTGGTCCAGGGATTTGTCTCCTGCCGGCGGGCTTGGGGTAGCGGGGCGGGCTCGGACTGCCGCTCGCGAACGGGCGCCGGTTCGCGCGCAGGTTCGGGCGCTGCGGGAGCTTCCGAAGCTGGTTCGGGTTCCGGTTCGGGTTCGGGCTCAGCTTGGTAGGCGGCATCGCTGGCGCTCTCGGCCAAAGGTTCGGAAGACTCCGGCGGATTTTCCTCGTGGGCGCCAGATTCAACCGGCTCTTCAGGATGAGGTTCGCGAAAGTCGCCGGAAGTGTCGGTTTCCGGTTCCATATTGCATTCCGGGCCGGGCGCCGCCTCGGCCGATTCCGGCGTGAGGGGCAGCTCTTCAGCGGCGGTTTCGGGCTTTTCGCCGGCAGGCCGCGGTCCACGAGCCCGGCCACGGCCACCACGACGACCACGACGCCGGCCACCGGGACGCCCGCCGGGGCGGCGGGAGGGAGCCGGCATATTTAGATTAGATTGTTCGTCAGGCACAAGTTATGCCTTGAGGATGGCCTCTTCGCCCGCAAAAGCAATGGCGAATTGTGGTTACTTTTTCACAAAAAGCGCCAACGCGGCGGTATGGCTGTGCAAGAAACTCTTATCTCCCACCGGACCGATCTCGCCGTTGCAAAAGAAACCGGCCAAACCGGGCAGGGCAAAATGAGACTGCACCAGGGCGGCATCGTGGCTGAGCCGGCCAAAAAGGCCCTTGCCGCGGCCGTTGCAACAAAATAGACACCCGCCGTAAATCTGGCGGCCGGCCAAATCGCTCTTGGCGCGGATCAACAGTTCGTTCATGTCCTCATCGGCCGCCGCGGCGTCGCGGCGTTGAAATTGAATGGTCTGGCCCATGCGCGGCAGGGCGCCCACCGCCAGCACCCCGGAATTCGGGTCGCCGCCCAGCAGGTTGCGGATGAGGAAGTCGCCGCGATGGAATTCATCAAGGTACTCGTTGACCACCAGCCCGATGAACAGGTTGTTTTGGGCCTTGCGCTGATCCTCCGGCGAAAGCTTGGATACCGTTTCGTGCAACACGGTGTAAGCGGGCCGGTTCCCAATGTGCCGGATCAAATTTTGTTCCACCCGGGTCAGGGTCCAGGCCTCGCCAATGGGCGTGCAGCCCTGCGAAATGACGCCGGCCATCTCCACCTCGCCGCCCACGGCCACCGCCACGCCCCCGTCTTCGTACACCTCGCCATCGAGGTAAACCTGCGTCAGCGGCTCAGGCAAACTGCCGGCCGCCAGGCCGCCATAGACCGGCACGCCGGCATAATTCTTGTTCCAGGAACGGAGCCAGGTTTCCGCGTCCAGATGAAAGGGATCAATGAAGGCCAGCCAGCCGTTGACGTTCTTGCGGGTGACGCCGGTCTCCACCTGCCAATAATGCTCGTCGCCGCCTTCCTCGACATTCTCCTGGGTAAAGCGCACGCCCCGCAGCTTGGCTCCGGGCAGGGAATAAAGCGCCAGCACCAAGCCGCCGGCCGCCTCTATTTCTTCCGCATTGGCGATCAGGCTGCTGCTCGAACAACCAACCAAGAGCGGAATGCGCGCCTGCAGCCGCAGAATTTCAAGCACCTGGCGCGCATGTGGAAAAAACTTGGGGGACATGAACACGACGCCCAAAGACACCTCTGGCGCCGGCAGCCGCGATCGCAACCGCCGCGCCCAGTCGGCCAGGCCATCCTCATCCATCCCATCGGACCAGTAGGCCGCTATGGAATAATCGTCGTTCAACCTTTCAATTTTAATGCGAATCGGGGAATTTGCAAAGCGGGAACGGGCATTTGCAGAAAATAAATAATTCAAGTCAGCCGCCGTTAATGCCGATAAGAGGGCCGCCGGTCGCGATGCGCCCTTTATTTCAACCAGCCCGCCACCGCTTCGTCTCCCCACATAGCCTCGGTTTTCTGGCGCCGACGAACCACCGCGACCTTTTTGCCGTTCACGAGGATTTCCGGCGCCAGCGGACGCGTATTGTAATTGCTAGCCATGACGGAACAGTAGGCGCCGGCGCTCAGCAGGGCCAGGCGGTCGCCCTCGGCCACCTTCGCCAGCGGCCGGTCCTTGCAAAAATAATCGGCCGATTCACAAATGCCACCCACCACGTCCGAAGCAATGGTCGCGCCTTTTTTCTCCACCACCGGAACAATTTCATGATAGGAATCGTAGAGGGCGGGCCGGATAAGGTCGTTCATGGCGGCATCCACAATCACAAAGTTCTTCCGTCCGGTGCGCTTCACATATTCCACGCGGGTGACGAGGATGCCGGCGTTGCCCACTATGAAGCGGCCGGGCTCAATCACGATCTTCAAGCCCAGCGGTTGCAGCAGCGGCAGCAGCTTGGCCGCATAGCTGGCCGGCGTCATGAGGCCCCGGGCTGCGGGCGACTCCCACCAGCCGGGGGCGCCGCTCGCCAGGGCGGGATCGTAAATAATGCCCAAGCCGCCGCCCGGGCTAAAAAATTCCAAGGCGTAACGCCCGGCCAACTTCCGGACCAGCGGCAGGACCTTTTGGACCGCCAGCTCGTACGGCCTGACTTGCGTCAGTTGCGAACCAATGTGCATTTGGAGTCCGCGCAGCCGGATATGTGGGAGGCGGCTGGCGCGAGCGTAGATGCCTTCGATCTCCTCAAAGGCAATGCCAAATTTGTTTTCGTAAGTGCCGGTCGTAATTTTGGCGTGCGTGTGCGCCTCAATGTTGGGATTCACCCGCACGGCAATGGGCGCGACCTTTTTAAGGCGGCCAGCCACCTGGTTGATCCGTTGGATCTCGGGCTCGCTTTCGCAATTAAAGGAATAAATCCCCCGGCGCAAGGCAAACGCGATTTCCTCCTCGGTCTTGGCCACGCCGGCAAAGACACACTTCCGCGGGTCGCCACCGGCCGCCAGGACGCGCTGCAATTCGCCGGCGCTGACGACATCAAAACCGCTGCCAAGATTGGCCAGGGTGCGCATGACCGAGAGGTTTGAGTTCGCTTTCATGGCGAAACAAATCAGGTGATCGAGCGGTGCCAGGGCGGCCTCAAGCTTCTGAAAATGGCCGGTCAACGTCTGTTGTGAATAGACGTACAGGGGCGTGCCGAATTTCTTCGCGAGCGCTTCGACCGAAACGCCTTCGCAGAACAACTTGCCGCCAAGATATCGAAATTGATGCATGAAGCCCGTATTTTATGGGAAATCCGCCAAAGTTCAAGGCTAAGGCTAAGGGCTAAGGGCAGCCCAGGAAGGACGGCGCGCGGCCAAGGTCAAATCAGCCGCCCGGCGGGCGGCTGATCGCGTGGCGAAGTTGTTGACGACCGACGGCTTGGCGATTCACACTTGGTGTGGTGTATGAAAGCATTGGCACCCGATCCAGACGATGATTTTGACGCGCCCGAGGCCCCCTTCGAGCTTTGGGTGACTTTGGACTATTTCGACAACTCGGTTGAACTGGAGTGGATTCGCGCCGAAACAGGCATTCCAGAGGCGGGCATGCGCGTGCGGTTGAAGAATAATGACGAGCTTGCCTGGAGCTGGGGGGAAACGGGGCAAACCGCGTGGCGCAGCCGCACCGACGGGCCGTCCATACGTGGCCAACTGCAAGAGTTGCGCAAAATGTTTCCCGTTGGGGACGCCATCTTTCCGGGCATGATCCCGGTGCTCCGATCCGCGGGGAAGCCCGAGGCCGGCAAGTATCAGGCGCTCGATCTGCCGCCGTCGCTTTCGCCGTGGGGCTGGCTCGAACAGGAAATTCAGGAACTGGTCCGGCAATTGGGCGGGTCTTCCGCCCCGCTCGACGGCGAGCCGGACGATACTGCGGACTTCATCGCCGACAGCTATTTTCAGCGAATCGCGCGCAAGGAGCGTGAAGCCAGGCAGGCAGCGGCCGAACGACAAGCCCGCATCGAAGCCGCCAGCCGGCGGATGGCCGCCGAACGCCGCCGCAAACTT
>Ga0182030_10017594_pt1 | contig 13779 bp, 9 predicted proteins | sample 812S3MmetaG_FD_121299 | JGI IMG/M metagenome (GOLD analysis project Ga0182030, IMG submission 121299) | Permafrost microbial communities from Stordalen Mire, Sweden - 812S3M metaG (Illumina Assembly) | ecosystem: Environmental > Terrestrial > Soil > Wetlands > Permafrost | place: Sweden... | reverse complement strand
TCGAGCCCTTCGAGGACGGAGCCCCCGAAGCCCACTCGCACAGAGTACTCGGGGCGCACGATGGACCAGGGGTCACCCTGGCGCAGCCACGCATCGGGGCGCTCCACTTGGTGCCCATCCCGGATCTCTTGGCGGAAGATGCCGAACTGGTAGCGGATGCCGTAGCCGTAGCCGGGAAGGCCCAGCGTCGCCATCGAGTCGAGGAAGCACGCGGCGAGGCGCCCGAGACCGCCGTTGCCGAGCCCGGCGTCGGGCTCGGCTTCGAGCACGTCGGCGAGATCGATGCTGAGCTCAGCGAGGACCGCCCGCATGTCGTCGTAGAGGTTCAGGGCGATGAGGTTGTTCGCGAGAGCACGCCCGAGGAGGAACTCGGCCGACAGGTAATAGACGCGCTTCGTGTCGCGTCGGTAGTACTCGTTCTGCGTCTGAGCCCACCGGAAGACCAGGCGATCCCGTACGAGGAGCGCGAGCGCCATGTACTTGTCGTGCAACGTCGACTGGTCCTTCGGGCGCGACTGCGAGTAGAGCAGGTGGCCGAGGAACGCGCGCCGGAGAGAGGCGCGATCGGTTCCGGTGCGGTCGTCCTGGATCGGGACCACGGAGGTATTCGGGGCGTGATTGCGGTCGTGCATGGTCCGACACTAGGTCGTCGCGAGGGCCACTGCGTGGATGCCGCTCGGTCGGTCGGAGTCAGGACGTTCCCCCGCGATCGCCGCTGCGATCTCGAGGCTGCGGGAGCCGAGCCGCCCCAACTCGTGGACGAGTTGCTCGCGCAGCATCTCGAAGGAAACTCCGCTCCGGAGGCAACGCTCGAGCTCGTCAGCGAGTGTTCGAACGACGGCGATCTGTCGCTTGGTCGCGGCGAGACCGACCGCTTCGGGGAGGAAGCCATCCTCGCAGGAGCGAAGAGGGGGAGCCTGCGGCAAGGGGAGCTTTTCCATGAGAAAAGCGCCGCTGCATCATCCGCGCCGGTGTGAATCCCGGCACTCGCGCGGAATACGGCCCGTGCAAGAGAGGCGCTGCGAGGAGGTCCCGCGCGGACCTTGCGTGCCTCGTGAACGATTTGCGTCAGCGGCGCTCGCGTTCCTCCTCTCCACGACGCCTGCCGGGAGGTTACGCTGCAACGTCTACGGGGAATCCAGGGGCCGATCTCGCGAACGTGGTCGCTGGTCCGCATCGTGCCTTAGCGGCTGTCATAGGTGATGCCATGAAGGACCGCGTTCTTCCGCCTCACGAATGGATCGTGTTGACCCTGCCCTGTCTGCTCGCGTGCGGCTGCTCCAGTGCAGCGCGCCCCGCCGGGGACGTTCCCGACGCGGCCGGCGTGGCCGACGGCGGTTCGGAGGGGCCGGCCGGCGACGACGCGGGCAGTACGGCGTTCCTCGACGCGGCGCCCCCACAAAGCGGCATGTTGCAGGCGGGTGACTCCCTCTCGGTGCGGCAGGTGACGAGTGACGGGTTCGTCGTCTACTCCGACGACGCCGCCGGGGAGCTATACGCCGTGCCCCTCGCCGGAGGGAATGCGCAGCACATCGCGTCGCTCGGGAGCACGTTCTGGATCACGGGTCAGGGCCCCGTCGTGTTCGTCTGGTCGGGCGTCAACGCAACGAACGTAGGGGCGCTCTCCGTCTGGTCGTCCGCGAAGGGAGGGCACTCCGTCTCGTCGGCGTCCCTGAGTCTCGTCGCCACGGCGTCGGCCGACGGGAGCCAGGTCCTCTATCTGGACCATGTCGACCCGGCGGGCCAGACGGGCGACGTCTACGTGGCGGCGAGCGACGGCACCGGTGCGGCGAAGCTCCTCGGGAGCCAGCAGCTCACCGGATGTGCCCCGCAGCTCGGCTTCGCGGGGTCGTACGCGATTGCCTCCCACTGCGACGTCCCGCGCGGCCCCGGTCCGTCGTCGACGATCAGCTCGTTCTGTTCGCCCGCGTGGACACGGAGCGACCTGGCGACCGAAGCTGCCAACATCTGGTCGGCGGATTCCGCGGCGAGCGTGGTGCTGCTCTCGACGGGCAGCGGCGTGCAGGTGGCGCCGATCGGTGGAGGACCGCTCGCGATGATCGACACGTCAGGGTTCCTCGGGCAGCTCATGGACGGGGGAAAGACGGCGATCTACAGCACGACGTCCCACGCCCTGCGCCGGTCGCCGATCACGGCTCCGTCGCCCATGACGCTCGTGCCGACGTTCGGCGGCTTCTACGGGCTCTCGCCGGACGAAACGTCCGTGCTCTTCTTCGAGGACTTCGGTCCGACGGGCGCGGGCGTCTACCTCGCCCCAGCGGTCGCGCCGAGCACACCGGTCGCCCTGTGGACCGCCCAAACCGGCGGCGTGAACGGGGACTCTTTCACGGCCGACTCCAACTATGCGCTCTACTCGACCGGCATCGACCCCCAATCGCAGGCCGGCACGTTGAACGCAGTACCGGTCGCCGGCGGCACTCCGCGCCTGCTCGGAGCAAGCGCTTGGTCCGACCTGAGCGCAACAGGCGCCAAGGTGGTCTTCGTCGACCACTACGTCGCGACCGGGGGCCTGCGCTTCGGAAGAGGCGACATAGAGTCGGTGGACCTGTCGACGGGCACCGAACCGACGACGATCGTGTCCGGCGCGGACGCGGTCATGGCGCTGTCGCCCGCGGGAGACTTCATCGTCTACTCGTGGTCGGCTCAGGCCGGGCCGAACGCCGGGATCTTCGTCACTAGGGTCCCGTAACTGTCATGATGATCGAGTCGACCCGTTCGACCCCCGCTCCCGCGCACCCGCCTAGTCGCGCGAGTCAGGCCAGTGAGGGGAACCAGGTGAGTCACGAGCCGACGCCCGCGATCATTGCGGGCTCGCAGATGACTGACTTCATCCGTTTCTGCGAGGCAGACACTGGACTGCGCTTCCTCGATCACGCCTCGTTTCACCACTTCAGCGTCGACCAGTTCCGGCGGTTCTGGGGGCTGTTCCTCGGGTGGAGCGCGCTGATTCACGAGGGCTCCGCGGAGCCGGTGTGCGCGGGCGACGTTTGCGAGACCGCATCGTTCTTTCCCAACGTGCGGCTCGGCTATGTCGAGAACCTCCTGCGCATCGACGCAGGGCTCGACGGCGATCGGCCGGCGCTGACCTCGCGCGACGGAGCCGGCCGGCGCGAGCAGCTGACGCGGCGCGAGCTACGCGATCGCGTCGCGAGCCTGTCGGCATCGCTCGACGCGCTGGGCGTGGTGCCCGGGGACCGCATCGTCGCCGTCGCACACAACGACGCGTCCGCGGTGATCGCCGGGTTGGGCGTTGCGGCGGTAGGGGCCAGTCTCTCGACCGCCTCGCCCGACATGGGGGCTTTCTCCATCGTCGCGAGGTTTGGCCAGCTTGAGCCGTCCATCCTGATGTGCCATCTGCGCGATCTCGATCCGGCAGCGCCTTCGCCGCTCGCCCGGCGGATCTCCGAGGTCGTGCGCGGTCTCCCTTCCTTGAAGGCGATCATCGCGCTCGACGATGGGGCCGTCCCGCCGGAGCTCGGCGTTCCGGTCCATGCCCTCTCGGCGCTTATGGGTGGGCCCACGGACGTCGAGGGCCGGGGCGTGTGGCGTCGCTTCCCGTTCAACCACCCGCTGTTCATCCTGTTCTCGTCGGGGACGACCGGTCCACCGAAGTGCATCATCCATGGCGCGGGCGGCACGCTCCTCGAGCACGTCAAGGAGCACCGGCTCCACGGCGACATCCGCCCTACGGACAAGCTGTTCTTCCACACCTCTTGCTCGTGGATGATGTGGAACTGGCAGCTCTCCGCGCTGGCCTCCGGCGCCGAGATTGTCCTCTACTCGGGCACCATCGGGGATCCAGCCGTCCTCTGGCGCGTGGTGTCGGAGGAGGAGGTCACGGCCTTCGGCACGAGCCCGGCGTATCTTCAGATGTGCGAGGACGCTGGTTTCTCGCCCGCGCGAGAGCTGCGGCTCGATCGGCTACGCGTGCTCATGTCGACAGGATCCATCCTGTACGATCACGCGTATGACTGGGCGCGGGAGAACGTCGGACAGCTGCCCCTCCAGTCGATCTCCGGCGGCACCGACATCATCGGTTGCTTCGTCCTCGGCAACCCGAACCTGCCGGTCCTTCGGGGCGAGAACCAGTGCCGCAGCCTCGGGCTGGACGTGCAGGCCCTGCGAAGCGACGGCGCGACGGCGAACGCAACCGGCGAGCTCGTGTGCCGGAACCCGTTTCCTTCGCGACCGCTCGGCTTTTATGGAGATCCCGGCGCAGAGCGCTTCCACGACGCCTACTTCTCGCAGAATCCGGGCGTATGGACCCACGGCGACCTGATCGAGTTCAGCGAGGACGGAGCTGCGCGGATCCACGGGCGCTCCGACAGCGTTCTCAACGTTCATGGCATGCGCGTCGGCCCTGCGGAGATCTATCGGATCCTGCAGAATCTCCCGGAGATCCAGGAGTGCCTCGCGGTCGAGCAGCAGGTCCCCGACGCCCCCGGCCAGAGCCGCCTCGTACTGCTCGTCGTGCCGCGCGCCGGTTGCGCGCTGGACGGCGCGCTGAAGATCCGGATCCGCAAGGAGCTCGCTAGCCGTGGTTCTGCGGCGCACGTCCCGGAGCTCATCCTCTCCGTGACCGAGGTGCCGGTGACACACAGCGGAAAGCGCTCGGAGCGGGCCGCGCGCGACGCCGTGAACGGCGTCGAAGCGGTGAATGTCGGTGCGCTCCGGAACCCGGAGAGCCTGCGCGAGATCGCTTGCGCGCTGGAGGAAGACCGTCGAGAGGCAGGGACCTCTCGTTCGTCCGAGGACGAGGCGCTGGAGCGCGTCCTGACGTCGGCCTGGGAGCACGCGTTCGACGTGGCGCCGCTGTCGCTTGACGACAACTTCTTTGCGCTGGGTGGCACCTCGCTGCTCGCGCTACGCCTCTGCAACGATGTCCGGGAGCGGACCGGCTGGGAGCTGCCCCCGTCAACGTTGTTCGCAGCACCAACCATTGCCGGCATGGCGGCGGCCATCCGCGACGGGGTCACGAAGCCTTTGTCGCCGGTCGTTCTCCTCAACGACTGCGTCCGCGGCCGGCCGCTGTTCATTGTGCACGGCCTCGCGGGCGACGTCCTCGAGCTACGCGCGCTCGCGCAGCTCCTGCGTGGCGACCGGCCGGTCATCGGGCTGCGCGCGCGCGGGCTCGATCCGCGCTCGCGAGCCCACCAGACCGTCGAGGAGATGGCCGGTGCCTACGTGCAGCATGTCCGCCGGCAGCAGCCAGAGGGACGGTACCTCCTCGCCGGCTACTCGTTCGGAGGGCTCGTGGCGTTCGAGATGGCGCGCCTGCTCGAGCAGGCGGGTGAGCGGGTCGAGTTTCTCGGCCTGCTCGACGCCAACGTACATCATGGCTGCCTGCCCCCGATCGAGAGATGGCGGTTCCGGGTCCTCCGCAAGCTGCACCACGCGACCCTCCACCTCCCCCGGCCGGGGTCGCGGGTGCTGCTCGCCGGTCGCGACGCCGTCAGAGCCTTCGTCGAGTCGCGCCTTCACGCGACATGCAGTGAGGCCTCGGGCGACGCGCTGCGAACCAAGCAGCTCACCCCGATCATGGCGCACCTCGAGGAGCTCGCCTGGAGGGCCTTCGCAGCCTACCGGCCGAAGCCTTACACGGGCGCCGTCACCTTCTTCCGGGCAGCCGCCCGGCCGCCCGACTACTGCTACCCGATCCCCATCTGGGCCGAGATGACCGGTGGACGTCTATCCATCTGCGACGTGTCCGGCGACCACTTCAGCATGATCCGGCCGCCTCATGTCGACGTACTGGCGCGTAGCCTGGCCGACCGCATGCGCTCGGCTCACGCGCATGAATGACGTGCCCCTCGCCGACCTGTTTCCGTCGTTCGTGTCGTGCGAGTGCCTGCGCTATGCGCCGGCTGACGAGGAGCGATTTTCGGCCATCGAGCTGCCGCCGCAGCTCCAGCGGGCCGTCCCCAAGCGGAGGCTGGAGTTCCTGGCAGGGCGACGCTGCGCACGGGACGCGCTCCGGCGTCTCGTGCCGGAGGTCTCCGAGGGACGGATCACGATCGGAGTCGATCGAGCGCCCGTATGGCCTGCAGGCGTCGTCGGCGCCATCACCCACGCCGAGGGGTTCGCGGCCGCGGCGGTCGCGCGCGCGGCGGACGCCGCCGGCATTGGACTCGACTCGGAGGGGCTCCTCTCCGCGTCGGCGCAGGACGCCGTCTACTCGCTGGCGGTGACGCGTGATGAGATGGAGGCCCTGGCGGGCGCTCGGCTCGGCGAGACGACCTTGCTCACCGTGGTCTTCTCGGCCAAGGAGAGCCTGTTCAAGTGCCTCTACCCGATCGTCGGTCACTACTTCGATTTCCACGACGCGGCGATCGTGGACGTGAACGAGGGGGATCGAACGTTCCTCGCCGAGCTCCGAACGGAGCTGGGTGGGCTGGCGCCTGGGACCCGGGTGGGTGGCCGATTCGCCGTCGTCGAGAGCCTCGTGCACACGGGCATCACTCTTCCGCACGCGCGGCGGGGCGGAGGTTCTTGACGTCGCCGCCGAGAGGGCTCTGCGCGGAATTGCCGACAGCGATGGCGTTGGGAGGCACGTCGGTCGTCACGATGCTTCCCACCGACACGATGGAACCGGCGCCGACGCTAACGCCCGGCTCGATGAACGCGCCTTGCGCCACCCAGACGTCGTCCCCGATGAGAATCGGACCGTTCCGCCTCATGTCCGAGTCGCGAAGACGGGTCATCGACCCGAACAGCGCCGTGAATCCAGACCCGCCCCAAGACGCGCGCTCCAGCTCCGACGACAGCGCAATCACGCAGCTTGTACGCGGTCGCCAACGATCTCCCGGCATCCCGGACGATGCTCGAATAGGGACGCCGGGAGCCGGCGCCGCAGAGGCCGCGGGTCGGCTGGCGCGAATGGCGTCCGCAAGCAGCTTCGTCGTCAAGTACCGCTCGGTGTCCCCAGGGCGTTGAACCGCGGTGGTCGAGGTATGCGACGCAGCCGATGGGCCGGTCCGCCACGGTGACCATCCCGACGCAGCGCTCGAGGCACTCGCGGTCCCCGGGGTCGCCGAGCGCGCGGATGGGTCACGGTCGGACCCACCGTGGGCAAGCTCGCGTGGCGGTCGATGGCCGGCGGAAGGTCGTCCTCCGGCGCCGCGCCGTCGTGCTGTGGCGTCATGGCGATCCCGAGGAGTGGGCTAGCAAAGTGCACGAAGTCGCCGAGCGTCGCGTCGACCGAGCCTGCGCACGCCGCGGCCACGCAGGCCGCGATCCAGCCTCCTTCCGCGTGGCCCCGAACTTGCTTCGTGGGGGCGAGAAGACGGAGGAAGTCATGAGTACAACGATGTGGATCCTCTTGATCGTCGTGCTGTTCGTCATGTTCGGCGGGGGCGGCGGCTACTACTGGAGCCGCGGTCGCCGATAGCCATCGAGCTGGAGCGTGCGAGCCCGCCGGCCGGCGCGGCCGCGGACTTGCAGCTTGACGCTCGAACAACCATCACCAGCGAGAAGACGCATGGGCGAAATCATCGACAAGGTTAAGGGCAAGATCAAGCAGGCGGCCGGCGCAGCGACCGGCGATAAGAAGCTTGAGGCCAAGGGAAAGCTCGAGGAGGCCAAGGGCAACGTGAAAGGCGCCGTGGAGGAGGTCAAGCACGCCGTCAAAGAGGCCATCAAGAAGCGGTAGCGCCTCACCGAGGTCGGCTGTCCGGGCGCCGGTCCGGACAGCCGGCATCCTGCCGCTCCGGTTTGCAGAAAGCGACGAGCCGGGGGGCGGGGGGAGATAGGCTCGACACCATGAAGTGGCGCAAGTCTCCCGATGCTCTGGTCCAAGCGTTCGATCACTGCCTGCCGATCGTCGAAGGCGTGCAGCGCGGAGCGATGTTCGGCTACCCGTGCGCGTTCTTCAACGGGCACCTCTTCTGCGGCCTCCACCAGGAAAGCATCATCGTGCTTCTCCCCGAGGCACGACGGGACGCGCTGGTGGCGGAGGGAGCGAGCGTCTTCGAGCCAATGTCCGGACGGGCGATGCACGCGTACGTCATCGTGCCACCCGAGATCGTGGCGGATCGCCGGAGACTTCGCGCGGTGCTCAGCGACGCGCTGGCGCACGCGTCGTCGCTGGCGCCGAAGGTGAAGACGCCGAGCGCGGCGAAGAAGAAGGCGCCGGCGAAGAAGAAGGCGCCGGCGAAGAAGGCGGCGCCGGCCAGGAAGGCTGCGCCCGCGAAGAAGAAGAGGCTCGCGAAGAAGAAGGCGCCCGCGAGGAAGAAGGCGCCCGCGACGAAGAAGGCGCCCGCGACGAAGAAGGCGCCCGCGACGAAGAAGGCGCCCGCGACGAAGAAGGCCGCGCGCAAGGCGAGCCCCGGGAAGACGCGTTCTCGTTGATCATGGTCAACTTCCGCGTGAAGGATCTGCGGGCGATGTTGGCCTGTGGGAGCCAGTCCCCGCCGCCGGAGCGTAGCGGGGGGCGGGCCGTCAAGGAACTCTCGCGCACCGGAGCCCGATGCAGATGCTGCGACCCGTTGGGGGTTGTCGCTGCGGCTCGGGGACAGCATGTACGACGAGTCGCTGTCGAAGTAGCCGCCGCGGATGACCCGGAAGGATGACCCGCGGTCGCGTCCGCGGCGTGCGTCGCGCCGAACACCTGACCCGGCGGGAAGCCGGTGATCGCGGAACCCGGGGAGACACCGAGATCCCCGCGTGGGCTCCGGTGGTGCTCGCACCGGCGTTCCGTCAAGCACGGCTTTATGGGACCCCACGGAGCAAGAGGTGGACCGCTCTCGTCGCGCTGCCCACGCGCGGCCGATCTTGTTGCGGATCTCTGCCTCTTGCGCAAACCCGCTCGTGAGTCACCGCGGTCGTGACGGTCATCATGTGGTGCGGCCAATACGTCGTCGAGGCAGCGGTCCGAGCAGAGGGTCCTCGCGCAGGCCTGAACAGCAAGACTTGCTCGATTGCGAAAAGCTCGCGCACCCGTCTCCGGCTACTGCGAGTGGAGGCCGGATCGCCCGTGGTCCGCGGAGGCCTAGCGGCTGAACTCCGCGCCGCGCGCTTGCCCAGCGTGGCCGCCATGTCGGTCACGTTGAGGTCGTGCGCTGCCTCTCCGACCACGGGATCGGCGTCCGGGGGAGGTTCATCTTCGGCCTCGACGACGACTCGCCGGACTCCTTCGAGCGCATCCCGCTGGGGCTCTGAGACCTCGAGCTACTTCATGCAGAGCGAGCCGGTGCGGCACTTGTCGTAGCGCGTCAGCGTGTCGAAGGGGTGGCTGCACTCCTCGCTCTTGATCGCCGCCGACGGCGTCACTGTCGAGTCCGCGAGGGCATTTGTATGCGTTGAGGTCGTTTGCGATGCTTCCGTGAATGTGGTCCATGCATACAGAGCATGACGCGTACTTTGGGGGTGGCCCCACATTCCTGCACCCCTGCTCCTGACGGGCGCTCCGCGGCGGCACGGCAGGACGCCATCGCGCTGCTCAACACCCGCGGCAGCGGTGGTTTTGGAGAGATTGTGGAACCGGGGATCCCGGTATCTGTGAGTAGTCGGAACTAGTCGCTCAAGGTAGTCGAGGCGAGAGGACTCGAACCTTCCTCGTAGTCGGGGCGAGAGGATTCGAACGGTCACCGCGCAAAACCGCGGCCAAACGCGCGCGGCACGGGAAAAAGCACGGTGATCGTTCGAGTTCATGTACCGCAATGCGACCCGAGATCACGCGAAGCACCGGCTCGATGGTGACTGGGTGGTAACCAAGGGCTCACCGGCCACGACGCCTTTCCGCGTGGTGATCCGCGCGCGCCGGCGGCCGCCTGCGCGACGAGCGCAGAGCGCACCGGGACGAAGCGTCCGGCACTTCCGCGCACATCCGCAGCGCCTCCGGTGTCCCCGCGTGTCCAGCAGGGACGCCGCAAGAAGCGGGCGCCGCGGCGGACCGGTCGAGCGATCGAGCTGGGTTCAAGATCGACCCGTGACGGATCAGAGGTGCCGGCGTTTCGGCCCGTCCCTTCGCGACGGGTCTCTCGATTTCCTCTTGTGCAGTCCTGCGCGTTAGAGCAGTGTCGTTCACGACGTGCCCCGCGCCCTCTTCGCCTCCTCCCCCACCCGGCTGCGCCGCCTTGAGCACCACTTCACGCCAACCTCCCGCAGCCGCGGGATCACCTACGCCGCCCAGGGCCGCGTCGCCATCGTCGACGCGAACGACACCTGGCTCGCCGCCAATGTGCACGGCAGCCGCGAGTACGATGTGGACCTCGCGCTCGATGGCGACCGGGCGATCGCGAGCTGCACCTGCCCCTACGCCGACTCGGGCGAGCCCTGCAAGCACGTGTGGGCCACGCTCGTCGTAGGCGAGGCCGAGGGTGCGCTGCCGTGGCTCGGCGAGGCGCGAAGCCTCACGCTGGGAGAATTCGATGAGGATGACGAGCTGCGCGCCGTGGAGCTTGCGCCGAGCCCGGGTCCGCCTCCAGTGGCTCTCGTAGCGGCCCCGCGACGCGAGCCCGCCTCCCGGCCTGCCGCCACCTCCTGGCGCGCCCTGATGTCGGCGCCGTCGCAGCTCGCGCCCGCCGTGTCGGCCGGCCCCGAGCTGCGCTACGTCGTCGAGGTCGAGGCCACCCGCACGCGCGGTCGGCTGACGGTGGGCCTCTACCGGCAGCACTCGGGGGGGCGCAAGGTCGGATGGCAACCGGCGACCGTCCACAGGCCGGTCGCGTCGTCCGTGCGCCCCGCCGACGCTCTGCTCATCGGGATGCTCGAGGCGTGCGACGCCAGCAGCTCGTACTACGGTCCGCTGTCGCGCTTCGACCTGCCGGCCGAGGCGGCGCACGAGCTGGTCGAGCGTCTCTGCGCGTCGGGCAAGCTGCACCTGGACGATCCCACCGCGCCGCCCCTGCGCTGGGACCCGGCGCCCTACTCGGTCGCGCTGGAGCTTCGTGCGGAGCAAGGGACTGCGCGCTACAAGGTCGAGGCCACGCTGGTGCGCGAGGGCGAGCGCGTGAACGCGAGCGAGCCCAGGCTCGTCGTGACAGGCGCGCTCGTGCTCTGGGGCGATCGCGCGGCCCCGCTCTCGGGGGGTCCGGGCGACGCGTGGGTCACCCAGCAGAGGCTTGGGCGCTCGATCGTCGTCCCCCCTCGCGAGATCGACGACTTCGTCGAGGCCGCCCACGCCTGGGCCGAGCCTCCCGCCCTGCGGCTGCCTCCGGAGCTTGCGTTGCCCGAGGAGGCAGTACAGGGCACGCCCTACGTGCGGTTCGTGACCCGGCGGGAGACGCGCTTCGAGCCACATGGCGTCGGAGCCGAAGCGGGTTTCGACTACGCGGGCCTACGTGTGCGGCTCGACCGACCCGGCCGCGGCCTGCTCGACAGGGCGAAGCGGCGCATCGTGCTCCGCGACGCCTCGCGGGAACACGCGGCGGTCGAGCAGCTGGTCGGCGCAGGCGTCCGGCCCGAGCGCGTCAGCGCCTACGGCTACGCGCGCCGGCCCGAGGGGCTGGGCTACCGCGTGGCCGCCGGGCGGCTCGAGGCGGCGGCGCACGCGCTCGTGGCCGCGGGCTGGCGCGTCGAGGTCGACGGCAGGCTGCGGCGTAGCGCGGGCGACTTCGCCGTCGACGTCACCACCGGGATCGACTGGCTCGACGTGCGCGTGCAGGCCCGCTTCGACGGCGTCGAGGCGCCGCTGCCCGAGCTGCTCGCGGCGCTGCGTGGCAAGCGCTCGACCGTCACGTTGGCCGACGGCTCGATCGGCCACATCCCCGAGGCGTGGCTCGACCGGCTGCGGCGCTGGTCGGCCCTCGCGCAGGCGCGGCCCGGCGGCGAGCAGGACGCGGACACGCTGCGGTTCGCGCCCGTGCAGGCGGCCCTGGTCGCAGCCCTCGTTGAGCGCGAGGAGCGCGCCTCGGTCGACCCGCCCTTCGCCGCGCTGCGCGAGTCGCTCCAGTCCTTCGACGGCGTGCGCCCGCTGGGCGCGCCGCGGTCGTTCCGAGGCTCGCTGCGCGACTACCAGCGCTACGCCCAGGGCTGGTTCGCCGCCCTGCGCCAGCTCGGCTTCGGCGCATGCCTCGCCGACGACATGGGCCTCGGCAAGACAGTGCAGGTGCTGGCCATGCTCGAGCGGCGCCGCAAGGAGCGGCCGGAGCCCGGCCCGTCGCTGGTGGTGGCGCCGCGGTCGGTCGTGACCAACTGGGCGCAAGAGGCGGCCCGCTTCGCGCCCGGCATGCGCGTGCTCGTCCACTCGGGCGCCGAGCGCCTTGCGCCGGGCAACCACCTCCGCGACCACGATCTGGTCCTGTGCACCTACGGGGTGCTGCGCAAGGACGCCCTCGCATTGTCGCGCGTCACATTCGACTACGTCATCCTCGACGAGGCGCAGGCCATCAAGACCGCCGGCAGCGAGTCGGCCAAGGCGGCGCGCGTGCTGCAGGCCCGCCACCGGCTCGCGCTCACCGGCACGCCGGTCGAAAACCACCTCGGCGAGCTGGGGTCCCTGCTCGACTTCCTCAACCCAGGCATCCTGGGCGTGGGCGGCCTGTCGGCGCTCGGCGCGCGCGGCAGCCGCCGCGTCGACGACGAGACGCTGGCGGTGGTGGCGCGGTCGGTTCGCCCGTTCCTGCTCCGGCGGACCAAAGCGCAGGTCGCGCGCGAGCTGCCCGACCGGATCGAACAGACGCTCGCGTGCGACCTCCAGGGCGAGCAGAAGCGGCTGTACGACGAGCTGCACGCGCACTACCGCGCGTCGATCGACAAACGAGTCCGCACTCACGGCGTCGCTAGGTCCACCGTGTACATCCTGGAGGCGCTGCTGCGGCTACGCCAGGCGGCATGCCACCCGGGCCTCATCGACCCGAAGCGGCGTTGCGATTCGAGCGCCAAGCTCGAGGCCCTCCTCGAGCGGCTCGAGGCGCTACGCGAGCAGGGGCAGAAGGCGCTGGTGTTCTCCCAATTCACGAGCCTGCTGTCGATCGTGCGCGAACGCCTCGACGAGCGTGGGATCGTCCACGAGTACCTCGACGGCCAGACGCGTGACCGGGCCGAGCGAGTCGCCCGCTTCCAGTCCGACGAGGGATGCGGCGTGTTCCTGATCAGCCTCAAGGCGGGGGGCCTGGGGCTCAACCTGACCGCCGCAGAGTACGTGTTCCTGCTCGACCCGTGGTGGAACCCCGCCGTCGAAGCGCAGGCGATCGATCGGGCGCACCGCATCGGACAGACGCGGCACGTCGTGGCGTATCGCCTGCTGGCGCGCGGGACGGTCGAGGACAAGGTCGTCGAACTCCAGAAGCAGAAGCGCGAGCTGGCCGAAGCGCTGCTCGGCGGTGACGGCGCGTCGCTCGGCGGCCTCACGCGCGAGGATCTGGCGACGCTGCTGGAGTGAACGCCGAACGGGCTGCGGTATCCGCTGGCGCGCGAAGGCCACCGGTGGAGGGGCAAGCCCTCTGCGGACGGCGGCGGGTCTGACGGGCTCACGGGGCAATCCGCTCGGCGAGGGGTTGTGATGGTGATCTTCTCGGCGCATGCAGGCGGCCCCATGCGCTTGCGGCCCGCGATTCGTCGGCCGTGACACCCCTCCGGCGCCCTGACCAGTTTCGGCGGGGACATGAGCGAGCATCCGATCTTCCGGGTCACGAACCATCACACGGACGCGTGCGGGACGCCGCCCGCGATCGACGACTCCGTGCCGGACCGCTACCTCGGCTATTTCGAGAACGAGCACGGCGAACAGGCGATCTTCATCTACGACCGCGCGCGTCGCTCTGGAACGTTGTCGCTGGGCGATGCCGGGTGGGAGCATTCGCACGCGGTCGTCGAGGG
>Ga0182030_10017593_pt1 | contig 13779 bp, 10 predicted proteins | sample 812S3MmetaG_FD_121299 | JGI IMG/M metagenome (GOLD analysis project Ga0182030, IMG submission 121299) | Permafrost microbial communities from Stordalen Mire, Sweden - 812S3M metaG (Illumina Assembly) | ecosystem: Environmental > Terrestrial > Soil > Wetlands > Permafrost | place: Sweden... | reverse complement strand
TTTTGTCTCGCTATCAAGAGGACATTTCCAAAACTGTACGAATGGAAATGCGCCATCGCATCAAGAAACGCGGTCAGGCTTTCACTGTGTCCGGCTTCCACTTGCTCGATGAGATATTTCACGTTTTCGCGGATGAGTTGCTGTGCGGTGGCGGGCTTCCGGTTATTGCTGCCGGAAGCCGCATTGACGGCGGCTGAGCCGTCGCTGTGGGTGTTGTTGTTGCTTTGATATTCCATTGTTTTTTCCTTTGTCTGCCCGGTGGGGCGTTTTTTTCTTTCACCCAAAGCGAAGCGAAGGAAAAAACGGACCACCGGGAGACAAAGAGGAACGACAGAGGGCGAGGGGGAAGGACCGAGAGGCGGGCAGGGCAAGTGCCAAAGCGGCTTTATCGTTTGGCGCGCAGCCGTGCTGTCCCGAAGGGCCGTCCCGGAGCGAAGCGGAGTGGTCGCTCTCGCCCGTGGGAGTGGAGAAAAGACGCGCGGCCAAGCGCAGCCAGTCGGCTTCTCTTGCAGAACAAGAGAATCAGACAACTAGTACAGATACGATGCAACAGGTTAGCGAGAACGCATCCACCATTCGTAGTTAGGATCATCTTCAGACGGACGGAAACGAGCTCGGGCTTCGATTTTGCGGAGTGCAGCAGCGATTTCCGCGGGCGTCTTTTCCCTCGCCCAATGTTCCATGATTGCGCTGGTCGTGAGAAACGGAACTCCTAGCTCGATCGCGAATCTCTGGCCTTTTCTGTCATCAATCACTATTACCAATTGACGGCTGCTTGCGAGCGCCAGGCACATTGCCTCACCGTCATCCAGCGAAGAAGCGTACGTAACGAAGGTTTCTCCTTCAGCATCCGTGGGTTCGCATTCTGAGAAAATTCCATCGTTTATCCATTGGCCTGGCCTTAGCTCTTCAACGTGTGCTCCATCGGCTGAGCGAATGTAGAGGCATTCCTGTTCCACGATGGAGCGACAGATGTGACAAGTTTGGCTGATGTACCCCACAAGCTCCCCGAGCAGGTCTGTGGCGGCGAGATTGATGAGCGTGCTTGAATCGACGATAGCGGCGGTTTGGGTGAGCACTCGAAATTAGCTCTCTACAAGACGCTTTCCGAGGTCTGATTCGTACCGAGCAAATCCTTCTTCTTCCGAATGGAGTGGATCGGTACGACGCTGAACCTCTTCTCTTGCAGTTAACCTGTCCACATGTAGCAGGCGGGTGAGATCTCCTTCAGTGATCAATCCCTTGGTGAATGCATAGACCGCCATCGTCACATAGTGGCGGGGCATGCCGTCCACGACGGTAGCTTGGGGAGTGAGATTGAGCATCTCCTGAGCGCGGCGCACTTTGAAGCCTTCTTCTTTCAATCTCTCCCAAGTGCCGTAAGGGAGACGTTTCAGGGCTTCCAATCTTTTTATGAGGGCTTGAACCGAGACTTGGTAGAAGTTCGCGAGCTCAACAAAGTGTGCAAGCGTAATTCCAGACGGCAACGAACGATGAAGCTCGGTGATTCGTCGATTAAGTCCCGTGGCGGGCATGAGGAAGCACTCTGCAAACCCGTCTGCCAATCGCTCACGCGCACTTAATCTCCTCTTTTCAAAAAGAAACGTGACCTCTGGCTGAAATCTTGCCGTTAGAAAATGTCCGTACTCATGGGCCAGGGACCAGTTTCGCCGATCAGTTGGATGATCAAGATTGATCGCAATGCAGGCCCCTAGCGGTTCGTTATAGGCAAATACTCCAGCGATCTTGCTGGGCATTTTGAAATAAAAGATGCGAATGCCGACCTGGTTTGCAAGCCTGTCCCTGAGATCAGGCGCGGGACCATCCCCCATTCCAAGGCGTGCTCGTTCTGAATTGGCCACGTCTTCGGCGATTTGTTCCCAAGTTGCTCCCGCTGTTTCGTATGGAGGTGGGTAGAGGCGCGGCGCAGTCATGCCAGTAATACGTTCAAGCTCTGCGAAATCCTCTGCCCTCTTTTGCAGCTCGATACCAACTGGTTCAACAGTTTCGTCATATTCTTGCGTAGCACGAAACTGCGGCACAAAGCTCTCCGTTACTGTCTTGCGGCTCACGAAGTCAGAGACCGGACGATTGCAAATCTTAGCGAAGCGAACCAGCTCACTCGCCGATATTCGGCGCTCGCCTTTTTCGATAGCAACCACAGTCGTTCGCGCAACGCCAAGGGCGTCTGCGACCTGTTGTTGTGTAAGACCCGCCGCTTTTCGTGCATCTTGCAGCCGGCCACCAAGTACTCTCGGGTCTAACTGCTCCAGAATGCTTTCCATTTGATCCCCATGCACTTTCGGTTATGCAGCAATTCTCGTTGGCAGGTTCTTGAGTGCGCCAAAATCCAACCACTCGCTCACATGTTTGCGATACAGGCGTCTCAGATTCTCCTGCAACCCTTGGGCCGTATTTCCTAGTGCAAGTTCAGCCAGGACGAGCTGCAATTCTGGAAATTCAATAACCAAACGTTTCCAGTCTGCTCCCTCGGAAACGCACGGACGTAGGCGAGATGCTTGCCAAGTCATGGACCCCAGTCCCCTCAACTGGCGACGATTAGGATGCCAATCAGCACTGAGGCAGTCGTTAAGGTAGTTTCCGTGGTCGAAGCTCGAAAGGTGCGCGCCCTCCAAGGCCAGCCGGCGCAGCAAACAAGAAGTGCAGAAGCCGCAATGCTCGCCTTTCCGAGTCAACCCGTCACAGGAAAACGTGTTAGCAATCCCTTCTGCTGCATGGCGTACTGATTTTTCTTGGCACATTTCGGCCTTGGTTAGGAATATGGACCGGTTCTGGATCGAAAACGGTTTGCCACAAAGACGGGACACAAGAGCTGCGATATTGCGGAGAGTTCTCGGATGCATTGCCCGCGTGTTGTCGATTCCCACTTGGCTGAGGTCAAAAGGAAGGTTGATGGCACCAATTCCGTTTTCATAGACATGCACGGAATCGGACTCAGCCGTGAGCGCAACGACTGCCCCGAGCAATAGGAAAACAAATGCTCGCGTTCGACGGGTCGGCTCCTGCAACATCTCCGCTGCTCCGGCCATGGAATACTGGACCGACACATGCGTACCCAAACGTCCGAATCGTGAGCACAAATATTGAAATTGGCGGCGTTGCAATCCCTTCTGAATGTTGTTTGGCGAACCAGAAACGCAGACGAAATGCCGCTCTGGGTGTTGGTCAAATTGGATTGCCGTTCCAGCATACGAATCCAAGCCCCCACTGAAAAGGCCGACATCAACGTTGGTGGGCACGTATCGCCCGAAGAGATGTTGCTGGCTATCAGACTTTCTGCCAACCTCCCGCTTCACAAAGGTGAATTGCCACGAATCCTGAGTGAGAAAAGAAAGTGCTTCCTGGAGATCGGACTTAATCAGACCATCGTTCCATATTTCAGGCTCGCGGAGTGCAATTGCCATCTCAAAACTTCGATGTACCGGCGTCCGGGTCTTTCCGACGAAGCGTTCCCGGAGCGCCAAGCGATCTGCCATATGCGCCGCAACAGCTACATCCAATGCGTCCGCAAGAACCGGCTCCACAACGGTTGAGAATTCTCTCGCAATCGATTCGTCATTTATCACAAATCTGACCGGTTGTTCCGGCATGACGAACTCTTGTTTTTGCGTACCCGAAGACCACCGTATGTGCCCCGGAGCGGAAAAATCGAAGTTGTATTCCATCGTCCTATTCATTGCGTATCTCCAGATCAACTGGCAAAGGCTTGTGCAAATCTTCGACGGTGAGTTCCTTGCGGACTACGCGTTTTCGCGGCGCACGAACGTGGCTCATATCGCGATCCTCAGTCAATTGTTTGCCTAGATTCTGGCCGGCATTGGAGACTTCTTCGCGAAGATCCGTCTCAAATTTGACTTGCTCCTCGATAGTTCGGCCCGTTTCTTTTGTCACTTTGTCGCGGACGATCCCGATGCATTGGCTTTCAGCTACCTCCCAACTCAGTTCACTCCCAAAGTGTTTCGCGACATCCTCTCGCGTGACTTTGGCTCTTTCGGCATCGAGCCGGAGAAAAGCTTTCAGAGCTGAACGTTGGGCAAATTGAGCAGACTCGGCAAACTTGCTGTTTGCGACCAAGGTGTCTAGTTTCCCGGTTAACTTTGTCGAACCCGACAGGACAGACTCGGGTGGCATTAAATCAAGCACGGGTGCTGAAAGCGCCTCGTGAACAGCATTAACGAAATGGCCGTATGGAGTCTCGTTGTTTTTCCTGAGATAAGCAGCGACACCAGTCAACACACATTCGGCCACGAGCGGAACACCGGTCTTGCTCGTTAAAAGGCGGTAGACTTTCCGCCAGCCCTTTCCCCTCAGTTTCCATTCAAAACGATCGCCATCGGGCATCGTATTTCCCCTTAGCCCGATAATGTGCCCGACCTATGACATTGTCAACATAATAATATACTATTGTTCAATAATGTCAGCTTCGCCCTACTCGGCAGGACGGAGGATTTGCGGTTAAGCTATTGATAAATAGACTGCTATCGTACTTTTCTTCGGGGGCAATGTGCTTGGGCTAGCTTGGCATTCAGGAGGGTTGGGCTCTCCTCAAGAAACGCGGGATACTGGTCGATGCCAGCATATTCATTCAACCAGCAGTAGGGCACGAGGCTCATAGGTTGGGCGGATTCCTGTCCCTCAAAGAGCGTTACAGGATCGCGCACCAAATCGCCCTTCTGTTCTCCCAGTGAGCCACGCAGATTGCCGGCAGACAGTTTAGGGCCGCATTCCCAAGTGTCTTCGATAAGCAGAGTCATCCACGGTTCGTTTTCGGTTCGGATGTGAAATCCGAATTTAAGAGGGCCGGCAAGCTCAAAGATCATGGCAACAGTTCGCTCTCGCCGGCCCAGACATGTGCAGATAGGTTCTTGATCTCGGTTCAACCAAGGTCGCTGACGTCAACTTTTTGGGCGGACTTGCTTTGAGACTAGCCTTGTGTCTTGTATGTAGGTATAAAATCATTGGTTTCCTGCGGTGGTGCGTTGGATTCCCAAGTCGGCGATTGGCAATCTGCTGTTTGCTTATCGGGTCGATTGGTGGTTAAGTTGTGCCTTCTCCATGTGCTCGGAGTTCTTGTAAAGATGCCGACCGAATTGGAAGTAGCGCTGAGAACCGAACCTGCACCGAAAGAGTTGCCCGTTGGGTTGCCCATAGCACATTTGAGCGTACAACGGTGGCTGCGGTCCATTCTGACTGTCGGGCAACTTGAGCCGCGACAATGCCCCGTCCTTCGCGAAAAAGTTCTATATCTGTCGTACGGTGGTGTGTTCTTTCGGACTTCCACCCCAAATACCGAGAATGCTACAGAGCTACCCGTTGCTTTCGTATTCTCACCCGTGGCCTTGAGTCTTATTTCAAGGCTATTCCCGTTTGATTCAGGCGCCATGGCGAGTGGTAAATTTGGCCCCGAGTGGTCTCGTCGCTTAAAACCATTTCAGTCACGATTCAGTGTGAACACTACGGATGCACTGCGAGATGCTGGTCTGCTCGTCTATCATTTATTCGAAACAAATCGTCAATATCTCAAGGGCGAGGCGTGCAGCGACGGGGCTGGAAAACGTGAACCAATTCCGTTGCTCCGAAAATTCCTTACCGACGACCTTTCATCGATCCAGGTCGATCACAGACAGCGAACAATTGAAGCGATTGCAGAAGTCGACCTAAAACTCCGAGACTCTCTGGAGTGGATCGGCGTTCCAGAGATCGATACTTTGAACGTGCAAGATCGGTTGTATCACTGGACGAAGCCCCGAATGGTCGAGATTCACTCATATGGATTTCGAAAAAACTTTCATCCGCGTGAACTTGCTGCACAACTTGAACAGGCCGCATACGAATATGTTGTACGAAAATACGCGAATTTCCAGCAATGAAGAAGAAAACGACATTTCAGCTTATCGGCCATGATTGCCCATTGGGAAGTTATCCTTCGATTGTCGTACCCGTAATTAAACTGAATGGGCAAATCGCGGTCCTGTATTCAGTTGGGAACGGTCCCGAAATCCAGCCAATATCTGAGAACGCTAAATATGTTGTGCATTCCCGGGAGACGAGCGGCAAACTATCGAATTTCGATTACACGAGAGATGGGTTATTCGCGTTTGGCGAGCAGTCTGTTGTTATCTACCAAGCGGGGCGAGAGCCCGAGTTCTTTTCCCGTCTACTTCGGACCCCGGAAGCTAAGGCGTTAGACCCGTTTTACCGGTTCTCACTCGCAAAGGAAACCAGCGATGCGAGTATGATCGCTGACGCCCGAGACATCTGCCTGCGACTACTACAGGCAAGCAACCCCCGGTTCGCAGAGCAGTGGCTCAGGACTGCGCCTGATGTCACTTCCAAACGCATTCCCGCTGCAAGACCATCGTCGGATCTGACTTTCTTAACAAACGAGCCGGGTAACACCTTGCGGGATCGTTTCGGAGTGTTGCTTGGCGACGATACGCGTTATTTTGACTGCCTGGTCGGATATTTCTTCATCAGCGGCTTTTATAGGCTCTATCCCGCACTGGAAAAGGTGGAGAAGATTCGGATTTTAGTCGGCCTCAAAACTGACAGCACGGCTTATCAGCTTTTACAGCAAGCGAAGGAGCAGGGGGAGCTGGCGCTCAAGTCGCACGCTTCGACAAGAGAACAAGTCTCCGGAAATGTGCTGGCAGAACTCGAAAATGCGCCTGATAGGGCTGATATCGAAACGGGCGTTCACAAGTTTGTCGAATGGGTAAGGTCAGAAAAACTTGAAGTCAAGGCCCACGCGACGGAGAATTTGCATGCAAAGGTGTACATCATGACCTTTGCAGAAGGTGACCGAGATAAAGGTCGGGTGATAACTGGTTCCAGCAATCTGAGTCAATCTGGACTGCAAGACAATCTTGAGTTCAATGTGGAATTGAAGAACCGCGCAGACTACGAGTATGCCATAGCCAAGTTCAACGAACTCTGGGCGGTCGCTGTTGACGTGTCGAAACCCTTTGAGGACACGATTGTCAATCGGTCGCCCTTCGCGCAGTTCACACCTCGCGAACTGTACCTAAAATTCCTGTATGAATATTTCCGAGACGAACTGAACCGGCCCAGCGAATTGGAGGACATCTACGTTCCGACCAATTTCAAACGGCTGAAATATCAGGAAGAGGCGGTCCTGAGCGCCAAAAAAGTCCTTGAAGAATATGGCGGGCTGTTCTTGTCCGATGTCGTCGGCCTTGGCAAGACATATATGGCGGCTCTGCTCGCACAACAACTGAGTGGGCGATCCCTCGTTATCGCACCGCCGCATTTGCTGGATAAAGACAACCCTGGCTCATGGCCCAACGTTTTCGGTGACTTCCGGGTTCCGCACACAGATTTCGAATCTTTGGGGAAGCTTGAGGACTTGCTTCAACGAGATACCTCGAAATATGCAAACGTTTTTATTGATGAATCGCACCGCTTTCGCACGGAGACAACTCAGACGTACGAAATGCTAGCGCAGATTTGCAGAGGCAAGCGAGTCATTTTGGTTTCCGCCACGCCGATGAACAACACACCGCGAGATATTCTCAGTCAGGTGAAACTGTTCCAAAACGGCAAAAATAGCACGATTCCAAACGTACGCAATTTGGAGATGTTTTTCTCGACTCTTGAGAAAAACCTCAAGGGTCTCGACCGCCAGGCCGACCGTGATCAGTATTTCAGCACGGTCCAGACGAATGCAAAAGCGACACGCGAACAAGTTCTTAAACACCTCATGATTCGGCGAACGAGAACGGAAATCATGAAGTACTACGGTGATGACCTGCACCTTCAGGGGTTGAAGTTCCCGGACGTCGCTGATCCGCAGCCGTTGTTCTATAAATTCAGCAAGGCGGAGAACGAAGTATTTCTTGAGACGATTCGCTTACTGGCGCAAGAGTTCACTTACGCTCGCTACAAACCTCTGACCTATTACGAGGGTGATATTGAGGAGCAGCAGAGGCAGAGTCAGCGCAACCTGGCGAAGTTCATGAAGATCTTGCTGATAAAGCGGCTTGAGAGCAGCTTTCATGCGTTTCGGCTCACGCTCGATCGTTTCATTCGGTCGTACAACCGCGTCATCGAAGAATTTCACAAAGGGCATGTCTACATAAGCAAAAAGCATATCAACAAGGTATTCGACCTTCTGGAAAGCGACGACGCAGAAGGGATTGACCGATTGCTCGATGCTGAAAAGGCGCAGGTTCTGGATGCCGAGGACTTCAGCTCTGATTTCATCCGTGATCTAGAGAATGACCACAAGATTCTGAATAAGGTTGCCGGCCTCTGGAAACAGATCAAGCGAGACCCGAAGTGGGAAGCTTTCAGGGAAGTCTTGCGCGGCGAGCCGAGACTGAAGAAGAGCAAGATCATCATTTTTACGGAGTCAAGGGAAACCGCGGAATATTTAGTTCAGCAGATTAAAGATGAAGTTGAGAGGGATGTTTTGCTGTTTACCGGGAGTTCGGATGAAGCAGTTCGCAAAGATGTAATTGCGAATTTCGACGCGCGTGCTTTCAAACCGAAGGACGAATACCGGATTCTGGTGGCCACTGAAGTTCTTTCGGAAGGTGTGAACCTCCATCGCTCCAATATCGTCATCAACTACGACATTCCCTGGAACCCGACTCGCCTCATTCAGAGGGTTGGACGTGTCAACCGAGTGGATACAACTTTCGATACCATTCACACCTATAATTTCTTTCCTACCGAGGAGAGTAACGATCTCATAAAGCTTAAGGAGGCGGCCGAGGCCAAGATCCGCGCCTTCATCGAAATGCTCGGTGCCGATGCTCGACTGCTGACGGAAGGAGAAGAGATCAAATCTCACGATTTGTTCGCAAAGCTGACCTCTAAGAAAACGATCACTGGAGAAGACGAGGAAGAGCAAAGCGAACTTGAATATCTGACCGAGATTCGAGACATTCGCGACAAGCACCACGAGCTGTTTGCTCGGATTAAGCGGCTCCCCAAGAAAGCGCGATCTACCAGGCAGGTCCCTCGCGGAAATAATGGGAGCGCAAAGGACTTTCCTTGCCTTTTGAGCTATTTTCGTCAAGGCAAGATCGACAAGTTTTTTCTGGCCCAACCGAGTGGTGTCACGTCTCAGGAATTGGACTTCTTCGCTACCGCCGCGATTTTGAAACCAACTGATCCTTCTGAGGGTCGCCAGTCTATTCCCTACGATTTTTACGCTCTGCTCGACAAGAGCAAGGCCGCGTTTGTTGCGGCCACTAGTGCGGACTTGGATGATGTGACCGAGCATCATAGGGGAGGGGCCAACGACGCATATATCCTGAAGAGACTTAAGGCAAAAGAAATTCGTCGGTACCATGGTTTCACGGATGATGACGAACTCTACATTCAACGGGTTATTCAGCTTCTGGTTGACGGAGCTTTGCCGCGGCCAACGACCAAGAAACTGGCCGAAGCGTTGAAAACCGAAATTGAACCTCTGCGAGTGCTAGCCATTCTCCGCAGGGACATTCCCTCGTTGTTTTTCCAGGCGACCCGTGCACAACAGAGCCCACACGCGCTCAGCCCACGGGAAGTCATTCTCTCCTCGTACTTGCTGGAGGCTAAATGAATCGAGAGCAAGCCCGCGCCCTCGTTGCCCAAACATTCACACAGGCTTTCGACAAGAGTCGCTTTGGCGCCTTCGTAGTAAACCTCCTCAATCACTTCGACCAGAGCAAGGGAGGGGCCTGGAATAGTCAATACATCAAAGATGCTTTCAAGGAGCACGTACAGCGCTACGAGCGACTGGGCACGTACACATCGCCGGAGAACGAAAAGCTCGATGTTTTGATTGTCTACCTCACCGCCGCCTCGAAACTGGAGCGCGCTCGGACCGCTATTCGGAATTTTGTAGCGGACCACCTCAAGAATCGTGATGAGAAAGAGGCCGCTCTCGTCGCGTTTGTGTCGCCTTCCGAAAAGCAATGGCGCTTTTCGTACGTAAAGATGGAATATGCAGCTGTCGCAACGGAAACTGGCAAAGTGGGTGTAGAGACACGGCTTACACCGGCACGACGCTTCTCGTATCTGGTTGGCGAGGGCGAGAGCTGCCACACAGCTCAGACTCGGTTTTTGGCGTTACTCCAGGATACCGGGACCAATCCGACGCTCGCTGATATCGGCGAGGCCTTCAGTGTCGAAGCTGTCACCAAGGAGTTTTTTACCAAATACGTGGAGCTATTCGGAGACATTCACAAGTCTTTAGAGAGGCTGGTAGAAAAGGACAAAGCTGTTAGAGACGAGTTCAAAAAGAAGGGTGCAAATACCGTCGATTTCGCTAAAAAGCTGATGGGGCAAATTGTCTTTCTCTATTTCCTCCAAAAGAAGGGTTGGCTCGGCGTTCCAAAGGGACAGGATTGGGGCCGCGGGCCACATGATTTCTTGCGTAAGCTTGCAAGCGGCGCGTACGGACAATATGACAATTTCTTTAACGACGTTCTCGAACCGCTTTTTTACGATACGCTTGCCACGGATCGCGGTCATGAGGCTTGGTGCAACCGCTTCCAATGCCGCATACCATTCTTGAATGGTGGGCTTTTCGAGCCACTAGCTGACTATGACTGGCGCGGGACCGATGTGGTCCTGCCGAACAAGTTGTTTACGAATTCCGCGGCCGTAGAAGAGGGCGTGACCGGCACGGGCGTACTGGATGTCTTTGATCGCTATAACTTCACCGTGAACGAAGCCGAGCCCTTGGAGAATGAGGTCGCGATTGATCCTGAAATGCTAGGCAAGGTTTTCGAAAATCTAATTGAGGACAACCGCCGCAAGGGTCTTGGAGCCTACTACACCCCACGAGGGATCGTCCACTACATGTGTCAGGAGAGCCTGGTCAACTACCTTGATTCGGAACTGAACAAGGCGAAGGAAAATATCCCGCGTGCGGATATTGAGACTTATGTCCATCTAGGCGAGCAAATTTCGCACTATGAAGCCGTGGATACCAAATATGCAGTCAGAATGCCAAAGAGCATTGAGCAGTACGCTCGCGACATTGACGACAGACTTGCCGACATTAGGGTCTGTGATCCAGCGGTGGGATCGGGAGCATTTCCGGTCGGAATGATGACGGAGATCGTTCGCGCTCGTTCGGCCCTGACGCCTTATTTCAACGATGTTCATGAGCGCACACCGTATCACTTTAAACGTCATGCTATTCAGAACTGTTTGTATGGGGTGGATATCGACGCTGGTGCAGTCGAGATTGCTCGTCTCAGACTGTGGCTGTCGCTTGTCGTGGATGAAGAGGAGACGAAGCAGATCAAGCCACTTCCCAATCTGTTCTATAAGATCATCACGGGCAATTCGCTTATCGAGGTCGAGAAAACTCTATTCAACGAGAAGCTTTTTCACGAACTGGAGAGATTGAAGCCTCTGTATTTCGATGAATCGATCACGAGCAAGAAAACCGAGCTGCGTCGAGACATTGACAAGATCATTCATCAGCTTACAAACGGTAAAGAAACGTTCGACTTTCACATTTATTTCTCTGAGGTCTTTCACTACAAGGGAGGCTTTGACGTCGTAATTGCCAACCCTCCTTACGGTCTGCTCAACAAGCGCCAGAATAAGCATGAATCAGTAGTGGTTTCTGAACAGGAACTCCAGTATTTCAAGTCTTCCCCAGAATATGCCCCTGCAAGAGGTGGCATGATTAACGTTTTCAGACTTTTTGTCGTCCGAAGCGTAAGCATCCTTCGGGACGGTGGATGTTGCACAGAGATTTTCCCTCTTGCTTTTGCATGTGACGCCAGCGCATCCGAACTTCGCAAACACCTTTTGAACAACCATCGGCTAATTGGTATCGAGGCTTTCCCGGAACGCGACAATGAGAAGAAACGCGTCTTTGAGGCAGTAAAGATGTCGGTCTGCATCATGATTCTCCAGGCCAGGGGGAAAGTGCGTTCTCCATTCTGGTTGCGGATTCAAAGAGATAGATTTGTTGACACAGGCCGAGAGAAAACAGCAGTCGGCATCGAGACAATTGAGATCATCGACAAAACAAATTACACAATACCGCTGCTCATGAATGATGAGCTTACGCTGTTGGAATCTGTTTATCGTGCAGCTCACCCACTCGGGACTATCGGGCACTGTTATACGGGTGAAATCGACCTGACGCACGATAAGCCTTATCTCTCGGAGGACAAGCGGCACGCGGTGTTGATTAAGGGCGCAATCGTAGACAAATATCGGATTCGCGATTCTATGAGCCAAGGCGAGATTTTGTTTTTAAATTCTCGCAAGTACCTGGAGAACAACCACGGCAAGAGATCACACCACTACCAGAGTGGGCGAATCGTGATGCAGGGAATAACGGGAGTAAACGAGAAGACTCGGCTAAAAATGACCATGGTTGAAAAGGGAACGTTTTGCGCTAACTCGGTCAATTACATTGTGTTCAATGATTCGAAAGTGCCGGCTGAGTATTTTCTTGCACTACTGAACAGTACGCTGCTGAATTTCGTGTTCTCGAAGACAAGCACGAACAGCAACGTCAATGGTTACGAAGTGGACAATTTACCGATAAAAATAGCTGATGAGCACAGTCAAAAGCAGTTGGCTGCCTTGGCGGCCAAGATTTTGCTTGCGAAACGGAAAGACGGCGGCGCGGCTACAGCAAGTTTAGAGCGAGAGGTTGATGTTCATGTTTATGATCTCTATGGATTAACGCAGGAGCAACGGATGTTAGTGGAACTAAGGAACTCAAAGGCGGCTGGTAGGCAGTCCTGAGACTGTCAGGAATTTGCACTCTTGGCCGTTTTCAGAGCAGTCAGCGAACCGGCAGAATAGAGTGCTTCAACCTTGAGGAAAGAGATGCCCAATTTGGAACCCGATGCGCCAGATTCTCCATGGGAGGATCTGGTGATTTCGATTTTGGCAGTCAACCAGTATTCGCTGGAACGTACGTATGTTCTCCTGGGGTCTTTAAGAGAAAATAAGATCACTGATCCCGCACGGTTGGCGCGATGGCAAGAACAAGAAATCGAGGAAAAACTCAGAGCGGCTGGTTGCGATAGAGGAGCGTTCATGACGAAACTGTTTGCGGAACGGCTATCGGCTCTCGGAGCGTTGATTCAAAATAAAGGGATCGCTGAGTGCGAGAAAGCGATATCTAGCAAGGATGCTCGGGTTATCGAAGCCTTCCTCATGCCCGTCAAAGGCATTGGTCTAAAGGTTCTTCGAAATTTCTACTCCCTACGAGAGATCAAGGTTCCAAAATAGGGTGTCTGGAATGTGCTGGCCCACGCTATCGTGCACGGTGTCAGCCCGAAATCAGATTTGGAGTTTCGCTTTCCGCAAGGATGGCTGATCGGCCGCCAGTCGTCTAAGGGTTAGATGGAACGTGCGCAAACCTTGGTCGCTTCTCTAATTCCCGCCGGGAGCGTTCCAGTTCCTCGGCGATGAGCTTTTCGTCGGGAAGGACGGTCTTATACTCGGCGGCGAGCACTTTGTTGGGGAGATTCTCAAGTGCATAATGGGCCTCGGCGGCCCCTTTTTCGGCGCAGAGAATGAGGCTGATCGGCGGGTTCTCGCCGGGTTTCATCCAGTGCTCCCTGGCGTAGTTCAGATAGAGGTGCATTTGTCCAGCATCGGCGTAACTGAATCTCCCAGCCTTGAGATCCACGATTAAACCCATATTTCCTTTTTGAACTCTGAGTAAGTGGTTGTATGATCGCGACAACGCCAGTATTCATGCGGCTTTTAAGAGTAAAACGAACTCTGCGGAGGCTCGACCCAGTGGGTGAGAAACAA
>Ga0182030_10017592_pt1 | contig 13779 bp, 13 predicted proteins | sample 812S3MmetaG_FD_121299 | JGI IMG/M metagenome (GOLD analysis project Ga0182030, IMG submission 121299) | Permafrost microbial communities from Stordalen Mire, Sweden - 812S3M metaG (Illumina Assembly) | ecosystem: Environmental > Terrestrial > Soil > Wetlands > Permafrost | place: Sweden... | reverse complement strand
TTTTTTTCACGCAAGGCTGCGCGGTAACCCTGCCGTTCGCGCGATGCTGCCGGCGATCGAGAGAAAGGTGGCGGAGGGCGCGCTGTCGCCAAATCTCGCCGTCGAGCAGATCGTCTCCGCTTTAGGCCTGACGCATTGAGGAAATCGCTGCTCGTTGTTGGTTTCGGGTTCTTTCCCGGCCATGCCGTCAATCCGGCGCAGCTTGTTGCGGAAAGGCTCGACTCGCGATCCCGCGCCTTCGCCCTGGCCGGGATCGACCTTCATGTGGCGATCCTCCCGGTCGAATTTTCCGTGTTGTCGCCGCGCCTGAGCCGGCTTTTCGCGCAGACGAGCCCGGACGCCGTGCTGCTGCTGGGCGTGGCGGGGCGGCGCAAGGCGCTGTCGGTTGAAACGCTCGCGCGCAATCGCGTCTCGACGTTGCGGCCGGACGCGGCGAAACAGCAGGCCTGGAGCCGCAAGATCGCGCATGGCGCGCCAGAGTTTTTCCACAGCTCCGCGCCATCGGGCCGTTTTGTCGCCCTGGCGCGGCGAGCCGGCGTTCCCGCCGAAATATCGCGCGATGCGGGCGACTACCTTTGCAACGAAAGCTTCTATCTGTCCTTGCTGATGGACAGGCGCGCAGCGTTCATTCATCTGCCGGACTGGCGCGGGGCGCCGCTGGACCGCGCCGCGCGCGCCATAGAAGCCATGGCGAAAACATTCGTTTTGGCCTAGGCTCTGGTTCCGTTCTGGTGTTTTCAGTTGCTTGGAACGCTTTGGCCGCAGGAAATGCAAATGGAGATGTCGCAGACGCTCCCAGGGCTGATCGAGATCGTCTGGCTCGATTTGATCCTGTCGGGCGACAATGCCGTGCTTCTGGCCCTGGCGACGCGCGCGCTGCCGGTCGAGCAGCGGCGCACGGCCGTGATGCTGGGAACGCTGTCGTTCATCCTGGCGCGCGTCGGGATCGCCTTCGCGCTCTTGACCTGCGCGGGCCTTCCCGGAATCGGATTTCTCGGCGCGGCGGTGCTGATCTGGGCCGCCCTGGCCCTGGCCATGCGGCCGGAGACGCCGGAGCAGAAGGCGCCTCGCCGCAGCCTCTCGGCCGCGCTGCTCGCCTGTCTCGCCGCCGACGCGCCCGTGGCCCTGCAGAACATGACGGCGGTCCAGGCGGCGGCGGGCGGCGCACGGCCGCTGGTGCTGTTCGGTCTCGCGCTGTCGATTCCGCTGCTTGCGCTGGGTTCCGCGCAATTCATCACGGTCCTGCGCAAGCCGCCGATTCTGTGGGCCGGGGCGGCGCTGCTCGGCTGGATTGCCGGAAAAATGGCGGCGAACGACGCTCTTGTTCTCACCGTTCCCATGCCGCCAGCGCTGATGGCCGATTTCGCGCCGCCTGTCGGCGCCGTGCTGGCGGCGCTCATCGTCTTTGTTTATCTAAGGGGAAGGCACATCAAGCGCGTGCCGCAGGAATAGGGGGAAGGTCAATGCGCATTTCTGGAAAACCTTTTGCGGCCTCGGCCCTGGCCGTAGCCGGACTTCTGTCCGGCTTCGCCCTTTTTGCGTCTTCCGCCGGCGCCCGCGCCGGCGACATCAATGTCACGTCAGCGTGGTCGCGCGCCACCGTGCATGGCGCGAGCGTCGGCGTCGGCTATCTCACCGTCGAGAACCAGGGCAAGGAGGCCGACCGCCTGACCGGCGGCGCAGCCGATGTCGCGGACAAGATTGAAGTCCACGAAACAATCATGAGCGGCGGCGTGATGCAGATGCGCTTCCTGCCGAATGGGCTGGAGATCAAGCCGGGCGCAACTGTCACTCTGAAACCCGGCGGCTTCCACCTGATGCTGCTGGGGCTGAAAAAAATCTTGCTGCCCGGAGAGAAAATCCACCTGACGCTGCAATTCGCCAAGGCCGGCGCGGTCGAGGTCGACGCCGCCGTCGAGAGCGTCGGAGCAGTTGGGCCGACCGCCGCACCGGCGCCCAAAAAGGAAGAGTCGCCGACGATCAGCTATTGAGAGGGCGGGTCGCCGTCCAGTGGTTTTGCAAAGCGACCGGCGTTGACGACGACGCTGGGCGGACTGCGCGTTGATTCGTGGAAAAAGCCGGTTAGAATATTAATGCCAAATTAACAAACTGAGCGATCAGGGCTGTATGCCGTGCGTCATGTTCCATTTTGTTGCATAGTAACGAATGCGTGTGATGAAAATCGCGGCAATTTGTATGCGTGGGAGATGGCGGCGATGGTTAGATTGAAATTGATGGCGGGCGTTGCGCTGGCTGCGTTTTTGGTCGCCTTTGGCGCCGCAAAAGCGAATACCTATGTATTTGCTTACGAGTTCGCGGACGGCAATACGATTACCGGTGCGTTCTCGGGCACGTCCAACAATGGTCTCATTGATATCGGCTCCGTCTACTGGGCGCAATACGACGGAACGACGTTGTCGGGACCGCTTTATGCCTACTCCTATACAGCTGCGGGATCCGATTGCGGCAGTTGCTGGACAAATTCGGGCGCCGTCGCCTCGACCAATCCGCTGGACAATAACTTTGCGTTCATCAATGCAAAGGGCGACCCTACCAACTTGAACAGTGCAGTTTATTCGAATTATTTTTACGTCATTCCCTGGCCCAACGGCGCCAACAACCCGGTTGCCGTCCAGTATGACAACAAGGGCAATTACAACCAACTCTACAACGGCGAGTTTGTCCCCGCCAACTTTAGTGTGAGCGCGGTTCCCGAGACTTCTACATGGGTCATGATGCTCCTTGGTTTCGGAGCCCTTGGTCTGGTGGGTCGCCGGCGCTCCAGTTTGACCGCGTCCGGCGCGGTTTGATCAGCAGCGCCTTTGGTGCTGGCGCGGCTTTCCGTTTTTACATGACCGAAAGCCGCTTCAGCCGGGCGTTTGCGGAAGCCATGACTTCGCCAAACCGGTCCGAAAGCAGAAAAGCCAGCTCGACTTCACGGGACTGAGTGACCGGGTCGAGCCGCGCCAACTCCTCATCGACATGGCCGGGATGGCACATGATCAGCGGTCTTTTTCCCGGCGCTTCCAGATAGGCGGCGAAATCGGCGGCGTAATCGGCTTGTGCGTTGAAGTCGGAAAAGCCGGCAAATCCGTCATTGAGCGTAAAACCTGCGGCCAACGCCTTCTTGCGAAAGCCGCGCGCCAGGCCGGAGACGGTCAGCGCCTTGCCCCAATGCCTTCCGCGCGCAAAAATGCGGCGCGGGCGGTCGGCGCTGTCGCGCAGCCAGCATTTTCCTGCAAGTTTCCGCGATGACAATTCTTCGATGAGATCGTCGGCGACGCCCGGCAGGACCTGCACATGCTGGTGTCCGTCGACATAATCGGGCGGCGCTCCGTAAGCCATTTCGAAGGCGTCGAGCTGGCGGCGCAATTCGTCGCGAATTTCCGCGCGAGGCAGGGCGCCGCGCCAGGCGCCGGGGACGATAGAATTCATCGAGGGAAAGCGCCCGTCCGGCGCGAAGCGTTGCATGGCGCCCAGCGGTTCGCCGAGGGTGAGGTTGAAATGCAGGCCGAGGTCGGCGGCTGGCGCAAGGTCGCGAAATTTTTGGGCGGCGTCGGGCCATGAGGGCTGCGTGGTCATGGCGGAGGTCGCGGTCAGCCGTCCGGCGGCCAGGGCTTCGAGGATTCCCCGTGTCACCGCTGGCGACAGGGCGAAATCGTCGGCGCAAAGCGCGAATTTCTGTTCGGTGGGCATCTCGTCCGTCTCTTGCGCATTTTCGCGGCGCGGCCAATAGCATTTTTAAGCGAAGTGGATACCGGTTCGCGTGAAGAAAATGCGTCAAAATCGGAATCGAGAGCCCCGATCCGATTTCATCGGATCGCAAAAGGCTCTAGATGATTGGCGTGGAAGTTTCACCGCGCAAGTGGAATTGTAAATGGCAAGCGACCTCGGCGCGCAAGCGCCTGAACCTTCGGCGCCCGAACTTTCGGTGATCGTGCCGGTGTTCGATGAATGCGGAAACCTGCGGCCGCTGCTCGACCGGCTTGTCCCGGCGCTGGCCTGCGTGCGGAGCTTCGAGGTGGTGTTCGTCGATGACGGCTCCCAGGACGCCACGCTGGCGACTTTGCGCGAGATCGGCGCGGCCGATTCGCGCGTGCGGGCTCTGTCGTTTTCGCGCAATTTCGGCAAGGAAATCGCCATTGCCGCGGGGATTGACGCGGCGCGCGGCCGCTGCGCGGTGATCATGGACGCGGACCTGCAACATCCGCCGGAGGCCATCGGAAAATTCGTCGCCAAATGGCGCGAGGGCTACCAGAACATTTATGGCGTCAGAGAAAGCCGCGACACGGATTCCCCGGCGCGCAAATGGCTGACCGGTCACTTTTACCGGCTGTTCCGCGCCTTCGGCGAAATCGACCTGCCCGAAGGCGCCGGCGATTTCCGCCTGCTCGACCGGGTCGCGCTGAACGCTCTGAAAAGCCTGCGCGAAAGGGCGCGCTTCAGCAAGGGGCTCTACGCCTGGATCGGTTTCAAGTCGATCGGCGTGCCCTTCGAGGTCGCCGAACGCCATTCCGGCGATTCGAAATTTTCCTACCGCAAGCTCACCCGCTTCGCCTTCGACGGCATCGTCTCCTTCACCACCGTGCCGCTGAGGGCCTGGACCTATATTGGCACGGCGATCGCCGCCTTCGCCTTCGTCAATGCGGTCTATTACCTGCTGGAGGTGCTGTTCGTCGGCGTCACCGCGCCAGGCTTCCCCTCGCTGATCATTTCCATCATGTTTTTCGCGGGGGTGCAGATGATCTCGCTGGGCGTGCTCGGCGAATATATCGGCCGCGTCTTCGCCGAGGTGAAGGGCCGGCCGCTCTATCTCGTGGCCGAGGAGGTCGGCGGACAGAAGGGCGGCGATGTTCCCCTGCCGGCCGAGGCTGAGCGGCCCGTCGAGTTTGTAGGAACCATTTCAAAATCTTGACGCGGCAGCGGGGTCATGCGTTAACGGCCCCTTCCGGCGAACATTGGCGGAACATGTATAGAAGTTTTCTTTCGGTCAGCGGATTCACGCTGCTGTCGCGCCTGACCGGGTTTTTTCGCGATGTCATGATCAGCGGCATGGTCGGCGCCGGCATGATGGGCGATGCGCTTTTCGTCGCCCTGCGCCTGCCCAATCACTTCAGGGCGATCTTCGGCGAGGGCGCCTTCAACGCCGCCTATGTCCCGACCTATCTGCGCGTCTATGAGCAATCCGACATCTGGGCGGCGCGCCATTTCGCCAACCAGATCTTCACTTTGCTGCTCATGTCGCAGGTCGTCCTGCTGGTTCTGGGCTGGCTGTTCATGCCGGCTTTCGTCGATCTGCTGGCGCCGGGCTTCTCCGCCGACCCGGAAAAATTCGCGCTGGCGGTCAGCCTCACGCGCATCACCTTCCCCTATCTGTTCTGCGTCACGCTGGTCACGATGCATTCGGCGACGCTCAACGCGCATGGCCAGTTCGCCGTGCCGGCCTTCGCGCCGGTGCTGATGAATGTCGTCACCATGGCCTTTCTTGGCGTCGCCTTCCTGTTTCCCAACGCCGCCTACGCGGCGGCGGCGGGCACGGTGACCTCGGGCCTCGCCCAGCTGGCGCTGCTGATGCTGTCGGCGCGGCGCTCGAATCTCATGGAAAAGCTCGCGAGGCCCGAGCTCAGCGCTGATGTCCGCGCCTTCTTCCGCATGTTCGTCCCGGCGGTGATTGGCTCGTCGGGGGTGCAGATCGCCATGTTCGCCGACACGTTCATCGCCTCCTGGCTGCCGACGGGCGGCGTGTCCTCCATCTATTACGCCGACCGCCTCTATCAATTGCCGATCGGCCTTGTCGGCGTGGCCGCGGGCACGGTTCTGCTGCCGGAAATGAGCCGCTGCTTTGCGCGCGAGGATTGGGAAGGCGCCTTCACCGCGCAGAATCGCACGCTCGCCATGACCATGGCGCTGACCGCGCCTTTTGTCGTCGCCTTCCTGGTCATCCCCGATGTGATCGTCGGCGCCCTGTTCCAGCACGGCAAGTTTCACGCGGGCGACACCGGCGCGACGGCCGCGGTCCTGCGCGCCGACGGGTTGGGGCTGCTGGCGATCGTCGCCATCAACGCCCTGCGCTCCGGCTTCCAGGCGATGGGCGACACCAAGACGCCGATGTATGTGTCGCTCGGGGCGCTGGCGATCAACCTGCTGCTGAAAATCCTGTTGTACAAGCCGCTCGGGGCGGTCGGCATAGCGCTGGCGACCTCCGCCAACGCCTGGATCAATCTCGGCGTCCTCTTTTATCTCGGGCTGCGCCGCTACCTGTTCCAGCCCGACGAAACCCTGAAGAGCGTGGCGCTGGCGGCGGCGACGGCGAGCATCGTCCTGGCCAATATCGCGCTCTGGCTGCAATCGCCCTTCGAAGCGCTGACGCAGCGTCTCGGCGCGGTCGGCAGCCTCGCGGGCCTGGCCTGTTTCGGACTTGTGGGGACGATCGTCTATGGCGGCGCCATGGTCGGCTTCTGCCGGGCGCTCGGGGTCGACGCGGCCAGCATGGGCCTCGGGCGGCTGTTCCGGCGCAAAAAACCGGCCTGATCGGCAAAAGAGCCGGTTCACCGAACCGGCTCTTGTCTTCTGTTTTGACGCATATTCTGATCCGAAAACCGCGCACATTTTTTGGGAATATGCTCTAGAGTCCTGTTTTTACGCGCTTTCTTCACGCGAACCGGTAGCTTCGCTGGAAAACGCTCTAACGCCGCGCCAGCAGGCAGAGGCGCACCAGTTCCGACAGGCTGGATACTCCGGTCTTGGCCATGATATTGGCGCGCACGCTTTCGATCGTCCGAACGCTGACGCCCAGCTCATGCGCGATAACCTTGTTGAGCTTGCCGTCGAGAAGGCCCGCGAGAACTTCCTGTTCCCGCTCGTTCAGGTTGACGAAACGCTGCGCATGTTCTTCCATTGCGGTCAGTTGGCCGTCTATGGCGAGCGCCGCCCGGACCGAGGCGACAAGTTCGTCGTCGCGATAGGGCTTTTCGATGAAGTCCGCCGCGCCATTCTTCATGGCCTGCACGGCCAGGTCGACATCGGCATAGGCGGTGATCATCACCACCGGCAGCCGCGCGCCCCTGGCCTTCATCGCCGCCATCAGTTCGAGACCGTTCATCTCGGGCATCCGCATGTCGGTGACGACGCAGCCGAATTCCGGCCCCCGCGTCGCGGCGGAATCGGCCGACAGGAAATCGAGCGCAAGGAAATCCAGCGCCGAGGCAAAGGCGCGGGCGCGCAAGTTTTCGGCCTCCATCAACAGGCCCAGGGACTCGCGAACGGCGGAATCGTCGTCGACAATATAAATGATCGGTTCGATCTTCTTCATGGCCCTTCCAGTTCAACCGATGGCGTGGTGAAGCTGAAAATTGCTCAGCCGGCCGTGTTGGACGAAAGCCCGTATCCTTCCAAATTGCGGATCGATTATGGCGCGGAAAACCCAAAGGCCAAGCCCCAAAATCCGGGTTCGGGCCTGAAAATGGCTCAACGCAGGTCGGTCAGCCGGCTTGGCGCCTCGGCGAAGTTCCTGTGCGGCAGGTTGAGGTCGACCCGACGCCCCGCCGCCGATTTCATCAGCGTCTCGATGGAGCCGAGGGCTTCGGAGGACTTTTTCGACAATTGCTCGCGCCGCCGCGGCGCCAGCTCGCCACCGGGCGAGGTCAGCTGCACGATCGGCCCGACCTGTTCGGGCTGGAGGTTGGCGCCGGGCAGGGGCTTCAGCTCGACGCCGCTATGCGCGAATTGCATGATGTCGTGCCAGGTCATCGCCGGCAGCGTGCCGCCGGTCATGTTCTCCATCGGCTGGTCGTCGTCATTGCCATACCAGACGACGCCCACGAAATTGCCGGTGTAGCCGCAGAACCAGGCGTCCTTGTATCCATTGGTGGTGCCGGTCTTGCCGGCGACCTTGATGCCGTCGAGCTTGGCCCGCCCGCCCGTGCCCTGCTCGACCACCTGAGTCATCATCCACACGAGATCATTGATGTAACGCGGCTCGACCACCTGCTGCGGCTGCTCGCCGTCGCGGTCGTGATTGAAGATCAGCTCGCCGCGGCTGTTGAAGATTTCCAGCGCGGCGAAGGGTTTGACGCGCTTGCCGCCATTGGCGAAAGCCGCATATCCCGTCGCCTGGTCCATCACATGGACATCGTCGGCGCCAAGCGGCAGCGACTGGGTGTCGGGCAGCGGCGCGGTGACGCCGAGGCGATGAGCGGTGGCGGTGATGCGCACGCGGCCGCGCTTCCAGTCGCCGTCGCCGATGGCCTGGGTCAGGCGGGCGGCCACCGTGTTCAACGAATGGGCGAGGGCGTTCCACATCGGCATGGCGCCGCCGTATGAGTCCTTATAATTCTTCGGGCACCAATTGTTGTCGCAGATGGGAGCGTCGATCACCGTGGTCGTCGGCTTGTATTTCCCCGACATCAGCGCGGTCAGATAGACATAGGGCTTGAAAGACGAGCCGGGCTGGCGCTGGGCTTCGATGGCGCGGTTGAACTGGCTGGCGCCGTAGTCGCGTCCGCCGACCATGGCCCTGACGGCGCCCAGGGGTTCGAGAATGATCGTCGCCGCCTGCTTGGCGTGATAGGCGGGCCCGCTTTCGCGCAGCATGGTCTCGATGGTGGATTCGGCCTTTTTCTGCACGCTTGAATCGAGCGCGGTGCGCACCGTGAAGACGCGGTCCGGCCCGAGTTTGCCGGAATCGGACAGCGCCTTGATTTCGTTGAAGGCCCAGTCGAGATACCAGTCGGGCGAGGAGGTTTCCGCGCCATGGTCGATCGCCGAGGCCGGATTGCGCTTGGCGTCGGCGATCTGGTTGTCCTGCAGATAGCCGGCGGCGACCATGTTGTTGAGCACGTCGTTGGCGCGGGCGCGGGCGGCGGGAAGATTGACATGCGGCGCATATTTGGTCGGCGCCTTGAACAGGCCGGCCAGCATCGCCGCCTCGGCCAGCGTCACGTCCTTGATCGAGCGGCCAAAATAGAATTGTGACGCCGCCTGGACGCCGAAGGCGCCGCCGCCCATATAGGCGCGATCGAGATAGAGCTGCAGGATTTTCTTCTTGGTCAGGTGGGTTTCGAGCCAGAAGGCGAGAAAGGCCTCGTTGATCTTGCGGGTGACCGTTCGCTCGTTGGACAGGAACAGGTTCTTCGCCAGCTGCTGGGTTAGGGTCGAGCCGCCCTGCACAACGCCGGAGGAACGGGCGTTGACCGTCAGCGCGCGTCCGAGCCCGATCGGATCGACGCCCCAATGGTCGAAAAAGCGCCGGTCCTCTGTCGAAAGCACGGCCTGCACGACATAGTCGGGATATTGATCGAGAGTCACGGAATCATCATGCAAGATGCCGCGCCGTCCGACTTCGACGCCATAGCGATCCTGGAAAGTGACCGCGAGATCGGCCTTTTTCAGCCAGTCGCCGGCGCCGGTGAGCCGGAAGGCCGGCTGCGCCAGCACCACCAGCACCAGCCCGCCGAAAACGCCAAGGGTCAGCGCTTCACAGGCGAGCTCCACCGCCACGCGCGCGCCGCCGCGCACGTGAAAGCGCTCCATGAAGCTCGAAAAATCGACCCACAGCTCCCTGGCGTCGACGCCGGCGGTGTAAATCGTGGAATCGAGCCAGGAATCGAAGGCCAGCAAGGCGTGGCGGAGGACGCGAAACCATCTGGCGTTGCGGAAATCATGGGACAAGACGCTCTCCGGCGTTCGCGGCTTGGCCGCCCGACCGCTTTTAACCCTAAGCGGCTTTCGCCGCGCCTTCGTTTAACATCGTATTAACGCAGTTGACGAGCAAGACGCGCGATCGGATCGGGAATGGAATTTCTTTTGCTGACCGACGAAACTGGCGCAATAAGGGCGCCAAGGCCTTTTGCCCCAATTTGAAGCAGGAAAAATGACCAAGGACACGAGTCAAAAGTTCTGGCGGGGGCGAAAGCTGGCCGATTTCTCGAAATCGGAATGGGAGAGCCTGTGCGACGGTTGCGGCCGCTGCTGTCTGGTCAAGCTTGAGGACGAGGATACCGGAGAGGTGCATTTCACCGATGTCGGCTGCCGCCTGCTCGACGTGAAAACCGCCCGTTGCGCCGATTACGGCCACCGCTCCCGCCGCGTGAAGGATTGCCTGCGCCTCACCGCCGACAATGCCGGCAATCTCGCTTGGCTGCCGCCGACCTGCGCCTATCGGCTGGTCGCGCGGGGCGAGGACCTGCCCGATTGGCATCCGCTGGTCAGCGGCAGGCGGGAGAGCGTGATCGACGCAGGAATTTCGGTGCTCGGCCGCGTCAGCGCGCTGGAGGACGAATTGAGCGTCGACGAGATCATCGACCGCATCGTCGCCTGGCCGGGCAAGGTCCCCCAAGCGGCCAAGAAAGCGCCCAGGAAAGCGTCGCGCAAAAAATGAGGGATTAACAAAGCATTGGCAGTTAAGCTTTTGATAAGGCCCAAAAAGGGAAAAGCCGGTCATACGCCGATCAAACCCGGCACGAATCACTTTTTGAAGGCAATTCCAGTTTGTTCCCCGTCCGCGCCGATCCTATCGCTCCCTGAGGTCCGCAAAAATAAAATATTCCTGCCGGCAGGCATGACGCAGGCGTCCCAGGATGGGAAAGGCCGATCATCCCCGGATCAAACCCGGCACGAATCACTTTTCCGCGCCTCTCGCGCTTTGTTCGATCCGCGTCCTTTCGAAGGGCGCGGCAGGTGGGGTTGACGGTTAAGAATTGATTACAATTTCAAATGCTTCGGCATCCACAATCGGGATTGTCCGATCAATGCGGGACCAAAACCGGCACGAATCACTTTTTTCTCGCTGTCGCGCTTTGTTCGTTCAAACGCGCGCCGCGATCCAGATCATATGCCGCGCGCCGCGTTTGCGACCGGCGCGCACCGGGTTCTCCTCGACCGTAAATCCCGCCTTGCGCAGCCGCCGGGTGAAATCCGCGTCCGGCCCCGAGGACCAGACCGCCAGCACGCCGCCGGGTTTCAGCGCCTGTTTCGCGGCGGCGAGACCGGCTGCGTCGTAGAGCCGGTCGTTGGCCGCTCGGGTCAGGCCGTCTGGGCCATTGTCCACGTCGAGCAGGATGGCGTCATAGCAGCCCGCGCCCGCGTGGATCATGGCGAGCACGTCGCCCTCGCGGATTGTCACCCGAGGGTCTTCGAGCGAACCGCCAAAAACCTCGGCCATCGGTCCGCGCGCCCAGGCGATGACGGCGGGGACGAGTTCGGCGACCTCGACACGCGCGGAGGCGTCGAGCGCGTCGAGCGCGGCGCGCAGGGTGAATCCCATGCCGAGGCCGCCGATCAGCACACGCGGCGTTTTCCGTCCGGCTAATCTTGCGGCGCTCAGCGAGGCCAAAGCCTCTTCCGAGCCGCTCAAGCGGGAGTTCATCAGCTCGTTGTCGCCGAGCATGATGGAAAACTCGCCGCCGCGCCGCTTGAGTTTTAACGCGCCGCCCCCTGGGATGGAGGCAGTGTCGAGGTGAATCCAGGGGAGCAAGGACGATCGCCGATTTGGCGACCGTCATTTCGAGCTGCGAAGCAATCAACCTGGCGCCCAGCCGCGGCGTGGATTGCTTCGCTCCGCTCGCAATGACGGCGCTGGTTAAGAAAGTTTTGCTATTTCAATTGCTTCGTCGTCCGCATCCGGGATTTTCCGATCAATCCGGGACCAAAACCGGCACGAATCAGCTTTGCGCGGGCATTCCATGTATGTTCGCCGCAACCCGTCACTTGGCCAGCGCATCGAGGATCCGCGCCCAGCTCCGCGCGCCCTTGCGGAACGAGGAGAGTTCGTATTTCTCGTTGGGCGAATGGATGCGGTCGTCGTCGAGGCCGAAGCCGACCATCAGCGAATCCATCTTCAATTCGCGCTTGAACAGGCCGACCACGGGGATGGAGCCGCCGCTTGCGGCGAGCACCGCCGGCTTGCCCCATTCGGCCTCCAGCGCCCGGCTTGCGCGCAAAATCGCTTCGGAGCGGAAGGACAGCGACAGCGCCGGGCTTGCGCCGTGGCTGATGAATTCCGCCTCGCAATCGTCGGGCAGGCGGCTTTTCACATAGGCGCGGAAGCTCTCCGCGATGGCTTGCGGATTCTGCTTGCCGACGAGGCGGAAGGAGAATTTGGCGCTGGCCTGGGCCGGCAGCACGGTCTTCGAGCCCTGGCCCGTATAGCCGCCGACAATGCCGTTGACGTCGCAGGTCGGGCGCGCCCAGATTTGCTCCAGCACCGAATAATCCGCTTCGCCAGCGGGATCGGCCAGGCCGACTTCGCCGAGAAACGCCTTGGGGTCGAATTTCAGCGCCGCCCATTGTTCCTTGATATCCTCGGGCAATTCCGGGACGCCTTCGTAGAAATCGGGCAGGGTCACGCGGCCCGTCTCGTCGTGCAGGCCGGCGATCACGCGCGAAAGCACATGGATCGGATTGACCGCGGGACCGCCGAACATGCCGGAATGCAAGTCGCGGCTCGCGCCCTTGATGACGACTTCCTCCAGCACCAGGCCGCGCAGCATGCAGGTGATCAGCGGCGTCTCCCGGTCCCACATGTTGGTGTCGCAGACCAGCATGAGGTCGGCCTTCAGGTCCCTGGCGTTTTCCGCGATGAAGGCGGGGAGCGAGGTCGATCCCGATTCCTCCTCGCCCTCGAAGAGAATGGTGACATTGCAGGGCAACCCGCCATTGGCGCGAAAGGCGCGGCAGGCCTCGACGAAGGTCATCAGCTGGCCCTTGTCGTCGGCCGCGCCGCGCGCCACGATTTTCCGTCCCGTCTCGGCCTCGGCCATATGCGGCGCGAAAGGGTCGGTTTCCCAGAGATTGAGCGGATCGACCGGCTGCACGTCGTAATGCCCGTAAAACAGCACATGCGGCGCATCCGCCCGAGCGGCCTTGGCCTTGGCGACCACCATCGGATGCCCCGCGGTTTTCCGCGAGGAGGCCTCGAAACCCAGCGATTGCAATTGCCCGACCAGCCAGTCGGCGGCGGCGGCGCAATCGGGCGCGAAGGCCGGATCGGTGGAGATCGACCTGAAGCGCAGCAGCTCGAACAGGCGGTCCAGCGCGCCCTGGCGGTCGTCATCGAGGCTTGCGAGAACTTTGTCGAGATTGGGCATGATGGCTCCGGCGCGAATTTTCAGGCAACCTAGCAGCAGGGACGCGGCGCGTCACTTAGGACGGGCTCCAATCCGTCCCCTCTCCCCGCGTTTGCGGGGAGAGGGCTAGGGTGAGGGGCGGGGGCGTTTCGCCGCAATGTCATCGCCCCCTCTCCCCGCCAGCGGGGAGAGGGGGCGCTGCGGCAAGGCGGCGCCTTTTCTCATCGTCGGGTGTTACGTTTAGCGAGGGAGAACGCCACATGACCGAGATACCGCAGGGCTGGGACGGCGACGACAAGCGCATCGCCAAGACCTTCAAGTTCAAAACTTTCGCGGAGGCGCTCGGGTTCATGGTCGAGGTCGGGCTCTACTGCGAGAAGGCCGACCACCATCCCGAATGGACCAACGTCTACAACAAGATCTCGGTCGAGCTGACGACCCACGACGCCGGCCGCGTCACCGACAAGGACCTGGAGCTGGCCGCGCACATGGACAAGATTTTTTCGCGCGCCAAAGGTTGATTTTGCGCCGATCGGGGTAACGCAGACACCCGCTGCATTTAGAGATGGCCGTTCGGTGACGGAAAGGAATTGGCGGATTCTGTTGAAAAACTCGAAAAATAGGCCGCCTCAAAAAAGCTGCCAAAATCGACAGCGAATGACCTTTCTCGTCCTATGCCGTCGAGAATTGGCTGCGGTGATTTTCAGCGGATTTT
>Ga0182030_10017588_pt1 | contig 13782 bp, 19 predicted proteins | sample 812S3MmetaG_FD_121299 | JGI IMG/M metagenome (GOLD analysis project Ga0182030, IMG submission 121299) | Permafrost microbial communities from Stordalen Mire, Sweden - 812S3M metaG (Illumina Assembly) | ecosystem: Environmental > Terrestrial > Soil > Wetlands > Permafrost | place: Sweden... | reverse complement strand
ATATTCCTATTCTTAAGATCTAGGTGCATTCGAGTATATAGACCGCGAACATTCCTTGGAACATTGCATGACTCGTGAGTGTGGTCTGTATCTCTTCGAAGTCCTCGCTGATCTGAATCTAGGGAGAAAACAAAACAACTTCCAGATGGGAGATTCAATTGGTTCACGCCATTTAAGAACGTCCCCGATGAATTCGTTCTCAATCATCAGTCCTTGGATGGGTACCTATATCTTCGATTTCTGAAGATGCTATTCATCATTTGCTTGGTGGGATGCATCATAACGTGGCCAGTACTGTTCCCAGTGAACGCGACTGGCGGAGGAGGTCAGGAGGGATTCGACATATTGTCATTCAGCAACATCAATCAAAATGGAAAGAACCGATACTATGCGCACACTTTCATTGGCTGGATATTCTTCAGTGAGTCATGTAGTCCAAAGTCTCGATCGCGTTCTGATAAGTATCTCTAGGTTTCATCATGTATATCATCACCCGCGAAACCATCTACTTCATCAATCTTCGTCATGCATACCTTCTAGCCCCATTCAATGCGGCAAAAGTTTCGTCGAGAACAGTATTATTCACCGATGTTCCAGCCGAATATACAAGCCAAGAGAAGCTTCGGCAATTATTTGGCAGCTCTTTCCAGAGAGCTTGGCTTGCATCAGATTGCTCAGACTTAGAAGACGATGTGGAAAACCGAGACAAAGTGGCTTTAAAGCTGGAAGGTGCCGAAATTAAGTTATCCCAGACTGCGAATAAAAGGAGATTGAAGTGGGAGAAGAATAGTGACAAGAAAAAGGAGCCCACTCGCGACGAAGAATCACAATCTCTTGCCTCGAAATGGCAAAAGAAGAAGGATCGCCCCACAAATAGATTGGGAAAGATCCCTCTGATTGGAAAGAAGGTGGACACAATTGACTGGTCTCGATCTGAATTGAAGACTCTCATTCCAAAGGTCGAAGAAGAGCAGATCAAACACCAAAAGGCTGACGCGAAACTATTATCCGCCGTCTTCATAGAATTCTTCTCGCAGGAAGCAGCTCAGGCCGCTTTCCGGAGAATGACACCCAAAAAGGCCCCGCACATGAACCCCCGTGCGATAGCCGTGGCTCCCTCCGAGATTGTCTGGAAGAATCTCAAAATCAAGAAGACAGAGCGAATGGGTAGAAATTTTGCTACCACCACCTTCATCACCCTGATGATCATCTTTTGGGGTATTCCAGTGGCTGTTATCGGTGCTATCAGTAATATCAACTACCTCACCAACCTTGTACCTTTCCTAAGCTTCATCAACCATATACCCAAAGTCATTCTCGGTGTTGTAACGGGTTTACTTCCATCGGTACTTCTCTCTGTTCTTATGTCCTTGGTCCCAATCGTCTGTCGATGTACGTACTCTACTTCCTATAGACAATTGTCACTGACACATCATCTAGGGATGGCAAAGCTCAGTGGCGAAGTCACTTTACCTGGGGTTGAACTTAAAACCCAAACCTGGTACATGGCTTTCCAAGTCATTCAAGTGTTCCTCGTCACAACTTTTGCGTCTGGTGCAGCATCCGTCGTAACTCAAATCATTAATTCGCCCGGCACTGCAACAACTCTTTTAGCCGAAAACCTCCCTAAGGCTTCCAACTTCTACATTTCCTACTTCATCGTCCAATGTCTCGGTCTAGCAGCAGGCGACCTCCTCAACACCGGGTCCCTGGTGATGCTCACCTACGTCGGCAAGTTCCTCGACAAATCTCCCCGCAAGATGTTCAAACGCTACATCACGCTCGCCGGTCTTGGCTGGGGCTCTTTATATCCTCGCTTTGGCAACTTGGGTATAATTGCCATCTCCTACTCTATCATCTCCCCTCTCGTCCTCGGCTTTGCAACCATAGGCTTCGCGCTCGTCTACTTTGCCATCCGATACAACTCTATGTACGTTCTCACCAACAACATCGACACCAAAGGATTTGCTTATGGAAAGGCCCTCCAACAACTCATGACAGGTGTTTATATCTCGGAAGTATGCCTCATCGGTCTCTTCGCTATCAACACCTCTCCTGGGCCCATCGTTCTCATGGCCGTTTTCCTCGGGTTCACAGCAATCTACCATGCTGTGATGCGCCATGCATTGAGACCACTGACGATGTATCTCCCCGACTCTCTCGACGGAGACTCCCAACTGGTCCTTTTTTCAGCGGCCGATACCCACTCCTATGACGCCAAAAGCGGCGTCCCACCTAGTGAAGCAGAGCGTCTTCCATCCGGCAAAATGGCAAGTAAGAAATCTAATGTTCTCTCCCGCTTCTTTGACCCAAGCAGATTTGCGAGTCATCAAAGTGTGCGTTCTTTGGTTCCAAATTACGCGGCACCAAGATATGATGCCGAGGAAGAGGAGATTGCTTACTACAACCCCGCGATTGTAGGACCCAAACCTAAGCTTTGGGTTGTAAAGGATGAGATGGGGATTTCAACGCACGAAGTGAAGGAGTCAAGCCAGGTGGTGGAGATTTCGGACGAATTTGCGAGGTTTGATGAGAAGGGGAAGATTATTTGGGATGTTGATGCACTGGAGAGTGTGCCAGTGTATGAAAAACGCATTGACTACTGATCTGTCGCCTTTTCGAGGATCAATATGTTGGCTTGAATTGTAGATAGGATACCAAAATTTGAATGTATATATTCCATTTCAATACCGTACAAATTATCGGTCTCTTTCATTTGAGATTAATCAGATCAAATACAGTGATAAGCGTTGTTCGTCTTCTTGGCGGACCGTAAATTCGAAATGGAGCTCCAAGAACCTGTAAAATACGGTCGGTGCAGTGGATACAGGGTCTGCTCCCAATTGCTGTGCCATAGCACTAAAACCGTACCAATTTAGCGACGGTAAGAACCTCCGGGGTCTTCACACATTGTCCACTCCATATGATGTACTACTGCGGCACTTCTGTAGTGGAATACGGATAGGAGGAACACGTGGAATCAAGAAATAATCTAAATTTTGGGGTTTCCCAACTGTTACTGTAACTGCTGAATCTTCCAGTCATGTCATGAAGTTGGCACACGTTGGGTCGTAGGGCTACGTACGGAGGTTTCGGCTATAAGTCTCCGCACTTCAGTGGATAAGCCCTATAAGCACGCTATAAGGCCCTGTAATGGTACATTCGCTTGCAAAGCCTGTGAAAAGGCAGAACTATAGTGTATAATCCACTATAATTACCATCCAACAAGACATTAGACACTAAAATAATAAGAATTTAGCGAGTCTAGTAGCAGCTTCAGGCTCTATTTTAGCGCTTACATCAAAATGTACCGCTACAGGGCCTTATAGCGTGCTTATAGGGCTCATCCACTGAAGTGCGCAGACTTATGGCCGGAACCTCCGTACATTGGTAGACTGAGACACCGACGATTCTATTCAGATTCTGTTTCGTCCCTATAATCCTATCTATATTTTTATTTTCTCAAGCTATCATTGATGCTTATCTGTACTTGGAGTCACCAGAAAGCTGTTTGAAAGTTCGAATTAAATAGTAGGTTGGTTGGCCGCACCAGGGACCGCTAAATTTAAGTAAGGTTCGTCCATCTTGAACTGGCAACACCCCAGTATGGGCGGGATGTATATGATATCTTGGAAGGCCAAGATATCGTATTCGTGCAGCTACTACTTGTTCATTCTCAAACATGCGACTTTCAATCTTCCTGAGTAGCTGTTGCTTTTCCTTGGCTCTTGCCCTCTTGGGCGATGACAAGGTCTGTGATTTCGATCTACCTTTTCTTCCCAAACCCAACTGTCTCTCAAGCTATGGGAGGGAGTGTTTATCCATTGACTTTCAATCCTTCAGACGAAGCGTATGCTTGTGATTCTTCGTCAAGCACAATATTCTTGGACGACTACGCTAGAGTTCTGAGACCAGACACTACTACCCTACCCCGACGACAAGATATTCCGTTCAGTCATCGTCTAGACCTTGGCCTATAAGTTTGTAAATCTCTAGATCTCAAACCTCTCAGTTCGCGTTGTCAGACTAACAGCTATCAGCTACGTAAATGTCACAAATTAGCCAAAAATTCAAAACGGAAGCACTTGCAACCAACAGATAGTACTTTACAATACCCACTCTCTCGACAGAGAAATTTGGAATCACAGGCAATATCACGGTGGAGCTTCCATTCTTTTCCTCAGCTACGAACTTCACGAACACTCATGGTCTGAGAACGGATGTGGCATTCATTGAGAACGACCACTTGGACTTTGAGATATTGAAAGGGTATAGTAGAACTGGTTCTGAAGTTTGAGTAATATAATTCCCATGTTTTTTCCCAGCCAGAGGCCCATCTTTCACTAAAATGGATTTGCGAGGGCGTAAGTAATATTTCCCACGTCGCCTGGTTCGCAAAGATAATTCGCCGTGCAGTTCATGGCTGGTGCCTCGACCTTGCTGGCGATGGTACCATTCGTATTTCTCGTTGTGAAGGTTGCGTTGGTCTCAGTGCAATTGGCGTCGAACGCAACAGAGGTAGCCGCGTTTCCAACCGTGTAGACCACTTGCGAGCCGTTGTTGTAAATCAATACCGACCAGCTAGGTATACAATAAGTTGGCCCGGCGTTAAATTGGTCACAATGGGTCATGTTGAAAAATTGACCGCCTGTTGCACTGCGAAATGTCAGTCTCTCGTACTGGCAATTTATAAACTTGAACTGAGAAATAGTGTAGGCAGGAAAATTGACACAAACAAGAAAAGAGTACATACTTTGTTCCAGGTCCTTGCTCGTTCATACTCCATGAAATATCAGCCCCTTTGAAGCCCTGGCTATGAGGTACGAGCCCGGAATTATAATCCCATAAGTGCCCGCCCATTTTACCTGTTTGTAAAATCAATGTTAGCCTGCTTAATATCTTAGCCATATGATGAGTACGAAAATTTGGAAAAGGCTGGACAGACCATTATCTCCTCTCAGTAGCACCTGAAACATGATGCAGCGAGCAATTAACCCAGGAATAAAGATGAAGACGAAAGTAGGAAGAAATATCAGTTCGTGTGAGAGGCGCATATTGATATAAGATGATATCCAAATGAAGAAGTTGGTAGACTGGGAGGTTTGATCAGATAACCGAGTTTTCTTTTTTGGGAGGTTTTTTTTTTTGGAATTGATTTTAATGATTTGAAAAATCTTGCGTTGCACAGAAGGCTCAGATGATATATATAGAGAGGGAGAGTATAAGGGCTTGGGATAGAGATTATCAAGGTACTGAATTCACAATTTTACAGTGACAAATGCATCCTATTGGCATGCCAAACTTCCTCGAGAACCTTTGGGATCCCATGCTGCTCTGGATTTCTATCCTCAAGGACAAACTATGCTCTCACCCACCAGCTTGGGTGCATGGCATTGAAGGAGCTCGCTTAGGACTTGGGATTGTAAGGAGGCTGCAATCTCGAAGGATTGACAGCTAAGGATGCAGGAGAAAGCCAAATATTCAAGGTATACTTAAGCCGGGCCAATCGAAGATTTACAGATGTTCACTTTATGAAACCTCATAATGCAATCTCATTGACATTCAATTAGCTCAGTGGGTTTGCAATGATCTAGCGACGAATTGTGGCGCAGCATCCCAACTGTTATTTGCGCAACAATGGAGCAATGTAGAATTGGCCCCCAAGAGGGCATTGTGAGATCATTCCTAATCCTGCTTGTCGAAGCTCCGCAAAAACCAGGAGACGTTGAAACAGTTGCTCCTGATGTGCTGAAAATAACTTGTCGTCGTTAAGGTGTAGGTGACGGCGGAGGTAATCCTTCATGGGGCTGTGCAATTCCATTCTGGGATTGAAGGAGCTACCTTCCCAATAGCTTTAGCAGCCCAACTCGTGATGGACTCTCTATAATATAACCTTTAAAAGTGTATCTATACCTAAGCAACTGGTGTCACAATCCTTCCGCATTAGTACCAAGAGCAATGGACAAGTGGAACTCTCCACGGCCGCCTGAAATCGGATACGTGAATGAAACCGGCGGGGAAAAGATAAGAACACCCCAAAAGCTTAATAAAACGAGACCAAACAAAGTGTGAAGATGATTGACACAACAAAATGTTTCTTATTCACCGACCTCTACTAACAACCTACCTCAGCTTCTGCGTCTCTCTCTTCAACAAAAGTCCCATACCCACTACCGTCAACCAAAGTCCTCCGACTACTACTCGCCGAAATACCGTCTACGCCTATACTTTTCACGCCACCTTCTCTGAACCCACACTGCGGTTGCGCCATCACATCATCTAAATCTAACGCCAACAAATTACAATACCGATCTAAGTCTAAATCATTCGGCCCTTCACCCCACGGCTAGTCATCAATTAGTATCACCCTCCTCCCTTCTACCTCAGCACCTGTGGCATGGGAAAACAAGGGGAACTCACATTCTCAATCTCCAGCCCGACCTCGGCCAACGCAAACAGCGCATACGCGGTAACCATCGTCACGGCCACTGACCACCATCTAAGTTCCCTCCATAATTGACTCGGGAGCGCAAACACGAAGATCCATACAATTCGTGAGATCGCGATATTGTAGCCGAGTGGGATGGGGGTGCGGAGGAGGCGTTCGCAAGCGGAGAGGATGGCGGTGAAGGAGTCGACGTGGGTTAAGAGGTGGGTCAGGACCTGTGTATCGATTGGGGAAGAGGTGTGGAGGAGGGTTGTCTGGGGAGGTTAGGGGTCTAAGACGCGTGATCTGGAAAAGAGTCTCGTGGGATGGGAGTGGGGGTTCTTACTCTATAAGCTTCGACAAAGGAGGAGAGATGCAGAGTGATTGTTAGGGGATGGTTGGTTGCTGTATAATTGTACTTTTTTTTTACATCAGTGTCCGTTCGAGTTTCTGCCAATGTTGTAAACAATGGATCATTTGAAGAGGGAAAAGCTCACATTGGGTAAATGTGACAACAAGCGTCTCAAGTCTCGACACTCACACCATTCCCTCTCTCCCCTGAGATGATGTTTCAATGACACAGCAAATGTATGTACGCATTTGATGACCTCTCTCTTATTTGGAAATTCGCTACCGGGGATTTGGCCCGTCGAGAGTGGGACATGAAGCCAGATCGTGCGTGCGAAGGAGCGGGACTCGGCGGACAGCTTGTCCCATTGTATTCGCCCGTCCCACCATCGACTATAGGAAGATTGCATGCGAAACGTTATCGCAAGGCCTACGACGAAGCTTCATCATCTCAGCTTGTTTCCGGGGCGGTGAGGAGGGGAAGGAAACGACTTACCCAAAGACTGGAAAGAGGATGGGAGAGTGCATCGATAGTTCATCTCCAAGGAAATGAGATGTCGCGCATATCAGAGCTGCGACGATTCCCGACAGAAGAATCTACTCGTCCCTCATCAGCTCTCGTGTTTCAAGAATAGAAAATTTGATTGATCACGTGCCTGTGGTAAAATTCTGTAGAAAGCACCTCCTTCCCAGCGCAGCGAATAAGGAATCCATCGCTCGTTCTGCCGTTTCTGTCGTTGACCTGCATGCCATTCCTTCAAACTATGATAAGGATGGTGATGTTGACTCCTCATCTTTTTCCATTTCCTCCACCACGACCATTAATACCTAGCAACGTAAAGAAACGAACTTCACGAACTTCCCACGAACCTGCTATATATATATATATAAATATATATAAATATATGCTCCACTATATGTACGTGTGCAGGAGTAGACATTCGGAACATTGCGGAGGCTGAACTGTCCAATTCGCCTCAACTGGTGGGTAAAAGGAGCTGCTAATGCAGATTGTGGGGTGACTTCCTCTCAAAATCACCTGTTTTCCAGACCGCTAGACAGCGGTCAGGCTTCGAGACTGCCGGACCCCTTTGCGATTTCGCTGTCGCCTCTCAATCATATACCTCAGACCGGAATATCTCTTCACCGTTTTTCTTTTTCTTTTTCTTTTTCTTTTTCATCCTTTTATTATTTTATTAATTTTTTCCCCAACCTTGCATTTTTCCAGCTGTTACTAGTAATATTTGCTGGCAGATATTGATTTGATGCCCGGATGTATTTTACCTTCTTCCTCAAAAATGCCTTTAGATTTCAACGCCGTCATCAACAAAAAGTACAACATCCTCCCCGTCCCGCCATCCCTCATTGCTTCAAATCACAATTCCAAACAGCAGATTCTTTGGGTGGGATGTTCGGATAGTTTGATTTCGGAGACATCGGCGTTGGCTGTGGAACCGGAGGAGATTTTCGTGCATAGAAATTTGGGGAACATCTTGAGTAATCGTGATGCGAGTAGTGGGAGTGCTTTAGAGTTGTGTTTAGATATTTTAAAGGTGAGTTAAATCTAGGTTCGAGATCTGGTGGTGCTGGTTGTGGCGGGGCGGTACTAATGGAGATAGGTGGGACATATTGTTGTATGTGGCCATTATGATTGTAGATTGATCAAACCCGGGGTAGACCATAGATGGTATAAGTATGTACGAGTCTCCAATTCTGCAGAGGCGGACTGACGGCCTCAGGGACGTAACGAAAATCCACAGCATCAGTGAAAGGCATTTATCGACATCGGATGGAACGTTGGATGAGAGGAGTAAGGACCGGCGACTGGAAGAAGTCTATGTGCTTGCTGAAGTGGATTGGTTGAAGAAACAACCAAATGTGAAGAAGGCAGTTGAGGAGAGAGGGTTGACGGTACACGCATTTGTGTATGATAAGGAGACGAATGGTTGTGTGATGTTGATGGAAGTCGAGGAAGAAAAGGTTACACTGAAGAATCCTTGGATGAAACTACCAGAGGGTATTTCAGAGATGGCTTAACTCGTGCGGAGGATAGTACCATACTTGTATAGTACATAACAACTCGAAGACATGGACTCAAGTGACCTCGAGTTGCTGCGGCTGGTCCTGAGTATCTCGGAGCAGTGGGCAAGAAAAGTATCAGAACTCAATATTGCTTTCAGCCATTCCCGTGTTGATCGCTGGCAACCAATGCATCAACTTTGATGATGGTTCACTCGGTCTGGATTAGGACTTCCCAATCGATTCACGTCACCTAAATGCGTCCTTCGCTCCCATTCGGCGCAGCGCCCTGACTGAGTGAAATACTTGTAGGTTTGATGTTAACGCGACGGCAACCACGCACTAGCAGAGGCCAACAGCATCACCAACTGCAACTTCTCCGATCGACCTTTGCGAATAATTTCACGTATGGTGCAGAGAAGTCTACATCAAACGATGAAGATCTCTACCAACGAAAGCAAAATATCGCTGAAGCTCTAATCGCTCGCTAAAGCATATGGTTCAAGCATGCACTGATATCACTGCCTCCTCGGACAACCTTCACATAACATTGCTTTCTTTGCAGAGGATTCCCCACGATGGCTGCTCTCCTTTACTCAAATACTATTCCCTAGCACACTTCTGCTCTCCTCACCGCCTCTCAATTGTCCAAGTGCCCCGCAAAATGCTCTACGGCCTGCTCAACCGCCCCGTCTCATTCAACCCACAAACCGACATCCCCCCTCTTAATGGCAAAGTAATCCTAATAACCGGCGGTTTGTCCCCTCTCACCAATTCCCGTCTCCCTACACCATATTAACAGCCTACAGGCAACGTCGGCCTAGGCCGCGAAACCATTCTTCGCCTCTCCCAGCACTCTCCCGCCCAAATCTACCTCCTCGCACGCTCCGAATCCGCCTCCCAATCCGCGATCAAAGAGACCCAAACCCTCGTCCCAGACGCGAACATCTTCTTCATACCTTGCGACCTCGCATCCTTCGCCTCCGTGCAGACCGCCGCTCGACAATTTGCTTCCCTGTCGCAAATATTAGACGTCTTAATCCTAAACGCAGGCGTGATGGCCTTGCCCCCAGGAACAACACCAGAAGGATATGAGATCCAATTCGGGATAAATCATATGGGCCACGCGCTGCTCACCAAGCTACTTTTACCTACATTACTAAGAACAGCTGAGCAGCCCAACGCAGACGTGCGCGTCGTGGCGCTGAGTTCGATAGGGCATATAGGCGCTCCACCATCTGGAATACTGTTCGAGAGATTAAAGACAAGCATGAATAGTTATACCACCTGGACTATGGTGCGGTACGGACAGAGTAAATTGGCGAATATACTGTTTATTAAGGAGTTAGCGAGACGGTATCCGAGGATTACGGCGGTAGCAGTGCACCCAGGGATCGTGAATACGGATCTTTATAGGACGACGGTGGGGTGGCCGGTGGTGGGGAGAGTGGCGGCCTGGGTGAGGGATTGGGCGTTTACGGAGGTGGAGGAGGGGGCGAGGGGGACGTTATGGGCTGTTGGGGAGGGATTGGATGAGGTGAAGAGTGGGGAGTATTATACGCCTGTTGGGGTTCCGGGGCAGGGGAGTAGGTTGAGTGAGGATATGGAGTTGGCAAGAAAACTGTGGGAGTGGACGGAGAAGGAGCTGGAGGGGTGGGAGTTGTGATGGTGGATGTTAGACCCTGGATTGTAGATATGAAGTTTATATGGTACATATTGGAATTGTTTTTGTATAATATTAGAACCTGAAGATATTCGAAGCGTAAATAGCCCGAAGATCGAGAAATCTTCAGCAACTCGTCAAGCTACCTTTTCAATCTTGCAATTTTGAGCTTCTTTGGGTAAATATATTCCGAGTCCCTCCTCGATGCCCTGCTCTGCTGATTATATCAAACGCGATACAATAAGCTTGTCAGCTTTATTCAATTCTTCTGAACAAGTTCCGATCCCACCCCTTAGCAGTATCAACACAGATATACGACCAAGAAGCGCAGAAGACTAGGATGGAATGAGAGGGTTGAAGAGACGGAGCATCAAAATTGGCATCATTTACCATTGACACTAAAAGTCACAGTGGAGTTACGCCTTCAAGATCTCCCATTCTGACGTCGCAGACTTTGAAGTATTTAAAAGGAAGATATAGTACTAAATACGTAACCAGTTTTCCAAGGTCCCCCGAAGTCAGCATCCAAAGCTACCCAGGCCTGAAAATCATCGGGACCCGTGGTGAATATATCTCTATGCGAAGATTTTTGTTGCACATCGCAAATCTCCCATCTCATACTCATACTTCCAGAGTCACAAATATTATGAGTCGGATATTGTTATGAGTATGAGTATGAGATTTCTAAGCTCTCCTGTCAAGTCTGCTATTCTGGGAAGGTTGAAGACTGATCAGGCCTCTGAATGCATGTCAAACCCGCTTGGATTTGGGCAAAGGAGACAAGTGATTTAGAGAACTCATATGCTATGCAAAGGTAGACAAAGAGGTGTATTTGAACTATAACCTGATTTAAGTGCCCGATACTCTGATTCTTTGATTCAAAACATTTATCTGAATCCTGCAGGGGATTTTGAGTCCTGGATGATAAGGCTTCATTCTGTGAATCTGGGCCAATTGGCCTTTCCGTGCATTGATGGCTGTTCAAAATACCCAGGTGTTGACTTAACCGCATAAGTCCCCCATTGAAAGCCGCACTGATGCCTCTATTTTTGAGCTTCCAGTATTCCCAACATGGGGGATTCCTACGAATAGGGAGGTTTCCTATCAAGTTTCAAATGCCGACTGCAGATTGAATTGAGGTATGAGTCCCGGAACAAGTACCTATTCGAAAGTCCCCGCATAGTCACTCGCATACATAGGGTATTAGCCGCACAAGTACATGTACAAGTACTCGCTGGGCGCGGGCGTGGGTGTATCCATGCTTGAGCTTCTGACGTGCCCTACGTAGGATGAAATGTCCTCTTTCGAGGAACCCCCCCCCCGCGAAAGCAGCCGCCGGGCAACGGGTAACGACGCGCAGGTCTACCCGTCGGGGGTTCCCCTTTGGAACGGTAATAATAATCATGCATCGGAAGCATCCATGCTTGACGGGGACTTCTATTCTTCGCGTGCGAATAGGGACATCTCGCAGGGTGGACTTTGGCATACCTACATGAATTGTGATACTTCAAAAGTTCCCATTTAGGTCCCCGCACATCACGTACCTCCCAATGCCCTATCTTAAAGGTCCCTTGGATTTGATGTAGAACTCACGAGGAGGGACACTTGTCTCAACCAACTGTGAAACTTGCGCGAGTCGTGATACCCTTCAATGGCCGTGTTGTAAACAGCGCCAGCTCAGAAATGTTCGAGGCGGAGGAGAAAGGGTAGCCAAACCCTTTTTGGATCCACTACTAGTACCTAGTAGAACTAGAACACGCCTACTAGTATAGTATAGTATGTCTCGCTGAAGCCGAAGAAAATCCGAGCTCCGATAACGTGTGCCCTACTGTACCAGTACGAGTACCACTATAACTATAACTATAACTAGTATAGAGAAAAAATACATCATGATGAGATCAACACAATTGGGTACCGTAAAGTGACATGAGAAGAGAATGCAGAGATTCTTGTGTTGAAATCGGTGATCTGATCATAATTTAATTAATTTATGCAAAAGAGGGTGGTGAACAATCTATCAGCTCCTTTGATTAATAACACAACAAAGGCTTTGTTAATCTGCATTCTGCCGCGGTTCTCTCGATTTGATTCACCCCACGAACGCCTTTAATCGATTCCTGGCCCCGACAAAAACATTTTAGTCATCGTTCGACTGTGAAAAACCAGCGAATAAAGCCGCCCACTCTTCAAATCGCTCCAACTACCTCCGCTCCTCCAACCATTTTTGCTTCTTCTCTCCTCAATACCAATATACCCTCGTGAACGACCGCATATGGGGGCAGATTGATCTGACAATAAAAACCTCATTCACTTCGAAACGCGCAAATTCGTCTGAGCTGAACACGAACCATCGATTGACTTCAACAGCGCTCCGTCGGGATTTGGATTTAGCGATCAATACGAATAAAGAAAGCCTTCCTTCAACAACCTCCCCTGGCACACCTCGACACAACCTCCCAACCCCATCTCGTCGAAGCTCGAAGTCAGGAAGCCGGCGACGGGCTCTGCGTCGCATCCGAATTGAATCATGGCATACAACGGCCGTCGCGGTCCTAATGTGTCGGCGTACATCGCGAGCCTGAACGAGATCCCAAGCGCACAAGAGGTGCGGACGCAGGAGGAATTTAGTTTGGAGGATGATCTGGCTATGTTCACAAATACACAGTTCTTCGACTTCGATGCCTTACAAAATGCCGATCTACAACCTGGGGGATATGGGGTTGATGGGAATGCGCAAGGCACCGTTTCCCCGGAGAACATTGATATAAAGGACATGGAGTTTTCCAGCAGTAAGCCGTATTCCCTCTTCGTATGCCTGTTCCTGTTCCTGCTCCTATTGCTATTCCTGTTGTTGCCGCTCCCCTATATACCCTCTGGTTATATAACATATCACTCTTGATACTTCGTGTGGCAGCCTCTGTCGGTCTGCATGACTCGAGGTCAAGCTGATCTTGTCGTTCTCGCGAGTCTGTACGCTTTCCGTTCACAGCTCACTGCCCACTGCCCGCTGCCCGCTGCCCACTGCCCACTGCTCACTGCACACTTCACTGGGCCTGCTGAGTACGAGAATGCGAGCCCGCTGCACAGGAGATATGCGCTTTATGCAGTGCATATCACTTTCGCCCGATTGCAGCATTTCCACTGGCTCAATCACACTGCACGTGGATCCTAATCGTGATCCTCGCATCGTGCCCATTTTGCCTCCATCGGCACAATTTCATTGAAATATTGCGCCATATCACGTGCAACCCCCCCACCCCGAGTTCTCCTCCACTTCTCTCCTCTTCCTTCGCGGTGGCCCCAACTAGAGTCGCACATCTCTTCT